>Ga0074195_1002134_pt1 | contig 23532 bp, 20 predicted proteins | sample EPASupsiteHSE623_FD_64525 | JGI IMG/M metagenome (GOLD analysis project Ga0074195, IMG submission 64525) | Bioremediated contaminated groundwater from EPA Superfund site, New Mexico - Sample HSE6-23 | ecosystem: Environmental > Aquatic > Deep subsurface > Groundwater > Contaminated ... | reverse complement strand
CGGCGCCGAATGGACGCTCCGCTTCCCCGGCGGCCCGGTCCACTACCGCCGCACCGCCGACGGCCATGTGGCCATGCGCGGCGACGCCACCTTCGTCTACAGCGGTACCACCGATGCCCCAGCACGCTGAACCGACCGACATAGAACGTTTCCTGCAGTTGGCCGCCGACCCTGCACCGTTCCCCGAAAACGAATTCCGCGGCAAACGGCTCGAATTCTACCGCGCGGTGGTCGCCGAACTGGCGGCCCGCCCCGCCGACGCCGCCTACGATGAGATCGTCTGCGACAAACTGGTCACCACCCTCATCGCCGGCAAACGGTTCTTCGATGTCGCGTCGCTCTACGCCGCCGTCAAGAAACGGCACGGCGACCCGACCGGCCGCGAACTCCACAGCGCCTACAAGGCGATCCTCCTACGCCATATCCGCGAGATCTTCGCCGCAACCCTCACCTACCACTCGCCCGAACTCGACACCCTGTTCTGCGAAACGCTCGGCGACGACCGCCAGCGCTTCCTCGAACTGCTCGGCCATCTCTTCGAAGAACGCCGCCTCTACACCATGCGCCTCTCGCCGAACATCCAGAAGATGTTCTATGCCATCGCCGACGAGAACGTCCGCCGTTTCGTCCAGTTCTCCAACATACACTTCCTCGCCTTCTACCTCGGCGCCCTGCGGACGCTGGTCCACGTCACGCCCGCCCACATCGAAAAATGGGTCTCGCTCATCCTCTCCCCCTCCACCAGCCGCGATATCATCGAAAAACTCCTGAGCGCCGTGAAGATAAACCCCGCCGTCGACTTCCTGATGCTCTTCCTCCTCCTGCCGCGCGACGAACAACGCTCGCTGGTCCTGACGCTCCTGCGCACCACCCTCGAACGGCGCCCACACACCCTGCGCGAAAGCCGCGAGGCGCTCGTTTTCTTCCTCACCCGCGCCGTCTCATCGCATTTCTACGACTTCCACCGCATCCCGCAGGAACAGAAGATATCCATTTCCAATCTCATCCTCTTCGCCGCCGACGAAGGACTTTTCGGCGTGACGCTCGACGCCATCCGGGAACCCAATCCCCACGCCGACGCCAAACAGACCGAGACCAAAAAGATATTCGCCCAGCTCATCGGCAAATGGGGAGAAAAAGAACCGCACCGCCTATCGGCGCTCCGCCAGCTCCTGCGCGGCGAAACGATCGAAGAAAGCGTCCGTCAGGAGATCATCCGCGTCCTGCGCGGCCTTCCCCAGCAGGAAGAAAAGACCATGGTCAGCCCCCGCTACGGCGGCCCGGTAGAGACACCGGCGCCGGTACCACCGCCAAAACCAACAACGCCACCCGATAATAATTCACCTCGGCCTTCCGACTCCGCCAAGGCTACGCCGGACAAGCCCGCCACCCCGCCGTTGCCCAACGACGACGCCGATCCCGACGAAAAGACCCTCATCAGCCCGATGTTCGGCGGCGCCCCCATCCCCCTCGACGACGACGAAAAAACCGTGGTGGAAAGAAGGAAGCCGTAGGGGTTCCTCGTCTTCCTCGGATACCTCACCCCATCCCCTCTCTTCATACCTCATCCTGTATCCTTCTCCTTGTAAATGAGAAGGACTTGCGGTATTTTCCGCCGAGCACCTGTTCGACGACGAACTGAAAGGAGGAGGAAGTTGCGCAGGCGGTCCGAATCTTAATTGAAAAAATCGTTCTTTCCCCACTTTCTGTCGATACACAGAAAGTGGGTCGCCGCAGCATGCGAAGCAGCGGCGAAACCGTAGTTCTTCCCTACATTCCCTCAAACAACCGCGCGTACTGCGCCGTCCGGATCGGACGATCAAGATTCTCATTGAAATAGCGACGGATATCGTCATGATGCTTGTACTCGCTGTGCCGTATCCCCTCGATGAATTTGAACGCATCCTCCGCATTCTTCGTGATGAGCCCCCACGGCTCGCGGATATGCTTGCGCAGATCGGTCCACTGCGCCGACACGCATAACGTCGGCAACCCCGCCGCCGCATAGGCATAGAACTTCGACGGCACCACGAGGCCCTCGGTCCCCTCCTCCATCGTGATGATGGCCAGATCGCCCAAAGAATAGGTATATGCCAGATCCTGCCGCGGCACATAGGCATGGAACTGCACATTCTTGATACCGTTGGTCCGGCAGAAGAACCGGATATTGCGCTCCTTGGGCCCGCCGCCGATGAACAGGAACAGCACCTTCTCATCGTCGCGGTACCGCCGCATCAGCTCGTACACCACTTCGAAATTGTGCGCCCGCCCCATATTTCCTGAATAGAGCACCACGAACTCGTCGCTGATCCCCCACTTCGCCTTGTAGGGATTCTCCGCCGGATCGACCATCCATATCTCATTGCCGTTGGCCCAGTTCTCTATCATCGCGAAACGGCTCTCGTGCAGATCGGGATTCTTCGACAGTATCTTATCGGCCATCACATCGCCGATCACCACGATCTTGTCCGACAACCGGTACAGCAGACGCGAGAACGGCATGAAGAACGGCGCCATGAACGACGCCCGCACCTTGGCCGCCCCCAGCACCTCCGGATAGAGATCCTGCACATTGAGGACGAACTTCGACCGCTTGACAAAAGCGATGACCCACCCGACATACCCGATATAGGGCGGCGTAGTGAGCGCCATCACCACATCGTGCCGCCGCAGGAACAGCCCATAGAAAAACACCAACACATAGAAGGTCAGCCAGTTGAGCAGCTTGGCATACATACGCAGACTGCGGATGGTCAGCGAATGCATCCGCACCACCGTCACCCCGGCAAGCACCTCGCGGTGCGGCGCCTTTTCGCGCGAATAGATCGGCGGCGCCGTCAGCACCGTCACCACGAACCCCTTCGCCGCCAGATCCTCCGCAAGGTCCTTGAGCAGCTGGCCGGTCGCGGCGAAATCGGGATGATAATGCTGATTGATCAGAAGCACCGAACGCGTCATGCGCTGTATTTCCTTTTTCTACAGGCGGATATCTCTTCGCAACACCGGACAACTCTATCCGAAACAACGGCGGGTGTCAATACCGGAAATCAAAACCGCATTGTAGGGGCGAATCTTGTATTCGCCCTGAAACAACATGCCGACACCGGGCGTCCCGTTGGGAACGCCCCTACGAAATGGTTCTTTCCCGTACCCGTACCGCCGGATTCCGCTGATATATCCCATACGCATCGAGCTCCTTGGTCGCCACCGACCCTACCGATAGTATTGCGTGAGAACGCACCGTCACCCCCGGACAGACCACCGCCTGCGCCCCGATCCACGCCCCCTCCTCGATGACGATATCGCCCACGATCAGGTCGAAGGTCGTCTTCTTATAATCATGATTACCGCACAGGAGCATCGCCCCCTGCGACAACGCCACATTACTGCCGATAGCGACCTTCCCGAGGTTGTCTATCCAGACACATTCCCCTATCCACGAGTTGTTGCCCACCGACAGGAACCACGGATACTTGATGTTGACCTTCGGTTTGATGACCACGCCGTGCCCCAGCTTCGCGCCGAAACACCGCAGGACCATGCGCTTCAGACACATCGGCCACGGCATATAGGTGTTCACGAACACCCGCCCGACGACGAACCACAGCACCCGCCGCACGATGCCCCCCGGCTTGTACCACCCGTTATTGAACTTCGATAAGTCGACCGTGTTGTTCATCTATCGCCTCCCGTTCCCGAATCCTATCAAATTAAACCCATCCCTTTCTTCCCTTCCTCGCATGAATGCTCCGGCTTCCAGCCTGATGACACTGTACCACAGTCTCATCCGAGACGGCCTACAGTGACAAGGAAGGGGCCGGTGTTCCAACGCGAGCACTTAACTCACTCCCCCCGCCGAGCACTCCGACTAAAACCCTCATCCCTGCCTTCTCCCTCCACAGGTAGAAGGTGTCTTTTCCGCCGAGCACCTGTTCGACGACGAACTGAAAGGAGGAGGAAGTTGCGCAGGCGGTCCGCTTTTAAATTGAAAAAATCGTTCTTTCCCCACTTTCTGTCGATACACAGAAAGTGGGTCGGCGAAGAGCGGAGCGCTCGCCGAAATATAAATTAAACCCATCCCTTTGTCCCTTCCTCGCATGAATGCTCCGGCTTCCGGCCTGATGACACTGTACCACAGTCTCATCCGAGACGGCCTACAGTGACAGGGCAGGGGCCGGATGGTTTTTCCCCTACAGTTCAATCCCCAGCACCTCCCTGATGGCCTCCTTCACGGATACCCCGCGATCCTTCGCGTACCTCTCCACCTGATATATCTTCGCATCAACAAGGAACCGGTACCAGAACCCCTGCAGGAAATGCCATATCAACCCCGGCACCCCGTCGAGGAAGCCGAGCTTTAAAAAGTAACGGTATTTCCAATAGATCAAAGCGCGCAGGAACAACGGCAGACGCGAATAGAAATTCTCCTTGAGTTTCCGCTTCCCCTTTTCCTGCGAATCGAGCGTCAACGCCTCGGCCTCGTCGGATGCCAGCAGGTTGTACTTGATGTTGAACAGATCGACCGCCTCTCGGTTCGCATAGCTGTTGTGTTTCGCTATCCACCAAGTCAGGTGGTTAAGGTTCTCGTCGATAAAATCCTTGTCGAACAGCACCGTATCGCCATCGGTCAACTTGATGTGTTCATCCATCCAACGCTCTTCGCACAGTCCGTGACCGGTGCGCCAGATTCTCAATAATATCGTCGGATAATAGCCGCCGCGCTTTATCCAGCGGCCCATAAAATAGACGCGCCGCTTCAGATAGACGCCCTTTATTGCGGGAGGCAGAGTTCCTATTTTCGCATTTATCTCGTCGGCCAGTTCATCGGTCGCGTATTCATCGGCATCCCACCGCATGGTCCAATCAGTGGTTATCGGCACCTTCGTGATGCCCCAGTTGAGTTGCGAACTATAATTGACCCACTTGTTCTGGTAGAAACGGGCACCGAGCGATTCGGCTATCTCTTTGGTCCGGTCGGTCGAGAACGAATCAACGATGACGATATCCCGCGCGAACTTCTGAAGACTTTTGATACACCGCTCGATATGCTTCTCTTCGTTGAAGGTCAGAACTATGACGGTGATGGATTGGCTCATCGTATTTCTCCCTTCAGGAACATACTTTTCCACAGATATGGACATCTGCCCGCTCCCCTGAACGCCGTCACTTTAAATCCGGCCTCTTCCAGTAGAGCGGTCAGCGTCTTCCGCGACCAGAACTTGATGTGTCCACCATCCCACAGAACAGTAAAATGATTGTCAAGAGTACCGGTCAGCGCCATGACAAGGTTTTTAAGATAGCCGTGATAGGGCGTAGAAAGGATGATCTCGCCGCCGCCATTTTTCATAAGTATCTCGCGGCAAAAAGCGATATATCCACGCGGATCGTACAGATGTTCGACGACCTCGGTTGAGATGATGGTATCGAACGCAATGTTTTTCAACTCAGCCGGAAGTTCCTTTGATGCGATATCCTGCACAAAGAAACGGCCGGGATTCTTCTGTTGTGCCAGTTCGACTCCTTCACGCGAGGCATCGGTACCATACACCGAAAAGCCTTCCGCTATAAGTTGGTTCGCGATGAATCCGCTACCGCAGCCGACATCGAGGATGCTACGATTTTTTTCTTTCGACAATAACGAGCGGAGGACCGGTAGCAGATATCCGTGAGAGGCGTTGAGCTCCTCTTTCCAGCCATACTCTTTGTATTCAAGCATGTTGCTCCGCCTCGCACAATAACTCATGGTAAATTTTTATAATAGCCAAAGAACCATCTTCAATATCAGTAACATTTACAATGTTGGCATGGGCATCTATTGTAATTATCTTTTCCTCCAGATCCATCATATCGCCAAGTTTCACAAGTATACAAGAAGATGGTCTGTTCACACAATTGGTCGCAATAACCTGCTTGCCGAAGAACAAGGCTTCCTTAATAAGAATAGAATCCCCATCGGTGGTGGTATTTCTTATAAGCACATCCATTCCTTGGATGATTTGTGATATGTCATCACAACCATCTATTATTTTGATGTTAGTTGCTATTCTTGCTGACCGATATTTTTCGTTATACTGTCCCGATGGATCAATTATGGTCAAATGCAGATTCGCATGTTTAGAAAAGATGTCTACAAGCTGTTGAACCCCATAAACCTCTTTTCCATTGTGGTATGATAATTGGTGTGCATAAGTAAAGAACTCTCTTAAAATAAAAGAATCGCTCTTTGTCTTAATGCCAGTTCCCCTAGGGGGAATGAATGAGGTAATCATGCGGGCGTTTGTCTGATGCTTCATCGCATAGTTATAGCTACTTTCGTTCAAGGTGATAGTAAGACTGGAAAGTTTCATGGCGCGCAACAAGAGAAATCGCTTTAAAGGGGTATATCCTTGGACGATATCTCCATGAATGGTCATGATGAGTTTCTTTCCGGTCACTCGACATAATAATGCTACCAAAAGACAGGCATATTGATTGGATGAGTGAATGTGTACCAGTTTATGTTTGCCGTAAAGCAAAAACCAGATAACCTTTAAAAGATGCCTTGACGACAATTCCGCATGCTCAAAAGGCAAATCATTATCCTTCAATGCCTGAAGCAGACGAGAAACATGCGTCGTAACACCACCGAACGGTGGTGGGGTTCTCCCTATAATAAGTATGGGTCTGCCTGCATCAGTCATACAATATGCGCTCATGTTCTTTGATGGATTGTTCGTCAAACCGATACCGTATGGTTTTTGCCGGGACACCACCGACGATCGTATAGGGGGGTACATTTCTCGTTACGACCGCGCCTGCGGCGACCACCGCGCCACGGCCAATGGTCACTCCCTTAAGAATGATGGCGCCGGCACCGATCCAGTTATCTCCCTCGATTTTCACCGGCGCATCGTTTTCGGGAAGTTTCTCAATGACATCGAAAATGTATCTACCGACCTGAGAGATATTATGATCGCCGGTCATAATGGTGACCCGCGGACCGAACAACACCTTTGGTCCAATATATATTTCTGCTCCCGTTGAGCCGTTAAAGATCGCATAAGGGCCGATATAAATATTGTCATCAAGAAAGATGTGGGGGTACGAGAAAGAAGAAGACAAGGGGAAAAAACGGATCTTTTTACCGCATTTGCCAAAAGCAAAGACATATATTTTACAAAACAAGAACTCCCATAATTTGCCCAGCCATAGTAGCGTCCGCGGCACTACACGCATAATCATCCACCTTCTCCTTTTTGTGGTATTAGCTTCATGTATTCTGCAAGAAAGACATCTTTATCAAAAAGTTTTTCGGCCAGTGTCCGAGATGCGCGACCCATGGCAATACGATCCTCCAGTGGCAGATTTATGAACTTCTTGATAGCCTCTGCAATGGATTTGGGGTCATGTGGGGCGAAAAGAAATCCGTTTTCACCCTCTCGAACCAGTTGGGAATGGTCACAGACATTGCTTGCCAAGATCGGCTTACCGCAGGCCATGGCCTCGCAGATCACATTGGGAAATCCTTCATAGAAAGAAGGGAGCATCACCCCATCGGCGGAGCGATAAACATCGACGATCTCCCTGACAGGATCATGAATGGTTATGAGGTCTTGTATTTCATGCTGTTCAATCAGTGCTACCGTGTCTAAATAACATTTTGACATCGGTGTCGGCTTTCCATTTTCAAAAAGATTGTTGCCATACCAAGAAAGGTGAAGATTGCACGAAATGCCGGTCTGTTTGATATGGTGAAGAGCATGAACCACAGAAAAAGGGTTTTTCTTTTCCTGAAAACTGGCAACCACCAAGATCTCTATTCTACCCTCCTTAGACAAAGGATTCGTTGCAGGCGAAAAAAGAAGCAGATCAACGGTATTGATAATTGTTTTCACTTTTCCTTTTAGCCACGGAGCCAATTCCCGCAACTCATCGGAGAAACTCCACGAATTGCATACGACAACATCTGAAAGGCGATGAAGTTGAAATCTTATCCAGTCGCGAAGGGAAAGTTTCCCGCCAAGGCTTACCCGTTCCGACACTATAACACGCCAGCGATGCCCAAAACCTGACAGCTCATTGATCATATTCGGGAAATCAAGGTATGATATCACCGCATCGGGATTGATTGCAAGAAGGGTTTTCCGGATATTTAGAATTCGCGATAACTTATTCCCCGCACGAATAAAAATATGTTCGAAGTTGTTAGCAACTAAAAGGTCTTCATAGAAACGGTCGGCCCGGAAATAGGAGATAAGCGTTACCCGATGTCCTGCCTCTGTCAACGCCCGACACAGAGACACCATCTGCCGCTGGGCGCCACCCGATCCGAGCGAATCGATAAGACAAACAATCCTTTTGTTATGTTGGTTGTTGTCCTGTCTTGTTTTCTGTTCCGGCTTCATCGTCGGTTTTTTCCTCCAACGCGGCACTCAACATCATCACCATCAACAGAATTATCTTTTCATAATAGCTAACCATGCCGAATTCGATTATAAGAATAAATAGCAACGCAACGAATGGAATGATCTTTGATGCCCTGTTGCGTGACCGGTAATAGCCAAGTATGATGAGAAAATAACCTAAATAGTATAACGAGAAACCAATGAGCCCGACATCAGCAAGCAATTCTGTGTGGTTGTTGTGTGAATAGGTTGTTGTATAATAACGAAAAGAGTTGATACCAATACCCGCCAAAGGATGCTCAAAAAACAGGTCAATTCCCAACGCCATATATTCAACTCTTCGACTGGCGCTATCCTCAGCGTCAAGATCGCCCCCAAAAACCTGCATCATGCGATCAGTCCGATCAACCGCATATTCCAACCGCTCGATTTGCCCTTCTGAAAAAAGAATATCATAAAACATATATGCCAGAGCTCCCAGCAGAAACGCGGTTATTATTATTCTTCTCGGCTTAGATATCTGGGTTGCAATAAAAAACACCAAAGCAAGAACTGATATCACGACGCCCTTTCTGCTTCCAGTCAAAAATGCCACATAGACCGAAAGAGCCATGTTGGTTCCCAGCAAAATATGAATCCATCTTTTTTTTGTCTTTTGAAAGAAAATAGCACTTATAAAGATGGAATGGATCATGGCAATGGCAAGGGTGTTGGAATTGGGAAATGTCCCATTAAAACGAAGCCCGTATTGAGTTTCATATTCTGGCGAATATACATCTATTAATATCATATAATTGACAACTGCGCCCACTATAATTCCAGCCATCATCCAGCTAAGTACTTTGTAACGCTTGATGATCGTGTAAAGAAGAATGTTGTTTATCCACACCTTGATTATGGTCATATTGGCAGCATAGGCGCTGTCTTGATCTAATGCCCAGAAATAACTGGCAAAACAAAACATCACAAAAGCGCCATAGGCCTTCAGAAATCCATTCCAATATAAATGATATTCTTTATTAATAACACTTATGGCGACAAAAATCACACCCACAAATAAATTAAAATAGTTGCTGTAAGCAACATTGCTTCCTTGTTGAAAAATGATTTGAGTTGCCATGTACACTAAAGTCAATATGCCAAAAAGAGAAGAGGTCTTCGTGTTGTAATCTTTTTGAATCTCTTGCATCGCTTCTCTAAGTATTCGTTGATGAACAAAATATCTCCTTTATAATAACTTCCTGCGGCCAAACATGATCTCTTACAAAACACAAGTCTCGATTCCAATGGCCCGGACAATTATAAATAGCATTATCATCATAGGTGTAGCTCATTTCGCAAAATTCGATTCCACCTTTCTCGTTTTTCAGGAAGTCATAAGCCATCGACTGAAAGTGCAGCTCTGAAGATATCTTGAATGCAAGCTCTATGCACCGCTTATCGATTTTATTTTGGTCATAATCTATCTTCCCGCTACCCGAAGAACGGAAGTCATTCTTTCGATTCATTCTGCGGAAAGCAAAGGCGCATCCCCCTATGACGGTAACTCGAGTGTCGAATTCATTCCCCGGAAGAAATTTCTGGAAAAGTGCATAATTCTTATGCGGGAGATAACCTTCCATGGGATCTTCGCCGCGGAAGCTTCTCATTAGATTAAGAAGATGCCATTTGATCGTCTTGACGAAGCTGGATGGATGAAACCATACATTATCGGCGCTTGGAACATGCCATTGCCTAACTCCTTTCCCGAACATGGCCTTTATCAATTTGACCGCTTCTGCTTTTTTTCTGACCAGCACCACATTGGACGAACCAGCACCACCCTTGAGTTTGAACACGACGGGATAGGGGGCGTTTTCTGACCACCTAAGCGCTTCCTCTCTGTTCCAGAATATCCATGATTCGGTATAAGGAAGAGCGTGTGCTTCGCAAAGAAGATACTGGCTTATCTTGTCGTCAAAATGCCAACAGGTATTCCAATTGGGAAACACTTTTTTCTTCAGATGGAACTCCCAAAGAGGAATAAGTGTTCGCGCGAGTTGATGATGATCATCTGTGTGAAGCCACCTAAAAACGACAACCTCGTCTTCTTCGAAAGAGATATTGCTCTCATTTGAAATATCCACAAGGCGGAGAGAAACATTATTTCTTTTGGCAACTTCTAGAAAGTGTATCACAAAAGTATCATTGCGGAGCAGGGAGTCAACAATGATTGCCAAACGCATATCAACCTCCGAAGAAAGTACGAATGTCTTTAAGCGAGGGAATTCTTGGATTCCTCATAAACATTCTAAGTGAATGTTTCTTATATTGAAACCAAAGATGAAATTTGTACATACACGAAGAAGAAGAAACAGAATCGTATCGTTGGGTCATTTTTCTCGTAGTGCTAGTTGCCCCGTCAAAGACGGAACGATACATAATTACAGAACAGTCACGCAGATCCCAACGAACACTCAAAGATTCATGAGAATCAACTGCGTGTCGAACAGGTGTTTTGATAATATTGCCCGTATTGTCGAAAGCATAGGCATCGAAACTCTCGGGAAAGATGTAATTTCCTAGACCATAGAAAATTTTTCTCCCCTTATAAGTTTCTGCCGATTGCATAGTATGCGTATGTGTTCCCAGTACGATGTCGGCACCAGTATCTATTATTGCGTGAGCAAGTTTTACATCAGAAGGGTTGGGGATATGCGCCAGTTCCTGTCCCCAATGGAGATACACGGCTATAAGATCAACATTCTTTTTCGTTTCAAGGATATCGGTCTTGATTTGGTCGAGTGCCAGTAATGCACACCCCATGGAATCATCTTTTCCATGCCCAGGATTGGTGTTGGAGGCACAATAACCCAATAGGCCCAGACGAGTACCATCCAGATTAAGCACATGTGGATTGTTGTAATTGTCCTTGCGGTGTCCGGCCCCAAAAAAGGCAACTCCTTGTTCTTTCAGCACAGACAAAGTGTCAAGAAAAGCATCTTCACCATAATCCATTATATGGTTGTTGGAAAGACATGCTACCAGCAAGGAGGATCCGAATGTTTCGCGGACGAAAGACCGATCCTGCTTCAAACACAATTTCCCTTTTTTCGGAAGACCTCTTTGAGATATCGGGTGTTCAAGATTAAAGATGATGTTTTCGCAAGGCAACTCTATTTTATATTGACGGTCAAGAAAGACATCTCCCAGAAAACAGACTTGCGCCATGCCGTTAGGCTCCTTTCCCTATATAGCGTGCCGCACGCAGAAGATTTAATACCGCGTCGACGGGTCGAGCTTTTTTGCTGGATGATTTGTCGCGGTAAAGCTCCTCGTATCTTACAATTGCTTTCTTCACATCGAAATATTCAGAAAAAATATGATGCGAAAATTCTTGCTGGCGTTCGAAGGCGGCCTTATCGTCAAGAAGTTCTACAATGCTGTTTAGCTCCTTTTCCTTTCGGAAGTCAGGAACAGAAGCGCGACCCGAGAAATTCGTGTCAAAAAGAGTTGTCAATGTTTTGTCGGAGATCAACACCGGTATATCCCCATTCTCAATAGGAGACAGAAGAACTTTTCCCAACGACGCGGCTTCCATAAGCCCGCGACCAACACCGACAACAAAATCGGCGATGCCTATAAATCGGGAAGCGTTGGTGGTAAAGGAATCTTCTGTAAAAAAGAAAACAGGCGACCCGCTGGATGCGGTAAGCATTTCATGGTAAACCGCCTGATCTTCCACCACTCCAATTATAAAAAGAGCAACCGGTTTGTCGAGCGCCTGTAATTCACGGATAAGAGTTATCGATTGTTCAAGAGAACGACGATAAATCCGATTGATGCGGGAAATGCGCAAAAAGACCTTGTTCCCTCCAGCGGTTTCTCGCAAGATGGCCATATCGTTTTCCTGCGGAGATTCATACCGGCCAACCCGATTGGGAATAAGCGGTATTTCCGTGTGTCGGTACAGTTCCCGCCGTTTGAAATAATCAAGATTCTCATTGCTGAAAACAATTAAAACATCGGGAATGGGATAGTATAAACCGGTAGGATTAGGTCCGCCACATTTGGTAAGGATGGATCGAGTGCCGCTCCAATAAGACAACAGCCGGGAAAACGCAAAAGAGGAGGGGTCGAAAGCATGGTATATATCGACCTGCCTTCTGCCGATAAGATGGAACAACCTTCCGATCGTGAAAAAGATATTCCAACCTGAACAGGGAACGAAAAGCACCTCATAGTGCGCATTCTTGAACACCGGCGAGGCCATGCGGCCGACAACCACTACGGTTACGAAATGACCTTGCCGTCGTGCCTCTTCGGCGATGGTCGCCAAATCAAAAAAGTGACCTCCTCGTCCATGACCAAGCGCCGTTATCAGGTAAACTATCTTCATTGTGTTAAAGGAGAAGTCTCCCTGCTTTTATGTGCCGCTTTTAGAATTATCAGCGATCTGTACTGCCAAAGATACATGATTGATACTAACAAGAAAGAGACTGTCGATGCCGTTGCGGAACCATACATGCCAAAGAAGGGAACTAGAATTAGATTAAGCCCGATGTTGACCACTGCTCCGATAATCATAACTCGAAGAGTGATATACTGGTAGCCACGCCCCGCGAAATCACCATTGATCAAATTGAACCATATCATGGTATAAGTTCCGGGGATGAGTATCCACAACACCGTTGCGGCGTCGACGAATGGAGCGCCATATAAAAGACGGATAAAAAATTCGGCAAAAACGGCAAGAAGGAAAAATGGGAGAACAGATAACAACATTATTTTCTTTGATTTTTTCCACAAGTTGAGAGAAAAAGCATCGGCATCTTTGCTGGATACCGAATGGGAAAAGACAATGATGTTGAAGATCAAAGGAAAATACCAGATCAAGCGAGAGATGCCGACTCCTACGGAATAAACTCCAACCACCGACTTTTCGACAAAAGCATTGAGAATCAGGATGTCCGCCTGATTGTTGATGCCGATAATAAAAAGCGGTACGGCAAAAGAGAGTCCCATCTTTATGAAAGCGCCCGCATTAGCTCTGAAAAAAGGGAAAGACTCGCCATCAAACGATAACTCAAGATCGCGATGACCCCACCAATAAACATAGACCGAACCGGCGACCCACGAAAGAAAATAGCCAAAGAAATATTTCTCTATGCTGGGCTTCGTGAAATAAAAAAGAATCGCCGCCGCCGTCAGAAGTGTTATCGCATTAATGAGATTGAGACGGTTCATCCGGTAGACCCACCGGTGCGCCAAGGCATAGCCCGACATCTGTCCACAGTAAAGCTGGAAGGGAACAGCCAAAAACAAAAAGAGCGTTGCGTAACTGAAGAGCAGTCCTTCCCCGTATAAGGCACCGGCCATTATCACCACCACCACCAGCGTGGAAAGCGTCAGCAGATATTTCTGCATGACGGCCACCTGTCCGTCGGTGAAGTTCAATTTGCCGATGTAATAGGAGGATGCCTGCCGTACTCCGAGGTTTCCCAACGCGAAAACAAGGAACGAAATGCTCAAATATATTGCTATGACTCCCTTCCCCTCGGTGAAAAGCGTTCGCGCCACCACCACGCCGAGAAGTATCTGGAAAACGGTTACGGCTATCTGCGTAACGGCACTCTGTAAAAAATGTTTGAACATCGTCAGATCACTATCTGCTCCGCTTCCAACGATATGCCATATTTTTCCCGGACGGTTACGGTAACCAACTCAATCAACCGTAAAACATCGGCGCCTGTCCCGCCGCCAGTATTTACAATAAATCCGGCATGTTTTTTCGATATTTCCATGCCGCCGATATTTGTTCCTTTAAGCCCTAATTCCTCTAGCATCTGACCAACGAACCGTCCCTGCGGCCTTTTAAAAACACTTCCCGCATTCGGCTGTTCCCATGGTTGGCCGGCATGGCGTTTTGCCACGATATCGTCCCGTTTTTTGCGAAACATCGGCACATCGCCCGCTTGAAGGCGCACTACCGCCTCAAGCACTATCCGCTCTCTTTTTTGGAATTCGCTGTATCGATATCCCCACACAAGATCTTTAGCCGGTTTACTCACTATTGCGCCGGTCGATCGTTCCAGCCAAGTGACCTGTTCAAGGTGACAGGATATCTCGTCCTCGTTCATTCCGGCGTTCATAACGACCGCGCCGCCGATGGTACCGGGAATGTCGAAATAGGTTTCCATGCCGCCCAACCCTGATTCGTAACCCCTTTCTATCATCTCGCTCAGGAGTGTTCCTGCCTGCGCGGTCATGAGCTGACCGTCAAGGGAAAGGCGCGAAAAATTATCTCGCAAAACGATAAAGTCGATATCATCGTACCGCGAATAGGAGAAGATAACATTGCTCCCGCCGCCAAGGATGACCTTTTTGCGAAGATCGCCTTCCACGAAAAGAGAGCGCACCTCTTCAACCGTTTCGGGGAAATATGCTTTCCGAGCCACAGATACTATACGATAGGTGTTATATGCGGTAAGATCGCACTCCTGCACGATCTTCATAAATATACCTTCTTTCCGCTGCATGACAGGGCTGATGAATTTTGAATTCGCGATCTTAAAACCAACTGTGACCTCATGTGCCCCTCCATACGAGCGTTTAACTCTAGCAGAAACGGTGCGGTTGTCAAAGAAAGGGGCTCGCACCGCCGACCAGTCATTCTTTGACAAGCCGAGGGTTACGAAAGTTGCCAGACCCCACCACCTGTCGTTGGCGTGCCATCCATAGTCGCCTACATGCCTGTAGGCATTGGCCGATAACAATCGCAGCACACAAAAATAGTGTTGCCTTTTCCTTATATTCTTTATTAAACGATGTGGTGCATAAACATAACAGTCCGAATATATTTTACATAAATTAAGTTGACAGACTCCGCAATCTGCTTATTATGAAGGTATGTTCTTTGGAAATTGCGGGATGGAGGATATCATGAAAAAGTTAATTGCTTTATTGAGTGTGCTCTTGGGGCTGACGGCGCTGTACGCCGCGGACTACTGGCCCGAACGGGTTTATGACGGCACAAGAAGTGGTCGCTCAACAGGCGATGGAAATATCGCTGTGCCTGAGGTGACCTGGAAACTGCCGATGGGGGGAGGTTTTAATGACCGTACTCTCTTGGTGGAAGGAAGTGTTTATTCTTCACCGGCCTTTGTCTTTGTACAAGGGGGCCACATATTCAAGAAAAACGGAAGCGGTCATCTTCTTTGGGATGCCGGGAACATAGGGGCCGCCTCTCTTGCCGGACGATGGGATCTAAATGGAGACGGGCAAGAAGAACTCGTAGTATTCGGAAACAACTACCAATGCTACATAGTATCTGCCACTACTGGTGAACTTTTTTCGGAACTTCTTCCATGCGGCATTCCTTTGAAAACAATTGACATCGACAACAATGGAACGTTGGAAATAGTCACTCGAAATCTTTGGTCGGTAGTCGGGGTGCGGGCTTACGATTTCACTGACGGCCTCTCAAATCCCAAGGTGGCATGGACGACCGCTGAAAATCTGACCAACAACGGGTTCGAACTTGCCTTTGGCGATCTGGACGGCGACGCGTTGACTACCGAGTTGGCCATCGATATCAACGACTATGCCAAAATAACGGTGCTTGATGCAAAAACCGGCGAAGTTCGTCGAGCGCGTACGACCCCCTCGGTATTCGGCAAGTTCAGTTATGGTCCCAACCTCATCGTGGATGTGGATGGCGTTGCTCCGGCCGAATTTATTTTCTCGGGAATGGTTGCCACCTATGGGAACCGTGGATCTCTGGGCATATCGGTCTATGATTATGTGACCGACAGTTTCAAATGGCAATACGAATACGGTCAGAACACTGGCGATGTAAAAGTAGAGTTCATCCCCGAAGCGGTAGCCGACCTGGATGGCGATGGTCTGCCCGAAGTGGCGATCTCTGTCTATAACAACACGCTTGAACTAACACGGGTCAACAACAAACAGGTACCTGCGGAAAAGGACGGTATCAATGAGCCGAATCGGTGGGTGACCGCCGTGTATCGCGCCGCTGACGGTATTCTTAAAGGACACATCACCGATGCCTACATTCAGACCGTAGCCGACCTGACGGGAGACGGCATCCCCGAGTTGGTGGTAAAGCGGACGGTGGCGGGGAACAGTACGATTCCCGTTTATGGGGAAATAATGGCCTATCGTTTAATGCCTGATGGAGCTTTGACTCAAGTGTGGTCCGCATCGAACCTTTCATTACTCGAATGTTCGAGGGAAACCAAATCATCGATCGACGACTATCGCGCCCACAAACAAAGTTGCCTAAAAGATATGGACGGTAACGGCAGTTCGGATCTTATAGCGGTACGCGACAACAACAACGATGGCAAGCCCGAGGAGGTTGTTGCTCTGTCGGCGGCAACCGATATTCCCTTTGTTTCTCGGATCACCGCGCTAAGCAATGATGAAGAGGCTCTTGTAGTAAAAGTCGAAACAGGGGCCGTCTGTCTTTCCCGAAATAGCGGTGTGGTGCAATGCGTTGATCTGTCTGGATCAAATCCCACTGTCATAGTCTCTATTCCTGCTAATAACCACACGGGAAGCGCGGTGGTTTTTTCTCATAAGGGATCTGCCCGTCTCCTCACCACCGATGCGCGAAAGCGGCTGTCTCTTTGGAATCCATCGGCGGCCAACCCCTTAACCGCTCCTACCATGCTCTGGTCTCTTTCAAACACGGTTAATCAGGAGTTGTTCTCTGTTCAACCAACGGCGGGGGGCAGTTACAATATATTGAGGAATACACTTACCTCTCTGGGTGCCCCTCGTATTGAGTTTCGATCTGCTACCGGCGCCCTTGTGTGGGGAAAAGATTTCCCCGGTGCGGTCATTCAACCAAACAGTTTCGTCAGCGGCAATTTCGGCGGGGGCACATCCCGGGATATCGCGGCATTCATAGATTTTGGTGGAAACCATCCGACCGTTCTTGCCTTTGAGGCAACCAACGGAAATTCTCTTATGAATTTCGAAAATCCCGATACCAGCCGTTATCAAAAAGCGACTCTTGTGACAGTACCAAATGCCGTGGGATTGGATACTCTATTCGTTATTAGCGAAGGAACGGGGGAGGTTCTCAATCCCGCAACTTCTACCCGTCTTACTACGCTTACGTTGGGCAAGTTGAACCGTAACGGATTTTCCGCAGACCTTGATGGCAATGGGGTTTATGACTTGTTCGGCAATCAGTCATTCGATCAAAAGCGCATCTTGCGTCCTGACAACTCGGTGTTGTGGGAATTTCCTTTCAGCGCTGGCTCTTCCTACTATGATTACTACATGAATCATGCCGGCCTTGCTGACATTGATACCAATCCCGGGCTCGATGTGGCGCTGGGCGGGCAGTATGGCGATCTGTCGGCCTATTCGGGGCTTGACGGGACGGTGCTGTGGAAGCGGTGTCTCTATCTCGGTATGGCGATATATCTGCCGGTCGATTCGTTCCTGACCCGCACCGATTGTCCCGGCGCGAAACTCTCCAACATCGCGTCGGGCGATATCGACGGCGACGGACTGGACGAGTTCGTGGTGGGCAGTCCCGACGGCTATCTCTATGTGGTGAACACCGAAGACGGAAGCCTCGCGTGGTCGTATCTTTTCGATTATGCGGTGGGGAATCCGATACTCGCCGATGTGGATGACGATGGGCTCATTGAGGTCGTGGTGGGAGTGGCCGACGGCTATCTCTACGCGATCGATCAGAAGAAGTACACCGCCCCCATTCCGGCCCGCGAAGCAGTGATAAAGAACGGTAAGATACAAAATCCCGGCACCGATATCGATTCGCAATCCTATGCCGGTTATATCGGCGCGGCGTGGAGTCCGGTGTTCAAGGCGAAGGGGTACGATATTCGTATCGTCAATTCGTCGGGCGCGGTCATAACCGATGTTGTCACGGTGACCAACGGGTTCTCGGTGATCATCACCGATGCCGATATCGTATCGGGGCAGACCTACTATGCCGAGGTGCGCGGCTACGATGCCAAGGGGTATTACAGCGACTGGAACCGCGGTGACGGTGTGACGGTGAATGTACCGGCGGCGGCTACGTCAACTTCTCTTCTGTCGAAGATCAAAAACCTTTTCCGCTAAACAACCCCCTCCCAACCCGATAGGGGCGCTCCTCCCGGGGCGCCCCACCTTTTTTATGATCCTTTCGGCGCCGCTGCGATCTTTCCGCCTCGCCTACTTCGTACGCTGTCGGCGTCTTCCTTCTTGTGTAACGACAAGAAGGAAGCAAGAAGCGTTTTCTTAATTAAGATAAGGACCGCCTTGCGCAACATCCTCCTCATTGCATGTCGTCGTCGAACAGGTGCTCGGCGGGAAAACCGCAACCCCTCTCATTTTTCAAGGAGAGGGGCCGGGGTGAGGTCATTGGGAGAAGGATACCGGATGAGGTTTAAACCAATTTCAACAGGCCTTTCTTCCGTTCTTTTATCTTCTTCGCCGGGATGCCGGCATAGACCGACCACGGTTCGGTGCTTTTAGTGACCAGTGATAACGCGCCGGTCACCGTTCCTTCCTTTATCTCAACATTCGGGAACACGATGGTCCCCGCACCCAACTGAGAATAGCGGCGCAGCGTCACCGTGCCGCCGGTGACATTGGTGAGTTTCTTGTCATGGTTCGGCCCTATCAGGAAGTCGCCGCTGAAATCATCCACGGCGCTGAAAATAGTGCCGCGCGGCGAGATGCCGGTATAGTCTTCAAGTACGATGCCGTTCGCGCCGTACAACGCAACATAAGTGGATATGTGGATATGCGAACCGATGGTGATGGTGCCGGATAGCACGCAAAAATCATCGATGCGGACATTGTCGCCGATGGAGATGTGCTCCGCCCCGTAGAACGACGCCTTCCTGCTGATGAGCACCTTCGTGCCGTAACTCTTGAGGCCCAGTTGCATCAACTCTTCGGGTGAAAGAAATGAGTTGTTCATCCCGTTACCTCGCTACACAATTCACGCGCCATGAACGACCTTTTTTATGATCCCCGCTATCTTCTTCTGTTCCTTTCCGGTAAGACCGTGGTAGCTGGGTAGACACAGTACCCGCGAAGCGATGTTCTCGGAGACCGGCATCCTGCCGGAATTGAACAACGGCACCGTATTGAGCGACGGGTAAAAGTACCGGCGCGGGAAGATGTTCTGTGCGTTCAGCGCCTTTTCAACACGCAACAGCTCTTTCTCGTCTTTGAAAAGCACCGGCATATAACTGTAGTTGTAGGATTTGGGATCGAACTTCTGCCAGCCGACCAGCCGCCCCAACTCCGTGCGGTAGAGTTCATATATCTTTTTTCTCTTTTCGAGCACGCGGTCCGCATACCGCAGATTGGCGAGCCCGAGCGCGGCGTGGAGTTCCGTCATCTTGCCGTTAAGGCCGTCATCGACGATCTCCTTTTCTTCGTTATGGCCGAAGAACCGCAATCTCTTTAACCTATTGAAGAGGGCGCCGTCATCGGTAATGCAGGCGCCGCCCTCGCCGGTGTTGAAGATCTTGGTGGCGTGAAAACTGGTCGCCGAGATATCGCCGTACCGCATGATGGAGCGGCCTTTGTAGTTCACGAACAGCGCGTGCGCCGCGTCGTAGATGACCTTGAGTTTATGCTTCTTCGCTATTTTCTCTATGGCCGTGATGTCGCAGGGATTGCCGAACACATGGACCGGCAGGATGGCGACGGTCTTTTTGGTGATCGCCCGTTCTATCTTGCGCGGATCGATGTTGAATGTCGCGGGATTGATATCGACAAAAACGGGGGTGCACCCTTCCCAGGTGATGGCGCTGGCGGTCGCGACCCAGGTAAAGGGGGTGGTGATGATCTCCCCTTTCAATCCCAATGCCCGTATCGCCAGCTGGATCGCGATGGTACCGTTGGTCACCGATATCAGATGCGGCACCGCCAGTTTTTCCGACAGGAGTTTTTCCAGTTCGCGGACCTTGGGGCCGTTATGGGTCAGAATGCCCGACGCCCAGACATCCGTCAAAAGGCCGGTATATTCTTCCAGCGGCGCGAGCGAGGGCTGGGTGACATAGATGTTCTTACTGCTTTTCTGCGGCATCGCGTACTCCCTGCACCAGTCTCGATTGAAGGAGGATATTCTCGTGCTCTTTCACGGCATCGCCGTTGTGTATGGCCTGTGCGAACGCCGCCAGTATCTTGCCGAAATGGTCGTCCGGCGGTAGCGGGTATTCGTTCCGTTCATTCTGCCGTTCGATAACGGCCTTGGGCGATATGCCGGGACCGGCGGTAAAGGCCCGTTCCAGCGTCAGTTTACCTTTGCTTCCCCAGAGCTCGATAGCGCACTGGTAAAAGTTGTCGAACCCGAACGCTATCTGGGAAAAAAGCCCCTGTCCGTTCTCAAGAAGCGCGCCGCCGTAAAAATCGACGCCATACTCTTCGCTCTGTTTCAGGGTCGCCGCCTTTACCCGAAAGTCGTTCCCCAATATCAGAGAAGCGGCTTTCACGGTATATGAACCGGCATCCAACAGCACGCCGCCGCCGAGTTCTTTTTTGTAACGGATATTGGTGGCTGCCTCGAACAGGGGGAAGCCGAATGAACTTCTCATACAACGGATATCGCCTATCGCCCCCTCCCGTATCCGCTCCTTCATCCACTCTATCTGGGAATGATGAACGAACATGAAGTTCTCGAATACGACCTTGCGACGGACGGTCGCACGGTCAATGATCTTCTTGACGGAGGCGTGATCGGTGGAAAGCGATTTTTCACAGAACACATGTTTCCCGTGATCCAGCGCTTTCAGCGACCACTCTTCATGGAGACCTATCGGCAGGGGGATATAGACCGCGTCGATGTCGTCCCGCGCCACGAGTTCGTCATAATCGTATAGGGCGGCGCAGTTCAGTTTCGCGGCGAAATCATCGGCTTTCGATCGTGTCCGGCTGGCCACGGCGACGAGTTCGAACCGTTCGGCGTTTTTGAGCGCCGGACCCATCATCCGCTGAACGATGTTGGCGCATCCGATGATACCGATCCGTATCTTCTTCATGCGGGATCCTCCGGATAGAGGGCGGCGATCAAACTGCGCAACTCTATATTGATGACATTGTTCATCCTCAGAAGCTCCTGTATCTGCCCCAGAGATATCCACCGATAGTGCGGCGGCAGATCGAACGGCAGATCACCCGGCAACGCCACGATCACGTTCCGGTTCTGTTCTTTGTAGAACCGGCCTCCCTCCTCGGACTGCATAACATCGTAGATAAAAGCGCTCTTGGGCAACTTTGAGAAATAGGCGTAGAGCATATCCTGCGGATCGGGGGAACCGTTGGTGTATTGGATCGTCGGCCCCAATTCAAAAGTATCAAGATTCCCGCATTCCGGTTTCATCTGCAGAAGAAGAGCGGTCTCCGCGCCGTTCTTTTTCAGGAAAACGGCCGCGACCCCTTGTGCCGCCGGCTTGACGATGGGCTGGTCCCACGTGGTCACTTCGCGGTTGTTGATGCTGACCTGTACCGCGATGACCGAAAAGAACTTCCGCTGTTCTTCGTATATCTCATCATCCCCGATGACCCAGTTCGCCATGTTATCAAGCGGTATCAGCTTCCGCTCGAAAGAGCAGGAAGCCTTGAAGTCGGCGATCCAACTGAAAATATCGCCCACCGCGTCCCGATGGTCACTGAAAAGAGGCAGGCCGGAGATGACCGTCCGGGTGTCCATGTTCACCACATTGTCGTGACGCATAAGCTCTTTTATCTGGCCCAAGGTCAGCCAGCAGAAATTGTCGGCCAGCGGGACCTCTTCAGTGATTTCGATCACCATGTTCCGGTTCCTTTTCTTGAGGAAACGACTCCCCTGCTCCGACTGTATCTGGTCGACCAGTTTTTTTCTTCCAGGAGCTCTGTCCAGGAAATATTCAAGGTAGAGCGGTCGTTTGCCACCATGGACCTGCGTGTAATTGCTTCTGGTGGCCTGCACCGTGGGAGAAAGCTGCACATTGTTGAGATTCCCCGGCTCCACCTTTGCCTGCAACAGAAAATAATAGACGCCGTCGATCTTCCGTGCGAGGATGCCCAATATCCCTATTTCGGGCTGGATGATAATCGGCTGTGTCCACGACCTCTTTTCAAATTCAGACACCACCGACAGGCCTTCGATGGAAAAGAATTTACCCGACGTATGAAATATCCGCCCCTTTTCGAAACGCCACTGGGAAAGTTGCCGGAAGGGGATCCGCTCGATGTTGACCTTGATCTCCCGGTTCATCTGTGAGATCCAGTCGAACACCGCTGCGGTCTGTTTGAAAGAATCGCGAATTTGGTTCCCGGTCATACCGTCACCGCTCTTTTCTGTCGGTGTAATGGGTCTCCAGCCAGCGCCGGTATTCGCCGGTGCGTACCGCCTGTATCCACGCCGGATTGTCGATATACCAACGGACGGTCCGGCGCAGAAGCGCCGGGAAATCGGGCGTCGGCCGCCAGCCGAGTTCCGCCTGTATCTTCTCGCAGTCTATCGCGTAGCGCCGGTCATGTCCCGGACGGTCGGTGACGAAGGTGATGAGTCTTGTGTATTCGGCGCGGTCTTTCCCCGTTATCTCGGCCATGATGTCGCAGAGCAGGTGAACGATGTCGATGTTGGTCCACTCGTTGTCGCCGCCGATGTTGTAGGTCTCGCCGGTCCGGCCCCGCGTCACTATCTCCCAGATCGCGGCGCAGTGATCGGTCACGAAAAGCCAGTCGCGGACATTCTTGCCGTCGCCGTAGACCGGGAGCGGTTTCCCCTCGCTGAGGTTGAGGATCATGAGCGGGATAAGTTTCTCGGGGAACTGGTAGGGCCCGAAATTGTTGGAACAGTTGGAGATGGTCACCGGCAGGCCGTAGGTGTGGTGGTAGCTCGACACCAGATGGTCGGACGATGCCTTCGACGCCGAATAGGGGCTGTGCGGGTCGTAGGCGGTCGTTTCATGGAACCGGCCGGTAGTGCCGAGACTCCCGTAGACCTCGTCGGTCGATATGTGGTGGAACAGGACATCCTTGCGATCTTTCCACGCCGCGCGGGCCGCCTCCAGCAGGGTGAAGGTCCCCACGATGTTGGTCCGGATGAATTCGGCGGGACCGTGGATGGAACGGTCGACATGCGATTCGGCGGCGAAATGGATGACGGTGTCTATCGCTT
>Ga0074195_1002133_pt1 | contig 23547 bp, 24 predicted proteins | sample EPASupsiteHSE623_FD_64525 | JGI IMG/M metagenome (GOLD analysis project Ga0074195, IMG submission 64525) | Bioremediated contaminated groundwater from EPA Superfund site, New Mexico - Sample HSE6-23 | ecosystem: Environmental > Aquatic > Deep subsurface > Groundwater > Contaminated ... | reverse complement strand
ATAAGTTGCCGCTAATTCTTTAATAATTTGATTGAAGCGGATAGTTTTGGTGCGATAGTAATAATCATGTGGTGGCCAAAGTAAGGAGTCGGCGCCAATAAATGGAATATTAATCACATTTATTTTGGCCTTAGTTTGAGTTTTTAATTCCGTGAGAATCGTTTCATAATTGCGCTTAAATTGAGCCGGACTAATATTGCCATGCACATCATTAGTACCAATTAGTAGAGTTATCACATCTGGTTTATCAGCGATCGCCTTGGTTAGTAATTCACTAATTAAATCACTGGATCTGGCTCCCGAATACGAATAATTTAAAAGAGTAACTTTAGTTGATGTGCCCGCCATTTTTTGTGCTAACAGATATGGGTAGGATTGTTCATAATCAGACACACCGACACCGGCGGTTAAACTATCGCCCAAGGCAATATAAATTAAGCCCGGTGAAGTGGTGGCTTGATTGTTAAACACATAATTATGTCGGTTATCGCTCGCCTTAAGGTTAGTCTGATTAAGCCGGTAGTAAATTAACCAATTAGTTACTAATAAGTAAACAATGATTAAAAAAATTAGCCCCAAACAAACTTTAAGAATAATTTTCCACATAATTTGACGAAAATACTTTAAAACTACTTGATTTTAAGTAAATAATTGGTCTATTTCTTAATTAATGCCTCAAATAACGCCTGAATAATCGCCAACACTAAACTAAACAACAAAGCGTTAATAAAACCACCCACTGCGAAACCTTTAACAATGCTGGAGGCTAACATAATAATTATGGCATTAATCACTAAAGTAAAAAGGCCGAGAGTTAGAATATTAATCGGTAAAGTTAAAATTACCAGGAGCGGCTTAATAGAAATATTTAACAGACCCAGTACGGCTGCTAAAATCAAAGCGCTCCACAGACTGGCCACCATGACTCCAGGGATGAAGTAACCAGTGATTAATATGGCCACGGCTGACGCTAACCATTTAAATAATAAGATCATAAGTTTTAAATTATTCAGGCTAATAGCCTGTTAATATTATACCACAGATTTAATTAGTCATTACCAAGCCAGGGTTTTGGCCAATTAGGAACTAGTGTCCTAGGCTATTCCCTACTTCTTATCAGTAAATACTACCAACCTCTTGGGATAGCTTTTTAGAATTTTGTTCCAAGTTCCGGCACAAGTAATTAAATTAAGATGGGCTTTTCCGTCATTTACCCCTACGCCAAACACGCTGGGAACTTCTTCATTAAAACTGAATATCTGCAATTTCCGCACCACAAACACAGTGCTGGATCCTTTTCCATCCACAACCGATATTTCATCTCCTCGGTGTAATTTATATAAATTATTAAATACTCCTAAGGTACCATTTTTCCAATACCCAAAATGACCAGTGATAACTGCACTGCCGCTCTCTCCGGGTCGCGGCCCTAGATTAAACCAAGCTGCGTTAGTCAGCCCTTTTGGCACACCCACTGCCCCTTGAGGGGTAAGTCCGGTGCTCTCTAGAGTGATATTAACTTTAATTCGGGAAATTTTAAGACGAACTGGATTCTTTAAGCTAGCCTGTTTCTCGGAATCAACCCCAGAGTTAATTTTAATTAATTTATTATCAACCAATTTTTGAGCTGTCTGGCTAATAATGGTTGGGGTAAATTTAACATCAGAACTTTGAACCGGCAGACTAAAAGTTAAAAATAAAAAAGTTATCACCAACAAAATAGCGCCCGTGAAACTAATAAAAAACCATGACTGTTTTAATGAGATTTTAGGTCGCATAGATTCAGTATATTAATAACGTAAAGACCCCGTCTGGACGGGGTCTTCCCTCTTCCGACCGAACACCTTACTAAGGATATTGGTAATCAAACTAGATAGGACGTTTCTTTAAAACTATAAAAAGTGAAGTTAAAGCTAGGGCACTAATTAAAGTAATAATATTCCAGGGGATATTGGCTCCGTTGGGAGTTACTCCTGTATTTGGTAATTTGGGGACGGCAGTGGCCACCACAACATTAACAATAGCAAAATCTCTCGCCGTTAAACCATTAGCGTCGCCACTGGCCATAACGGTATTTGTTGTGGTTTTAGTGATATTAACTTGGCAAGTATATACCCAAGTTTCAGTCGGATCAAGTTTCAAATCTTTATTAATATCACCAGAAACATACTTTACTGGATTACATTTATCATCGCTTAGTTGAATATTACTTAAGGCCACTGTTCCCGGATTAGTCACTCTTTTAGTGTAAGTAACTATTCCCCCGCCAGCTAATAACGTTAATGGGCTAGGAACTTTAATGACGTGAATTAACGGCGGTATAGCGGGCAGACCCACGACAACCGTCGCACTAGCAATATCAACAGCACTTAAACCATTAGCCCATCCGGTCGCGACTACAGTATTAGTGTGAGTCTCTAAGAGAATTGTTGAGCAACGGTACACCCAGGTTTCATTTACATCAAGTTTGGCATCGGCATTGGTATCACCAGAAGTTAATGTTATCGGACTACAGGTATCGCCAACCATAGTGATGTTGGTTACTGGCACGGTACCGATATTACGGAGAGTATAAGTGTAGGCCACGGCTCCCGGGCCATCTGGTAGGGCGAGAGGATTGGGTACTTTAACAACATCAATGATTGGTGGCACGGGCGGAACGACTATAGGAGAACCGATATCGTTGTTAGTAATAATACAAAATTTATTTTCATTGGGATTAAGTTTTACAATCCCATTAGCATTACAATCACCAGAAAACGTCCGAAGATAATTTGAATCGGAAGTCTCGGTTACTTTATAATCATAAGCTTGGATATCGGATGCGCCGAATCGATTAGTTATCCCGGAAGCAACAAATCCGTCGTTGACTAATAAGGGAAAATCCCCTACACTTTTTGTTCCGCCATTATCATTAATAACTATTTTTACAACATTAATCGTACCATAATGTTTCTTGCCCCCTGATGATGGAACAACGCAAGTTGGTCCGGAAATAGTGTTGCCGCTCAAAGTTACCTCGGCGGTTCGGGCTAACGCCCGGCCGTCTAGACTAGCGCCGGTAGCAAAGGTGATGCTGGTATCCGCTAGAATGTTGCCGACAAATGAGCTACCCGCATCAAAAGTGGCTGTACTAACAATTCGCCACCAAACATTACAGGCTAGTCCGTCGCCGATGAAAACAACTTTAGAAGCAGCGCCCCCAGTAACAATTAAATCGGCAGCTGATTTAAAAATCCAGATTCCAGCTGAGTCACCGTTTAATGTGAGTGTTCCTGAAGACAAGAAAAATCTGTCAGCACAATAAACACCCGGTGTCAGGGTAGTTCCGGCCAATTCCTTAGCACCGATGTAAGTAGTATCACACGGCTGAGCAAGGCTGGCATAAGCAATGTTCTTATCAGATTGAGCCGTGGCGGCTGGACCATCGGCATTGTGTAAAGTACCACCAAGAGTCACTGTGCCGAAGCCGGTTGTGCCGCCACCTCCAGCGGGGCTGATACCTACATCACCACTGATAACTGTGGCGCCAGTATTGGTCACTTGAGTACCCGATAAGATAGAGTAGGTAGAGGCCGTACCAAGACTGGGCGATGTCGCTGCCAGGGTAATAGTCGGTTTAATGAAACCGAACGTCATAATTACAAAAAAAACTGCGATAACAGTTATAATTGAATTTTTAACAAATTTTTTCATATTAAATTTTTTTAATTTTTTTATTTTTCATATATTAAATAATTGCGTTCTTATAAAAATTAGGTATACTATAGAAATAGCGCCTCCACTCCATCCATCTCGTAGACGAAATGAAGTTTAAAATGGTGATCAGACTTGCTATTAGTAAATATTTAAGTATATACTAATTATAGTAAAATCTTAATATAACGTCAATATATGCATAAAACTACCATGACAATTGCTCACAACATTAAAAAGTATCGTCAAAAGATCGGTCTATCTCAAGACAAGCTCTCGAAAATCGCTGGAGTGACTTTGCACACGATTACTAAGATAGAATCGGGCGCCACTCTTGATCCGAGAGTAGAAACCGCCAAGAGAATCGCTAACGCTCTAGGCTGCACCATTGACGAATTATTAAAAACCAGTAATTAATCCTCTACAACTAGCGCGATAAATTATTAATATAAAAACAACTTTACTCTAAAATAAAAGACTAGCTAGCTAGTCTTTTATGTATCTAAACACTTTAGAAGTTAATAAATACTAGTTGTTGAGATTAAGAGCAGTCGGCTAGCATGTTAGTTGGAAATCCGTATTTTGAAAGACTACAGGGGATTTGACCATTACCGTCAAAAACTATCTGCCACGTACCATCAATTTTTGTCGCCAGAAAGACTCCCCCCGGCGCTCCTATCTCAAAAATCACACTGCCACGAAGATGGTTTTCAGTTTCTTGGTTTATATTTACAGTTAAAGTATTAGTATATCTTGGATACTTTTCCACGAATAACTTCTGAACCTCTTCCCTAACTCCTTTGGGGATAACTAGGCCGGTACATCGCCAATTTATCTCGGCAAATTGGGTCTCTTCACTAACAACGCAAGCCGGATTACATCCTTCGTGTACCGAGTCCAAGTTAGCGTCAAACCACCAGGTTCTAGTGCCTTCATTATATACTCCCGTTGAAAGTGCCTCCCCTCCTTTAATACACGCTTTCTCCGCAATTACTCGCGCTTGGGCTTCAGTTAACGATGATTTCGGAGTAATAACTTCAGTAAATGTTTTTCCGTCCGCTCGGCATAGCCGCGGATAGCTTTCCATCACCGGATTACCAGCGGCCCCACATTCCGCGAAAGAGGTTATTATCTTTCTCTCCGGAAAAGCCCTTTTTTGATTCATAGAATTAAAGCGAATAACACTAATAATCGTGATAACAAAAAACAGGCCGAATACTACACCTAAGAAAATTAAAATTGATTTTTTCATATATTTTACTTTATATATTTCAATTATACCTCAAAATCATCATTTTAAATACTAAGAAGGAGATTCAGTTTTTTATATTAAAGGGTGAGTTCTTATTTTAAAATTATATTAAATAAATAACCCGTAAACATAATTCCCGCCCAAACAATAGAAGCAAAGATAATTATTAACTTAGTTTTCATAACTTTTTTTAGAATCATGAATTCTGGTAGAGACAAGGCCGTAACCGCCATCATAAAAGCTAGGGTTGTTCCTATGGCTACTCCCTTCTCGGTTAAAACACTCACTAGAGGAATAACTCCAGCGGCATTAGAATAAAGAGGAATCCCTATTAAAGTCGCTAATGGGATCGCATACCACTTATTTGCTCCAGCATATTGGGCTAAGAAGTCAGCGGGCATATAACCATGGATCCAGGCCCCAATACCAACACCAATAATAATATAGAGCCAAACTCGTTTAACAATATTCAAAGCATAGTTTTTTGAATAAACAAGTCTTTCCTGAAATGTCATTTTAGTGATTAAGGCTGAATGATGAGCTTGATCATGCTTCCAAACAAAGTCGGCGACTAAATGCTCAATTCTTAAGCGTCCAATAATTAATCCGGAAACAATTGCAATTAGCAATCCGCTGACTACATAGATTAAGGCTATTTTCCAGTCAAAAAGGCCAATCAGTAAAACCAGAGCTACTTCGTTAATCATTGGTGAAGCGACTAAAAAAGAAAAAGTAACCCCAAGTGGTACCCCAGCTTCAATAAAGCCTAGAAATAAGGGGATGGCCGAACAAGAACAAAAAGGAGTTACTATACCTAACAATGAAGCTAAAATATGACCGATTAATTTATTTTTTTTAGCGAGAAATAAACGAACTTTCTCTGGTGGTAAATAAGTCCTAATAAATGACACAATAAAAATAATCACCAGGAGCAGGATGATTATTTTAATTGTATCAAAAATGAAAAAATTAACAGCACTAGCTAGAAAGGTTTTATGAGTGATATCTAACAGTAGGTCAGTTAACCAATCAGCCAGCAGCTGGATAGGATAGAACATATAAAATAATGGTTGAAATAAATTAAATTCATCCTGGCGCACTAAACCAAATCTAAATATTAACAAACCCACTATCCCTTAAACTTCTCCATCCAGGGTAACATTTCTTCCCAACTATCGAATACTTGGTTAAATCCCTCTTTTCGAAATATGGTTTCAATAGTTTGCAAAATTGTTTGCTGTGTTGACAAATCTCCTGTCTGGACAATCTTAATCAGAAGTGAAATAAATTCATCTTTTGACCATGGTAACCTCTTCAAGGGAAAACTAGTTAATTCCCAATCCAAATACTTATAAAATGGTTTTATTCTTCCTTCTAGACCAAAGATGGCGTTAAGCAAGGATGGTATGCCATCTGCTGCTTCAAGTTGTGAGGCAATTTTGTTTCCATCTCTGTAACATTTGACCGAACGGAACACTTGATTAATAAAACCGTCTAAAGAAGCAGCAACAAATTCTTTTCTTTGATCGATGGGTACAACCCCCTTTTCATTTATAAGTTTTTGTATTTCTCCGGTTTTGTCTATCTCCGCTTTTAGGTGAGTATAGTTATATTTATCCCAAACCGTAGGACTACCCCAAATAGCATCATTTCTTAAATCAGTTATGGTTTTTATTGATAGATCACACAAGATTCCACCAAAATCTTTATACTTATTCTTATATTCATCTTGCACTTCGTCCTTAACTATCATCGAAACGTCGTAATCCGACTCCTCGGTGATCATTCCCTTACCACACGAGCCAGTTGAAAAAAGGCCGATAATATTTGGATCGTTTTGAGCAACTTCCAAAAGTTCATGGCGTAGTTCTTCTACTTCTTTCTTCATATATTTTACGTTTATACAACGAAAATAGCACATTTAGTACTAATTTGTCTATTTACTAAAGGATGAAACGATTTAAAGGTTATCGTAAATAAGTAATATCTAAAATCATATCGAGACACGCGATATTATTACTATTAATAAAGTCCCCTACGACTTTAAAATTATTCTTTTGATAGTATCGAATAGCTCGGGTGTTATTTGCTAAAACCCCACCCCAGAGAATAATTCTTTTTTGGCCAAAGTCTTTGGCTATTTTGATGATAAACGGAAGAATCACGGTGCCCAAACCTTGATTTTGATAATTATCTAAAAGGCATGGACCAAAACGGCAGTCTGAACCTTGATTTAAGGTATAGCCATACTTAGAGAAACGTTTTTTATCATCCTCAGTTAAATCAAAACTAAACTCAAATAACCCAATAATCTTCTGATCTTTAGATTCAACAATAAAGCGCAGTTTATCGTATTTGCCTATGGAATTACAAAACTCTTTGGCTGTATGAATATCATAGCCATTAAGAGTATAGAAACGACGAGTTTCAACCGAAAGTCCTCCAAGAAAATTAGATAGTGACTGACTATCATTAAATCGAAGAGGGCGCAGAGTTAGTTCCTCGTAATTCTTTGAGCGTAGCAAGAAGGTTAAAATTTGTGAATTTGCAGCAATTTTGGCTAAGGTCAACATAAAAGTAGGGCGATACTACTATTTGTAAATTTTATATTAATAAATCTCTTACAGCGGCTATTAGGGGATCTCTCGCTGAAGAGTTAAAATTATGATCCCCATCAAGTGAAGTCAATTTTATCCGAGAATCAAGTCCTGATAAATCAACCATTGGCGATAACTGATCTTGGTTAGCTCTAATGACAATTATTTCAGTTTTTTTAGCAAATGCATTATATTCCATAATTGGTTTCGCAGTCAAACGCTCTTGCCAATATTCTTTAGGCACGATTCTAATCAACCCATCCAGAGGAGGTAATTTAGATATTCCGTCTAAATTAATAGTGGCATCAGATCTGAAGCGATATCGTGCTAACGTATGCTCCAGATCTAGATCAAATACAGGTGCTAGCAGGATAGTTTTTCTAATACCCACTGGTTTAGCTAAAGCCGCCACAATTGTCCCCTGAGAATGGCAAATCAGATCGATAATAGCTTCCGGGTTAGCTACCCTGGTTTTATTAATAATTTGGTTAAATTTCTTGACTTGGACACTAAAAGGACACGTAGTAAGCGTATGTTCAACCTCATCTATTTCATAGTAATCAAATAATATTGATTCAACTTCTGGCAGCGCATCAGCTATATCCGTAAGAAGACCTCGGTCATCTTTACGTGTCCCAAATCCATGAGAATAAATTATTATATGTTTTTTAGCAGACATAGCATAATTGAAATGATTTTAGCTCCATTTTCCTAATTTAAATCAATTTTTAAAATAGTCATTTAAAATAATCTGAGTAATCGGGCTATATTCTGAGGTTAGATAATTATCTTTGGTTGAAATTAATTTATAACCACGTCCCTCACCTACTTTAATAGTATCAATATTAATACCAGGCACCAAATAAACATAACAATCGCAATCCTCGCTGTGAGTGGCCTGTCTTTTTTTATATAAACCAAAAAACCTATAATCACTAATATCTAAACCAAGCTCTTCATGTATTTCTCTTTTGAAGCACTCTTCAGTGCTCTCTGGGCCTTCAACACTACCGCCAAATAGAGTAATCATCCCTGAATTAATAATCTTGGGATTAATATCTCGAATCTGTAATATTACTTTGCCGACTTTAGTTATCAGTAAAGCCCCTGCCCATTTTTTCATATATTATAGGTAATTAACGGCGATTCAATCTCCTAACAATTCCGTGGTTGGCATCTATTTTCACAATTTCGCCGTTTTTAAATATTTCTCTTGCGTTGGTAATACCTATAATACAAGGTAGACTCAATTCTCTGGCTATTATAGCGACATGGACGGTGGCGCCACCAACCTCTGCGATAATGCCTTTTACCCTCTTTAAATAAGGGACGAAAGCCGGATAAGTATTACTCACAACCAAAATTTCTCCTCTAAGTATTTTTTTAGCCTCTGTTAGATTATTAATGACCCTAACTTTGCCCATGGCAATCCCTCGGGAGACCGGCCGACCTCTAAATTCTATGGTGGGAATTTTTTGGGAATTTTTAAAATGTCGACTTATTAATTTTTCGGCCTTATCGCCATAATAAATCATCGTTCTTTTCTTTGTTGGCAAAAAAAGGATCGGGCCATTCAATCTGGCTTGAATTATTTTTTTATTTAAAGGCACGTGATTAATCAGGCTTTGTTTTAATTCTTCCACTAATAATGTTTTAACAACCAGCACACTAGTTTCCATCCTTTTAGCAATTTCTTCAAAAACAACTTCACTGTGATACCATATTTTTGACAAGCTACCACGAATGTAATCTTTTAGTTCAGTTGATTTTTGCAAAACTTCAGCACTTTTCAATATATTTTTGGATAATTTTAATGTTTTTATCAATTTTTTCTTTTCAATTAACGATTTTTTTATTGACTTTTCAATTTCTTCAGCCTTTTCTTCCCAAAGAACCGAGGGTGTTTTTTTGATTCTGTTGTTCAGTTCTTGTTCGGTTAAAACCGGCTCATCATAAAAACTACGAGTTACGTAAGCAAAATTTTTAAGGTGTCTTTGGATAAACTTATTTCTAACGGATTGATTTTTGTATTTTAGCATTCCCTGCCAAAATATTTGTTGCTCCTTGCCTAAATAACTAGGTTTTGAAGATGTAACCAAGACGGTTACGGCATAATCAACGTCGGGAATTTTTACATTTGATAATTGTTTCCTAATTACTGTTAGGCCATAATGGTCCAACAGTCGAGCTATCGGGTTTGCTTCCGCTTCGTAATAGATAAAAAAATTATAAACTAATTTATATAAATCAAACAGCTGCCGGCTAGTTAATTGTTCTAAATTAATTTTTTGGACACGCTTGATAAAACCTTTTTCCAAAAAGGTTATTTTTTCCTTTATCTTATTTAAAAAGGAATAATCTTTTAATGCCTTATTCCATAATTTAATTTCGTATTTTTTGCAAAAATTTTCATCTAAAAAGAAGGTATAGTGGTTATTATAACCATACGCCGGCAACGATATGCCGGAGTCGTGGCATAAGAACCCTTTAGTGGAGTAGTATGCTCCGAAGAAATAAAATTGTTCCGACGCTATAAATGTGAATTTCATAATCAATTATACTAAATAGTTTAACATTTTAATCCATAAAAAACAAAAAAATAAATCCACAAAAACTCTGATTCGAACTAATAATCTCCTTTATTTACGGCCTTTTTCTCACATTTGACTCCAACAAAAAAAACATGACCTAAATCATGCTTTCTCGTTTTTTGGCTGACATTAGACGAGATATCTCGGTCTACTACACCAAAATCATGTTGGCTCCGGAGTACATATTCGAACTGGGGCCCGGTCGCTTAACACAATTAGTCCTCCCTATATTTAATGTTAGCTAAAATGTTCCCTTACAATTTTAACCTAAAAAGTTTCGAATCCGATTCCTAGCACTACTTTGCCTGATGCAAATTCCTAAATAATTTTAACTACTCCATGATTAGCGTCAACCTCTACTAAATCGCCATCCTTTAAAATCTGGGTGGCATTTTTAGTGCCGACAATAGCTGGAATCTTGAGTTCTCGGGCGATAATGGCAGCATGACAGATGACGCCACCTTCATCGGTTATTATCGCTTTTGCCTTTTTCATAACCGGAACAAAATCCTGCCTAGTCATAGCCGCGACTAAGATATCGCCTCGTTTTATCTTAGACAAGTCTCTGTTCGTATAGATGATTTTTACCCTCCCTCGGGCTATACCTTGCGAACCCATTATTCCACGGATTTCCCTCTCGAATGTTCCTTTCTTCAAGCCCAGCTCTTTATTAAATTTCTTCTTAGCTTCCAATCCGGAATAGATATTCACCCAGCTTCCTTTTTGCATCAACAGGTAAGCTTCTTCCCTCCTTTTAGCTTCTGCGGTCGAAAATTTCAAATTATTTTTCAGATGATACATTATTTCATCATTCGTCAGAATAGCTACCCGTTCAACACTTAACCCTAATCTAAGGCCAATCTCGCTATACAGTTTCCGCAATTCTAGATTAAGTTTCTGACGAATCATATCGCGGTAGTCGCGTAGAAAAACATTCTCTTTCAGAAACTCTAATAGATAGAAAAATTTCTTATCCGGTTTAATCCTGCCCACAATCAACTTAAAATCTTTACTATGATCGACAAACATCCGTCCAATCTTATGCAATTCCTGTTTCGGATTGCGGACAGACCTTATTTCCGTTAAAAAATGATCTTCGGTATACGGCTCATGATCGAAATCAAACATTGGTATATGGCGATATTTTTTGGTTAATCGACTAATTTTTATCTTGAATTGGCTTTTACTCAATTTATTCTTTATGATAGCTAATTTCAAAACATCCATCTTCTTATTTAAAACGTCATTCGGCTTCAGGGCAGAAGATAATTTTAATAGATACTCATTAGCTAAAGCGTCGCTGTTCAGACATCCGGCCAACTGCTGTCTAATAACATTTTCCATCGGGCTGGCAATATTGAAAACTGTCCACATTCTGATATAAAACTGCTCAACGTTAGGCAGGAGAAAATCGCGATAGATTTTTAATAACTCCTGATTTGATAGTTTAGTAAGATCTATATTGAACTGATTCTGAACGTCTACTAATATATTTTCCAGCTTAAGCTTAGCGGCTCCGTGAAAGGACCTGACGAACTTATTGTCAGCCAATAAAACATACAAACCCTTAGTATATTTGCGATACTGTTTTTCATCGACATAATAATCAGTTTTCTTGCCGTCCCTGAAGACTAGGGTATTATTCAAGGATACACCGCAAACCTTTTGCATCTCCTTCCCCCAAGCAAAATTCCAAGATTGAGCTACTTGAACTGCTAGTCTCCTAGTGATATATTTTTGCCACATTTTTATATTTTTTAGCTCTTAGTTAATAAATCTTTATATCTCCCCTCTAACATACTCAACTTTTTACGTCTAAAATCGGATTTATTTTTACATTTTCAAACATATCTTTCATACCTATAAAAGAAATGGTATCAATATCTGAATCAAATAATTCAATTAAATCAAGCCCGGGACGGTCAAATATTTTCATTCCTTTAATTTCTTGACTACTAGATAAAAAACTTTTTAATTCATTGAATTCTTTCTTATCTAAAACAAAATCAACATCACCTACCTGTGTTTTCTCTTGATCCGGTTGACGAATGTATAAATATGAATATAAAGCATCTGGCACATCGCCTTGAGCAGGAACGACAATAGGTTTATGCAGACGATAATATTTTTGATTCCAATTGTCAGATATCTCTGTCAACTCTTCCCGTAATTTTGTGAGAAATTTATATTCATCATCATAATGACAAAATATTCCAACATTACCTGCGACGGGAAGATACCTTCCAAGAATGTTTTTACACAAATCAGAACATTTATAATGAGTATATTTTATAGCTTCTAACAATTGATCAATATTTTCTATAGGGCTAAACTTATAGGGTTTCATATTTTTGTTAAAAATTTGGTGAGTAAATTTCGCCTTTTCTCAACATTAATAAAACTTCTTTAATCGTTTTATTATCATAGTCTTTCCCCTTTTCTACGCTCCAGCCATTTTCCACATTTCTTAATACATATTCCATAAACTTCTTCTGACCATCCTCTTTTATGCACATGGCGAACGCTTTTACTTTTGAAAAATCGCCAAGTGAATATATTCCTTCTTCACATTTATAAATATCTTTACATTCCCAGCAACCATTAAGCCCTTTGTTCAAAACAGCATTTTTTTTGATAGCAGCCCTTGACTGAGCAATCTCGTTCGCAAATATTGTTTACCTTTTTGCAGCCGTCGCATTTATCTCTATTAAAACACAGGTCGCAAATTAATCCACAGTAGGCAAGGCTTTTTATATATTTATTATTTTTACTCATCTTTATTTATATATTCCATAGATATAACATTTTTCAAGCTACCAATATCCGAATAGCTTAAACGAACCGCCTGATTATCCTCCAATTCTATAACCTGATATCCATATCTTTCTCTGAACTTATCTAAATCTGATTTTAATTCTTCCCGATAGTGCGGGTAGACAACCATATTAGTTAAATTTAACCCACTTAAATCGGTTAGCCCCATATAATTCGGGTCACTATCTTTCCCCCAGCCAGCAATCTCAATATTTGGTCCAGCGATAATGCTTCCAGCGCTAACACCAACATAAATACTTCTATTGCTTCCGACGGAATTTATGATATATTTATCGAGCCCAGTTTTTCTCATCCTATCTAAATAGACAAATGTATTGCCACCACAAACATATATAACATCATATTCTTTGATTATATTAAATTTTTCTTCCCTTAATTCAAATATATCTATATTGGTAACACCAATTTTACTCAACTCATCTTTTGTTTTTTGTAAATAAAAAGCATCGGATTCATTATCTTGAACTGAAATTACCAAAAATGAAGCTTTGTCAGGATCTTTTTTCAAAACAACTTTCTTAAAACGCTCCGCCACATAATTATCTTCAAATCCGTTGGACGTTAAATATAATGTCATATTATTTAAATTATAATAAAATTATAGCATTTTAATGATAATCCAGACAGACATCGGATTCGAACTAAAAATCTCCTTTATTTACGGCTCTTTTCTTATATTTGACTCCAACAAAAAAACATGACCTAAATCATGCTTTCTTGTTTTTTAGCTAGTTTTACGATAAATATGTCGGTCTCCAGCAAAAAAAATGTGTTGGCTCGGGGACTTGGATTCGAACCAAGATAGCATACTTCAGAGGCATGAGTCCTACCATTAGACGATCCCCGAATGTTTTCCCTAAAACCACTCTTTTATTCTTCTAAACGCGGTTTCATCAAAGGGAAAAGAGTAGTTTCGCGTAGAGTTTTGTCAGCTAAGAAAGAAAAAACTCTTTCACCACCAAAACCGAAACCAAAAGTTGGTGGCATACCATGTTCTAACATTTCCACGAATTCCCAATCCGGCATCATCGCCTCTTTATCACCACGGTCAATTAACTTTTGCTGTTCCTGAAAACGCGCATATTGATCTAACGGGTCATTTAATTCCGAGAAACCATTCCCTACCTCACTTCCAGCAATAATAACTTGAAAACGTTCAGTTAATTCTGGATTATCAACTTTAGCTTTAGAAAGCGGGGAAACTAATTTAGGATGATTAATCAAGAAAACCGGACCGACAATATTCTTCCGGCAGTATTTCCAAAGAGTATCTACTAGACGTTCCCGGTTATTACCCTCATATTTAACTTCTAACTTCTCTAGAGTCTTGATCATCTCCACCTCACTCGCTTTTAAGACGTCAATTCCGGTTTGTCTTAAAACCTCTTCGCGATAGTCAAGACGTGGCCAATCGCCAGCCAAATCATAATTAAAACCACGCGTAGTAAACTTCGTCGTGCCAAAAGCTTTTTGAGCAATTTCTTGGTACATTTCTTGCACCAGCTTCATACCTATTTCATAATCGGCATAAGCCCAATAGAATTCCAGATTGGTAAATTCTTGGGCATGATCAGGACTCGAGCCTTCATTACGATAGAGGCGTCCAATTTCAAATGTTTTTTCATAACCCGCGGCCATGAGACGTTTTTGCCAAAGTTCACCCACAGAAATTCTTAGATAGACATCTAAATCAAAATCATCGTGATGAGTTCGAAAAGGATTAGCTTCAGCTCCACCGGTCGTAGTCTCTAGAGTTGGCGTTTCCACTTCAAAGAAGCCATGTTGTTTCATAAAATCTCTGGTTGCTTCCCAGAACTTAGCTTTTTTATAAAACAAATCGCGGAGTTCAGGATTAAGAAGTAAATCTAAATAACGCTTCCGAAAACGTTCATCCTCATCTTTTAGTCCATACCAAGCATCAGGAATCGGTCGCAAAGTTTTAGTTAAAAGCCGCCAATCACTAACCATAAAGCTTTTTTCACCTTTGTGAGTTAAAAAGGCAGTTCCCTTCACCTGAATAAAATCAGCGACATCAATTAGTTTTAAAAAACTCTTATAGCTATCAACTCCTAAGTCCTTTTTAGAAAAAGCCAGTTGAATACTCCCTGTGGCGTCCTCTAGATTAGCAAAGCAAAGATTGCCATGCTCGCGCTTAGCCCGTAATCGACCGACAATATAAAATTGCTCCTGATTAGCTGTTAGGGATTCAAAATTTTCTAAAACCGCGCCAATTTCCCGATCCCGTTGTACTCGAGCCGGATAGGCAGCTATCCCGGCCTTTGTTAATTCAGTAAGCTTTTTTAAACGGTCGGCGCGCTCGCTCCCCACAGTTTTATCTTCAACTGGCGCTGGAGTTAGCTTATTAACTAGAGACATATTATTCGATCTTAATAATTTTATATTTCATTACGCCACGCGGAGTTTCTACTTCGACTGTTTCCCCTTTGTGTTTCCCCAAAAAAGCAACCCCCAACGGTGATTCATTAGAAATTTTGCCGTTTATCGGATCGGCCTCATTAAAGCTAACGATAGTATACTGTTTTTCCCCTCCCTCAGACTTAACTGTCACTTTAGAACCCATATTAACACTTTCATGCGAAGTATCATTTGCCACCACCGTAACATTCTTTAAAACATTAGTTAATTCTAAAATACGCCCCTCGTTTAAGGCCTGGGCGTCTTTGGCTTCACTGTACTCGGCGTTCTCACTTAAATCCCCCAACTCTTTAGCACGTTCGATTCTTTCGGCGATTTCTTTGCGCCGAACGGTTGCTAAAAGATTAAGTTCATCTTTTAGTTTATCATACCCTTCTTGAGAGATGATTTGTTCGTTCATAATTTTTATTTTTAATTCATTTTATCAATGTTTAATATACTCTATCTCGCCAAATTAGACAAGAGCTAATCAATAGCCAGCCAATCCCCAGAGGATGATTGAAATAAGGGGTAAAAATATTAACTACTACTAGAAATATTAAACCCAAAGCTAAACCAATTGGGCCGCGCTTTAAACCACGACTAATTATTTTAGTGAGCAACAAGAGATAAGCTAATAAACCCAAAAGGCCGAGTTTAAGCCAGAGGTCTAAATAGCTCCATTCAAAAATATAAGTTGTGTACTGACCACTCGGACTTTTGGCTAAAACCCGAGGATCTTGAGAGAAATAAGTCACCGTGGCTCCATAACCCTGACCAAGTAAAGGAGCTCGCTTAATTTCTTTAACCAATTCTGGCAGCAGCGACCAACGTGAAGTAAGCGCGGCCTCTTGCCCATCACTTACCCGAGCCAGTAAGGTTGCCCCTAAATTCGTCTGAGCGGACTTAAAATAGGGCCACCCAACTACTAGATAAATAATGATAAAGCTTCCAATAATCGCACTAGCCAGCCATAAAATAGCCCCAAGCATTCGTTTAAAAGAAAATAAACGCCAAATAATTAATAGGGCCAAAGCTAAAGTGGCTACGAGACTTACCCAAAAACTGCGAGAAAAACTGATAATCACGGCACTAAAGAATAATGAACCCAAGCCTAAATAGAATAATCCGGATCGTTTAAAATAACTTCTGACAGTAAATTTAACTCGGCTAAACCAAAAAACTAGAATAAAGCCCAAAACGGAAAAAATCTGACTTTGCATGAAAATTCGTGGCCAACCAGTTTTCGTTGGGGTCATCTCGCCCGTGAGCGTTCTTCTGAGCCAAAGATAAATATCGGGTGCCGCTAAAATATTGTGAGTAAAAACAAATAAAAGAAATAGAGTTTTTAAGCTCAAAGCGACCACCGCGGCTAAAAAAACCGTTTTTAATCTCTTAATTCTTTGATCATCGGCCCGATAGTAAACAGCGATAAAAGGAAATAATAGAGCAAAGTACAACCAAGAGTTAAAATCAACGAAAATAGTGGCTGGATTAGCGTGTCGAACTAAACCATTAATTAACCCCAGTCCCACAAAAATAAAAAGTAAACCAAAAAACTTTAAAAGGGGGAAACTCTTAATCTTCTGCCAATACTCATTGGGAATTTGTGTTTTTCTAGCTTGATAGGCTCTGAGAACAAATTTTAATCCAAAAACCAAGAGGACAACTAACCATAAAACTGTCCGCCAAGAAATAGCAAAGTTGTTCTCTCCTCCCAATTCTAAAGACTGGAACGACCAAGAGAACAAGTACCCCAAAGAACCAATAAATAATTCACTCAAAACCAATAATAAGCCGTATTCGAGACGATAAATGGTTATTCCTAAAATAGCTAAACTTAAAACGATAAAAGCTAGTTGATGAACCAGAGGATAAATATAGCCTAGATAAGATAAAGTCTCTAGAGCGATAATAATTAGAATTATCAAAAGACCAAATCTCTTTGCTTGTTCTTTAAATATTAATGACAAAAGCTTCATAAAAATACCACTTAATTTAACCGGGCTTCTTGACCCACTTGCCAACCGAATTCTTTGACTTGACCGGCAGGAACCTCGAGCACTAAATCACAAGGAGCCCCACTGGTATAGATCTTGGTTGGTTGGCGCCCTTCTGGGACAAGATTCTCTTCAATTTTAATAATTTTATTAGCCTGAATGAAAACAATATCTAGTGGAAAGTTCATTTCTCGCATGACAAATTCTCTGACTTGAGAATCGGAAAAAATAAAAATCATCCCGTCTAGTCCGGTCAAGTCTTTGCGTCCGCTTAAACCACGATAGTGTTGCGCCGGGGTAGAGGCAGCTAGGACATTAAGCTCTTGTTGATTAATCACTACTTCTCGTGTGGGTGTCGCGCTTGGCTTCTTGTTCAAACATAATCCGATCAAACAAATAGACACAATTAAAAGAGTAATTATTAGGATCTGGAAAAAGAACCTGATGGTTTTATTTTTTGGAATCACTAAATCCATATTTGATTTGAATAATCTTTTTAGCGGCTTGATATTTCTTTACTCGGGGTAGAAACGGTAACAATTTATAAGCAAACGATGGTAACCAGGAACTGATGGTTCCGCCGGTAGCTACAGTGAAAAGAACTTGAGAAATATATTGACCAACTTTCCCTGCTTCGAGCATCGTTAGCCAAAGATCCCAATCCTGAAACTTCTTTAGGGTTTCATCCCAACCATTGGCAGGAAAGTCGACCCGACGGATAAGGGACATAGTGTTAATATAAGGTTCGCGTTTTAATCTCTCTGAGTCAAATTCCCCGACTTTAAAGAGCTTATGACCCCATTTAAAAGCAGAATAGGCATAACTAGCCTGAGAATTCTGCTCTAGGGCTCCAACCATGGCTTCCAGGGCATTAGGCTCTAAAACCACGTCGGCATCGCAAAAGAACAAATATTCACCACGAGCCTCTAAAAATCCCCGATTCCGAGCTGCGGGAGCACCACGATTAGGCTGATTAATAAATAAATAATTAATCTCTGTAGCTAGTTTTTGATAATATTGGGCAAATACTTTTTCTACACCGTCGTGCGAACCATCATTAACAATAATTACTTCAAAATTTTGATAAGTTTGTGAAGCAATACTCGTTAAGGTTTTAATTAGTCTAATGGCCTGATTATAAACAGGAATAATAATAGAAATCATAAAAGACAAATTAACTTAAATTTTAGAGTCATTATTTAAAGATTTAACTAACTTAATAATTTGTTGTTCCCAATTAAACTCTTTTAAGACTCGGCTTTGACCTTGCTGTCCTAAAAAGTTTCTCAGCTCAGGGTTATTCACCAGCTTCATTATTCCCTGTTGAATACTATTAACATCTTCGGGGTCAACTAAAATTCCCGTCTGACCATCTTCGACTGCATCACTGACTCCTCCAGCTGCTCCGGCAATCACTGGTTTACCACTTAAATTAGCTTCTAAATAAACAATCCCAAAGCCTTCAAAATCACCGGCGATTTCCCGCGACGGCATAACAAAAATGTCACAAGCTTTCAACCACAACCATTTCTCTCGCTCACTTAAGGATCCTAAAAAAAACATTTTTTCAGTTAAACGATGGGGGACTAAGTTCTTTAAATATTCTTCCTGCGGTCCGGTACCAGCGATAAAATAGATTAATTTATCCATGACGGTTGGAGCTAAATTAGCCAATGCCTTGATCGTTCGATCAACTCCTTTGCGCTTAACCAACCTCCCGAGACTAAAAAGAATGGTCTTCCCGGCTAAATGATATCGCGTTTGTAACTCCGCTAGTTCTCTGGCGTCAACTTCGGGAATACTTGCGGGAATACCGGGATTGATAATTACTGTTTTAGAAATACTGTGAGGAAAGAGTTCTGCTACTTTTTTTGCCACGTAAGTATTGGCACAGATAATTTTTTTCGCCCGACCTAGAATTAGACCAGCGAGGATTCTTTTCCGTCGACTTTTAAGAGCAAAGGAAAAATCCATACCATGGAGAAAAACACCGTATTGCCAAGAGCTAAACCAAGACAACAACCAAGTTACTGTTCCCAGGGGTAAAATTTGTCCCACTAAGACAAAGTTAATGACGGCTTTTTTAGTTTTTCGGTTTAGAACTGCTAAAGCCGGCCACCAAGTCAAAAATTTTCGAGGCGCTAAAAGTTCTCCTTGGTTATTATCCTGAATAATAATTTGCTCATTAATCGGCCAATAATTAGCCAGGTTACCGTAATAATTAGCGATCCCGCCCTGGAAGGGTGGAAATTCTAATGTAAACAATAAAGTCTTCATAGTAGTTTAAATGACTGATAAACGCTGAGCACATCGGTTTTAGTAAAACCACCCAGAGCAAAGAGACTAGCAAAATAAATTACTCCACCCAAGATAGTGATCACAAAAATATTTAGATACTCTTGGCCGTAAAAAATAATTAACCCCATAATTAAAGAGGCTGCTAAGGCGCGACCAAAGACTAACCAATTTTTGCTCGCGTGATAAATAATGATTTTCTTAACCTGATAAATCCCCAAACTAAACATTAGGAGACTAGTTATTAAAACCGTCAAGCTCGCTCCCACAGCTTGCCAACGGGGGATAAAAAATAAATTTAACAAAACACTAACCATGGTCACCGCGATCATGTTACGAGTATTCTTACGCTGAGCATCACACGCATTAAGGAGTGAACCAATAGGAAAGTTAACAAAAATAAAAAATAAGGAAATGATCGCAATTTGCAGCGGCAGAGCCGCGCCGCTATAACCAGTTTTAAATAAAAGCACAATCTTATCAGCTAAAACTAGCGCTCCGACAATAATCGGTAAAGAAATGATAATTAAATAATTCATCGCCCTTTCAAAAGAAATAGTCAATTGTTCTCGATTAGTTTGCCAATAAGCACTCAGGGCTGGATAAAGTGAGGCGGTAAAAGCTAAGGGTAAAAACTGTAAGGCGAAAATAATTTTAAAAGCGACTTGATACAAACCGACTTGTTCATCGCCGGCAAAAATTGAAAGCAACACTGAATCTAAATAAGTATATAACCGTTGAAAAATAGCGTAGAGGGCAAAAGGCCAAGAGATAATAAAAATTTCTTTAACTAAGGGTCGGTCATAAAAGAATCGCAAAACTAATTTTAAACGGTATTTAATGATTGTCCAAGAATATATAAAATTATATAAAGAGGCGAGAGCTAGGGCGGCCATAGCTGGTAGTAAGCCGCCGCCTAAAAGTAGCGCACTATAGCCAACCGTTAAAACGATCAACTGGAAGATCACCGAAGAAATACTCTCATATTTTAAATTATGGAAACCCCGGGCAACGGCAAAAAAAGTGGCCGTAAAAGAGTCAAGAACCATTGAAATTACTGAAACGTAAACTAAGGAACGAGTTAAAGCGTCATAATCCAGAATATTAATAAAAAGAAAAACCGCCCCAATAGCCAAAGCAGCTAAAGGCAGTTTTAAGGTTAAAATATTTCCCAGCCACCGACTGGCTCGTTCCTGTCCTTTGGCCACTTCACGGGTTAAGACATTAGCGAATCCCAAATCAATTAAAATAGCAAAAATTGTCGTGAAGGAAATAGCAAAGTAATATTTACCTAAGTTAGCAGGACCAACGTAACGCGCTAACAGGGTAAAGTAGGTAAAGGAGATGATTTTCTGCAAAATCAAAGCCAAAGTCAAATAGGAGGTGTTTTTTGCAATATTGCCAATTTTCGTCATAATTTGCGCTCAGATTTACAAGCTTTATTATACCAGGGCTTGATTAAATTTAAAAGTTATGATAGTATAATATTACCATAAAATTAAGATAATCAATAGTTGAAATTTTATTAAAAATCAATAAAATTTCTTTTTATTATTAACCTGCGGATATGAAAAAAGAAATCCATCCTAAATATTACCCGAACTGCCAGGTAACTTGCGTTTGCGGCAATAAATTTTTAACTGGTTCCAGCGAACCGGAAATTAAAGTTGAGCTCTGTTCAGCTTGCCACCCTTTCTATACCGGTAAACAAAAATTAGTTGATACCGCTCGTCGGGTCGAGAAATTTGAAGCTAAGGTTAAGGCTAAAGAAGGTGTGGCTAAGGATAAAAAGGGTAAAAAAGTTAAACATGCCGCTCGCGCTGAAGCCCGTTCTAAAAAAGAAGTGGTAGTCAAACAAAAAGATTTCAAAAAGATTGCTCAAGTTAAATTAAATAAAAAATAGCTTCCAAAAAGCAGTCGGCTTTAATTATGAAGCATAATTATGCTAAAATAATAATAGGAACGACTGCTTTTTGTTTAGGGTGATTAATGTTAAATAAGAAAAGGGCCAAGAAAAACATTAGCTAGGACGGAGGTATCCTCCTATTAAAGCAAGCTGTGTTCGAAGCATGCTCTCCTAATGTTTCCTTGGCCCTACAAACCGCCCGAATCTACTAACCCTAAACTCCTAACTCATTACTCAACGCCACATTTGAGGAGGCGATTTGTTGTCTCACTGAAGGTACTATTCCCATGTTGCTTTTCGATAATAACAAATTTTCAAAATAAAGTCAATATGTACGAAGATATTAAGGCTCAATTTACAGAATTAGAGAAAAAACTGCAAAATTCTGACCTTATAAAAAACCAAAAGGAATTAATAAAAATTTCCCAAACGTATGCCAATTTAAAAAAATCTTTGGCCATGATTTTAGAATTAGAAAAAATTAACATTAATATTAGCCAGAATAACGAAATAGTCACTTCAGAGAAAGACCCAGAACTAAAAATAATGGCTCAAGAAGAATTTAATGTTTTAGCGGAAAAGGCTGCCAAATTAACTGAAGAAATTGCCGAAGAACTTCATCCCTCTAGCCCGAACGATAAAAAACACGCGATTTTAGAAATCCGAGCCGGTACAGGTGGTGATGAAGCGGCATTATTCGCCGGCGATCTTTTCCGGATGTATGCTCGCTATAGTGAACGCCGGGGGTGGAAATTAGAATTAATTGATTCTAGTGTAATTGGGATTGGTGGTTTTAAAGAAATCGTTTTTACGGTTAAAGGTGAAGGCGCTTATGGCTTATTAAAGTTCGAAGCGGGCACCCACCGGGTTCAAAGAGTTCCGGAAACTGAAAAACAGGGTCGGGTTCATACCTCAACGGCCACAGTGGTAGTTTTACCAGAAGCAGAGGAAGTGGATGTGGAAATTAAACCAGGTGACATTCGAATTGATACTTTTTGTTCTAGCGGCCCTGGTGGTCAAAGCGTTAATACCACTTATTCAGCTATCCGGGTTCTACACATTCCCACCGGCATCATCGTTAGTTGCCAAGATCAAAAATCACAACATCAAAATAAAGAAAAAGCCCTCCAAGTTCTTCGCTCTCGTCTTTTAGCTAAACAAGAAGAGGAAAAAATGCAGGCTGATTCGAGTGCTCGAAAAGATCAAGTTGGCGCCGGTGATCGCAGTGATAAAATTCGCACCTATAATTTCCCTCAAGATCGAGTGACTGATCATCGGATTAATCTCTCTTTACATAGTATTACTAGGATTATGGACGGTGAAATTGATGAACTAGTTCAATCTTTAAAAAAAGCTGCCAAAGAAGCAGCCGGCCATAATTAAAATGAAAACTGTTCGAGAAGTCAAACAGCAATCTTCCCTCCCGCTTCACGAGTCGACCATTCTCCTAACTTTCTTATTGAAAAAAAGTCGGGAGTTTTTATTAACCCATCCCGAAACCCTAGTTTCTAGTCAGCTAAGGCAAAAATTTACCCGCCTCGAAAAAAAACGGAGTCAAAATTGGCCGCTCGCTTATCTAACCAAAACACAAGCGTTCTACGGCTTAAATTTTCGGGTAAATCCCAGTGTCTTGATCCCGCGCCCAGAAACAGAAATGATAGTTGAAGTAGTTAACAAGCTTCTAGCTCAAAAGCTAGTTACTCGATCAAATAAAAATCTTACTTTAGTAGATATTGGGACAGGTTCTGGAGCAATTGTCATCGCGATCATTAAAGAATTTGCCAAACAGTACCCAGAAGCTAAAAAACGCTTTAACGCCTGGGCAATTGATATTTCTCCCAGCGCTTTAAAAGTGGCTCGTGCTAATGCTAAAACTCATCAATTAACAAATCAAAAAAAAATCAAACTAAGAAAACTTCTTTATTCTTTTTCCCCCTTTATTAAACCAAAAATAAATTTT
>Ga0074195_1002132_pt1 | contig 23556 bp, 26 predicted proteins | sample EPASupsiteHSE623_FD_64525 | JGI IMG/M metagenome (GOLD analysis project Ga0074195, IMG submission 64525) | Bioremediated contaminated groundwater from EPA Superfund site, New Mexico - Sample HSE6-23 | ecosystem: Environmental > Aquatic > Deep subsurface > Groundwater > Contaminated ... | reverse complement strand
CGACAAGGTCTACTTCGTGAAGGATGTCCCCAAGACCAGGTCCGGCAAGATCATGCGCCGTGTCATCAAGGCCAAGGCCCTGGGCAAGGAGACCGGAGACCTGTCTGCTCTGGCCAACCCAGAGTCAGTAGACAACATCCCACGCATTGACCTGTAAGTGGGATATCACCCTCCTTTTTTTGAACCAATAATCATTCGCGCAAACATGTTTCTTCTCGCGGGTATTTGCAGCGTTTAAATTAAATATATAAAAATGATTCGAACATTTTGCAGTCTTATTATTGTCTAACCTCTGATGCGGCAAATTTAAATGACAGTAAAAAGGCTTCGCAATTGTTTTACGAAAATGCCTATTTCGTGGAATGCTTACATCTACTCAGAAGTTTATCCAGTTCTAGATCATCCTGCAAAAAGTTTTAATGCTTCGAATTACTGATTCTTATTAGGAACGAGGGAGAAGAATAGATGTCAGGTTGCGAGCATAAGATATCCGGCAGCAAGGAGAAGGTCTGGCTGCCATACTACTTTGAAGGCAGAGAACGAGGACTGAAGCCCCATCCATATTGCACTGAATGTGGCCTGGTCAAGAATCTATCCACAGAAAGGCCACGCAGCATCGGTTTCTTTATGAATGTCATTGCCGAGCTGGCATCCCGGCACAAAATTGCCAAGATCCAGATAAGGCTCATTGCTTTGGAGATGGACAGGCTGCAACTGGACGACAAATTCGGGATGGACCGAATGCAACAGGAAGACCTTTTTGTGGACATTGCCACGCGAATTTTAAATGTTCCTGCGAGATCCATCTTCGAGCTGCTGGTGTAATCCCCAATCTAATTTTTGGCATTGCAGCAATGCAATAGAATGCTGTTGCGCAACTGCCCGCCTACTATCAGGGTAGTGGACATCAAGAGTTATTTTCCCGGACTCCTGCTAACACTGGCCATCATCGGTATGCTGGGGCCAGGGCTCTTCAATGTCGTGATTGCCTTGAGCCCTATATCTGGAGGAGTGGTCAGGGAGATGTGAGTCGTTTGGAGAAAAAGTTAATACTCTTGCCATTGATTAAGAACAAGGTGTTTTCATGAAGCCCTCAGCAATTATTCTGATGTTATTGTTATGTGTTCCTGCCTCGGCCTTGCAGGAGACGAGCGCAGTGGAGGCTACTACTGCCATAACCCTTCCAGTGGACTCGGTGACCATTTATCCGGACGGCCTCATGGCCGTGAAAAGGGAGGGCCGCCTGGATGTGACCGAAGGAGTGCACAAGTTTGTGATCAATCTGCCAGACAAAGCAGAGAAGAGCACTGTTCTGCTCTCTGTCAGCAACGCCACCCAGGAGATGGTGGTCTACGAGGACAATCCAGTCTTCACCCTGAATGTTTCGTCTACAGGCATGCAAGACTTTGCCCTATCCTATCTCATGTACAATGCTGCATCCTGGAGTCCTATGTACGATCTGCACCTCGAAAACGACCGCGTCCTGGTGAAAGCTAACGCAGTGGTCGGCAACTTCGCTGGCGAGGATCTTAAGGACGTGCGGCTCAAGCTCGTGGCAGGTCTTCCAGCAAGCGAGCCCTACCCGCGGGCCAAGTCGTCAATCCAAAATCAACGATACTCAGAGGTGGCAGCGGCCCCGGCTCCCGCTGAGGAGTACATGGATTATGCAGCAGAGGCCGCACCACTCTCCTCAGGCGAGCTTGAGACCATGTACATCTTCGAGCTGGAGGACCGATCGGACCTGGTCATGGATAAGGTGATCGGCTTCCCCCTCTTCGATGAAGAGTCGCCGCTGGTGAGAATGTACACCTGGGACGCCTACAATGATCAGCAGGGTCCTGTGATTGAGGAGATCCGCGCCAACAACACCCTTGCGAGTCCCTGGCCGTCCGGAAGCGCCATGCTTTATCGGGACGATGAGTACGTCTCTACCATCGAGATGCCCTACACCCCGGCAGGAACCAATGCTTCTATTGAGGTTGGCCCATCTGCGGACCTCAAGGTTGAGAGCAAGCTGGCAGACTACAATATCACCGAGAACCTCAAGGTGATTGGCTCAGATGGCGGAAATCACACCGTCAGGGAGACGGTCGAAGCCTGGACCTACAAGCTGTCGATCAAGAGCAATCTGGACCGAACGGCTAACTTGGAGATCACAGACAGCATTCCTCAGGAGGCTGTGGTTACAGCCGTCTCGCTTCCGCCTGCCGAGAGCACTGCAACCTCGCTCAAATGGAAGCTGGCGCTCGCGCCGAGGCAGAAGGTTGCCATAAATTATACCTATGAGGTGACGACGACGGAGAGCCTGGATAATTCATATTGAATTTTATTTTTTTATATTTTTGGGGGTTTGCGAATCGCATAAATATGATAGAGAATAATTTCCGTATCATCTTAGAATAGTCCTGGAATTGTGACCACGGGGTGAAAAGAAGATGCCGCTTACTGGGATAATCAAGAAGTCAGGAGACCATTATGTGGCCTTATGTCTGGAGATCAACGTATCCAGTCAAGGTGAGAACATAGAAGAAGCAAGGAAAATGTTGCAGGATGCTTGTGCTGAATACATCTCATTTATGAAGGATGAAGGGCTGGAGGACGAAATAAAGCCCATTTCCTTGGACATTCTGCGCGAGTTTCTCATGGAGGACGTCGATTGTGTGAGACCGTCTTCGAGTTGGGAATATTCAGAAAGCATAACCTTTGAGGTTTCTGCCAGTGTCTAAGAAGATCCCTCCCATGTCTAGCCAAGAATTAGCAAAGCTTCTTGGCCGAGGCAATGCCAGATTCGTCCGGCAGAGAGGCACAAGTCATGCAATCTTCGAGCGAGAGAAAGATGGCAGAATATTCAGGGCACCGGTAATCATGGCCAAGGACGATCTCTCTTCAAAATATGTGAAAATCGTCTTGCGCCAGTTGGGATTCTCAGATGCAGAAGTGGATGCCCTATTATAATCAGTTCACTCAAAAAAATGATATTTTGAGGCACTAGTTCCTAGTCCACCTGCACCCTCTGAGCATTTATTACCACTAGCTTGGGAAGGTGCACCTCCAGTATTCCATCCTTGAAGCTGGCCTTCACCTGCTCAGGCTTGATATCTATGGGCAGCTTGATCTCTCGCCGCCGGGGCAGCGTGCCCATCTCCTTTCGCAGGTACTTTCCCTCTCGAGCCGCCATCTTGGCATCGACGTAAAGATTATCCTCAGTCACCCTCAGGTCGATACTGTCCTTGCTTGAGCCGGGCAGAGCCACCAGGGCGATCAGCTCTTCTTCGGTGTCAATAAGGTCGATTGGAGCCAGGTCGTAGCTCTTAGCCTCGGATATCTCGCTGCTCACGTCACCCAGGATCTTCTTGGCTGCCTGGCTTGCCTGGCTGGACATTCTTGCAGCTTCAACTGCCGCCTTGCCGATCACTCTCTCGAGATCGCTGCTCCCTGATGAATCTGATTTCATGCTCAAAATAATGTCGTTGTTCTCATAAAACCTTTTGCCTTGGTCGCGCTCTACCAAGAAAGCGGCCATATCCCGCCCTGACAGTCAGACCACCATCGTAAACAACTTCGCCCCGCACGATTGTCATCTGCGGGAATATGGCCTCCCGTCCCTCAAAAGGAGTCCATTCAGCCCGGCTGTGCAGCCGATCGGCATTGATCCTGGTGATGGCTTTGGAGTCGATGATAACCAGATCTGCATCTTTTCCCCGCTCGATCTTGCCTTTGCCATCCAGGCCGAAGATCTCGGCAGGTCGGGAGGAAATCGCCTGCATTAGCCGATTTAAGGTTAGCATGTTCCTCTTCACTGCAAAGAGCATCAACGGAAGCATTGTCTCCACGCCCGGAACGCCTGGTGGAGCCTCCCAGATGTCATCTCTCTTCTCTTCCGGCAGGTGCGGAGCGTGGTCAGATGCGATGATATCGATGGTGCCACTACAAAGTCCCTGCCAGAGGGCATCGTTGTCCTTTTCGCTTCGCAGAGGTGGATTCATCTTCAGGTATGACCCCTGTTTTTTGTAATCCTTGATATTGAGGAGCAGGTGATGAGGCGTCACTTCGCTCGTCACCTTTCTGTCTCCTCTCTTGGCCTGGGCGATCAAATCCAACCCCCGGTGGCTGCTCAAGTGGCATATGTGCAGACGATCAGACCAGCTAAGGGCCTTCTCAATGGCTGCAGCCTCGGCCAGAGCTGGCCTTGACTCTGAATAGGCCTCGGCATCATGTCGACCCGCGAGCCCGGCGGTCATCTCCTTGATGATGGCCCCGTCCTCGGCATGAAGGGTGGCCAGCATGCCTGCTTGCTTCACATCGCCCAGGATTCTCGCAAGATCTGAATCGCTGTGCTCATAGGAGAATATCTCGCCAATAGCCGCTGCCCCGGCAAATGCCAGCTCATCGATCTTTCCGGCTCCTCCGTTTAGGCCGAAGTCCACAAAAGAGCGATGCCTGGCAATATCGAGCTTCTGTTCAAAGGAAGAAGCATCCAGGGTGCGGGGGGTGGTATTGGGCTGGTCTATGACCGATGTCACACCACCAGCCGCCGCAGAGGCCGAGCCGCTTGCCCAGTCCTCTTTGTAATTGGGCCCAGGGTCGCGAAAATGCACATGAACGTCGATTGCACCCGGCAGGACCAGCATGCCTCTGGCATCGATCTTCTCCTCAGCCCGGCGGTCTCCTCCTAATGCGGCGATCCTGCCGTCTTTAATCCAGATGTCTGTGCTGATCTGGTCTTCTCCCACGAAAACCCGGCCGTTCTTTACCGCCAGATCATAGTTTATACCCAAACCTCCTCAAGAGCTTGCGCCTCTCCTCGACATCTGATGCGCTCTCTGCTCCTTTAGGTGGGAATCCATCGATGACGCCCATAATGCCCCGACCAAGCGTTGTCTCAGCCACGACCGCCTGCAATGGATTGGCTGTGGCGCAGAAGATGTTGCAGACCTCAGGCACAGCCTTGATGGCATTGAGCATGTTGATTGGAAAGGCTCCCTTCATCAGCAGCACGAATGTGTGTCCGCAGGCCAGTGCCAGCGAATTGTCTCGGGCCGCCTGAATCAGGCTCGCATCGTTTCCTTCTGTCCTCACGAGGCAGTCGCCGCTGGCCTCGGAGAATGCCACTGCGAACTTTGCTCCTGGCACAGCTCCAGCCATGACCTCATAGATGTCCTCTGCAGTCTTGATAAAATGGCTCTGCCCCAAAACCAGATTCGCTCCATCGGGAATCTTTATCTCAACGATCTTCAACTCCATTCTGCATACCCTCGATGATGTATACTCTTAAAAATAAAACAATGTGTGATTCAGCTCATTTTTGTCGAAGTCCCTTCTTAGGTCCAACCGAATGCGTGGCCATCTTTTTGGTCTTGCGCAAGATAAGTGAGGACGTAAGGTAATACACGACTATGAACAGGATGGCTGAATAGATCGCCATGCTGATCGATTCTATCACATTCAAATTCAACAAAAAGTAGGAATAGGGTATGTATATCAGCAGCACAATCATTCCGGCAATGAGGGACTGCTGCATCAGCGTGTACTGTCGAAAGCGCAATACAAGCTCTGTATAACTCAAATTAAAACTCACCACGGATCCTCCGTCTCAGCTACATTGAGAATCCCCCTTCTACTCATATAAAGCCTTGTCCACCAGAGGTTGGACAGAGGTGCCAATACGAGCAGGTTGATCATGCTTATGATCGCCGATAGTGGCTCACTGCCTGCTCCTGAGCCTGCAGGAGCAATTCCTCCTATCATCTGCAGTCCCAGAGAAAAGGCAGCCATCAAGAGCCAGAGGACAACAACATCGAATTTGTTGTACCTGAAAAATTTTATGGACTCAGATATGGACTGCACTGGAGTGTGCCCATCCACTACCAGGGCATAAGGAACTGCAACCAGGATCACTGAGAGTGCCAGTGCGTAAAAAACAAACATGAGTATGCCCGCAGCCAGAAGTCCCAGGGCCTCGGGGTCTTTTGGCAGAGGCTCTCCTCCTATGATAATCCCAGGCAAGATGAATATCATGCCGGCCAGAGTCAGCAGCTCAATCAACAGCGTCGCCAGGAACAGGCCGAAGAAGTTTCTCCTTCCCGCTGACCACATGGAACTGATGTCAGATCTCCCGTTCTCCAGAGCCTGTCTGGCCATGCCGATTGCACCTGCTGTAAAGAAGGAATTGATCAGAGATATGAGCACAATCAGGGCCAGGAATAGGCCGGCGACCTGCAGGATGGTCTCACCCGGCAGACTCTTTAAAGAATCTTCTATCTGTGTCAACATCTCCTGCATGGCTCCAGCGTCCTGCAGAGATGTCTGGTTCAAATCGTTCAGGCTATCGATAGGCATGATGGTCACAATGATCGCTGCGAGGATCGGCAGGAAGATGAGCATGGAAGCTATGATGTTGAGCAGGAAGGGGATGCAGAGGTTCAGGTTTCTCTTCCAGACTCCAAATCCTCTGCTCAGGATCTCACCAATCTCTTCCACTTCTATTCCTCCAGGCCCTTCCAGATGCTGTCTCCCACGTGATGCAGAGATTTGATAGCCTTTCCTTCGCCTTTCATCTCAGTTCCTGCGACCATTGCCGTGCCCACAGCCAGAGGCTTTTTGTGTCTTTCTTCCATAACCACAACCAGATCGCCTACTGCGATCTCAGGATCGGCAGAGACTATGCCTGGCTTCATGATATCTGCGCCGTTGACAACAAAGCGGACTGCGCCTGCATCTACCACTACCAGCCTCTTGGCGGGCACCAGTTCAATGGCCCCCAGAACTGTGAAAAATGGCTTCCCATCTACCATCATCAGCAACGGTCGGCCGTTTACAAAGATGAGGTCCACGCCTTCGTCGCTTATGGCCATCTCCAATGACGATTTGCGCAGGCCGGAAGGATCCTCCAGGAAGGGCTCGATCTGGGCTATTATCTTCCTGGCGTCACTTCCCTTGAGGTGGTGCCTGGATTTTATCTTCATGCTCCGGAGATATCCCGATAGGTTTAAATATGCAACGAGCACGTCATGAATTTGAAGCCTTTTGCGGTTATCATCGCTGGAGAGAGGTTAATGGGTCAGAGACCGCTTGATATTCTGAATGAATCACTGAATGGCCCCGTAATAGTTAAGCTAAAGGACGGTAGGGTCTTTCGGGGAGAGCTGCAAGGTTATGATATTCATATGAACTTGGTGCTCGAAAAAACTGAAGAAGTAGCAGAAGGGGCGGTCGCACGCAAGATTGGAACTGTAATCGTGCGAGGAGATAATGTTGTATATATTTCACCCTGAGGTGTTTTAAATGACTAAAGGTACTCCTTCTATGGGCAGGCGCCACAAAAGTTCGCACATCAGATGCAGACGCTGTGGCAGCATATCGTTTAATTTCAAGAGAAAAGTGTGCGTTAAATGCGGATTTGGTCATTCGTCAAAGTTGCGAAGCGCCAAGTGGATGAGAAAGGCGGATTACTAGAGGCAAAAAGTTGCACGATGCCTGCGGCGTTGTTGGAATCTCGCTGCATGAGACGGGTAATAATGTGGCCAAGCCCATTTATTATGCCCTCTATGCCCTACAACATCGAGGACAAGAGGCTGCTGGCATCTCAGTACATGACGGCAAAGCCATACGCACCCATCGGGGCATGGGACTCGTCTCTGAGGTCTTCGACGATGCCCAAATCGCGCTCCTACGTGGCGTTGTTGGAATCGGACATGTCAGATATCCGACCACCGGCAGGTCAACCATCGAAAACAGCCAGCCTCTGCTGGTAAAATTTAGAGATGGGGCTATAGCTGTCGCCCATAATGGTAATCTCGTCAATTCCTGCCAGCTCAGAGAGCAAATGGAGCAGGCAGGAGACATCTTCTATTCTACCTCGGATACCGAGGTCATAGCCCACCTTTTTGCAAAAGAACTCATGCGTTATGACCTCCAGGAAGCAATGCGCGCCCTGATGACGAAGATCGTGGGCTCTTACTCGCTGGTCTTTTTATGGGGCGATACGGTTCTTGCGGTCCGTGATCCTCTTGGCATCAAGCCGCTATGCATCGGGGAGGTCGATGGTGGTTATATGGTGGCCTCAGAGAGCGCCGCTGTCGATACTCTAAATGGCAGGTTCGTTCGTGATGTCAAGCCCGGTGAGCTTGTGATCATCAGGCATGGCGAGATGAGTGCCCATCAACTGGTACGGCTTCCACATTCAGCGCACTGCGTCTTTGAGTACATCTACTTCGCCCGTCCGGACAGCATCATGGATGGCCGGCTGATCTACGAAGTTCGGGTGAACATCGGAGCTAACCTGGCTCGTGAGCATCCGGCCAATGCCGACACGGTCACGCCTATCCCAGATTCAGGCATTACTCCTGCGGTGGGATATCACCAGTACTCTGGCATCAGTTATAGAGAGTGCCTGATGAAGAACCGCTATATCGGCAGAACGTTCATCATGCCTGACCAGAGCATGAGGGAGACTGCCGTGCGCCTGAAGATGAATACCATCAGGCCTAACATCGAGGGGCATAAGCTCGTCCTTGTGGATGACTCCATAGTCCGCGGCACCACCAGCCGAAGGATAGTAGACATGGTCCGAAAGGCCGGGGCTACCGAGGTTCATATGAGAATAGCAAGCCCTCCAATCATGGCGCCCTGCTATCTCGGCATTGACATGGCCAGCAGAGAGGAGCTGATTGCTGCCTTCAAGACCGTAGCTGGCGTGGAGGCGGTCATAAATGCCGACTCACTGGGATACGTGAGCCACAAGGGCCTGGTGGATGCTGTTGGCATACCCAAGGAGAACCTCTGCATGGGATGCCTGACAGGGGTATATCCTGTGGAGATACCTGGGGAAAAGTGCTTGGCAGCGCAGACCAAGCTATCGGAGTATCTCGATTAGGTTTTAAAAAAAATGGGTTAAATAGGCTATTTTGGTGGTTCGGGATGCTTTAGCATCAGGAATGCAATCACTATTCCCACAACTGCTAACAGAGCGACATATGGGAAAACGCCTACGTAGCTTCCGGATATGCCTTTAATTGCTGCTGCCAGTTGCGGTCCAACAATGGCGCCAATACCATATGCCAAGAATACGACACCATAATTCCTTGGATAGTCGCAGGTGCCAAAGAAGCTAGCAGTTGCAGTTGGTGCTATGGCCAGCCAGCCGCCCAGACACATCCACAGAATGGCAAATGCCACAATGTAAATCGTTGTAGCGCCAGGTACTGCCATCTTCCACATCATCAGAGATGCCAGAGCAATCAGAATGAATGAGACGATTGCTGCATTCCTGGGTGTGAGTTTATCGGTTAATGTGCCAAAGATAGGCCTTCCGCCGCCGTTGAATATGGCGAAGAAGCCCACTAGCATAGAGGCCAGTCCTGATTCTATTTGGATTACTTCCTGACCAACTGGCTTGGATATGCCGATTGCCATGAGCCCTGCCACACATCCGATAAAGTAACACAGCCATAAGCCGTAGAATGTGGTGGACTTGAGCATCTGTTCGCGTTTGAATTCGCAGGCAACTGCCGCACCTGGCTTGGGTGCTGGCGGATTCCAGCCAGGCGGTTTATATCCTGCAGGTGGGAAGGCTAACGGCATGGAACATAGCGCGATTATTATGATGAATGCAATTCCAAAAAAGCGGAACGTGCTCATTACATCATAGGCGCTGATCAGATATGTAGCAATATTGGCCGTGAAGAATGCGGAGAAACCGAAGCCGAGCACGGTGAGGCCTACGGCCAGACCTCTTTTATCTGGGAACCATCTTGCCGATACAGCAACTGGACAGCCATAGGCAATTCCCACGCCGAGTCCGCCGATGACACCATAGGTTGGAATAAGCATAGATGTGGATCCTGCCATAGAGGCTAACAGCCAACCTAATCCGCAGATGATTCCACCGGTCATTGCCATCTTGCGAGGCCCAAATTTTTCTATGTACTTGCCGGAAAAGACCATGCCAACTGAGAAGACAAACAGGAATATGGAAAACGGCAAGAGCACCTCACTGGCTGAAACCGTCTGGCCCATCTCTGTAAAATGATCGGTCAGAGGCTTGACGAAGACAGACCAAGAGTAAACGCTACCAAGGCATAACATGATTATGGTGCCTAGGATTACAAACAACCACCGCCCGCCAGGCGGGTCCTTCTGAACCATAATTAATTCACCTCTAATGAATATATCTAATATAAATAACCTTTATCCAATACACACAATTACTGTAATCGATTACAACTTCGAATAATGCTGACTTACAAGATTCATTTAATCCTCCTCATCCCCCTCCTTAACCCTTGCAGGATTCTTCAATGTCTTTATTCTAATTTCGTCTCCCATATATTTAAAATTAGCGGCAATTATAGCGATTATAAATTATCATATCACACATATCGCAAAAACCTTGCAGCCAATTTGCATTCATTTTCAATGCCAACTCAGCCAATTTAAAAAGAGTTACATTGATCCGACAACTAATTTGTTGCTATCGACAATGGCAAATATGATAGTTTGCGCATCATCTTTTATGGCAATCTCTTTTAAGGTGAATGTAGAATAAACTAGCAGGTGATGCTAATATGCTTAAGGCCAACCCCAAGACATCATGGTGCAAGAACGAGTGCATGGCAACAATTGCAGCCACTGCTTATGTAGACGAATCGGCGATGGTCATCGGAGATGTGCGTATAGGTGAAGAGGTCTACGTTGGGCCGTGCTCATCCCTGCGGGCGGACGAGGCCAATCCGATCATTATCGGTGACAGATGCAACATCCAGGATGGAGTCATATTCCACGGTCTGATGGGCAGCTCGATCGTGCTCGGAAATAAGATCTCCATCGCTCACGGGGCGGTGATTCACGGACCTATGAAGATCGGGGACGAGAGCTTTGTGGGCTTCAATTCAGTGGTTCATGCCTCGACTCTGGGAAAGAAATGCTTTGTCGGACATGCGGCTGCGGTCATCGGCGTAAACCTGGCGGACGGCAGGTTTGTGCCTCATGGCGCCGTGGTGGACACGCAAGAGAAGGCTGACGCTCTTGGAGATGTTCCAGAGGCCCTAAAGCATTTCAATGATGAGGTGGTGGAGGTCAACCGTGAGTTCGCTAGGGGCTACGGAGTTCGGAAGAAATCCTGTGTAGGTGAATGATTCGCTTCGGATAAGTGATATATACATCCCTAGCACTATGCCCCAAAATAGCTTTAGGTGATTGATAATGGCCAAGATCAAAGCTGGCGTCTTAGGTGCCACTGGTGCTGTGGGACAACGCTTCATTGAAGGACTGAAGAACCATCCATGGTTTGAGCTGACGAGCCTTGCTGCTTCTGAGAGAAGCGCAGGAAAGAAGTACAAAGATGCAGCTAAGTGGCGCCTGGAGAGCGAGCTGCCCGATGATATCGCGGAGATGACTGTAGTCAACGTCGATCCGCGAGAGGTTGATGCGGATATAGTCTTCTCTGCTCTTCCCGCGGATGATGCCAAGACGGTTGAGCCGGCATTCGCGGCGGCTGGATGTGCTGTGGCCAGCAATACCAGCTCATACCGGATGGTACAGGATGTGCCGCTGCTCATTCCTGAGTGCAATTCTGATCACCTGGATATCATCAAAGTGCAGCGCGAGAAGCGCGGCTGGGACGGATACCTCACAACCAATCCCAACTGCACTACTGTCATGTTCACACTGCCGCTTAAGCCTCTCATGAAGTTCGGCATCAAGACCGTTCATGTGGCATCCATGCAGGCTGTATCCGGAGCCGGCTATGAGGGCGTTCCCTCAATGGCCATCCTCGGCAACGTCATTCCCTACATCGGTGGCGAGGAAGAAAAGGTGGAGACCGAGCCTCAGAAGATTCTGGGACGCTTTGATGGCGAAAAAATCGTGAACGCAGATTTTTCCATAAGCGCCAGTTGCCATCGCGTGCCGGTCATGGACGGGCACACTGAGGCCATCTGGGTGACAATGAGAGACGATCCAACTCCCGATGAGGTCAAGAAGGCTATGCTGAGCTTTGATCCGGGCCTTGGGGACCTGCCATCTTCTCCAAAGAAGGCTCTCATCGTCAAGGATGAGCCGGACAGGCCTCAGCCGAGGCTTGATCGCGGACGCGGCAATGGCATGGCAGTCTCAGTTGGACGGATAAGGTCCGGAATTCGGTTCATCTGCATGGGCCACAACACCGTGCGCGGCGCGGCAGGAGCCAGCATCCTCAATGCCGAGCTGTTGGTGAAAAAAGGCCTGCTGTGATGTTGATTGTCGCCTGGGAGGTGACAGCAGCCTGCAATCTGTCCTGCGGCTACTGTCGTGCCTCTGCCTCCAGAATGCCAGATCCTACTGAGCTTTCCACAACGGAGGCGATCTCCTTTTTGGATAGCATTGCTCCATTGCGCCCCATGCTCATCTTGAGCGGGGGCGAGCCACTTCTGCGGCCCGACATATTTCTCCTGGTTCGCCATGCAAAATCATTGGGGCTGCGCGTCTCTTTGGCCAGCAATGGGACCACCATCACGTCCCATGTAGCAGATGAGATTGCGGCAAGCGGCGTCTCGCGGGTGAGCATCAGTCTGGATGCGGCGTCTTCAACAGGCCATGATCGCATGCGCGGCCTGGGCAGTTTTGAGAGAGCCATGCAGGGAATTGAAAACCTGCGCGGCAAGGTTGATTTCCAGATCAACCACACCATTACCGGCAGAAACGACTCTGATGTGGCTGCGATCTTCGATCTAGCCGAAAGAGCTGGGGCCGCGGCCCTGCACTTCTTTTTCCTGGTGGCCACCGGTCGGGGCCGGGAGGAGGATCTCCTGACACCGGAGAGGCAGGAGGAGCGGCTTATGGAGATAGACCAGGAGCGAGCGCGACATGCAATCGATGTTCAGGTCACCTGCGCCCCGCAATATGCTCGAATTTCAGGGCCCGCCAAGCGTCGCGCCGGTGGCTGTCTGGCCGGCAGGAGCTTTGTTTTTGTCTCTCGAACGGGTGATGTCTATCCCTGCGGATATTTTCCTATGAAGGTCGGCAGCATCCGGGAAAAGAATTTTATAGAGATATGGGAGAATGCTCCAGAGCTACTGGCATTGCGAGAGAGGGCTCTTGCTGGAAAATGCGGGCGCTGCAGCTATGCCGGGACCTGCGGGGGCTGCAGGGCCAGAGCTTATGCCGAAAGCGGCGACTTTCTGGGGCCGGACCCATCCTGCCGCCTGGAGACCTAATCATGGATGATACCGATCTATTGCTTCTGTCCGCAGTACAGGACGGGTTTCCAATCACGCCGAGACCCTTCCGGGATCTGGGGCAGGCTTTAGGTCTGGAGGAGAGGGAGGTAATCGGGCGGCTGGCAGAACTCCAAAAGGAGGGGCTGGTTAGAAGGATCGGGCCGATTATGGATCTGCGCAAATTGGGCCGGAGCGGGATTTTAGCCGCTTTAGCAGTCCCCGTGGATGAAGCGGATGACGCTGCCAGGATAGTGAGTGAGTACCCAGAGGTCTCTCACAACTATCTGCGGCCAAGTGATAGCGGCTACAATCTGTGGTTCACTGTGTCTGCAACTGACTCGCGAATCGAGGAGATATTGCAGGAGATCAGGCTCAAGACCGGACGAAAGATGCTGGTCTTGCCCACGCTCCGGATATTCAAGATCGGCGTGAAATTCGACATAGTTTGATAATTTGAGATATCGTGATAGCGGAGAGGATGAATTAATGGCTAAATTGGTTCTGATGGATTTTTACGCTGATTGGTGCGGACCGTGTCGGACTCAGGGTCCAATCTTTGAGGATCTCGCCAGGGATCTCAGCGATAAAGTGGAATTTAAAAAGATCAATGTAGATAAAGAGGGCGATCTTGCTGCTGAGAAGGGCATTATGGTTGTGCCCACAATCATCCTGGAGAAGGACGGGTCAGAGGTGCAGAGATGGATGGGCGTTACCTCCAGAGAAGAACTGATCCAGGCTATTGACAAGGCGTCCGTTTGAGACGAATTGGGGTGAGCGGGAGAGGGACGCGGCAATGACGGCAGGAGGGGACCGTTGCCTTGAGGCGGTGAGGAGGATCAACAGTCGGGGAGGCAGTGCCCCACACCTTGCTCTCTCCTTCGACTGTCATCTATTCTCCATAGATACCAGTCGTGCTCCCAAGGCCTGCGTTCAGCCTGATGCCTACCTCATCACTCATGCCCACAGCGATCACTACGGCAAGTCGGCAATGCTCTCTCCGAGGGCTGTTGCTTCTGTTCAGACTGCACGCGCGCTAGAAATTCGATACGATCGGGAGTACAAGGGTCGAACCTTTCGGGTGGGCGAGAGCATCATTGTTGATGGGGTGAGGGTGGACACGCACCCCACCGGACACACCATCGGATCGACAGCTTTCTCCTGGCAGACGGAGGCCGGCCTGAGGGTGTTAGTGACGGGGGACGTCAAGGATTACAGCCATCTTCCAAAGAGCGATTTCCTGGTCATGGAGGCCAACTACGGCGACCCCTACGATCCATCATGCATCTTCGAGGACGACCTGGCAGGATTTTCCGAGGCGCTGGAGGCCGGGGCCAGCTTTGGAGCCTATGCCTTCGGGAAAGCCCAGAGGGCTGTGGCTCTCATGAGGGCTATGGGCTACAGAGATGAGATAGGGATGGACGAGAAGAGCCTGGTGCTGACGAGAGAGCTGATGGGCGAAGCTGCCGGGCCTCTGACTGAGGTGAATGGCGCCGACACCAATGTGGTCACACCCTGGAATCTGCATCAGGTGCGGGGCTGGAACAAGTATTTTCTAACTGGAAGACGGGACACATCTTACCCCACAATTCAATTGAGCGATCACCTGGACTTTCGCGGCCTGATGAGGATGGTCGAGCATGTCTCGCCGAAAGAGGTTTTGGTCTATCATCCCGAAGGAGAGAGGGCGAGCCTTCTGGCCCATCACCTTCAGGAGTGCGGCCTGGAGACGACGTCTTTGGATCTGATTGAGAGGTTTGTGCGGTAATAATATTTGAAGAGCAATATCTGAAGGGCTTGAAGTGATTTGGAGAGGGTGTCGTTGGTAGACCTCTTTGGCAAAAAGAAGCTGGAAGATCGCATCCTGGAGCTGGAGGCAGGGCTCGCAAAGCTTGAGCGCGAAAAGGATGATCTCTTTCGCACATTGGAGAAGCGGGATGAGAAGATCAGGAAGCTCTCTGCCGCAAACCAGGAGGCGAATATCGCCCTCAAGGCAGCCGAGCAGAGGGCTGCAGCCGTTGTCTCTGCACCGTCCTCTGTTCTGCCTCAGGTCGGAGTGGACGGGCAAGTGGATCTGAAGGCTAGGGCACGAAAGCTCGGCTTGCGTGAGACTGGCTTGTTAATGCAGCGGCTCTCGTTCGTTCGCTCTCCTCGTGAGGATCTCCTGGCCGCTTATTATCCCGGACCCGTCCCGGAGGATGCGGCGCTTCCCGCAGAGCTCAAAAATGCTGCATCTTCAGTCAAATCCGGTCGAGGCGAAATAATCTTGCACAGCCCCCAGCTCTTTTCCATGATTCTCGTCCCGCCTTTTCCTGTCTCGGAGAGCCTCACGCGTGAGGCAGCCGCCTTTTACCTCGATCCTCTGAGGGAGATGATGGACACGCCAGTGCTGGTCGTATCAGCTCATGCCGGTGACACCTTCCTGGGAGTCGCCCTCAGCCGGGATGGCTTCGAGGCAGAAGAGCTGGTAGAGAGCGGTGTGATGGGAAAGCACTCGAAGGGGGGCTGGAGCCAGAAGAGGTTTGAGAGGCTGAGAGAGGAGGACATCAAAGGCCACGTCGATCTGGTGAACGGGAAGCTGGCTGAGCTGATGGGCAAATATAAAACCCTGCTCAAGTACGCGGTCCTATCCGGCGAGGAGGGCCTCGTCCGCCAGATTGCGCCCGGCATCGGGCTGCCGGTTGTGCAGAGGCGGTTGGAGAGGCACGACGAACGGAATATCAAGGGGCTCTTGGACGAGGTTTATGGACTTGTCTGCTATCGAATCGAAGTCTGAGGACAAAAAAGTGCAGGAAGACCCGGAAGTGCTGGCAAGGGCCTGGGACTGGCATGTGAGGAGAAAGGTCGCCTGGAGTGCTGACGTCTCCGAAAAGGTTCTGGATTCATTGGCCAGGGACAGTGTGCAGTGGGTGAGGGAGGCAGTGGCCGGCAACGCCCGTGCCTCCGCATCTGCGCTCGCCAGGCTGGCAGAGGACAGCTCCGGATTTGTGCGGGCAGCTGTAGCCCTGAACCCGCGGACGACGGGCGAGATCCTGGAGATGCTGGCATGTGACGAGATGGTTGACTACGACAGCACTCTGCAGAAGAACCGATACCTCGTCCGGGAGGCCGTGGCCAAGAGCCCCAACATCGCTGCACCAACATTGGACTTTCTGGCCCGCGACTCTGAAGAGCACGTGCGAGCAGCCGTGGCGACCAATTCTCTGTTGTCAGCCGAATCGATGAAAAAGATGGTCAAGGATGTGTTCTGGGAGGTGCGAAACAACATCGCCAGCAACCCCGCCACACCGGAGGACCTGCTCGTCTATCTCTGTTCTGACCGGATCATGGACGTGCGGGCTACAGCCGCCCAAAACCCGCGCACGCCTGCTGCGGCACTGGCCACGCTGGCCGCAGACAAGAGCTGGGAGGTGAGGCAAGCCCTCGCCAGCAACGAAAAGCTGGAGGGCAAAATCCTTGAGGACCTGGCAGGTCACTGGTCCTGGATGGTGCGGGTAGCTGTAGCTGAGAATCCCAATACGTCCGCCGCGGTGCTGGCCCGGCTGGCAGAGGACCTGGATCAGAGCGTTGTGAAGGCGGCGCGTGCCCGGTTGGGTAGGTGATTGTCGATTTTTGCACCTATTATAATTTTTAGACTCTTCTCAGTGAACTCTTCTTCGAACTGAAAGCAATAATCGTTTGCTATTGTGCGTTTTGCGTAAACTATATCTACAATTGCCGAAGACCAGTCTACTCTAGAATAGAGGCTAGATACGTGAAATGGCATTCGATTCCAACTGATGAGGTCCTGGCCGGCCTGAAATCCGGGGAAAAGGGCCTTTCTTCTGACGACGTGGCTTCAAGGCTTTCTCAGTACGGTCCCAATCAACTGGAGAGCCCATCCAAACCATCTCCTTTGCGCATTTTCTTGGAAAAGTTCAAGGACTACACAGTCATTGTACTGATCTTCGCAGCCCTGATCTCTTACATCGCAGGGGAGAGCACCAATTCCGTTGTCATCCTGGGAATAGTCATCCTCGTCGCCATCATTGGATTCTTCCAGGAGTACAAAGCCGAGCGGGCAATGGAGGCCCTGCGGGAGATGTTGTCTCCTGAGGCGGATGTCATGCGAGATGGAAGGATGAGCACAGTCTCTGCTGCGGATCTGGTTCCTGGGGACCTGATATACCTGGAGGCTGGAGACCGGGTTCCGGCGGACGCCCGAATTATCGAGGAGATCTCTCTTGAGGTCATCGAGGCTTCGCTGACTGGCGAGTCTTTGCCCATAAAGAAAAGCACAGCGCCTCTCTCGGAGGGTGCCGCCCTCGCCGACAGAAAGAACATGGTCTTCATGGGGACAATAGTCTCTTACGGCAATTGCAGAGCTATTGTTACTGATACTGGTCTTGCCACTGAACTCGGCAGAATTTCCGGTATGATCCAGCAGAATCCGGCTGACCCGCCCCTCAAAATAAAGCTGGAGCAACTGGCCAAGAGGCAGGCCATCCTTGTCTTTGCCATATCAGCCATCGTCTTTATCCTAGACGCCAGCCGCGGCTCGCCCCTCTTGGATTCACTGATCGCGGCCATTGCTCTAGCTGTGGCCGGTGTCCCAGAGGCCCTTCCTTTCATTGTTACACTGGCCCTGGCATTTGGAACCCAGGCTATGGCCAAGAAGAACGCCATAATTCGGAGGCTTCCTGCAGTCGAGACGCTTGGCTCGACTACAGTGATCTGCACTGATAAGACCGGAACGCTGACGACTGGAGAGATGACTTTACGAGAGATCCAGACATTTAGAACCATCAACGTAGATGGAGCAGGTTACACCCCAGAGGGCTCCTTCACAGTGCAGGGCCGGGCCATAAACCCTGCGGATGAGGATCTGTCTCGGCTTCTTCGGATCGGCACTCTGGCCAACAATGCGGACCTCGAAGAATCCGGCGGCAAATGGCGTGTGATCGGAGACCCCACAGAAGGCGCATTGATCGTCGCAGCCAAAAAGGCCGGGGTTTTGGATGAGATTCGTAAAGGTAGCTCTCGAATCGCAGAGTATCCCTTTGATTCCGATCGCAAAATGATGACCGTGGTAGACGACGTGCGAGATGGCTCAAGGAGCATTAGCCGCATCGTCTCCATGAAAGGAGCGCCGGAGGTGGTCTTGAGCCGATGCAGCTACATAGCTCATGCAGGCGGCAGCATTCGACCCATCACCGAGGAGGATAGAATTGCCATTTTAGAGAGCTCAGACGGCATGGCCGACCGTGCCCTGAGGGTCCTGGCCTTTGCCGAAAAATATATGGATAACTCCGATTCCGAGCATGGCGATTCTGTTGAGTCTGACCTCACATTCGCGGGACTTGCAGGCATGATGGATCCGCCCAGAAAAGAGGCGCTCGATGCCATATCTGTGAGCAAGACCGCCGGCATTCGGACTGTCATGATCACTGGAGATCATCGCCTGACTGCCCGAGCAATCGGCAAAGAGCTTGGCATCGGCAATGGTGAGGTGGTGGAGGGCGTAGACCTGGACCGTTTAGACGAGCAGGGGCTGCAGGATAAGATCGAATCGGTCTCGGTGTTTGCCAGGGTCACGGCTGAACACAAGGTGCGGATAGTCGAGGCTCTGAAGAAGAAAGGCAACATTGTGGCCATGACTGGAGACGGAGTGAATGATGCTCCGGCTCTAAAGGCCGCAGACATAGGCATCGCAATGGGAAAGACCGGCACCGAGGTCACCAAGGAGGCCTCGGATATGGTCATAGCCGACGACAATTTTGCCACAATCGTCGGAGCAGTGGAGGAGGGCAGAAGGATCTACGACAACATCCGAAAAGGGTCCTCTTATCTCCTGGCCGTCAGCTTTGCAGAGCTGGCCACCATCTTCATAGCTGTGGCTCTTGGCTATCCCATTCCTCTCCTGGCTGCCCAGATTCTCTGGATCAATGTGGTGGCTGAGGAGTTTCCTGCCATCGGCCTGGCTCTCGAGCCTGCTCATGCCGATACCATGAGAAAGATGCCCCGAGATCCAAAAGAAAGCATGCCTTCCCGAAGCCTTATGATTTATACCCTGGCAATAGCCGCTGCGATTGTGGCAGGTACTCTTGGGCTGTACATCGCTTCATTGAAAATGGGTCAGGACCCAGGTTACGCCAGGACCATGGCCTTTGTGGGGCTGGGCTTCTTCACGGTGTACAACGCCTATAGTTGCCGATCCCTGGATGAGTCCATCTTGAAGATGAATCCCTTCGGCAACAAAGCATTGCTCCTGGGAATCGCGGGCTCAATAATCTCGATCCTCGCTGTGGTTTACATTCCATTCATGCAGTCCATCTTCCAGACCCAGCCTCTGACTTCGGATAGCTGGATTATGGTTCTTGCAGTAGGATTGCTGGTGGTGCTGGTCGCAGAGGTCATAAAACGAATGCTGCCCGGGCTGCGATAGGCCCGTCTCTCAGGTATCATAAGCTTGAATATCAAAAGAATGCATATAGCTATATCATGAACTATAGCTATGCCACAAGCCAAAAGGTCGCGAGATTGCCGGGATTGGGAACTTCCGGCCTTTCTCGCAGGACTGCCTCATGCATTGCAGTTGCTTTTTTCTTCATAATGTCTCTGCTGATATCTTCAGGCCTTGCATACGATTTTGTGGGCACTGTAGAGAAGATCTCCGAGCCCAACGGCATGACTGTGAATGTAACTCAGTCCGGGACTCTCGGACTGCTGGCTGAGGTCGAAGTCCTTCTCGACAAGCCGCTCGATGGCCTCTCCTACTTCCGAGGCAAGGAATTGCAGTTCGATATCCTGGGTCATGATATCTTGGGACGGCCGGTATGCGATGCCTATCTGGATGGAACGAGCATCCGGGAGGTAGCCTACTGCAGACTGAATCCAATCGAATGCAACTTCAAAAAATATGCGCCCTATGATTGGACGAATCGGTATGTATATGCTCCATGCTATTATGGTCAATGCAATTACTACTATCAGTATCCATACCTGTACCAATCCCCCTGGCTTCCCTTTTTCTGAGTGCCTGTAATAAGGAGGGAGGCAAAAGTCTTTTTTTATGTAGGAGGAAAAGATGGTCGTCGACCTTTGCCAAATTCAATACGTCAATCGTCGTATTTAAGGCTTTTGTTCCGTGCTTATTGTCTCTGGCCGGGCGCTGGCCTATTCAGTCCAATCATCCATATCAGGAATTTGAGATGACATGATCAGTGACTGTACCGTTGTCGAATCCATTGCCTTGGCCAGAGATTTTGTTCCCTCCTTTCGCATAAGTTGATAGGCGATCTCCGGATCCAGACTGTATTTCTTTATGTAATCTTCGCGGGACATGCTGCCCCCCAGGCTGGAGACATACAGAGGATTGCCGACTATGGGCGAGATCTTTCCTACCGGAAGGATCCATTCGAAGTTGACGGGAAGCTCGCATAGCCAGTCATCCTCATCGTAATCGGGATTCAGTAGCACCTCTCTATCTTTTTCATTCACTGAGCCGCAATTTTTGCATATGATTTTTATCTTCATGTAATCTCCTCTTTCGCAATCATGATGTACTTCCTGATGTTCTTCATAACAGTATATATAATTAACTAAAAAAATCTTATTTACTCCACCCAAAAGCTACACCTACTTTGAGCTTATCTCAATGATATGTGCTCAAGCCGCATAGCCGTTTGGAAGAAGCCGTCTTAGCTCGTCATGTTGTCTGGATCAGCGATCGCGAGGTCTTGAATCAATACTGGGAATGGTGCCGGTTGCACAGCCGGGCGTTCGCAGCCATTGCCATAGCCACCCAGCGCAGCCGTTTTGCCCTGGTGGAGATGGATCTCTATGGCCTTGGAGCAGGAGGCCTGGACAGGTCTGCGGGCTATGAGATATTGCAGATTTTGCTGGAGCAGACGCTCAAGCTCGATTCCACCTTCGTTGTGGGCCCTGTTTATGTCTCTGCCACCGTTCTGGCGAGCTCGGCAGCTGCGTTTGCCGGCAGGATATGTCGCAGCGCCCAGGGGGCGTTGTCTCTTGATCAGATCACCCATGAGGAATGGATGGAGGGCGAGATAGAACGATTCGAGGCAGGTGGCTCTAAGAAGAGTGCTTTTGCCCCCATCAGCGGCCAGGCCCGGCCAGAGGTGATCAAGGAACTCTTGAAAGACGGCTGGCATGGGAAAAAAAGATGATCGCCTCTGCGGCAAATCGACCCAGGATTGCAGGCAAATCTTTTATTTATACACCGCATATAATTTGTAGTACAATCGAAATAGGAGTTGGCAGAGATGAATGGAATGAAATTTACTTTGATAATTGTGGTCATCGTGTCAAGCCTGGCTGCTCCTTCCCTGGCCCTGAGCGACTATCAGAGGGGCGTTTTAGATGGCCTGAGCAAGGGGTGGAGCATGGCACAGAAGTATGACACTGCAAAGGGGGGAGACATATCCCCATTCAATTCAGCCGTGACTGAGTACAACTCCTGGATTGAGTCCATCTTCGGCGTGAATGACTCTCTGATGCTGAAGCCTTTCCCGGAATCGACAAAGCTAGACCCATACTCAGTCAGCAAGAGCTACTCGCCGGTTCACGCGATTGACGCCAGTTGGAACCAGTCCCAGTCACTTCTGCCTGAAGCGGATGCTTATGGAATGGTTGGCGGATACCCTGCTGAGACCTACTACTCCATAGGCCCGGCTCTTGCCAATTTCTAGCGCATGACCAAATTGATGCTGTCGTATTCTGGGGAAACGCTTTTATAGAAGATCAAATACTGTGAAGCTGAGAATTAGCTAGAAACGCTCGGAATATCAGGCAATTACTGGAGGATTATTAAATGGCAGGAATGGGCGGATCGCCAATTATCATTTTAAAGGACACCCGCAGAGAGTCGGGAAGAGATGCCATCTCAAATAACATCATGGCTGCCCGTGCTGTGGCCAATGCGGTGAGGAGCACAATGGGCCCCAAGGGCATGGACAAATTGCTTGTGGACTCCATTGGAGACGTGACAATCACCAATGATGGTGTGACTATTTTAAAGGAGATGGATGTGCAGCACCCGGCTGCCAAGATGCTGATCGAGGCTGCCAAGACCCAGGACAAGGAAGTGGGCGACGGCACCACAACTGTAGCTGTCCTGGCAGGCGAGCTGCTCAAGAAGGCAGAGGTTCTCTTGGAGCAGAAGGTCCATCCCACCATGATTGTGCAGGGATATCGCATGGCATCTGAGAAGGCTATAGAGATCGTCAAGAGCCTGGCAATTGAAGCTTCTGAGAACGATCGTGCCCTGTTGGAGAAGATTGCTGAGACTGCCATGACCGGCAAGATGGCTGAGTCACCGGACAGCAAGATGTCTCAGTATGTTGTGGAGCTGGTCGCCAATGCTCTTGAGACCTACAACGGCAAAAAGAAATTTGACATGGACCGGGTTAACGTAGAGAAGAAGGTGGGGGAGAGCACACTTGATTCTCATATCATCGATGGCGTGGTGATTGACAAGGAGATCGTCCACCAGAACATGCCCCGCAAGGTTGAAAACGCAAAAATCGCCCTCCTCTCTGCGCCAATCGAATCCAAGGACACCGAGACTAAGACTGAGGTGCAGATCACCTCATCCACTCAGTTCCAGCAGTTCATGGAGCACGAGAAGGCCCGGGTAAAAGAGGCTGCTGATAAAGTGATTGCCAGCGGTGCCAATGTTGTCTTCTGCCAGAAGGGCATTGATGACCTGGCCCAGCATCATCTGGCCAATGCCGGAATCATTGCTCTCCGGCGGGTCATCAAGAAGGACCTAGACAGGCTGGCCAAGGCAACAGGTGCCAACATCGTTACAGGCCTTGATGAGCTCACGCCTGAGGATCTCGGGACGGCGGCAATTGTCGAGGAGACGCGGGTGGGCAATGGCATCATGACATTTGTCACAGGCACCAAGAACCATTCGGCTACTCTTCTCCTGAGAGGCGGCACTCAGCAGGTTTTAAACGGCCTGGAGAGGGCATTGGATGACGCGTTACATGCTGTGGCCGATGTCGTAGAGGACGGCCTGTTGGTAGCTGGTGGTGGATCCCCTGAGATCGAGCTTTCTTTGCGCCTGAGGGAGTATGCTGCAACGCTCAAGGGAAGAGAGCAACTGGCTGTGACAAAGTTCGCCGAGGCTTTGGAGATCGTGCCCAAGACCTTGGCCGAAAATGCCGGGTTTGATGCCATAGACAAGACTGTAGAGCTGAAGAACAGGCACGAGAAGAACAAGAATGCTGGCCTCAATGCCTACACAGGTGAGGTTGAGGACATGCTGAATATCGGTGTGGTCGAGCCTCTGCGTGTCAAGATTCAGGCTCTTCTATCAGCAACTGATGCGGCCTGTCTAATCCTGCGCATCGATGAT
>Ga0074195_1002131_pt1 | contig 23615 bp, 26 predicted proteins | sample EPASupsiteHSE623_FD_64525 | JGI IMG/M metagenome (GOLD analysis project Ga0074195, IMG submission 64525) | Bioremediated contaminated groundwater from EPA Superfund site, New Mexico - Sample HSE6-23 | ecosystem: Environmental > Aquatic > Deep subsurface > Groundwater > Contaminated ... | reverse complement strand
CTTTATCATCAACAACCGGTTCAAACGTTTGCCTATCAAGTGTGCGTTGATCAAAGTTAAGTTCGACATTAACTCTGGCGGCTGCTTTGCCCATGCCAAGAGTTTGATCAAGCAGCGATTGTACATTTTTTTGCAAATCTTCTTGCACTTTCTTGGTCATTTCAAACTGAGTAAGTGCAACAGTGCCCGCCATTGGAGGCGCATCATTGTTCTGTTCATTTAAGACCCTGGCAAAGTTATCAACAACGGTAATGTTTTCAGGCTTCAGCCCTTGAACACTATGGGCAACCAAATTAACAATTCCTTTTACTTGTTGTTGAGTCAATTGTGCTTGTGGTCTAAGTTTAAGCATGATGGAAGCAGTGGCCGGCTTCTCTGTTTTTTTATAGAGGCTGTCCTCTGACATTACAATATGAACTCTGGCCTTCTCCACTTCGCCCATTTGCTCAATAGTCCGTGTTAATTCTCCTTGAACAGCTTGCAAAAGTTGCACTTTATTTTGAAATTCAGTTGTGCCAAACTTATTTTGCTCAAAAATTTCAAACCCTTTGTTTCCTCGTGGTAACCCCTGACTAGCTAATTCCAACCTAAGCTTATGTACATCTTGGGATGGAACTAAAATGACAGTACCGTTACTGCCAGTCTGAACTTCATATTGAACTTTCATTTCTTTTAATTTTGCAGTAACCTTGCCTGCATCTTCAGCTTCGAGCGTAGTAAACAACGGTACATTGTCCGGTCGACTTCCCAACCAGTAACTCCATGCTAAAATAGAAATAAATATAAGTGCAGCTGCACCAAACATAATGTACTTTTGTTTTTTGCTCAAATTCTGCCAAAGACGCAGAGACTGTTCTTTCAAGTCAGCCATGTCTCCACCCTTTCAGTTACGGAAAAGTAATACCAAATTTGTTTTATAATCCAACAACATACCAGGCAATAGAATGTAATTTCCACTACAAATCAAACCTGCATTCTCATAACCTCTTGATAGGCTTCAACAGCCTTATTGCGAACCTGCATGGTCAATTGCAATGCCACTGTCGCTTTTTCAGCAGCTATGGTAACTTCTGAGATATCCTGAATCTTGCCTGCCGCCAGATTCATTGACGCCTGACGGGCTTCATGTTGCAGCTGATTCACATTGCTTAATGCATCACTTAAAAATTCCCCAAATGATTTCTCCGGTTGTTTAGCACTTACAGGCGTTTCTATCAGCTTGCCGCTTGTAATAGGCGCTAATTTCAAAGCTTGAATTTGCATCTATGCCTCCTATTTCCCAATTTCCAAAGCTTTCATAGCCATATTTTTAGCTGCATTCGCAGCGGTAACATTAGCTTCATAAGCTCTGGAAGCAGTAATCATATCAACCATTTCACTAACAATGGTAACGTTAGGCATCTCTACATAACCATCCCTGTTAGCATCAGGATGATTAGGATCATACATGAGTTTAAACGGCGCATTGTCCTTCGTGATTCCAGTTACCCGGACACCATCACCAGCATCCATTTGCTCAGACAACATTTGTCCAAAGGAGATTTTTTTTCCTGTGCGCGGTTCAAAGACAACCATTTGTCTGCGATATGGCCCGCCTTCAACAGTACGAGTCGTGTTAGCATTGGCTATATTATTTGAAATAACATCCATCCTCAGCCGTTCGGCAGTCATACCAGAAGCGGAAGCATCAATGGCCTGAAACAATCCCATAATACTTATTTCCCTCCGTTAATCGCAGATTTAATACTGGAAAAATATTTATTAATCTGATCAGCAACAGCGTTATAATAAATATTATTCTTTGCCAGTCCCGCCATTTCGCTGTCAATATCTACATTATTGTCATCTGTCCGGAAAGAATTTGAAGTAATTGTGTTCACTGTCGGTTCTACATTTAAGCCTGCAGTTTGCGACTTAGATTGCAAAGGCAAATGACGTTCATGCGTCCTCGCCAGCAGCGATGAAGCCGATGTGTTTTTGGAATCCATTGCCGCGGCTAACTGATTTTCAAAACTTACTTCGCTTCTTTTAAATTTAGGCGTGTTAACATTGGCAATGTTATCACTGATAACTTTATGTCGAAGTGAGGCGGCACTCAACGCTTTTTGCAAAACCGATACCTGTGTCGACTGTAAAAGCGAATTAAGCATCTCGCTGATCCTCCTTTAAAATTAACTAATTTATTCCAACAATTGACTGAATTACAGCCATATATACAACCTTATGCATATTTCTACACTATACACGAAAATCCTTTTAAAATTCTTTATAAAACGATTAAGTTTTGCGTATACATAAAAAAATCCAGCTGAACGTACTCAGCTGGATTTTTTATAGTCTTATATTACTTTTTTAGTTTTTTCAATTCTTCCAACAAGCGTTCATTCAGAACCTTTATATAGGTTCCTTTCATACCCAGCGATTTGGATTCAATTACACCCGCACTTTCAAACTTACGTAGCGCATTTACAATTACCGAACGAGTAATCCCGACACGGTCGGCAATCTTGCTGGCAACCAGCAAGCCTTCATTGCCTTCCAGTTCGCTTAGAATATGCATCACAGCTTCCAATTCCGAGTAGGACAATGTTCCTAAAGCAACTTGGACGGTAGCTTTTTTTCTAGCCTCTTCCTCAATTTTTTCAGTTCGGTCTCTAAGCATTTCCATGCCAACAACTGTTGCACCGTATTCTGCCAGTATTAAATCATCATCAACAAATTCAGTACTAAATTTAGCCACAATCAATGTACCAATCCGTTCCCCTACACCATGAATGGGGACTATGGTAGTAAACTTGTCATTAAATAAGCAGTTGGTGTCTACGCTAAAACTACATAATCCGCCTTCGAGACGAAGATTAGGAGATGTTTGGTCAATCTTACGCAGCCATTCCACATAGCGTTCAGGAAAGCAACCCAGTTTAAGTACTTTATCCCGCATAAGATCACACTCAAAATCGTCAAGCAACGCATATCCCAAAATACTACCGTCTTTACTAACAATATACACATTAGCTTCCATTACAGTGCTAAGCACTGTTGAAACCTCACTATACTCAACCTTTTCTGATTTTTGAAGCAGCTTATTAATAGCACGAGTACGTTCTAACAATGATAACATTTACTATTCCCACCTTTCATTATTTGAGACAAAAAATTACAAAATGTAATGGCTTAAATCCTGGTTTACAACAATATGGTCGAGCTTAGACTTAACATATTCACGATCAATAGTAACCTGCTGTTCATCTATATCAGGCGCATCATACGCTAAATCTTCCAAAAGTTTTTCTAAAATTGTGTGTAGACGCCGTGCACCAATGTTTTCTGTCTGGCTGTTTACGCGACATGCAATATCAGCCATTTCATCAATCGCGTCTTCGGTAAATTCTATCTTTATTCCTTCGGTTTCCAACAAGCCAACATATTGTTTTATTAGTGCGTTCGCCGGTTCGGTCAATATTTGACAAAAATCTTCTTTGGACAAATTAGTTAATTCGACTCTGATCGGAAAACGCCCTTGCAACTCAGGTATCAAGTCAGAAGGTTTAGAAACATGGAAGGCGCCTGCAGCAATAAACAAAACATGATCAGTTTTTACCGGACCATATTTGGTAACAACTGTCGATCCTTCAACAATAGGCAGTATGTCACGCTGGACACCCTCACGGGAAACATCCGGTCCTGAACTCTGCCCTCTACCAGCAACTTTATCAATTTCATCGAGAAAGATAATCCCATAATTTTCGGCTAAGCTCACTGCGCTTGTAGACACATCATCCATATCTATTAACTTCTGCGCTTCTTCTTGCGTGAAAATCTTCCTGGCATTAGCTACTGTGACTTTACGTTTTTTCTGCTTTTTCGGCATGAAATTGCCAAGCATATCTTGTATATTCATGCCCATTTCTTCAATTCCAGTTCCGGCAAACATCCCCATCACAGGCGGTGTACCATCTTCAACGGTAATTTCAAGAAATTCCTCTTCGAGCTCACCATTGAGCAGGCGTTTTCGCCACCATTCACGCCCAGTATTGACCTTGGGTGGTTCCTCTGCTTCCGGTGGATTACCCGGACTATTTTCCACTCCCCCTGCTCCGGAAAATAGCATTTCAAAGGGGTTACGTGATGTTTCTTTTTTAGCTGGCGGAACAAAATGATCCAATATGCGTTCCTCTGCCAACTCTTTAGCTTTGTCATTGACTTCAGCCATCTTCTGGTTCTTCACCATACGGATAGACGTTTCAACTAGATCACGCACCATGGATTCGACATCGCGTCCAACATAGCCAATCTCTGTAAACTTCGTTGCTTCGACTTTTACAAAGGGAGCGTTAACCAGCTTCGCTAAACGTCTCGCAATTTCAGTTTTACCCACTCCGGTAGGACCAATCATTAAAATGTTTTTGGGGACAATTTCATCTTTAAGGTCTTCCGGCAGCTTTTTGCTGCGCCAGCGATTTCTTAGTGCCACAGCTACTGATTTTTTGGCTTGCTGCTGTCCAATTATATATTTATTCAATTCCTTGACTATTTCTCTCGGCGTAAGCTCCAGCAAAATCATCCCCCTTTTTTATAATTCTTCGACCGTTATATGGTCATTAGTGTACACACAAATATTTGAGGCAATTTCCAAGGCAGTGCGGGCAATATCAGCTGCGCCTAACGGCGAATGTTGCACTAATGCTCTAGCAGCCGCAAGCGCATAAGGCCCTCCAGAACCGATTGCTGTAACACCATCATCTGGTTCAATTACCTCTCCATTACCAGATATGATAAGAAGATGGTTGTCATCAATTACAATGAGAAGTGCTTCTAATCGCCTTAAAACTCTGTCTAATCGCCATTCCTTTGCAAGTTCAACAGCGGCTCTCATCATATTGCCATTAAATTCTTCTAGTTTTCCTTCAAATTTAGCAAATAACGTAAATGCATCAGCAACTGAACCGGCAAATCCGGCCAATACTTTGCCATGATATAGACGTCGGACTTTTTTTGCATTGTGTTTCATTATCGTATTCTGACCAAAAGTAACTTGTCCGTCACCGGCAATAGCAGTCTTCCCTTGATGGCGAACAGCAACAATTGTTGTAGCATGAAACATTATCTCACCTCCAGGGAAATATCAGGCACGCGGATGAAATTGTTTATAATTAGCTTTAAGCCGCTCGGTAGTTACATGAGTATATAACTGAGTCGTAGACAAATTAACATGCCCCAACAGTTCTTGCACAGTCCTAAGGTCGGCACCGTTATCCAATAGATGCGTAGCGAACGTATGGCGAATAGTATGTGGGCTGACATTTTTTTTAATTGCCAGTACTTCCACGTATTTATCAACAATCCTTCGCACACTTCGATCGGTAAGGGGCCCTCCCCTATTATTTACGAATACATAATCATGAACTTTATTGGTTTGCTGCCCATATCCTCCCGGATTAGAGCACAAAATCGGGCGCGAGCCAGATAAGTAGTATTCCAGAACATCAACTGCATTCCTCCCCATTAAGACAATGCGTTGTTTAGCACCTTTGCCAGATACAACAATTGCACGTCCAGAGAAATCAATATCCTGCAGAGTAATTCCGGCAAGTTCACTAACCCGGATTCCCGTAGCATACAGCATCTCCAATACAGCTTTGTCCCGAATTCCAAGCGGATTATTTTCCGGCAACATAATCAATTCACGAATTTCGTTTACATCAAGAAAAACAGGCAATTTTTTATCAAGCTTTGGAGTTCTGACTGCCTTGCATGGATTATTCTTTAAAATATTTTCTCGACATAAAAACCTGAAAAACGACCTAAGCGCCGCAATCCGTCGCATTATGGTCGCTTTGGCATACTGCTCTGATTTTAGAAAAGCCAAATAGCTACGAATCATAAGCGGAGTAATGTCAAGAAACAAAGCTTCACTGGCATCCTGGCTGCATACAAAATCCACAAATTGCAAAATATCGCGTTGGTAATTATGTACAGTATGGTAAGAGGCGTTTTTTTCAAGTTTTAAGTACAATATAAACTTATCAATTAATTGTTCTACGTCACTAAGTTCTTTACCTTCTGTAAACATCCTTTTATCATTCTTTCCGACATTGTTTACCATGGTTCTGTTCTCGCGGAAATTAATATTATACTATCACACTTGCAATAATTGCGCAATATTATTGTCATATTATTCAAATAAATTCTTGTAATGCTGCTAATGCTCTATCGGCAATGGTTCGATTCTTTATCTTCTTATCTTTAATCTTATGCTCTAACGGCGGAAGCAGACCAAAATTTATATTCATAGGCTGAAAGTGCGCCGGATCAGCGTGTGTTATGTAATGACATAAAGCGCCATGAGCTGTTTTTACCGGAAATACATATGGTTCAAGTCCTTTTACCATCCGGGCAGCATTAATACCGGCAGTCAAACCGCTTGCTGCAGATTCAACATAACCTTCAACACCGGTGATTTGCCCTGCAAAGAAAATCTCTCGCTGTTCTTTGAATTGCAGGGTTGGCTGCAATATCTTAGGCGAATTGATAAAGGTATTTCTGTGCATAACACCATACCTCACGAATTCCGCATTTTCGAGTCCAGGAATAAGACGGAAAACCCTTTGTTGTTCAGGCCATGTCAAATGCGTTTGAAACCCAACAATGTTATACAGTGTTGCTGAAACATTGTCTTGGCGCAATTGAACTACCGCATAGGGCATTTCACCAGTCTCTGGATGTCTTAACCCTACAGGCTTCATCGGCCCAAAACGCATTGTATCGATTCCCCTGGCAGCCATGCTTTCGATTGGCATACACCCTTCAAAAACCACAAGTTTCTCAAACTCTTTCATCGGTGCAGCCTCAGCTCGCGTAATTTCCTGCCAAAATAATTCATATTGCTCTTTAGTCATAGGGCAATTTAAATAGTCATCATCACCTTTGCCGTAACGCGAAGCCCGGTAAATAATATCCATATTGAGTGATTCCGACGTTACAATAGGCGCAGCCGCATCATAAAAATACAGATATTCACTGCCTGTTAAACCAGCAATAGCAGCTGACAGGGCCGGGGAAGTAAGCGGGCCTGTAGCAATGATTAACGGACGGTTGGCGGGTACCTCCATAACTTCAGTATGATAAACCGTTACCAGCGGATGATTGCTAAGAATTTGTGTAATCATACCGCTAAAATTATTACGGTCAACCGCAAGTGCTCCACCCGCAGGTACACAGTGGGTGTCAGCGGCTTTCATAACTAATGAATTCAGCTTTCGCATTTCTTCTTTTAAAAGGCCTACCGCATTTTCTATATTAGCTCCTCTTAGCGAGTTGCTGCACACCAGTTCAGCAAATAATGCAGTATGATGTGCGGGCGACATTACCGTAGGACGCATTTCATATAAATCTACATGTATACCAGCCTCAGCCAGTTGCCAGGCAGCTTCACTGCCAGCCAGCCCTGCTCCCAATACTGTGACTTTATTCATTCTTCTTCCTCCGATTAACTACCGACTTTTTTGGTGATTTACCTTTTATTTTATTGTTAGTATCTGTATTTTTAACTGATTTTTTTTCATCTGTTGTTTGTCGTGAGGAACAGTTCTCATTGCTGCAGATGTTCGAAAAGCCCCCATTTTTAAATTTGTGGCGAACCATATAAGAACCACATAATTGGCAGTTTTCCTTTAAAGGCATATCCCATGTGTTAAAGTCACATTCCGGATATTTTTCACAACCATAAAAGACTCTTCGCCTTTTAGTATGACGTTCCACAATGGAACTACCACATTTAGGGCAGGCAACACCAATATCTTTTAAAATTGGTTTAGTATTGCGACAAGCCGGGAACCCTGGGCATGCCAAAAAATTACCATATCTCCCTTGCTTGACAACCATCATACGGCCACAATTTTCGCAAGGAATATCTGACACTTCCACAGGCAATTCAACATGACCAATGGCTTCTTCTGCTATGCTAAGATCCTGTGCAAACGGTTTGTAAAATTCGTCCAGAACAGTCAGCCAGGAAACATCGCCTTCTGCAATGTCATCCAACTTATCTTCCATGCCGGCAGTAAATTCAATATCGAGAATTTTATCAAAGTACTGTTTTAGAAGATCAAGTACGACGAATCCTAATTCAGTGGGATGGAACTTTTTATCAATCCGTTCTACATATCCCCGTTCAACAATGGTCTCAATGGTAGGCGCATATGTACTTGGACGCCCAATTCCTTTTTCCTCCAGAACTTTAACTAGAGAAGCTTCTGTATAGCGAGGCGGCGGCTCAGTAAAATGTTGTTTTGGATCAAGTTTATTGAGTTTCAGCACTTGTCCCACAGTTAAGAGCGGCAGTGTTGTTTCTTTATCTAAATCACTGTCTGCAGTTTGTTCCACTTCTTTACTTTTACCTATTGCTCCACTAAATGCGGCTAAGAAACCCGGAAATTTCAATTGTGAACCAGTAGCTTTAAACTTGTATCTCCCCGCAAGAATCTCGATAGTAAGCGTGTCATACACAGCAGGAGTCATTTGACTGGCAATAAATCTTTCCCAGATAAGTGTGTAGAGTTTCAACTGATCTTTGTTTAAATTATTGGCAATAGCATCAGGGGAAAACTCCAGCGTAGTCGGCCGCACCGCTTCATGGGCATCTTGCGACTTCCTGCTTGTGTAGCTGGGTGCTTTTGCTGGCAGATAGGTTGTTCCAAACTTGTTTTCAATATAAGTTCTGGCTTCCTGTTGCGCAATTTCAGCTACCCGGGTAGAATCAGTACGCATATATGTAATAAGACCTACTTGACCCATTCGGCCAATTGCTAATCCTTCATACAATTGTTGCGCAATCATCATGGTTTTGCGAGAAGTAAAGCCTAGTTTACGGGCAGCTTCTTGCTGCAAACTGCTGGTAATAAAGGGTGGCTGCGGATTGCGCTTTCTTTCTCTTTTTTTTACGTCATGCACTATATATTCCGCTTGCTTTAAGTCATCGGCGATTTTTTCAGCCTGCGCCGCATTATTGATGACAGCTTTTTTGCTGTCAATAGCAGCCAGCTCAGCGTCAAACGGTTTTGAATTATTCTTTTCTTTTAGTTTTGCCGTCACTGTCCAATATTCCTCAGGAGTAAAGGCCTGAATTTCCTTTTCCCTGTCACAAATAAGCCGAACAGCAACTGATTGAACCCGTCCAGCACTCAAACCTTTGCGTACTTTTCTCCACAAAAGCGGACTGAGTTTGTAACCCACTATCCTATCTAATATTCGCCTGGCTTGTTGCGCGTATACCCGTGGTAAATTAATAGGGCGTGGTTTTTTAACCGCTTGTTGAATAGCGGTTTTTGTAATTTCATTAAACTCAATCCGGCAGGTCGTTTTCTCCTCGATGTTGAGAATATGAGCCAAATGCCAGGCAATAGCCTCGCCTTCACGATCCGGGTCAGTCGCCAGATATACGGTATCGGCACTTTTTGCGGCTTCTTTTAAACTTTTTATGAGGTCGCCTTTACCCCGAATATTAATATACTTTGGTTCAAAGTTATTTTCGAGATTGACACCAAACTGGCTCTTGGGCAAATCTCTTAAATGCCCCATTGAAGCTTTAACTGTGAAATTTTTGCCAAGAAACTTTTCTATTGTCTTGGCTTTAGCCGGGGACTCTACAACAACCAGAGCTTTGCTCACTTAATTCCCTCCCTGGCGGTACAGGTATAGCGCTGATCGCTATGTTCGACCGTCAAACCTCGTAATGAAAGTTGCAATAATATATATGCAGCCGTTGCAGGCGGTACATTCAATTTAGTTACAATCTCTTCAATTCCTATAGGCTCTTCATAATTTAGTATACTATACACTTCTTTTTCTGCTTGCGTCAATTCAGGCTCGGCCTGATTATGCTGACTAGCTTCCCAGCCATATTCCTCTAAAATGTCATTTGCACTATCTACAAGCTTAGCACCCTGCTTTATAAGATTATTGGTTCCTTTACTGCTACCAGCAAAAATACTGCCAGGTACGGCAAAAACATCCCGGCCTTCTTCCAGTGCAAAATCAGCAGTTATCAGTGAACCGCTCTTTTCCGCAGCCTCTACGACAATAACTCCACGTGCAAGGCCGCTAATAATGCGGTTCCGTGCCGGAAAGTGTCCCGGATGCGCTATAACACCAGGTGCATATTCTGAGATTACTGCGCCGCGTTCAGCAATATTATTTAGAAGCTTTACATTTTCCGGGGGATACGCAACATCCACGCCTGAACCAAGAACAGCAATTGTATACCCCTGTTCTAATGCACCTCTATGAGCAGCTGTATCAATTCCTCTTGCAGCTCCGCTTACAATACCAACTTGAGCTTCCGCGAATACGGTTGCCAGCATACCTGCAACATTTTTTCCATATATCGTCGGTTTACGTGAGCCCACAATAGCAATGAGCTTGTCATTTTGAGGTAATTCCCCCCGATAATACAAAACATAAGGCGGATTGAAGCTTCGGCGCAGCAAAATTGGATAATCTGCATCTGACAAACAACAAAGAGAAATATCTTTCTTTTTCAATTGTTCAGCTAATTTATATACATCTATCTTATCCCTCTGACCAAGTAAATTATTACAAACTGTGTTATCAAGGCATCTGGATAAAAACAAATCGCCCTGGTCAGCCAACCAAGCCTGCCGGGCGCTACCAAAATAATCAACCATGGCATTAATGCGCGAACTGCCAATTCCTGGTACACTCTGAAGTGCAGCCGAGTAAAATTGTTCCATACCAGTTCCTCCACATCTTGCTAACATTGAAACCAATAGCACAAGTAAATACTTGGTAAATCGTAATACTAGCAATTATACCTGGAGTAAAATACAAAGGTCAAGGGCTTAGAGTCCCAAATCAACAAATTTTTTAATTAATTAAGATTTTTGTGCAAAAAAACGTATTCATTAATAGTCTCCGCAATTTCTTCTGCAGCTTTAGGTCGTCCCATAATAGAAGCTTGATTATGCAAATTAGATAGCTCCTCATTATCAACAAACAGTAACCTCTGTAAAATTGTTGTTAAGTCTGCCAGCGAATCTGCTCTTATTGCGGCATGGCAATCTAATAAAAATTGGGTATTTGCTTCTTCCTGGCCAGGAATAGGCCGAAAAACCAGCAACGGCACCCCCTTAGCCAAAGCCTCTGCCGAACTCATACCACCAGGCTTGGATATTAATAAGTCGGCAACACTCATAAGTTCATGCACATTATCAACGAAACCGTAAATTTTAACCGGATGTTTCATTGTGCTTGAAAGCGCCATAAGTTCACGGTAAAGAGGTTGATTCTTTCCCGCTACAGCAATTATCTGCAACGGTGCGGTAATTTGATTACACACATTCACTATTTTAGCAATTGGCAAGGCGCCTGCACCGCCCCCCATAATCATAACGGTCTTTAGTTCAGGCAAGAGTTCAAACTTAGCCATTAATTCTTCTTTGCAGGCCATTTGATTGAAACTAGTACTAATAGGTATTCCCGTAACCGTGATAGCGTCTGCAGAAATTCCATTTTTCTGTAAATACTGTGCCATAGCTTCATGAGCAACAAAATAATATTCTAGCTCGGAATACACCCACAGCCGATGAACAACAAAATCAGTAACAACAGCCGCCGTTGGAATGGTAATTAAACCTTTCCTTTTCAGCCAAGCCACCAGTCCAGCCGGTGTAGCGTGAGTACACACAATAATTTCCGGCTGATATCTATAAATATATTGTAACATGCGGCCGCCAAGAAAGCGGCTGATAATTTCCCGCCCCGCAAGTGCTATGCGGCTTTGATTGCCCCAGCTATAGGCTGCTCCGTAGAGCCCAGGAAACACATCAAGAATTTTTAAATAAATACTAAGTATTGTCTGCCCAATGACGCGGGGGAAAAAGTCAAACACATTACACAATTCTGTTTGGCAAGAATGCTTTTCCCTGAGAATTTGACTAACTGCTTGTGCTGCCCTAATATGTCCCGCGCCTATTGGGGCACTTATAAATAAAACACGCTTACCCAAGTGCAGCCGCCTCTTGACACTGATTAATTTCGCCATAAACATTAATTTGACTGTCATCAATTGTAGACGCCAACAATTCTTGAGCAGTTTTGCCCTTGTAAACCCTAGAGGTTCCAGCAACCTCTGCTAAAGGAATTAAAACAAATTTTCTTTCCGGCATGCGCGGATGCGGCAATTCAAGAGCAGCAGCAGCCATCTCTACATCGTGATATACCAAAAGATCAATGTCAATGTTGCGCGGCCCCCACCGCACTTCCCGAACTCTCCCCATCTGTTTCTCAGTTGCCAGACAAAGAGTAAGCAGTTCTAAAGGAGGTAAGTCTGTATTAATGGCCACAACAGCATTGAGGAAATTGGGCTGTTCTTTCAATCCAACCGGTTCTGTTTCGTACAATCGAGATACTCTTTCAATAGACACCCTCGGATGACTATTCAGTATTCTAATTGCCATAGCAATATTTTCTTCTCTGGTACGTATAACATTACTGATATTTGAACCCAATCCCAAAGCAATCATTATTCACGTCTCCGTATAGACTCAACTTCGACATAATCAAGTGCTGCAGCAATTGGCACTGCTGGCTTCCGCACCCGTACAACCACTTCTTCTACAATGGGATGCAAACGCAAAACCTCACCGCCAATATGATAGGTTAAGGCTTCTAAAAGCTGAAACCGCTGATTTTCTACGATTTCCTTTGTTTGATTATATATACCTACATAGTCTACTGTCTCTTGAAGATTATCGCTTTTGCCAGCTTTGCTCAAATCAGCTTTCATATCAAGATCAACATAAAAACGCTGTCCCAATTCCCGTTCAAATTCGTATACTCCATGGAAACCATAAAATACCATGTTTTTCAAAGATACCCTGTGACTCATTTTTACTCCCCCTATTGATATTTTGCATTAATCATTGCATCTGTCATGCGTGTAACGCGAGCCATTTCTTTTACGTCATGTACTCTAATAATATTTGCCCCTTTAGCAATCCCCAACGTTACAGTAGCTGCCGTTCCTTCTATCCTGTCATCGGCCGGCGCATCCAGCGTTTCACCAATAAACCGTTTGCGAGAAGTGCCTAGCAGTACCGGACACCCCAGTGATCTAAGTTCATCCAACCGAGACATGATCACAAAATTGTCGGATACTTTTTTAACAAAACCAATACCCGGATCAACAATAAAATTATCTGAACTAATCCCGGCAGATTCACCAATCGCTATACTGCGGCGCAGGAATTCAAGCATATGGGACATAATATCTCTTTGATAATCAACCGCACCCTGATTATACATAGCAATTACCGGAGCATTATATTGTGCTGCAACATTAGCCATTTCCGAGTCATGCTGCAACCCCCAGATATCATTGACAATATGCGCCCCAGCTTTTAGCGCTTCCCTGGCAACACCGGCTTTATAAGTATCAATAGAAATTGGTATACTAGAAATATCCAAAACCTTTTCTAATACCGGCATGAGCCTTTCCAATTCTTCCTCGGCGGTAATTTTATGAGACCCATACGGTCTGGTAGATTCGGCGCCAATATCAATAATATCTGCGCCATCTCTAATCATCTGTTCAACATGTTTTAGGGCAGCATCCAAGTTATTAAACTTCCCGCCATCAGAAAATGAATCTGGCGTAAAATTTAAAATCCCCATAACCAAGGTTTTTTCCGGTGAAATTGTTAGCGTATGCTCTCCTAGCTTATAGGTACGCTGCGGAAATTTCTCATCTGCGGCAATCACTGCCTCAAGCTCCTCCGCCAATTTTTTTAGCCCCCAAGGTTGGACTTTCAGTTGAGGAATACATTGTTTGAAATGCTTTAATGTTCCGCTTAACAGCACATCTGTGTATGGATCACTGTAATCAGCAGCACCTCGGGAAACTGACGCCTCACCGCCTTTAGAAAGGAACGTCTGTTTCAAGATAAGCGCAGCCTTGCTTATCACATTTTCAACTTTAATTGTTTTAAAAGCAGCTTTATTTGACATAATAGCGGCTCCTCCAGGATCACACCGAACGGTTTCCACTTCTTTTCGAGCCTGATTCTGGTTTTTTATTTCTATAACCCGCATATTATACTGCATATCCATCCTCCCTATTGCGGAAAAATATGTTTTTATTGTATCATAAAATTATGTAGAATAAAGACTATTATGCAAATTTTCGAGAATTATCATTAGATTTGCAATATCTAGGAGGCCTATCATGAAACAACGCCTATCGCCTGATTTTTTTAATCTCCCTGTCGAACAGATAAAAAGCGGCTTTTTCAGCGACAGCTATTTTTTGCGAACCCAAGAAATTTTAATTAAAGACAAGCATCACCCTCGGGTATTAATGCAGGTGTTTCAGCGGCAGAGTGCCATTGTATGTGGAATTGATGAGGCAATTGCCATTATAAAGAAATGCGCCCATGACCCTGCCGGTTTAGTTATTCAGGCATTGCATGATGGCGATCAAATTGAACCCTGGGAAACAGTGATGACCATCGAAGGCGATTTGGCAAACTTTTCTCATCTGGAAACAGTTTATCTGGGATCGCTCTCACGGCAGACTAAAATTGCCACCAATGTGCGTCGAGTAGTTCAGGCTGCCAATGGCAAACCGGTTTTGTTTTTTCCTTCTCGCTTCGATCATTATGCAGTCCAGGCAGCTGATGGTTATGCAGCTCACATTGGCGGTGTATTTGGGGTCTCCACTCCAGCTAATGGCTCTATGTGGGGCGCAGAAGCACTTGGCACCATCCCCCATGCATTAATTTCTGCTTATGCCGGCGACACAGTAAAGGCGACTAAAGCATTCGATGCCCATACAGACCGGCGTATAGGCCGCGTTGCACTTGTCGATTTTTCTAATGACTGTGTGGCCACCGCTTTAGCTGTAGCACGGGAAATGGGCGATACATTAAGTGCCGTTCGTCTTGATACGGCCGATACGCTTGTAGATGCCTCAGTAGTGCCTCATATGGGTAATTTTAAGCCTACCGGCGTCTGTCCGCAACTAGTTACCAATGTCCGCCAAGCTCTTGACCGTGAGGGTTTTGGCCACGTAAAAATCATGGTATCCGGCGGATTTAATACTGAACGTATTAAGCAATTTGAAGCAGCACATGTTCCTGTTGATGTTTATGCGGTAGGTAGCAGCTTATTTAACGACAATATCAACTTCACGGCAGATGTAGTTATGGTAGATGGTCAACCCTGTGGTAAAGTCGGTCGAGCTTATCGCCCTAATCCCAGATTATCGTTAGTAGAATAAAGTCTTAGGAATTTACAAAAGGTGAAGCAACCCATTGGGCGGCTTCACCTTTTCTGTTCATTGTTATTCATATTTGCTGCTAAATTTGCCAGTTGTTCAGACATAGCCATAAGCATTTGACTATGTGATGTTAAATCTTGAACTGTGTTGGCCTGATGTTCGGTGATAGAGCCCATCTGACTTATTTCAAGGCTAATTTTTTCAATTGACTTCTTGATAGTATTAAGTATGGAAGTAATTTGAGTCGCCGAACTGGCGCTGTTAGCAGCCAATTTGCGAACCTCTTCAGCAACTACACCAAACCCCCGTCCCATCTCTCCAACTCTCGCAGCTTCTATTGCAGCATTAAGTCCAAGCAAATTTGTCTGACTGGCGACATTTTGAATAAAGCCGACAACTGAATCAGTACCGGCCACTTCTTTATTCGCTGCGTCTGACAATTCCTTAAGATAACGGCCACTTGCCGCTACCTCTTCGGCTTGTGCAAGAATGGACTGAACAGCTGAAGCCATTTCCGTCGCAGAATTGGATAGCTGTTTGGCGGCATTTGATAGCAGCTCCTGTCGTTCTAAGGATTCATGGATAGCTACTGCGCCAATTACAGTTCCATGTTCGTTGCATATGGGCAAACTAATCGCAATATAAGGGATACCATAAACCTCACTGCTTACCTCAGTAATTACCCGCTCGCCTTGCTGCATAGCTTTATAAGCTGCAGACCCCTTTTTGACTTGCTGCCCAGCAACAACTTGCCCCGCAAGTTCCGGAATAGAATAAGATACCACCCATTTGTCTTTATCGCTGACAACCATACCTATTTTTCCGCTTACCAACTGCGGAATATATTGAGCGACTCGTGAAAAACACTCTAACAATGATGCCTGTTCCAAAAATTTCCCTTCTTTCTAAGACCATTACTATAATGTGAAACCAGGACTACCATTTTCGGCTAGAGCCGCCTCCGCCACCCGAGCCTCCGCCAAAACCACCACCTCCGCCTCCGCCACGAAATCTTAGTAAAGAAAGTATAAGGTATGTAATGCTCCCGCCAAGAAATAGCCAATCAAAAATAAACAAGGCTAAGACTCCCGCTGCCAGTGCAAGCTGTGCCCACCACGGCAAAGTATCCACCCAAGATTGATTGGCAGTCGAGTGGGTCTTTACTGGTTTAGCATCAGTAGTTATATCCTGATTATATTCTTTGGCTGTGATACTAACTAGTGCCTGATATCCATTCCAAACACCCTTATTGTAATCATTGGCGGAAAAATAAGGTAACATATAATTATCCTGAATGGCGCCTGTTTTAGCATCATTGAGTGCGCCCTCCAAACCATAACCTACTTCTATCCGAGACTGTCGATCATTTACTGCAATCAACAATAACACGCCATTATTCAGTTGCTTATCGCCAATACCCCATTTTCTAAGAAGCTCAAGGGCATAGTTCTCCACTGCAGCTCCCTCAAGCGTCTTAACCGTTACTACCACAATTTGCGCTTTTGTCTTAGCAGCAAGCTTGCTGCCTAAACTATTAACTTTACTCTTGGTTTCAGCATCAAGTACTCCGGCATAATCCTGAACATATATACTTTGCGTCGGAGCTGGAGGAATTTGTGGTTGCGCCCAGCCAACAGCCGCTAATAATATATATCCCACTAACACCAGCCAAGCTAAACGCTTTTTCATAAGTAATCCCCTCGCCTGGCAAATTAAAATTTAACCTGAGGAACTTGTTTGGCACCTTCTTCAGCTTTGAAATATTCCTTCGGAGCAAACCCCATCATACCTGCAAATAAACTTGTCGGTAAAGAACGGATTTTTACATTGTAACCTTGCACACTGTCATTATAATCTTTCCTGGCCACAGCAATTCGATTTTCAGTTCCACTGAGTTCATCCATAAGGGCACGGAAATTCTGATCTGCCTTGAGATTTGGATAGTTCTCGACAACAACCAGCAATCGGCTAAGCGCTGAATTTAGTTCAGCATTGGCTTCTGCCTTTCCAGCCGGTCCTTGTGCCCCAGTCAGCTTTGCCCGGGCATCTGCAACAGCTTGAATTGCCTGTTGCTCATGTGCAGCATAGCCTTTTACCGTATTAACCAAATTGGGAATTAAATCAGCACGCCGCTGTAACTGATTTTCGATTTGGCTCCATTTGCCGTTAACGCTTTCGTTCATACTAACAAGTGTATTATAACTAAACATAGCACTCACTAGCAGCGCTCCAACGATTGCAACAACAACCCATATTGTTTTATTCATCTAAAAACACCCCTTCATAAACATTCAAAACTATTATACCAAAGGCTCGCTATAGTTATTACTTTCTAGAAATTGTCTGAAAATCACTGCGGAATTGAATGGCTTCTGCAATATGGTTTGCTTCAATTTGCTCTTTTGCATCCAAATCGGCAATAGTCTGTGCAACTTTTATTATTCGATCATAGCCCCGTGCGCTAAGATTCATCTTAATAAAAGCTTGCTTGAGAAGCACTGTTGAATCCGGTGTTAGCTTACACAACTTTTTAATATGGTTGTGCTCCATTTGGGCATTAGCATATAAACCAAACCCCTGAAGGCGCTTGTATTGAATGGACCTAGCCGCCTCCACACGCTGCCGAATAACAGTAGATGACTCTTGCGCTGTATTTTTTACTAAATCGTTATATTCAAGCCGCGGCACATGGATTTTAATATCTAAGCGATCTAACAAGGGCCCCGACATTTTCTTTTGATAGCGGCGAATATCTCCTATTGTACAAGTGCACTCTCTTGTTGGATCAGAACTAAAGCCGCACGGACAAGGATTTAATGCAGCAATAAGCATTATTTTTGCGGGGTAGGATAAAGTCGCATTAACTCGCGAAATTGTTACCTCTCCGTCTTCAAGCGGCTGACGCAGAACTTCCAGGACTGTTCTGGGGAACTCAGGCAGTTCGTCCAAAAACAAGACTCCATTATGGCTTAAAGTAACCTCACCAGGTCTTGGTGTACTTCCTCCTCCAATCATACCTGCGCTTGATACTGTGTGGTGCGGACTGCGAAACGGTCTATTGCTAACTAATCCAATATTATGCTTAAGCATTCCGGCAACACTATAAATTTTGGTCACTTCCAGTGCTTCCTGTGCTGTCATAGCAGGCAATATCGATGGAATCCGCCTTGCCAGCATGGTTTTCCCAGAACCTGGGGGACCAACCATCATAACGTTATGAAAGCCGGCGGCAGCTATTTCGAGTGCCCGTTTGGCAACAATCTGTCCCTGTACATCTTCAAAACCAAGTTCAGACTGGCTGGGTTGGACTTCGGGCAACTGCGATACCGCTGGAAGTAGAAGCTTTTCACCATTTAGATGAGCAACAACCTCTCTCAAGCTTTCCATTGAATAGACAGTCACATTTCCGGCTAAAAGTGCTTCTTGCACATTTTCCGGAGCCACAATCATTTCTGTAATATTATTTTCCTTGCAGTTAGCTGCCATTGATAGTATGCCTGATATTGCCCGCAAACGTCCTTCTAAGGACAATTCTCCCGCAAATACCTGGCTGCGGCAATTCAACGACTTTACTTGGCCGCTGGCAGCTAAAATGCCCACTGCAATCGGCAAATCAAGTCCAGAACTGTCTTTTTTGATATCTGCCGGTGCTAAATTTACGGTAATTCTCCGGGCAGGAAACTCAAACCCGCTGTTTTTTATAGCAGCCCGTACACGTTCCCGTGATTCACGCACAGAAGCATCCGGTAATCCCACAATATCAAACGCCGGGATACCGTTAGTTATGTCCACTTCAACAGTAATCCGTATACCGTTTAGACCTAACGTTGTTGAGCCAAATGTTTGTGCAAACACCAGTTACCCCCACTACATTCAATCGCCAAATGCATTTATGATATGATTGTATTGAATGGTATCTCTTTGCAAATAAACTTCCAGAATATCAAACCGGCAGGCACTATCATGAATTCCCTGCTGCTTTAAGAAACATAATGCGGTATTGATTATTTTCCGCTGCTTTTTATAGTTTACGGCTTCTGCAGGAAATCCATATAGTGTCGAACTTCTGGTCTTAACTTCAATAAATACCAGGCAGTCTTTATCCTTGGCAATGATATCTATTTCACCTGTCTTGGTACGATATTGGGTAGCGACAATGTTATACCCGCGTTTTTTCAGAAAATCGGCAGCAGACTTTTCACCTTTTTCACCTATTGCAATATGGTTCATACTTCCTCCATAATGTTAGAGAGTTATCGCCTGCCTAAACGCTGGTCCAGCCGATAAATATAGGCTAATACTTCAGCTACTGCTTGGTATAGTTCAGGTGGAATTTCCCGGTCTAATTCTACAGCCATTAGCATACCTGTCAGTGTTTTGTTTTGATAGATGGGAACACCATGTTCCTTGGCCGAATGTATAATGTTTCCGGCAATAATTCCTGTGCCTTTTGCTACAATTTTAGGTGCAGTACTGCCATGAATATCATACTTAATCGCAACTGCTTTAGATGGTTTATCACGCTCTGTATCTGACACAGTATCCTCTCCTCAGTAGCAGTACATCAACTTGTACAGCCGCTTGCAACAGATGCAGCCTTTACCGGTGCAAAACTCAGTCGATGGTACGGACATGGTCCGTACTTTGCAAGTGCGTCCATATGCTCTTGAGTACCATATCCTTTGTGACGACTAAAACCATACATTGGAAACTGGCTGTCAAGATCATTCATGATTCGATCTCGTTCAACTTTAGCAATAATAGAGGCAGCCGCAATAGAGGCGCTGACTTGATCACCACTGATAATTGATTTAGATGGTATCGTCAAGTGCGGCAACGGTACTGCATCAATTAACACAGCCTGGGGTGCAGTTGACAAACCGGCAATAGCGCTGTACATCCCACCTACTGTTGCTCGATATATATTAATCTCATCAATTATTTCCGCACTCACTTCACACCGGTTTACGGAAATAGCTACCTCATTTATTTCTTTATATAATTTTTCGCGTTGAGCCGGGCTTAATTTTTTAGAGTCATTTAACCCTGATAAAAAACATTCTGTTGGTAAGATAACCGCCGCAACAATTACCGGACCTGCCAAAGGTCCTCTACCGGCTTCATCGATTCCGGCTACCAGATTGTAACCTTCGTAATTAAGCTGCCGCTCATACTTATATAAGGAAGTAATTCTATCACGTTCTTGCTGTAGTTGCTGGCGGCGGTTTTCCCATCTGTCAATAATCCTTTTTACTGAAATACGGGTATCATTTTTTAGCTTTTCTATTATATGTAATGAAATATCCTGTTGCGATAATAGCGCACTAATCTGTGCAACAGTCATCTGCGTTGTCTCCAAAAGAGTAATACCTCCAAATTTAGATGTTTTAGTTATTCTGTATAAATAATTCAAATCCTGCCTAGAAACAGGAAAAAGTGGAATAGGCAACAAGAGTTGTTACCCATTCCACTTTTATTACGCAGTTCATTCATCTGTCATTATTTTTTAACCTGGAGCTATAATCTGCGTTGGTCTATCCAGTGTAAATTGTCCAAGTTTGCCTGAACGAAAATCGGTAAGAATAATTCGTCTTGCCTTTTCATAATCTACCGCACCGCCACTCCTTAAACATCCTCGCTTAGCGCCAATTAACGCAAGTAATTCTATTGTGTCTTCCGTCAGTTGCTCTGGGTTTAATTTGTATCGTTCGCATAGGCGGTCACGATAGAGCGTGTTAAGTATCCCCAGTAAATCCAGAATAACTTTTTCCATATCATAGATATCATCTTTTATGGCACCAGTAACAGCCAGTTTAAAGGCTACTTCCTGATCGTCCATTCTAGGCCATAAAACACCTGGCGTATCAAGCAATTCAAGGTTTTTTCCAACTTTTAACCATTGTTGTCCCCGTGTTACTCCTGGCTTATCTCCGGTTTTTGCGGTTGCTGTACCGATCAAACGGTTTATGAGAGAAGATTTGCCCACATTGGGAATACCTAAAATCATAGCACGTACGGCACGTCCTTTTATGCCTTTTGCCGTTAGTTTGGCAAGCTTTTCACTGGCCTCATGTTCAACTTTGTTAACCAATTCCTTAGTACCTTTACCGCTAGAAGAATCTAACGCCACAGTTGTAAAGCCCATACTGCGGAAATGACTAATCCATTCGGCTGTTTGTGCTGGTTCTGCAAGATCAGCTTTATTTAACGCAACAACCTTGGGTTTACCTTCGACAAGTTCAGCAATGATAGGATTAGCACTACTTAAAGGTATACGGGCGTCTAATAGTTCAATTACTACATCAATTAGTTTCAGCTGTTCGCGAATCATACGTTGTGCTTTGGTCATATGACCAGGAAACCAATGAATGTGCATTAAGTCACACTCCTTACCTCAAAAACAGATAGTAGAGATAGTTTATTGTTAGGGAAGTGTTTTTATGTGATCAAGCGGCCAAAAAACAGTAACCGCTTTTCCCTTTATCAATTCTAGTGGAACAAAGCCAACATCTTTAAACCTGCTGTCTTCAGAATTGTTGCGATTATCGCCCATTACATAAATATGACCTTCTGGTACTGTTGCTATAGGGTAAGAACCTTTGATCCGCTCCAGTATGTATGGTTCATTTAAGAGCTGCCCATTAAGAAAAACACGGCCGTCTTTTATTTCAACAGTATCTCCAGCTACAGCTATCACTCTTTTAATAAAATCTCGGCTTGGATCACGAGGGTAACGAAATACAAGTACTTCGCCCCTTTCAGGCGATTTAAACCGATAAATGAATTTATTAACAACAAGCCTCTCGCCATTTACCAGGGTAGGCCGCATAGATGGCCCCTCAACCATATATAACTCCACAATAAAGTACCGGATAAAAAATGCCAGAACTATGGCTATGAGTATAGATATTACCCAGTCTTTTATTTCGTCCCCTAATTTAGTATTGCTCACAGCCTTCCTCCTTATGGACTCAGTCTAATTCCTGTGTATATAAAGAAAATACGGCTTGTACCGAGCCTTTGTCGCTAGCGGAAGCCGATGTTCATTTTATCCTTATTTTAAAGTTTCAGATAGGAATGAAGAAAAGGGACTGAACCCAGTCCCTGAACACTTCGGTTTAGCGTTTTTCTTTGATACGTGCTGCTTTACCAGTAAGGTTACGAAGATAGTACAATTTAGCTCTGCGAACAATACCACGGCGCATTACTTCGATCTTCTCAATACGCGGAGAATGTACCGGGAATGTACGCTCTACTCCAACATTATAGGATACACGACGTACTGTGAAGGTTTCACGTACACCGCCGCCTTGACGGTTAATTACCACACCTTCAAAAACCTGAATACGTTCACGAGTGCCCTCAACAACTTTTACATGGACGCGCACAGTGTCGCCTGGTTTGAAGGATGGGATATCCTGACGCAGTTGTTCCTGTTCCAAAATTTCAATAATATTCATTTGTTTTCCTCCTTATATCAGACGTTCATACCTTCTGTAGCGGACCGTCCGTATTACACGAATTATATTATATCATATATTAACCGGCAACTCAAACTAAAATGCAACGCTTTATATGTTTTTCCACCAAAACTCACCTAATAGTCGGTCAAGAATAATGGCAACCGCCGAACGTACAGGCAAATGATTGTAATCACCCGGTCCATAAATAGGCTCTAGGATGTAATCAAACTGTTTCATTACGGAGTTTTCCATGCCCCAGCCAGTACCAAACAATAATAAACACGGTTTACCGGTATCACTTAGCTGCTGGCGGAGATTAGCGTAGGAAACAGTATTGTCATATTTACGAGCATCGGTAGTAACGATTAGTGGAGTAGTGCCTTCTTTGGCAGTAATATAATCAACTGCCGTCGCAATATCTGGAATAACCTCCACTATACTCAAGGCTTCTTTACGGTCGGGATTATATTGCCCACCATAGCCGTCTTGCCAATAACCAATAATTTCTTCAGCCAACTCTTTTTGGGCCTCAAGCGGATGGATAACAAAATATTTGAGTATGTCATATGTTCGAGCTGTACGGGCAATATCATGGATATCGAAATTAGTGATAGCAGTTGTAACTATCTCGTTATTCTTATTATATATTGGATAATGTACCAATCCTAAATATACAGGCATTGCCATATTCAGCCTCCCGCCTGTTCAGACTTTATTTCCTTGAGCAGTTTATTATCAAGCGGACTTAATTCCACGCTATCCAACAAATCCGGTCGGCGTTTAAGCGTTGCCCTAAGTGATTCTTTACGCCGCCAGTTTTCAATTTTGGCATGATCACCTGAGAGTAGTATTTCCGG
>Ga0074195_1002130_pt1 | contig 23633 bp, 27 predicted proteins | sample EPASupsiteHSE623_FD_64525 | JGI IMG/M metagenome (GOLD analysis project Ga0074195, IMG submission 64525) | Bioremediated contaminated groundwater from EPA Superfund site, New Mexico - Sample HSE6-23 | ecosystem: Environmental > Aquatic > Deep subsurface > Groundwater > Contaminated ... | reverse complement strand
TACTCAAGGCCGTATCATCTAGCGCGCACGAACAAATACTTTCCGAAGAATCCTTTGCTGAAATGTTTTGGGCCAGGACACCGTGCAAGGCGTTCGTAATTTCCATAGATATTCGGAGGTCTACAACCCTAATGCTCAAATCACGAGAGCCTCAACTGTTTGCCTCCTTTATTACAAGCTTGTGCAGTACTTTATCTGACATAGTAAAAGATGCTTATGGTGTATTTGATAAATTTACAGGAGATGGAATATTAGCGTTCTTTCCGGATTTTTATACTGGTACTGACGCTGCGTATTATACTCTTGAAGCTGCTGAGAAATGTCATGCAACATTTACCCATCACTACCAAACACATCGGCATTGTTTCATATCTGTATTAAAAGATGTCGGCTTAGGAATTGGCATAGATTACGGCGATGTAAATTTAATGGATTTTGAAGGAGGTCTGACCGTGGTCGGGTCGCCCGTCGTCTATGCTTGCCGAATGGCAGGAGCTCCTGCGGGGTTGACTTTGTTGAACCAGCCCGCTTATGAAGCATTTGACAGTAAGTTAAAAGGAGTTTGTCAAATAGCTGAAGAAACCATTGACATAAAAGGAGAAGGTATGACGCTGGCTTATTCGGTTACGAAAATGTCGAAGCCATACACTCCAAAGCAACCACCGTGGTTGAGACACCATAAACAAAAAAAACATGAGCGAAAAACGACCAATTAACACAGAGAGACGCTATGTCTCTACTATAGTATGGCAAGACCACGTTCGAATTGCTGATATTGGCGATCCAGGACGACAGCTTTATGCCGTTGTGGATAGTTCAGTGAAGTGGCTCTGGAGAGAGGCGACCAAAGATTTTCGGGAAATCCCGGTGCTATATATTGAAACGCCAACAGAAGCGTCTAAAACGCTAAAACAGACCGAGGCGATATTGAATTTCCTCTTTAAAAATGGAGCGGATCGAAATTCAATCGTTCTAGCTATTGGCGGAGGTGTAACGCTCGACGTTACTGGATTTGCTGCAAGTATTTTTAAGCGCGGAATCGAATGGATTGCTGTTCCTACAACACTTCTTGCACAGGTAGATGCATCAGTTGGAGGAAAAACAGCCGTCAATCATCGCACCGGTAAAAACTCAATTGGAACATTTCATCCTCCTAGTAGAGTAATTATTGCCCCTGAATGTGCCGAAACATGGGAATCCATACACAGGCTAGAAGGCATCGCTGAAATGTTTAAGATATTTCTTTGTTTTGACCATAACGCCATGAAACAACTTCTTGTCGATCCGGATGACAGCACTCTTACAAATCGAAGTATCGAACTCAAAGCGTTAGTTGTTGATTGCGACCCTTGGGAACAACATCTACGTGCGGCACTGAATTATGGACATACTTTTGGGCACGCATTAGAACTAGAATTAGGATTGGCACATGGACTTGCTGTTGCCCTTGGTATGAGGATTGAGAATGCTGTTGCCTGTTGCCTCGGAATAATGAGTGTTAAGAAAATGAAGCAGATCGACTCCCAAATAGATAACCTAGGCAATAAGATTGATAGCACGCTAGGCTATCAACTGCCATCGCAATGGCCAACATTCCAATCTCTTTTACCTCTACTACGGCAAGATAAAAAAAATATCGATGGCCAGATAATGCTCTGCCTTCCAGACGGTGAAAAGAATTGGCCAATCTCTAAACATGATCCTCGCGTCAAGGTATCAGAGGATATTCTTAGGCATGCATATGAAGGCTATGTAGCCACCCGGAGCGAAACATGAATAACGATATATCAATTAATGAAATCATTCGCGACGTTAATACCTACATCTATGCAGCGCAGAAGATCTGCGACGATCTTGCGTTTTCTAATGGAAATGATTTGATTTATAATATCGATTTTTCACTACTTTATCCATATCTTTGGCCCGATGCTCCAGCATCGATTCCTCCATACAAATCATTTGGGAAACGAGTGTTCGACACTCTGATCAATACGCCAAAAGCAAAACCAAACTTTACATTAGTTTTTACGGGGCCATCCTTTTGTGAATTACTTGATCAAATTATTCATAAGGTTAAGCAGTATAACCGCACAATATATGCGATTGGAGACCTTTCAAAGAGGATACAACAAGTTCTAAATAAGCGAAAAAATCTTTCAGATTGGAAAACGAGTTTAATTCGGGCCGGCTTTGCTATCGATGACTTGGAAGTATTCGTCGATGCTGGCTTTACTGAGCATGTTAGAGAACCTATTAAAAAAGCCATACAATTATTCTCTCATAAAGACTTATTCAAAGGATTGGGCGATGTAGTGGAAGAATATCCCGAAATTAAATCTCTATATAAGAGAGCATTTTACGATCTTTACGAGAGGATGAAGGAGGAACGCCCCTCCTGGCCTAACGAAACACGAAGTCCAGAGCATCGTGAATTTCATTACAAGGTTGATACAGCAAACATAGTGGCAAGTACTGCCCTTAATGGGCGTTCACGAGGTAAACGGAGCGTTTTTTTTATTACCGATTCCCAATTACGGCATGCATTCTGCCATCGCGATGGGCGCAGCGCTTTGGTTCCAACATTTTGGGTGTCTTCTCTTCTTCTCAATCGTAGTTATGTAGGTAACATCAATGATTTTTTCACTGACATGAGTGATAGCGGGAAAGCGCTTTTGAAGAAAGTGCAGACAGCCAAGTCATTGGATCAAATAGCGGGATATAAGAAAAAGGCGATTTCCGAGTTTTACAATCGATTTATTATTCCATTGCAGACGACGCAAAGCAGTCCTTTACAGGACAACGATAATTTGAGCCAAGATATAATTATGGATGCCTTAAACAATCCTAAGGAATTCAAAGAGCGTCTCGCAACCGCGAAAGATGAATTAATTGCAGGTGGTAGGTCGCTTATTGAACTTGAGCCACAAATCCTGGAGGACGGTTTATTCGAAATCATGAAAGGCAGTGGCGATCCAATCGTTGAGCGTATACGTAACATGTTTAAGGTATAGGTCTCAGTTCATCTCGCGCCTTCTGCGATAGCGGATGGCGCGATAACAAAATAGTTGCGGGGGAAGTCGGGGCCCCACGCTTTGATTTTGTGCCAGGGCAAGGAACGCAGCCCGAACAAAATCAAAGGGTGGGGTAGACGGGGGAGCGGCTCCGTAGTTCCGCGCAAGCGGAAGTAGTTGAAACTAGTTCCCCAGGTGTCGGTCAAGCCTTGCGGGCCGACTCTCTGCATTTTGGTGCCGCCTGTCCGATAGGAGTGGACGGCACCCGGTTAGCCAAAGGAAAATGCAGAGAGTCGGGCCGCGAGGCCGACACCTGGGAAATAGTTCTACCCTTGGTTTGTAAGGGTAATCCGTCGTTATGAAGGCAATTGCCTCTACATAGCTAGTTTGCAGGGGCAAATGTAGGCCAGCGTCATTTGACGAAGTCGCCGTAGGTACGTTAACATTCCATCGTGGCAATATTGATTCAGTTCTTTGACAGCATGTGAGGTCATTACGAGTGAAGTGCCAGATACAGTCGAGACTGACACGATAATTGGCAGTGCCGGTCATCCTGCCGCAGCCGCTATATTGCTCATTATTAAAAATGCTCGTTATGACGATGCAAGTGTGTTCTTTCGTCTCGGGAGTTGTTTCTTATGCGATGCAATTGCGCGGGTATTTACTGCGCCATCAATATTTTGAAACGATGACGATGATGTTTATCAACTAATCATTCACTTAATAAATGAACAACACATTTCAAGTGCATCGCGATTTGGTTCACGATGCACTTCTCACTTCATCGAGCAATTCCGATCTTATCAATCAGTATCTTTCGTGGAAAAAATCCTATACGAAAGTGGCTTATCGAGCATATCGCATTTGGGTCTCGCGCTTTCAGGAATTTGTAAACAAGCCGCCCGAATTGCTGCTACCCACAGATTATTCAGCCTTCGCCAATTGCCTTCATGGGCGTCACGCTCCTCGTGGAATAGAATTTGCGCTCAACATCGTTCACAATTACCTCCGCTTTTTTGCGGAGCAGGGAAGACTGCGCTTTCCACTGTTCCTGGCTAGAGTGCCACGCGGTTGTGCCAATTCCCACGAGCCATTCGCTGAAGCTGAATATATAAAGGTCGTTGAAACCATGCGAGACATGCGCCCATTTCCGATTCGCGATTTGGCCATTATCATGCTTTTGCATGATACGGGCATGAGGATTGGGGAACTTTTGAGCCTGGAGATTGAGGACATCGAGGAGAACAAATCCGCCATCATTCGCACGGAAAAGACAATCCGCAACAGGCGTGTTTTCTGGAATGAAGACACCGCCGATGTCTTGCAGCAATATGTGGTGGCAAGGGTCAATTATGGCCCGGCGAATCGCGAGAAGGATCCGCTTTTCATCGCAAATCTGTCTCGAACAGGAAAAGCCATTACGAGCCGTTCCGTATGCAGAATGTTGAAACGCGTTCTTAAAAAAGCCGGGATCGAGAGAAAACTGAGCCCGCATTCATTTCGCCACAGCTTCATACACCGGCTGGCAAAACTCAGCGTGCCGGATGCCATCATAGCCCAGTTGGTAGGGCACAGCACACCGGCCACGATTGCGCATTATACCAAACTGAGCCGCCCAGAGTTTGAGCATTATGCTAAAATCCAACTCGCAATGGCGTCCGAAACTTAATTCTGCTCCAACAAAAAAGTTATCCACAGAACGTCACTTGTACATGTGGCGGCGGTGTAATATAATTATTTTTGAAAGGCTCTTGAAAATGAAATAGGGAATGATCAGCCAATTGCAATCCCGCTGTCAAAGGCGGGAATTAAAAAGGTTCATGCACGTCGCACAATACGACTTGTAAGAACACTCGATGAAGTGAAAACCAAAAGCAAAAGGCTGATCGAAAACGGTCAGCTTTTTGCTTTGGGAAACATGCGGATTCAGGTCAGAGACATTTTATCGTCTTGATGGGTCTTCGAGTCCGCATGTTTCCCTGTACAAACAGGGATGGTCGATTTTATTAACCAATCACTTTTTTATGTCAGAAAAAAACGAAATGGAATATGTGCCTGTGGGATTCGAAGCCAGGGCAAGACGTTCTCGTGGCCTCCGGCTTATTTTGAAACGTCTGCTCCTGCGGCTTCTTCGTCACTCGTGCGTATGTCGATTTTGTTTTCGGTTGCGGGAGAATGAGACAGAGGAAAAGGTGATCGAGTTTTAACTTGCCCTGAACCGGTCGGCGGACATTTCTTGAATTCATGCTGGGGGATGTATCTTCGTGATCTTTCCTGGGTGGCAAAAAAATGACCGCCTCCACGGTGCGGGCACAACAAGAGTGTGGCAAAGCAACGGATCGTCAACACGAAGTTTTGGGATGACTCATACATCACGAGGTTAAGCCCGACTGAAAAGCTCCTCTTCCTCTATCTCATTACCAACCCGCTTACCAATATTTCTGGTGTCTATGAGCTACCCTTGAAACGGGTAGCTTTTGACACTGGCATTTCGGCAGATCGAGCAGAGACAATTTTCAAGAAATTGGAAAATGACGGGAAGCTCGTCGTGACTGATGGATGGGTTGGGGTCGTCAATTTCATCAAACATCAATCGCTCAACCCAAAAATCAAGCAGGGAATTCTATCGGAACTGAAACGTGCGCCCAAGTGCGTCACGGAAAGGCTATCCATAGACTATCAAAGCCTCTGTGTAGGCTCGGATAGTCTATCGCATTCTAATTCTAATTGTAATATAAATTCAAATCTGAATTCCAATGCACTTCCTTTAAGGGAGTTGTCCACAGTCTTTCCACAGGACATTCAGAATACACGCAAAGAACTGGTCCGCAAGTGGCGGGTTTGAGGCCGGTGGTTGTCACTGTGAAGTCCATCTCATGGTGAGACGGGCTTCTCGTGACAACCACAAATACAAAAGGAGTTCTTTACCATGAATGACAAATTCATTGATTCATACAAGCTCGTCACTGACACAATCATTGCGCAGCTTGAAAAAGGAAATGTTCCCTGGCGCTGTCCCTGGCGTCGGAATGTCGGCAGACCCCGGAATTTTCACACCGGGCGGGAGTATCAAGGAATCAACGTGCTGCTTCTCAGTATTCGACGGTTCTCGTCTCCATATTGGATGACGTGGAACCAAATCAAGCAGAGGGGTGGCGGTGTCCTCAAGGGCGAACACGGTTCCCTTGTCGTCAAATACGGTCAATTCAAAAAGAAGACCAGCGACAATCAACCAGCCGACGAGGAAAAACAGCGGTATTATCTCAAGGGCTACAAGGTGTTCAATGCAGTGCAGATCAAAGACATTGAATTTCCTGTGGTTTCAACTGAGCCGGTTCCAACTCTTGGAAGACGGATTGAAATGGCAGAGGCGATTGTCGCAAGTATGCAGACTCTCCCGGAAATTCGGGAAGGACGGCATACAACAGCCTGTTACCGCCGGTTGTCTGATACCATTGATATGCCGGAACGTGAAGGGTTTGATGTTTTAGAAAACTTCTTCCTGACGCTCTTCCATGAGCTGGTTCATTCCACGGGGCATGAATCACGCCTCAGCCGCAAAAGCTTGATTGAAAATGACGGCTTCGGCGGGAAGGTGTATTCACAGGAGGAGCTTGTCGCTGAAATGGGGGCAGCATTCCTGGGAACGGAAGCGGATATTGTTCGTGATGATTTCGAACAGTCCGCGGCATATCTCAAGGGTTGGCTTGATGCTCTCAGGAGCAAGGACCACAAAAGGTGGATTGTTCAAGCTGCAAATCAGGCGGAAAAAGCGACCGATTTCATCCTGGGGCGTGATTCCGTTTCGGAAGCGACAACAGAATCCACTGGTGCATAAACAGATCAAGCCTTCCCATAAAATGGGGAGGCTTGTTTTTTGATGAAGCCCGTTCCTTATGGGAAGCACTGATTTGGATCCACAAATTGACAGAATTCTCGAATGTATTGTACAATAATGCTGTGGGTTAAACATTCCGTTTGACTCTGAACTTTTACAAGGAGGTGTGGAATGTATCATCGGTTCATCAAAGTGACGGCGATACAGTCGGCACTTTCCAAGCTCTATGCGTATCGTTTGAGGATTGGCACAATTGCCATTTCACACGCGGTGCTTGCCACTGTTGATTTCTTTTTTGATAATCTGCTCTATCCGGCCATGCTGGTATGGCATGGCAAACTTGTAGGTGGAGTGATCATGACATTGCTCTCGTGCGTGATCTGTTTTTGTCTCGTCACGTTTTACGTGTGGAGCAAGAAAGATTGGCTCGGGATTGATGTTGTGGAAGCGGTCAAGGAACGCGGAGAAGTCTGGATCAAGAGATTCTATTCCACCAAGGGACATTGGTGCTTGCTCATCAAAGCAATCGCTTATCTTCCCTCAAGGATATTTCTCCTGGTCATGTGGCTTCTTAAGAAAAATGATATTGCGGCATTCCTGGCGCTTAGCGTGTATCAGGATGCTTTCAAAACTACCATTTTTCTCAGGCATGGACGCACCGACGGACTTGCTTCAAGGGATTGGCTCATCTTCGTCGCAAGCATCATAGTCTCGAATGTTTACTGGACTCTTCGGTGGTCGGTGATTATCGAGATCGTCAAAACTATATTCTAAAGGCACTCTGCGAAAGCGGAGTGCCTTTTACTTTATCGGCAACTCGACAAAAAATGTCGTTCCCATATCCTGACCCGCTGACTCTGCCCAGATTTTTCCTTTGTGAGCCGCGACGATATTTTTTGCGATAAATAAACCGTGACCGGTGCTGTGGGCATTGACCTTGGTTGAGTCCTTTCCTCGGCCTCCTTCGGTGAAGAGTTTCTTTTTGTCTTCTTCGGTGATTCCAACTCCGCTATCTTTAACAGTGAAGAGAACGGACGAGTCATCTTTTGAAAGACCGATTTCGATTTTTCCTTTCAGTGTGTAGTTTATCGCATTATCTATCAGGTTCAGAATGACATGACGGGAAATATTATCTTGATCTCCCACAATTGTGTAGTCCGAGCTATCGTCAATATGAACTTCAAGTGTCAGTCCTTTGGCTATCACTTTCTGTGCAAGCATTTTTGCCACAGCAACCACGGATTTGCGAAGATCAAATGATGCCATGTTAAAAGTCATATTCCCGCTTTTAAGATTCGCCGATGTAAGAATATTTTGAACCGTATCAACTCCATCGGTCATTCTCTGGAGTGCATTGCCAGCCATTGTGGTAAGTGATGGTGCAACAATGCCGTAATCTCCTTCCACGATTGAGGCAAAACCATCCTTAGCGATTGAGAGATAACCTTTGATTTCGTGGCTGAGAAAATGAATAAACCTCTCTTGCCCAGTGTTTGCACTTTCCAGATCCGATGCTAGTTTTTCGATTTTCTCTTTTGCTTCAATTTCCTTTCTGACATTTCTGATGAGGCTAAGTCCGATCCAAGCAACAAGCACCAAAGTAACTGCATTGAGAATGATACTTGAGAAGTCTTGAAGGAATGCAAACTGTGATCCTACAAAGACGATCAGAATAACCACCAGAGCCTGGGAGGTGAAGACCTTGAGATCAAACGCTTTGTATTTGACTACCAAGTAGCCGAGGAAGATGAGGAGAAGGGGCATTCCAAACAAACCATAAATTTCAAAGTTGTAGGCGTAGCCCGAAAGCAAGTCATTGTTTACTAAAATATTTACCAGAAGGGTGGCAGAGCAGAAAAAGAACAGAAAGATGCTTACGCCTAATCCTGCCAAAAGAATTTCCCGCTTATCAGTTTTATTGGTGATTTTTCTATACTCAACGATTGTCAGAATAATTACGCTCAACAGATAAATGGCTTCTGCATAATATGGATAGGCAACGACGAATTCGTTTTCTATCGCCTCACAATAATTACCGTTGAATGCAGTAAGATTGGAGCCTAGGAACGTCCAGATTATCGTCGGTAAAAGAATCCCAACACCAATGACTTTTTGCCACATTGGCAAGTCATTTTTCGTAATAAATGAATAGAGGAAATAATAAGAAAAGAAAAACATGGCCAATGCAAACACATCGATGAGTGACCATGTGAACATTGTATTTGAAGAACCTAGAAACGCGAACCAGGTGCTGATGCTGAGAAAGCACCATATAGAAAACGAAACACAAACAATAAACAAAGTTACACTTTCAAGTTTTTTCGTTTTATAGAGAAGGTATCCTCCAAAGAACAAAGAAATAATTGCGGCTGGAAGGTGCGCGTAAAGCAAAAGCCCTATCGAGATCTGGTTTATTAAATAATCATAACAATATTGAACATGTATTAGTGATGATAGCATTTTATTTATTTAAATTATCAATATCTTCTTGAATGTAATAAGGAAAATAACCACGATACTTTTTCTGCAAAGATGGAATCTTCCAATCGTATTGAGTTATTTTTTTACGACAGCTTTTTGAACCACATAGACATATCAGCTCATACTTGGGAGCCCCTTTTTGTCTGTAGACAACAGTGCCGTAGTCAAAAGTAATCTCTTCTCCTTTTTTTATATCCCTCATCGCCACCAAGGATATCTGACCTTTAATTCCCGCATTGGGTTCACAACTGTGATTTACGTAGTCTGTGCTGGCTAGTTCCTTTCTTGTTAAAACACCTATCACGAGATCTCTATCTATCTGAATGGCGATATCTCTCACGTCCAATGGCAATTTAACTTCTTCATCGCGAGTGAGAACATAACCGCCAAATACCATCAGAGGACTATTTTTTTTAATAGGTTTAGCAGCGAAAATGCCTTTACCGTATTTTGATGTATCTTTAGCCATCAAACTACTATTCATCCATGAATACATTTTACTGTGCTTTTGCATTGTTTGTAAGATTAGTTATCTCTGGCTTAACCTGTTCTATTAATACCTTCGGTTTGGTGCATGTTTCCCCATCAGACAGGGCATTCTCTGAACAGTAAGTGATAGAGCACTTATCTGATCCATTTGAGCACAAAAAGTTATCGCAAGAATGCTCTTCAAGGCATTTGGGTGCATCGCGCGCAACAATTTCGACCTTCTTGTAATGGGAAGTGTCGCAGTCGGAGGAACCGGCTTCGCAGGCCATCACAAAGCATTTGTCGGTGGACGAGTCGCATGAAGTATTTACTTCGAGGATGAAGTTTTTAAGGACGTAATACTGCTCAAAGCGATAGCCGACCACAGCCAAAAGAATCAAGACAACAACGATGATGAGCCAATTCGCTTTCTTTAACATTGTAACAAGATTGTATCAAAAGTCTGTCAGGTAAACAAATGTGCCAGCCAGCTCTGTGCGCAAGTTGACAAATGTAAGTATTTTTAGTATTCTATTTAGAGGTGAACATTCGCAGGTTGTTACTCTAATGACCGGTGTTTATCCCACACAATCAACCTAAAGGAGGTGATTACTATGGGTAAGGATGAAAAATGGACTGATGCGGACACACGTGAATACAGTGGTGACTCCTCAAGCAAGATTGCAGCGGCGGAGCATGATGCACGAGATCATGCAACTAGATCCGGAGATTTCGAACGCGGTAACGATTCGAAGAACAGTGAGCGGTTCTCGAAAGACGACGAATCTGGACAAAGAGCAACAAGCTTCTGGGGCAGTATCTTCGGGTAATTCCAAAATACCCCACTGTGGGTAGAGGGTGACTTCACCTTCTACCCATTTTTTATATAATGAATCCACCGATGAAAAACATTTACAAAGTTAAATACGTTGATGCTTTTTATTTCTATAATCAGGAATGTCCAAAAATCAAGGTTAAGGTTCATGAGGCTTATGGTTATCTCACAAGAAAGAAAAATAATATATTTTTAGAGTTCATAAAAAGCACAAGGACTAGGAATAACAAAATCATCAAGGGGTTAATCATTCCAAACTCGGCTTTAATCTCAGAATATATGAATAAAAAAAATGGGTTTGTTTTTAGAAAAGGATCCAAGGTGAGTATCCACTGGCAAGATGTGGTATATGTGGCAAATACCATAAGACAAAAAAGCTCGATCATGTATTCAGTCGGAGTTGTATTTAGGACCGCCGACAAATATGTTGTGTTAAAAAGCCCGGAAACAAAAAGGATTTATCCTAAACCTAGAATCCAGCATCCTCAAGAACAGCCAACGTATTATGTTATTCCAAAATCTCTCATAATAGAAAACCATGATTGAAAATAATCCGATAAAAAAACTATATCCCCATGAAAGAGGGCAGAACATAATTGTCGAAGTTACTTTTTTGTCGTCCACAAAAGATATATTCAAATGTGCGGGAGTTTTAATCAAAGAAACGGATGAATGCATTCGAGTTGGTTTTAACGCCAAAGACAATCAGCTCGTGGATTTTCTTGATATAGATAACAAAGACCTGATAAATGTGAAAGAAATCCCGAACGACGAGATTGGGGTTCTAAAATAGACGCAATCATGGTTGTATTTTTTTCAGAATGATTTCTCTTTTCTTATAAGGGTGGGATAACCAGAATTTGCTGTCCTCGATCTCCGTTGGCTCAAGTGCGACAATGAGCGGTCGCAGTCCTGTTTCGGCTTCGATCTCCAAAATCGTCGGGAGAATTATTTCCTTGGTAAAGGAAAGCTCTTTGCCTGCCACAAGAAAGTTTTCGAGCAGAATGCCGTGCTTGAGGAAAAGAGAGAGAAAGGCTTTGTAGTAACCTCTTGCACAGGTTCCTTGTTGGTGGAGCCATTTTGATAAATCGAACACATTGTTTTGATGAGTCGGGAAGTCCTCGAAAAACATCTCGTGATGAAAATCAACGAGCGATTGACCCCACAGCGTATTTATCGACGATATAGGCTTGCTGTTACTGTCATTGAAGTTGATGATATTGTGACGCTCGAAAATATCCTCGCTGTTTTTGTTCACCCCATTCGCAAGGCTGATTTTTCCCAAGAAATATTTGCATTCATTTCTGTTGGTGAATTTGTCCTCGGTGTATTCGAGGATAAGAGGTTGAAGGTCATGCAAGGCATCTGTGAGAATCACAAACCTGCAGATTTCATAATTCGAAGTGGCAATGTGTCGGAAGAGGACAATACTTTTTTTATTTTTCAGGGCAGAAGGGACGCCGACCGGTAGCACCTTCGACAAATATTCATCAATAGCCGGATTGTTCTGGCGTTTCTCCAGTTCTTCGGTCGCCTCGTGTATGGAGATATACACAAAAGAGTTGAATTTATTCCGATCCGAAACCAATTCATCTATCTTTTGTTGCATTTCTGCATTTTGATTTGTATCTGTGGGCATGAATGCTAATGGTTAGCTTAGCCAATCGTTTCCATCGAAATGAGAGGGTCGAATTCCTCTCTCAACTTATTTCGGTTGCTCTCAATATTTTCGAGAACATCCATATATGTCCGATACTCTTGACTGGACATTAGGTCTCTTTCGACCTCGGCGACCTGGGGAATGTTTTTTTCCTTCGCCAGCGCAATATATTTATCGTTTATTTGATTCACTAACTCCGCCTCTTCTGGGGCGATATAGTTTGCAAGAGAAACATAAAGTGATCGAATCACTTTCATTTGTTGCAAGTCTTCTTTGCTCGCGTCTGGTTTATTCAGCGATGCAGCACGAAACTGCAAAGCTTTTCGCATCACTTCCAACGGGTATGGCAAAGATGAATTAGGGTGCGCCAATTCAGGATCGAGGGTCTGCTTTTTTAGAAAGTCTATGCTACCACTTATTATTTCCTGCAAATCTTTCATGTCTGAAGTATAACATAATTAGCGAGACACCAGAATGTTAAGCGCCCCTCCGGTGAAAAGGCACACCCTGGCAATTCCGAGGTCTGCCACTTGAGTAAAATCACTCGGTATACTTGATGCGGGATGTCACGGAGGTTGCGTGCCGTTCATCAAAAAGGTCTGTATACGCCTTTTGGTGAATCTCCTCCACGTTGCCTTCAGAGTCGGTTTTGGTGGTCACTTTCTCTTCAAGGCTCCCGTCCCGGTATACCCATTTTTCTTCTGTTTCCATGTTGTCTCCTTCTGGTTTTGATGTGCTCTGCGCGTAAAAATTGGCTCTGTGGTGAATGTGTTGTAATCATACTGGTCGGATTTTCGACCAATTCAAGCGTTTTGATTGGGTATTTTTTCACGGATTGAAAAAGTACAACCTTGTCGGCGAACGGATACGGAAGATCAGGAATGAAAGGGGACTTTCGCAGCAGGCGCTTGCGGCCAAATGCCAACGTCTCGGCTGGGATGCCAGCCGAGAAATGATCAATCACATCGAAATGAGAATCCGTCTCGTCAGAGACTTCGAGGTTGTCGCTCTGGCGACGGCCCTCAATACGAGTCCTGAAAATATCCTGCCGACGAAAAAAGAAGCGTTCGAGAGGCTAGCAAAGTAGGAAACTTGGATTGAGGAGGTTTCATTGAAAATCTGGCATCACGATTACCCCGTCTCAATGGTCTTGGCGTGTGTGAGAATAGGTGCAAGGCAAATTCTGGAAGCGAATCAATTTGATTTTGTCCACCCGCCAACCTTCTTTGCCTTGGCGCTGTTTTCTATTGCAGAAAGCTTCTCCAGATATTTTCGGGAATCTGTCCCGTCCGGCATGGTGATCCTCTTGCCGTAGATCCTCGCCAACCCGTTCTTGACGAGTAACTCGGCTAGATTGCCATGGGGCGTCTCAACGACACCATAAAACCGTTTCTGTGCGCTGGCTCCACCCGCGTCCTGTCCACATGTCCAAACGGTAAATGGTGCGGCGCTCAATGTCTCTTTGGTGAATTTTGCGGCCTCGTCTCCCACCTTCAAGACTGCTTCGGAAGAAAGGCCGAAATATCCGGCTTGCTCCGCAATGCGGTCGGGGAATCTCTGGTCGGCTGATTCCTCTGGTGTGTCCACAAAATACAACCGAATGATGATGTCGCTGCCGTCATGTTTGACGTGGAAACTGTCACCGTCCGCCCATTTGGTGTCGCCGAGGGTGCATCCTTCCAGCTTCTCCCAGTTCGGTGTGGTGGTGGCGTGGAGGGTTGAGATCGCAAATGCCAGAAGAATAAAAGCTCGATACAACATCAGGGCATCATATTTCCATTCGATCCCACGGAGCTAGAAAAATCTAAATGACCCGCGCTCGTCATTTTGAATTGCTATCAATTAAAGCCTCAAACATCGAAGATTTCCCAAATTTTTGCGCAAACCGGTCCAGTTGGTTTTCACCCACGCTCGAAGCGTAAAAGAAGACGCTCCCCGAGGAGAACTCTCAACAAACGGAAATCCTGCAATTGAAGTATCCTCTAAAATGTGGCATACACATCAAAAGAGGTTAAAACCCCTGGAGAAGCTTACAAAAACGGCCATGGCAGATGTGTTCACACCGGAAAAACGCTCTCAGCTGATGAGCCGTATCCGCTCCAAAGGGAATATATCCACAGAAATCGCCTTCATCAATCTGCTGAGAAAACACAAAATCACGGGCTGGCGGCGGAACTCAAAGCTTCCCGGCAAGCCGGATTTTGTATTCCTGAAAACCAAACTCGCAATCTTCGTCGACGGCGACTTCTGGCATGGGCACCCCAAAAGATCAAACCCTCCCGGAACCAACACGGAGTTCTGGCTGGCGAAAATCGCGGGCAACCGCCGCAGAGACCGCAGGGTAAGCCGTGAATTGGCTTCGATGGGGTGGGCCGTTCTTCGTATATGGGAGAGTTCCCTCGCAAAGCAGCCAGCCCGCACGTTTTTAAGAGTATCCAAAAAAATCGAAGAATGCAGAACCCTGCCAAAAAGCTGACCCATGGATTGCGTCGGAGTCCCCCCCCAGCAAGTAAAAACGTCGCTCGACAAACAGATCGTCTCCACCTACATAAGGTGGGTGGCAGAAAATTCCCAGATGCTCCCGACCAGCTCAGGTTTGCCCGAAACCCTGCCGTTCAACATCACCCCGAACTTCCTCCAAGATCTAGGGTTCAACTTGTATACAAAACTCGACCGGGTAATCGTCGAGTTTCTGGCAAACGCCCACGATGCCGACGCAATGGAGGTAAAGGTGGCGCTGCCCCTCGACAAAATCCAAAATGCCAGAAAGGTTGAAAAGCTGAAATTTGACGCCGAAGTTGCTGAATGGAATCAGAAGAGCAAAGCGTTGCAAGAACCTACTCCTTTGGAGATGAGGACGCTTGGTGAGGATATTGTCATTCGGATTAATGACAATGGATGCGGAATGGGGCATGAGGACCTCGAGCAAAAGTTTTTGCAAGTTTCCCGAAAGCGCAGAGAGGAGGAAAACACATTGTATACTCCTGGCGGGAGACCTCTCATGGGGCGCAAGGGTTTGGGTAAACTGGCGGGCTTTGGAATCGCTCATAAAATAGTGGTGACAAGCAAGAGGGCATCCGACGACACCGCCTATCGGATCGTATTGGACTACGACATATTCAAGGAGAAGGACAAAACCCAGGATATCGAAGTCCCGCTCGCCGCCGTTGATCCTGGGGCCTTATTTCCCGAAGGAAAAGGCACCATCGTTGAACTCTCCAAATTGGTCCACTCCGGATTTCAAAGGGAAACAACCATTCGGAAGTCAGTCGGCAAGCATTTCCGGATGGTAAAGGATTTCGAGATTCTTCTGGATGGGCATACCGTGTTCGAGCCTCAGCCAGCTTGGGACTACGCATTTCCACAAGACGAAACACTCGGCAACGACGATCTATCCAAAGCTTCAATAAAAATCGACGAAGTCCGTAGCTTCGATATTCGGTACCGCATTTGCTTCCGCCCAGCCAAAGGGCAACTGCCCAGTCACGAGCGCGGAGTACGAGTGTATTGTCACAACCGAATGGCGTCTCCCCCGGATCTTTTCGACATCAAGACAAGCAGCAACGGATACGTCTATACCAGCTACATGGAGGGGATTGACGAGGCCGACTACCTCGACGAGCAGAAGGTAGACTTCGTGGCGACAGACAGGCAGGGTCTCAAGTGGGAGAATGTCCTGCTTGAGCCGCTACATGACTTTATAGCAAGCAAGATCACCTTAGCCCTTGATGCCTACGCCAAGTTCAAGGAGGAAAGGGATGAGAAAAAAGTAGAATCCGACCCGTTCACCAAGGAGACGCTGGATTCGGAGAATTTCACCGGCAAACGGCTGACCCAGGCGAAAAAAATCGCCAAGGTGCTGGCGAAAAACGACTCCGACGGGGTAACTGGCTCGTTCTATCAAACAACTCTGCCGATTGTCGTAAAAGCCCTCGGGCATGGGGAAATCCTTACAACCATAACTCAACTTGCGAGGGATCCGTCGCCCAAAATGACCGAAGTGGTCAGAGAGCTTGCAGAGCTAACCAGATACGAGTTTGAAGGATTCGTAACCTACGCCCGAGGACGGATCAGGGGCATTGAGGCGCTCAAAAAAATAAAGGAGCTACACGACTTCAATAAACCTGACAACGAGAAGGAACTCCAAAATCTTCTGGAAAAAAATCCATGGATCCTTGATCCCACCTTCTATCAGTTCCTGTCGGCGGACGCATCGGAACAGAGTCTGTTCCATGATCTCGCAAAACAGTTGGAGATCGGAATCCATGTTCCAAAGAACTATGACAAGACCTCTGATGACGAGGTGCTTGAATATCGAAAAAACAAGCGACCAGATTTGGTTTTTCTCCTTGGCAACAAGGCCCTTCAAAAATTGGTAATCATCGAGTTAAAATCGCCCAACACCCCGCTTCTGATGTCGCACCTACTGCAGTTGAAGCGTTACGTCAAAGATGCCGAAACGTGGCTAAAGACCAAAATGAAAGGGGATGTTCATCTAAAAGTGTCCGGCATGCTCATTGGAACCCGAGACTCCGGAGACTCAACCAAAGAGGGGGTGCGAGATCTTCGAATTGCGGAGGAAGAAAGACCCGACAATGCGCAGTGGCAGGTTTTCGACCTCGCGCAACTTCTCGACCGGACCTACGACGCCCATAAACAGCTCGTCGAAACATCCGACTCCGCAGGAGCTCCGGATGACGGGCGTGCAGCTACTTCTCCGGCAAGCGTAGCGCTCTGAGCACCTCCCTCGCCACGACCCGTCCTAAAAGAACAGGAACTCCGTTGCCAATCTGTCGTGAAATCTGCTCGCCCACCCCTCCAAACTGGAACCAATCCGGAACGGTCTGAAGCCGAGCAGCCTCTCTGAAGCTGATTGGGCGATGCTCAGTAGGATGCAGGTAGCGTCCCCGGGAGGGGTGGTGGAAGCCTGTGCGAATAGCGTTACTGACCCCATCAAGTGGGAGGCGACCCCAAATGTCGACAATCTTGCCCTCGGTTCTAAACCACGAAGGGGGGACCAACTGCGGAGCCGATTTTGCAATGTCGCGTATGTCGCCCCCCATGGGCACACGAAGGATGCGCGCCAATTGGGTTGAAGTCACCCGCATGGTAAAATGTCCGATATCCGATGACGGAGGTGTGGGAAGTCCTTCAAACGCTTCGCCCACTGTGCAGGAAACAGTGGGTTCGAAACGCCACTCGGAATAGTTCTCTTTGGTATAAATGCTGAAAGAACGGGAACGATTCTGAGGAACGCCAAAATCCTTGGCGTTAAGAACGAAAGTGTCACCTGTAAAGCCGAGTGTCCTCATTTCGCGGTTCATCATTTCCCATGGTTTCGATGATAGAAACTGGGGGACGTTCTCGACAACAACAATCCTCGATCCGCAGTGAGCGGCCCATTTCGGAACGACCAAGCACAAAGAATTCCGAGGATCGTCACTCCGACGCCTGCCAATACTGGAAAATCCCTGACAGGGCGGACCGGCGATCAACACTTCGGCTTTTCCTGAGGGAACATGATCCCCCAAATCGGATACGATGCAAGGGCCCGGAAGATTCCTGCGATGAGTTGCTGCAGCGATGGACCACTTCTCGAACGACGCCTCAGGTCGGAATCCCTCCATGGTAAATGCGAGACCGAAGAGGCCCGCACCCGAAAAAAGGTCAATTATTGAAGGCCCGATCCTGCGAGTCGGTAACCGTTCGGCAGCCCACCTTGGTCCCAGGGGCGAGGATTGAAGTATTTCAGCGATCATTTTCTGGCCCCTCCAGATTTTTCTAGAAATTCGTCGACCGCTCGCCGGACAAGTGACGAGACGGAGCGATCTTCGCGCCGTGCTATCGCGATGAGGTTGCCCCTCTGCTTGCCGGCAAGGCTGATCGTAAAACGTTCATTGAATCTCTTTGCCGGGCCTCTCTTTATGGAACTCATGAAGTATTTTTCACCAAAATTAATATTTATGGTGAATATTTGCAACCTTTTTTGTGCGTGGAGAAGTGCAATCGAACCACTCCACCGACTGGCCGGAAACTGCCCTATCTGTGAAGTCCACTTTTCGGCCTGTTCGTGGATCAAATTACTTTGTAGCTTGTATGCTTGTAGGTTTGAAAACTCACAGTTACGGTGGGAAAAATATGATCGCAGGTGAACCAGATCGGATAGAGACCAACGAAAGGTGGGACTCCGCTGCCTCGGATAAAAAAACCATCACTGCAGTGGACTTGTTTGCAGGGGCCGGGGGATTCGGACTCGGGTTCGTGATGGCTGGCTACAAACTCAGTCTCGCCGTCGAAATTGATGCCTGGGCATGCGACACTCTCCGCTACAACCACCACGGTTTGAAGGTGATCCAAGGGGACATCACCCACCTACATGGGAAGTCGGCTATTCGAGCCCTCATCCCCAAAAAACCCGACATCATTTTTGGGGGGCCTCCATGCCAAGGTTTCAGCATCGCGGGACCAGCACGGAAGGACCCATCTGATCCGCGGAATAGCCTCTTCATGAATTTCGTCGAATGGGTCGGAACCCTCCAGCCCAAGGTTTTCGTGATGGAGAACGTCAAAGGACTGCTCGCCAGAAAGAACTCGTCTGGTGAAAGCGTTATCGAGATAATCAAGGCCTCTTTTGTTGCGCAAGGTTACCATGTCGAGGTTTGGTCCCTCTGCGCGGCAAATTACGGGGTTCCCCAAGTGAGGGATCGAATCTTCATCGTCGGTCACAAAGGCTCGAAAGTGATTGGATCTCCCCCTCCTACCCACTCTCTGCTGTCCTCTTCCATAGATATGGAGCTTTGCCTCGATGGCACGAACAGCCTCCAGCCAGTAGTTACGCTATGGGACGCAATCTCCGACCTTCCCGAACTCGGTGCCGGCGAAGGCCAAGAGGAACAGCCATATCAGGCCTCGGCAAAAACCCCTTTCCAAAAGTTGGCTCGGAAGGGATCGAAGGTCCTTTACAATCATGTAGCCATGAGCCACTCGAAACGCCTAGTAGAGCGATTCCGACACATTGGCTTCGGGCAGTCTATCTCGGATGTCCCCATGGAACACGGTCCACAGCGTCGTAATGGAAAAGGCGAGCTTTCAGCAAATGGAGGTTATGATCAAAACAACCGCAGGCTTTTTCCCCACCGGCCATCGCATACCATTGCCGCGTCTTTTTACGCAAATTTTCTACATCCCTTTGAGCACAGGAACCTGACGGCGCGAGAGGGTGCTCGAATTCAATCCTTCCCGGACTGGTATCGGTTCTTGGGTAAAAAAACGGTGGTCTCTCAGAAACTACTAATCCGAGAGGAAAGGAACGATGAAAAATTTCTTTGCCAATATAACCAGGTGGGTAATGCAGTCCCCCCCCTTCTCGCCAAAGCCATCGCCACTCACCTCAAACGCAGACTTTTCAATGAAAACTGACGGCAAACTCATCCACGGTTCCAATCTCAAGCAGAAAGAGAACCACGGGACGAAATACCGAGACGCCGAATCAAAGCAGTTCCTCGGGGAAATCCGCGCTCGTTATGACGAATGGTTACGAGACAACCTAGCTTTGATAGGGCCGGGCGTTAAACCAGCAGATACCGATCCTGAGACTTTGACAAAACGGATCAAGCTCGTGGAGGACTACAAGGACTTCATCGACCAGCAAAAGTATGCGGAGAAGTTTGATTCTCGCTCGAATCTGCACTCCAGCGTCCTCGAGGAATTCATGTTTTTCTTGTTCAAGGATCTGGTCGAGGAGCTTGGATCTCACGCCCTCATCGGGAAGAGCCATTCATTCAAGGATATCTTCTTCACCCCTCCCACCTATGCTGACATGCTGGAGAGGCCTTACGCAAAGATCGAAATCAAAGACCACGACTTTGTTATTGGTGCAACCTACAAAGCGTCGTTTGCCTCTACGGTTCCTCCGTCCCGCGAAGACGAACCTGAGGAGAAGGTCGAGGTAAAGATGGAGAAAACGCCAAAGGACTACGAGACGACCACGGTTGTTCAGAAACCCGAGGCGCTGCAGCTGGGCCTGCCAGCGGCGAAAACTGAGTCTGAAACAGAGTCCCACCTATTCGACATTCCAGCGGTCGCTATCGAATGCAAAACCTACCTCGACAAGACCATGTTGGAGGGCTCATCGAGGGCGGCAGATGAAATCAAAGCCCGCCACCCAAACGGCATCTACATCGTGGTGATGGAGTATATCAAGCTGACCGAGGCAGTGAACTTCAAGAAATACAAGGTCGATCAAATCTATGTTCTTCGGAAACAGAAGAACGTGGATCGGGAGTATCGCTACTTAGATACTTTCACCAAAAAACCAATCGACTTGGAGACGGTCATCCACCTCTTCAATCTGGTGCGGTCCCATCTGACAACGAATTGGTCCTCAGGAGTCAGCGGCGGGATCGAACGCGGCTGGCTCATCGAGTAGGGCAAGTTCTCCGGACCGCTCCTCGACCGGATCGATATCCATGTCGAGGCGCCCCGTCCAATACCGCGATCTCTCGAGCAACGAGCCGGCCGAAGCATCGTCCGCGATCTGCGAACGCGTCATCCAGGCCCGCGCGCTCCAGAGGGAACGGTTCGCCACTGGAAAAAAAACTAACCGCAACGCCCGCATGGGCCACAGCCAGATCAAGGAGTTCAAATCGAGGCTTATTGTAGATCTCAATTCCACCCATGATGGAGCTCTTCGCGTTACCGAAAAGGGCTCGATATGAACCGTATCGACTCATCCGTATGGCTTTCCGAAAAGGTAGTCCTGTCCGTTTAGTCCCCAGATGCTGGGTGGATAGAGGCCGAACAGGGAAATGTAGTAGTGGGGTGAGATGGTGGAATGGTCGGCCAGCCAGATTTCGAGGAAGCCATGTTCATCGAACAACTCTTCGGGTTCCTCGGGCCAAGGATGAATACGAGTGACCTCCATCATATCGAGGACGAGGATGGTCGACTCTGGGCGTCTCCAATGAGGCTTCTTCCGCTTTTCCTCCTTCTTCGAGACAGCATGGTAAGCAGCCTCAAACACTCCAAAATTGTCCATCTCATAATCCTCTTTGAGTACGCGTTTGATCTCGAACGAGTGAACGTCATGTAGTATCTGGGTGAATTCCACCCCAACTATATCCCCATTCGGTCTGCGACAATCGAAGTCAGGACTTTCTCCACCAATCACCAGTGCCAACCGTTCGCCAGTCGCTGACTCGCGAGCGTCGATGAACTGCTCAAGGGAGATCTTCTCTCCGTATGAATCGTTTTGTGACATGAGGGTCCGAACGATTATCACGAGACTTTGATTCTTACCAGTTTGGAACGGGGTATGCCCCAGGGTTCTTCATTTATAGCTTCTTCCCACTCACAAGATTTCCGGCAGCAACTTCAGCAGCGATTTTCGCCGATGATTCTGCATGCAAATGCCAACCTTGCTTGGGCCCCCAAACCACGGCAAAGGTATCGAGGGGAGTCGTTGGATTTATTTGCTTGGGAGGGATACCGGAGCCCGCAACATTGAGGAATTTTGTATTGTGGGGAGTTACCGTGAAGTAGCCCGATCCCGGGATTGTCCGCTTGGGTTGATCGTAGTGAACGATGTCGTATTCGTTGGAGTCGATGAAGGGTGACCAATTCTTCTTTGCATCAGTCGAAAGTACAGACCGCCCACGTTTAACCCATTCCTGGTCTGGGGTAGGGATATAGTCCTCGTCATGTTTTGGTGTGAGGAAGGTTCCATTTTTCATCGCGACTTTCCATGCCGCTACGACTTCGATCTCCTTTGGTAGCTTGGACTTCTTGCGACGGTTTGGTTTCTGGACAGGCTTGTGAGCCTGGGCTTTCTGATAACGATTCTTCTTGGCCATGGCAGATGGATCATATTGAGCCGAATCATTTTGGCTAATCCTTTGGGGGTATACCGCAGGTTCCCCCGCCTGAATTCTGATTACATCATCTTTTCGAGGTGCTGCATTGGTAATATGCCTCGGAGGTTTTTATAGCCTTTCAAGGCGTCCTTCAACGCCTTGAATTCCGCCGGGTTCCGGATGAGAACGTAGAAGCCTGGGGCGGCTCTTAGATCGAAATCCCCCTGCAATCTCCATTCCCTCTCGAACGTGTGGTCACAGTTAATCTTCTTGTCGAACTTCACATGGCGCCACCTCTGATCGTTCGGAATCCATTTGGCCTCGTCATCGGGCAAGTAGATTACCGGACGCGCCCTCTGCTCGAAGGCGGCGGATTTGCTAATCGCGATTCCGTATCGGCTGAACCTGCCAGATTCGAGTGGGGCGAAGTATCGGACGGCCCACAATGGGACTTCTGAAAAGCACGTCGCTGGAAGGTTTCCTTTGATAAAGCCGGAAGCTGAAACACTCCCTCGAATGAAGCCGTCCTTTAGAATCTCTTTGAGCACCTGGAGCGGGTGAACGGGCTTGTCTCCCTTCTCCAAGCGATACCCTGTCCAACTCTTGTCGAAGTGCCGGAGTTTCCCACGCCTTTGGCGAGTAAAGTGAATCAAGCACTCGGTGAAGTCTGGTCTAGTTCGGTCGTCAGTATCGAGGGGCATCCGGTGAGTCTATCGACAAGAGTTTGACGCCTCAATCTTTCCGTGACCGCCGCCTTTTGCTCGATCTGCCCCGAACCTAGCCGCGAAGGCTCGAAGTTCTGCCACCTTTGCGGCGGACCAGTGCTGTCCCGCGATCCTTTCCCGGAGCTGACGGGCCAAGAGGTCGGTTCGTGCATACGTGCAGAACGGCGTGAAATCCCCTCAGTGGGACAGCACTCTGGGTAGATGTTCGCCGTCGGGATCGGTCTCTGCAATGATCTTCGTCAAAAAAGCTCCCGATGGTTTTCGTTCATCCCGCTCCCATCTCGCCAACGTGCTCGGATCGACTCCAAGCTCGTGGGCAAATTCCTTTTGAGTGAGTCCATGAGATTTCCGGTGAGAGACAAGGCGCTCGCCGATGGTCTCTCCGGTCGGAAGGGGATTGTAGCCCAAAAAGCGGATGACATTGGCCATACGGTTAATTCTCGGTGCAGAGTGCCCTCTCTCCCAATTGACGATACTCATTTCGTTACAGCCGATCATTTTGGCGACCTCAATCTGTCGGAGTCCCAAATCGAGACGCCTCTTGCGAATCGCATCACCGATGGTTTGGGGATCGGCCGGATACTTCTTTACCTGAGTAAAATACGGCCCCTGGGGGCAACGCATCCCATGTAGCGTCCCCTTGCAAAATGGCAATGCATCTATGCCCTTGCGGGTATTTCGGCGACCCCGCCCGCGAGTGCCTGTGCTCGCCGGCACAGGTCGAGCGCTACCGGTCCCGGATCTCCGGACCGCTCCTCGACCGG
>Ga0074195_1002129_pt1 | contig 23647 bp, 23 predicted proteins | sample EPASupsiteHSE623_FD_64525 | JGI IMG/M metagenome (GOLD analysis project Ga0074195, IMG submission 64525) | Bioremediated contaminated groundwater from EPA Superfund site, New Mexico - Sample HSE6-23 | ecosystem: Environmental > Aquatic > Deep subsurface > Groundwater > Contaminated ... | reverse complement strand
CGGGAGGGGATCATCCCCTCCCGGACCCTCCCGGACGGAAAGGCAGGGTAAGGGCCGAGCCATCCCCCTTTATCCAGGGGGTCCGGGGGGAATGATTCCCCCCGGCCGCCGGAGGCAGCCTTTCGTTTCCCTTCGCGTCGACCACAATTGTGAACACCCCCTACACCGCCAACGCGGCAAGCAGGCAGGCCGCGGCTGAGCCGGCCAGGGCGGCCGGCCGGGGGGCGGGGCTGTCGTTTGGGCCGGGGGTGCGCAGGGCCAGGGTCTGGCCGGCCAGGAAGGCGGCGACAAGGCCCGGCAGCCGGGCGTAGAGCGCGCCGGCGAGGGTCTGGGCGGCGAAAAGGACGGCAAAAAGGGCCAGGGTTTCGGCCATGGCGGCGGCTGCCGTCCGGAGGGTGTCGTCGCCCTGGCCGGCGTCGGCGCGTCTGGCGGCGAAAAGGGCGGCCAGCCCGGCGCCGGCCAGGGCGATGGCCAGCGGCAGCGGCACGGACCGGGCCGTCCGGGCCAGGACGGAGCGGCTGGCGTCGGGGCTGGACGGAACGGCGTCCACGGGGCATTGCCACTGCCAGGCCTGGATATTGGCGTCGATCAGGCCCGAGATGGGCAGCAGGAGCACGAAGGCCAGGGCCAGCAGCGACAGCCAGGTTTCCATGTTGCGGCCGGACGGCGCGGCCGTGGCGCACAGGAGCCCGGCGGCGAGGCAGCCGATGCCCATGTCCAGGGCGGCGTTGGTGGCGGTCAGCTTGGGGATGGCCACGAACTGGACGAAGAGCGCGCCGAGGGTGGCGGCGGCGGCCAGGGCGGCCGGCAGGCTGAAGGGTCTGGCCGGGGGCGGCGTCTGGCGGGCGGCCACGGCGGCGGTCCAGGCCAGCCCCAGGCCCAGGCACAGGCCCAGCGGCGCGAAGGCGGCCAGCCCCATGCCGGGGATGGCCAGGACAGGCAGGGGCGCGTCGGCGGCGATGCCGAGCGCCGGCCGGGCCAGCCGCGCCAACAGCAGGCTTGCCGGCAACAGCAGGGCCGTGGCGGCCAGCATCGGGGCCAGCAGATCGGCCGGATCGCGGCCGGGGGCGATGCGCCGGGCCAGCGCCATGCCGGCCAGGACGGCCAGCGGCAGGACGGCCGCGGCAGCGGCCAGGGCGGCTTCGTTGCCGCAAAATACCGCCAGCGTTTCCCGGGCAAGCAGGCAGGCCAGGGCGGCCCCGACAAAGCCGAAGGCGATGGCCGCCGGCAGGGGCCGCCCGGCGGGAACGTCGTGTCGCGTCATAGGAAGAGTTTCCGGAAGCGGGCAAACAGGGTGCCGGCTTCGGCCGAGGCGTCCGGGGCCGAGGCCTTGTGGTTGGCCGCCGCCCGGGCGGTGAAGATGGCCCGCACCCGGTCGACGATGACGGGATGTTTGGCCAGGGCCATGCGAAAGCCCTCGCGGTCCACTTCCAGGCAGGTTGTCGGCTCCACGGCGCGCACGTCGGCCTGCCGGGGTTCGCCGGTCAGAAGCGCCATCTCGCCGAAGATCTGGCCGGGCGAGAGCCGGGCCACTTCCTTGCCGCCGACAAAGACGGCCACCAGCCCCGACAGGATGATGCACATGGTGGCGCCGGACTCGCCTTTGGCCATGACGGTCTGGCCCGGGGAGAAGCGGCGGGGCACCGAGGCCCGGGCCAGCATTTCCAGGTCGCCCTCGCTCATGCCGGAAAGCATCTCCACATTGGCCAGGGCGGCCAGATTGTCGGCAATTCCCCGCCGCTCGGCGCGTTCTTCCATGAAGACCCGGCGGGCCGGGGGCGGCAGCATGATGTCGCGCTCCAGGAACTGGTACCACACGGCCGAGAGCACGGCGTCGGCCGCGGCGAGGCGGGCGTTGAAGCCGGTGACGGAAAACACGGCGGCATAGACGATGCGGTCGCCCTGGATTTCGTGCAGCCGCACGGCCGGAGCCGGACACCGGACCACGCCCTCGGCCCGGCCAAGGGCCGTCAGAATGGCCGACTTGACCTTGACCGGCGGCGTTTCCGGCGGGGCCGGCACGTAGAGCACCTGGCGCAGGGTGGGCTCGGGCCGGCTGTAGTTGACGAGGCGTTCCTTGGCCACGCCGTTGTTGGGCAAAAGCACCTCGTTGCCGTCAAGGCTGACGACCTTGGTATAGCGCCAGGTGGCTTCCGAGACCTGCCCCTCCACGTCGCCGGCCTTGATCCAGTCGCCTTCCTCGAAAGGTTTTTCGATCTGGAGCAGGAGGCCGGAAAACAGGCTGCCGATGGTGTCCTGCATGGACAGGCCGATGACGGCGGTGAGGATGGCCGAGGAGGTGAGCAGGGAGCCGATCTGCACGTCGAGCAGCTGCTTGAGCCCCCAGCCGGCCAGCACGACCAGGATCAGGAATTTGAGGCAGTCCTGAAGGATGTGGCGGCCGGGTTTGCCGCTGACCCGGCCCGGGACGAACTTGGCGTACAGGAAGTCCACGCCGTGGCGGGCGGCCATCCAGGCGGCGGCCAGGGAGGCGATGGTGAAGGCCTTGTCGGCGTCGTCGATGACGGCCGCCGGCAGGTACAGGCGCAGCGCCCAGATCAGGCCCAGGGTGGCAAGCCACTTGACGAGGCCCCCGAGCGAGCAGCTAATGAACCCCCGCCGGCACAACAGGGCGGTTGCCATCGACAGGACCGTGAAGGCGGCCAGCAGGCCGGCCAGCCCCAGGCCGATGGAAAGCAGGTTGTGGCCGATGTCGGGAGGGATGATGGAAAGGGAAAGGGAACCAGCGGGCAAAAGGGCAGCTCCTTGGTCTGTTTTTCCCCTCCTACGTGGCCGGCGGCCCGGCGTCAACGCGGCGGGAAATCCTGGGAGGTAGGGCGACGGTGTCAAAGAAAAAGCGGGAGCGTCCCGATCCGGCCGGCTTCGGCCTGCCCCGGACGGGCGTCGAGAGCCATGCCCATCTGGACATGGGGGAGTATGCGCCCGGGGAAATCGCCCTGGTCCTCGACCGGGCGGCGGCGGCCGGGGTGGACCGGGTCGGCAACGTCTTTCTGGGGCCGGCGGCCTACGCCGCCCGCAAGGGGTGTTTCGAGGCCCGGCCGGAGGTCTTTTTCCTGCTCGGCGTGCATCCCTGCGATGCCGCCAGGATGGGGCCGGGCGATCTGCCGGCCATGGAGGCGGCCTTCCGGGCCGACGCCCGGCTCCGGGCCATGGGCGAGATCGGGCTCGATTATTACTGGGATGCGGGCACGGCCGCCGTCCAGCAGCAGGCGTTTCGCGACCAGCTGGCCCTGGCCCGGGACCTCGGTGTTCCGGTTGCCGTCCACAGCCGGCAGGCCGAGGCCGACACCCTGGCCATTCTTGACGACATGGGCTTTAAAGGCCGCCCCCTGGTGTGGCACTGCTTCGGCGGCGACGCCGCCCTGGCCCGAGAGGTGCAGTCCCGGGGGTTTTACGTCTCCGTTCCCGGTCCGGTGACCTATGCCAAAAACACCGCCCTGGCCGAGGCCGTGGCCGGGCTCGACCGGTCGCGGCTGCTCCTTGAGACCGACTCGCCCTATCTTGCCCCGGAACCCTGGCGGGGCAAGCGCAACGAGCCGGCGTTTCTCGTTTTTACGGCCCTGAAGGTGGCCGGGCTGCTCGGGCTCGATCCGGCCGTGCTGTGGCGGGAAACCGGGGACAACGCCCGGGCCTTTTTCGGACTGTGACAGGCGGGCGCCCGCCCCCCCGGCAGGGCCGGCGGCCCGGTCGTCGCTTGTCCGGCCGGCCGGCCGACTTGCCGAAAAATCCCCCCCGGGATAGGAATGAAGACAATCATGACCTAACCGGGGGGACCCACCGCCATGGCTCTTCACATCACCACCCACGGCGACATCGACCAGATTGTCGTGTCGTCGCTGCCGCGCGCCTTCGTGCAAAAGATCTATCGCCACTGCTGGGGCAAGAACAACACCCCGTATTTCGCCGGCAACTGTTTCAGGGGCGTGCTGTATTTCGACGAGCGGCTGGCCCGCAAATACGGCGAGGACGTCGGATTCGACTGGCGGGGCTGGCTGCTGGCCGACAAGTTCTACCATAAAATGGGAGCCTGCCACGAACACGGCCTGACCCTGGCGGTGGACGACGGCCAGGGCGGCGCGTCGACCATTTCTTCCGTGGGCGTGGCCGTCCGGGAGAACCGCCCCCGTCTGGCCGACATCCTGGGCCGGCTGGGCGAGGACGAGGTGGCGGCCCTGCTCGGGGCCGTGGACAAGGGCGAGATGGTCTTCACCCTGGCGGACTTTGCCGGCCCCTTTGACCCGGACAGGCTCGTCATCCACGTGGACCGCCTTTCCGACCTCTACAGCGAGGAGGCCGTCATTACCGGGATGGTCTACGACGGCCGGACCATGTCCATGGAAACCGGGGATTCCCGGGGCAAGAACATGCTCGATCCGCTGCTCGTGGGCCGCGACGGCGCCCTGCTGGACATGTACGATTTCGCCTGAGGGCCTGACCGGCCCGGGGCTGCGGTTTTGATCCGCTTGACGCCGGCGCCGATGCCTTCTATTTGAGACCATGGACCGCCCCTTTGCGCATTGGGGCGGCGTGCATTGAGAACCCGGAGGGCAAGCGCCGTGAAAACCATTCTGGTCGTGGACGACGATCCGAGTATGCGCGCCCTGATCCGGCTGTATCTGGAGGGCGAGGGATACGCCGTGATCGAGGCTGCCGACGGACGTCGGGCCATGCAGACCCTCAGCGGAGACGACGTGGACCTCGTGGTCCTGGATATCTTCATGCCGGAGATGGACGGCCTGGAAGTCTTGCAGGTGCTGCGCGAGCGTTGCCGCACCTGCCGGGTCATGGCCATTTCCGGCGGCTCGGCCAAGATCGGCATGGACCTGCTCGGCCACGCCACCATCTTCGGGGCCGACGACGTGCTGGAAAAACCGTTTGGCGAGGCGACGCTCCTTGCCAAGGTCGAGGCCCTGATCGGCCCCGCCGGGGCCTGATCCCCTTTCCCCTGGAAAAGACGCCGGAGCGGTGTTGGGCCGGTTGCGGCTGTTGTGCGGACGTTGGCGCTGCCGGCCCGTACGGCCCTGGGCCGGCGGCCGCCGGGAGAGCCGCCCTGCCTACAGGCCCCAGTCGAGGCGGGCTTTGGACAGCAGGGCCGAGGCCCATTGCACGGCCGTGCCGGCGGCAACGCCGTCGCCAGCCTCCCCGGCCTGCTCCAGAGCCAGGGCTGCCCGGCCAAGATCCCTGAATCCATACGAATTTGCCGCGCCTTTGAGCTTGTGCCCCTGGCGGCGGACGTCTTCCATTGCGCCTTGCGACAAGGCCTGCCGGGCCGTTTCCAGGGTGGCGCGGGAGGTGTCGAAAAAAAGCGGCAACAGCGGGCGCAGGCGCAACATGTCCGGGAAGTCGCCCGGGGGCGGCGCCCCGGCCGGCGTTTCTCCGTAGCCGCCTTGGCGGAGAAACCGCAGCAGCGTGTCGAGGATGGCCGCCTTGCGCACGGGTTTGACCAGGAAGTCGGTAAATCCCGCTTCCTGGCAGCGTCTCCGGTGCTCGTCCAGGGCGTGGGCGGTCAGGGCCAGGACCGGCACCGGGGCGGTCTGCCGCTGGCGTTCCAGGTCCCGGATGGCCCGGGTGGCCCCGTATCCGTCAAGGACCGGCATCTCCAGGTCCATGAAGACGAGGTCGTAGTCCCGGGCGGCAAACCGCGTCACCGCTTCCTGGCCGTTTGCCGCCTCGTCGATTTCATAGTCGCCGTTTTCCAGGAAAAGACGCATGAGGGCGAGGTTGTCGCGATTGTCGTCCACCAGCAGCAGGCGCGGGGGGGCATGGGACGCAGACATGATGGGACACCGATTCTCTGCAATTCGTATGCTTGTTGATGCTAATGATTACAATGGTCAGCATAAATATAGCATGTCCGGCGGCGTTTGCAATGGGAAAGGCGCCCCGGGCCGGTGACAGACGGCGGCTTCTGGGCACATGGCCTTGAAATCGCGCAGGAATGCCGCCACATCGTGCCCGGCCTCAGGGGCGTAGCTCAGCCGCACCACGGCGGCGAAACGGTCGACCACCGTGGGCAGGGCCAGATTGTCCTCGGCTTCGAGCAGGAACTTGAGCAGGGCCACATGGCGGGACTCCAGGCGCACGTAGAGCCGGGCCGACGCGGTCGCCGGCACGTAGGGGGCCTGTCGGCGGCGGCGGGGCCTCACAGAACCTCGCAGCCGTTGTCGGTGATAAGCGCCATGTGCTCCCAGCGCGCCCCGCCCCATTCGGGATAGTAGAGCCCGGGCTCCACCGTCACCACCATGCCCGGCTCCAGCGCGCCGTCGGCCGATGGATTGAGGCTTGGCGCTTCGTGGGTTTCCAGGCCGATGCCGTGGCCCAGGGAGTGGGTGAAGCGTTCGGCCACGCCCTCCCGGACAAAGACCTCGCGGGCCAGGGCATAGGCTTCGCGGAAAGTCAGGCCAGGACCCAGCCGGGCCAGGGCGGCCGACTGGGCCTGACGGACCCGGTCGAGCATGGTCAGGAACCGGTCGGGCGGGCGGTTGCCCACCCAGAGGGTCCGGGTCTGGTCCGAGCAGTAGTCGTCTCGGCGTCCGCCCACGTCCACCAGCACCAGACAGCCGTCGGCAATGGCCGTTTCGCCGGGGATGGCGTGGGGCAGGGCGGCGTTGGCGTCGACGCCGACAATGGGGGCGAAGGCCAGTTCGGTTGCGCCGTTGTCCCGGAAGCATTTCTCGATTTCCCAGGCGGCCCGGGCCTCGGTGCGGCCGGGAACGAGCAGTTCCGGCAGCCGGGCCATGACGGCATGGTTGACGGCGGCCGAGCGGCGCATGCGGGCGATTTCGTCGGCGTCCTTGATCAGGCGCAACGGCTCCACGGCCTGGCTGGCCGGGGCCAGGTCGAGGAACTCGGCCAGCCGGGCATGGACGTCAAAGGACAGGCTGGCCGCTTCGAAGGCCAGCCCGGCCACGCCCCGGCTTTTGAGGAAATCGGCGATGCGGGCGAAGCGCCCGGCCCCGTAGATGCAGAGATCCTCCTCGGGCCACAGGCGAAGGGCCGCGTCGCGGTAGCGGGCGTCGGTAAAAAGGACGTCGCGGCCGTCTTCGGTCACGACCAGATAGCCGGCCGTTTCGTTGCACTGGGGATCGTGCAGTTCGAAGCCGCTCAGATAGTAGCGGTTGGCGGCGTGGGACACGAGCAGGGCCCCGTGCCCCATCCGGGCCAGACGTTCCCGCAGGCGGTTCCGTCTGGCGGCGTAAATGGGCAAATCCGTAGTGGCGCTCACGATGCGTTGTCGCTCCTTGTCCGTGTCTGGCGTTTGGGGCTGGGGGCTGGTGTTCCAGATAGGCATGGCCGCGTCAACACGCAAACAGGGATTTGCCGGGTTGTCCCGGGCCTCGCCCGGCCGCAGGGGGACGGGTTCGCGGGCCGGCGCGCCGTGGGCCGGTTGCCGCCCGTGTTCCCCGGCCGAGCCTTGGCCGTCCGGCCGCCGGGGGCGTCACAACGTGTAGACGGTTTCCTTTCGGCCAAGCACCACGCGTTCGGTCCACTGGACCCCCTGCATGAAGGAGTGGTCCATGTTGCCGACCTCGTACTTCCAGCCGCCAAAGCGTCCCCGGGAGGCGATGCCCAGGGCTTCCAGGCCGGGTTGCAGCACGGCCAGGGCGGCGTCGCGCTCCAGGCAGGGGATGGGATAGGCCCGCTCCACGCGCATTTCCCAGGTGGACGCCAGCCGTTTCGCGTCGTCCGGGGCGATCAGCGTCGTGCTCGCAAGCCCCGCCAGGGTGCGCTCCACGAGGCTGCCGGCGTCCTCGGGCTTGTAGCCGGAAAAGCTCGTCTCGGTCATCAGCGCCCGCTGGGTGGGCCGCATGCCGTCCGGGGCGGCGGTGTTGAGCGGGGAATAATTGTGGAAATTGGTCACCCGGTAAAACGGGCAGTCGTCTTCCGGGAAGTACATCCAGCAGCGGGGGTCGGACGGCGCGCCGTCAAAGCCCAGGCCGTGGATGAAGGCCCCGTTGTGCTTGAGCCGGGCGGCGGCGTCGCACATGGCGTCGGTTGCGCCGTCGAGCATGTCGGCGACGAACAGGTCGAGCGGCGCGGTGGTGAGCAGGTGGTCGTAGGTGATCGTCTGGCCCGATCCGGCCAGCACGGCCTTTTGGGCCGGATCGACCCGGCGGGCCGGTTCGCCCGGGCGCACCCGGTCGGCGAAGCGCCCGGCCAGCCGGCGGTAGATTTCGCCGGTGCCGCCGCGAAGCGGGAAGGAAAAGGTGTTGTTGGGCCCCCAGGCCACGTCGTCGCGGCCGAGCACGATGTTCTTGATGACGCGTTCGGCGTCGACCACGGACACGCGTTCGCCGATCCAGCGATGGGACATGGTCTCGCCCGGATGGGCCCAGACCTTGAAATTGTAGGGCACCATGAACAGCCGGGCAATGCCCGGCCCGAACACCCGGTCCACCCACTCCCGGAAATGGGCCGGCGGCGCGGCGTGGAGGCCGCGTTCGGCCTCGCGTCCGGCGTCGAGCAGGCCCTTGACGCATTCCCAGGCCAGTTCCGGCGGCAGGCGGCGGATGTTGTTCTGGAAGGGGTAGGGGACAAAGGCGCCGGCCACGCGGATCCAGGACTCGCGCTGGTGCCGCAGGACGTCGTCGCCAAGCAGGTCGTCAAGGAGCCTGTCGAAGGCCTCGTAGTGGGAAAATACCACATGGCCGCCCACGTCCCAGGTGAAGCCGGCGGCGTCGGTAAAGCTGGCCGACAGGCCGCCGACCCAGGCGTCGCGCTCCAGGACCAGGAAGTCGTTTTCGCCCAGTTCGCGCAGCCGCCAGGCCGCGCCAAGGCCCGTGGGGCCGGCCCCGAGGATCAGATATTTGACGTGCATGCAGGCCTCCGGAAGGAAATGGACAAAGCAAGCAAATTCCGGGCCAGCCCGGGGACAAAAAAACTCCCGGGACCGTAGCCGGTCCCGGGAGGAAAAAGGTGTGCCGGGTGCTCTACCAGGCCGGCCGGCGGGGCGGACGCGGCGCGCGGGGCTTGGCTTCGTTGACCTTGAGGCTGCGGCCCTCGAAATCGGCGCCGTCCAGGGCGCGGATGGCTTCATCGGCGGCGGCGTTGTCGTCCATCTCGACGAATCCGAAGCCGCGCGGTTTGCCGGTCTCGCGGTCGGAAATCAGTTTGACGGATTGGACTTCGCCATAGCGGGCGAACAGGTCTCGGACGCTTTCCTCGGTGGTGCGGAAGGGCAGGTTGCCAACATAGATGTTTTTGGACATGAGACACGGACTCCCAAAACGGTTGACGTCATCGCAACGGGAGCGTGGACGGAGATCCCCAAACCGCCGGCCACGCTCCTCCCCAGGACGCTTCCATCGGCCGTACGGCCGCAATGGCCCGATAAGTGGAGTGCATTCGTCGGTTCGATCGGCTGGGTAGCGTACAACAGTCGGCGCGCACTCGTAATGTGACTCCGGACGAGTCCTTTCGCGCAAGGCCCGGGATGACCGTCTCGCACCACACGAGGGATGCGTCACGGGTTTGGCGAATATGCTTTTCCGATACCGAACCCGCCAAAGTCTGGCAAGGAGAAATTGTTCCTTTTGTGGCCTGCCCGCTGTATTTTTTACGATTTCACGGGAAATGCGCAACATCGGATTGACGATTTTTCCGCTGCCGCAACGGGTTGCCGGGAAGGCTGCCGGGGGCCGGCCCGGCAACCCCCTCGGGAGGAGCGCCTGGTCCCGGCCTACCGAAACACCACCGTCTTGTTGCCGAACACGATCACCCGGTCCTCCAGATGCCAGCGCACGGCCCGAAACAGCACGTTGCGCTCCAGGTCGCTGCCCGTGTTCTTGAGGTCGGCCACGGAAAACCGGTGCGTCACCCGGGCCGTGTCCTGCTCGATGATGGGGCCGGCGTCGAGTTCGGCCGTCACGTAGTGGGCCGTGGCCCCGATGAGCTTGACGCCCTTGTCGTGGGCCTGCCGGTAGGGATCGGCCCCGACAAAGGCCGGCAGAAAGGAATGGTGGATGTTGATGGCCCGGTGCTCGTAGGGGCGCAGGAACTCCCCGGACAGCACGCGCATGTAGCGGGCCAGCACGACCAGATCCGTGTCGTCGCCCAGAAGCTCGGCCATGCGCGTCTCGGCCTCGGCCATGCCGCCGTCGCCCACGGGCACGCAGTGAAACGGCACGCCGAAATTCTCCACGCTCCCCCGCAGATCCTCGTGGTTGCCGACCACCATGGCGATCTGGCAGGGCAGCTCCCCCCGCACGAAACGCCAGAGAAGCTCCATCAGGCAATGGTCGTGGCGCGACACGAACAGGGCCACGCGCTTGGGCTCGTCGGAGTACGACAGCCGCCAGTCCATGGCGAACCGGGACCCCACCACCTCGCCGAAGGCCGTTTCCAGCGCCGGGCGCGACACGTCGATATACGGGGTGTAAAATTCCAGACGCATGAAAAACGTCCCCCCCTCGGGGTCCGTCGAATGCTGGTCCAGATCGATGATGTTGGCGCCGTGGGTGTAAAGAAACGTGGTCACCGCCGAGACGATGCCGGGGCGGTCGGGACAGGTGATGCGCAGTCGGGCGGTGGCAGCCATGGTCGGGGTTTCCTTTTTTGGGAGTGCCGGCAGTTAAAAGCCGGGGAAAAGCCTTTATCCCAGAACGCTTTTTGACGCCACCGCGGCGTTGCCAAAGATTATTCGGACAATATTGTCATTTTCCGCAAAATCGTTTACAGATCGCCATCCTGATCGAGCGCGCCCCCGCTTCGAGCGCGCCTTGGCCGAAGGGAAGCCAAACTTTACGCAAACGATCCCCCCGCGAGGTATGCAGATGCTTATCGGTATTCCCAAGGAAATCAAAATATTGGAAAGTCGTGTGGCCATGACGCCCGGCGCCGTGCAAACGCTTGTCCGGCGTGGGCACACGGTGCTTGTCGAAGCCGGGGCGGGGCGGGGCTCGGGCCTTTCCGACGAGGAATACGCCGCTGCCGGGGCGCGCCTCGTCGATGCCGCCGAAGCCTGGGGAGCGGCCATGGTGATCAAGGTCAAGGAGCCGATTGCCAGCGAATACAAATATCTCCGCAAGGATCTGCTTCTCTTTACCTACCTGCATCTGGCGGCCGACCGGCCTCTGACCGACGCCCTGCTGGCCTCGGGAACCACGGGCGTGGCTTACGAAACTGTACAGCTCCCGAACGGCACGCTGCCGCTTCTCGTGCCCATGAGCGAGGTGGCCGGACGCATGGCCCCCCAGGTGGGGGCCCATGCCCTGGAAAAATCCCAGGGTGGCCGGGGCATTCTGCTTGGCGGCGTGCCGGGCGTGCCGCCGGCGTCGGTGGTGGTGGTCGGCGCGGGCGTGGTCGGCTCCAACGCCTGCAAGATCGCCGTGGGCATGGGCGCGCACGTCACGGTGCTCGACGTCAACCACGCCAGACTCCAGTACCTCGACGACGTCTACCAGGGCCGGCTCGTCACCATGGCCAGCAATGAGGACAACGTCCGCAAGGCCGTGGCCGCCGCCGACCTCGTCATCGGGGCGGTGCTGATCCCCGGGGCCAAGGCCCCGCATCTGGTCACCCGCGACATGCTGCCCTCCATGAAGGAAGGTTCGGTCATCGTGGACGTGGCCGTGGACCAGGGCGGCTGCGTCGAGACCATCAAGGCCACCACCCACGCCGATCCCACCTACGTCATCGACGGCGTGGTCCACTACGGCGTGGCCAACATGCCGGGCGCGGTGCCGCGCACCTCGACCTACGCCCTGTGCAACCAGACCCTGCCGTATGCCCTGAAGCTCGCGGCCAGGGGCGTGGAGGCGCTGTGCGGGGACGCCGCCCTGGCGGCCGGGCTCAATACGTATGAGGGCCAGCTGACCTTTGCCGGCGTGGCCGAGGCCTTTGGCCTGCCGTGCCGGTCCGCAGCCGAGGCCCTGGCCTAGATCGTCAATGAATCCGGCGGCCCGGAAATCATTTCGGGCCGCCAAAGTTTCACAAAAATGTGTTTTAATCGGCGAAGGGGGATTCCCTTCGCAGGCAAGTTAAGGTATTGCGGAGGGACTGAAGGTTTTGGTGTAAGTGCCTGAAATTGACTGCAAACAGTGACTTTAACAGGAGGCGTGCATGAAAAGATCCTGGCTTATGGCCCTGATGCTCGTTGTGGGACTGGCCGCGCCGGCCAGTGCGGCCGACACCATCAAACTCGGCTTTAACATCCCGCTGACCGGCGACATCCCGGACGTGGGCGAATCTTCGAAGAACGCCGCCGAAATGCTCAAGAAAAAAATCAACGCGGCCGGCGGCCTGGATGTCGGCGGCAAAAAGTACCAGGTCGAATTCGTTTACGAGGACAACGAGTCCAAGGCCGAATCCGCCCTGTCCGCCGCCCGCAAGCTCATCACCCAGGACGGCGTCCTCGGCATGGTCGGCCCCCAGTCCAGCAAGCAGGCCGTGCCCGCCGGCGAGGCCGCCAATGAGCTGAAGACCCCGATGATGGCCCCCTGGTCCACCAACCCCAACACCACCAAGGAACGGCCCTTCGTCTTCCGCGGCTGCTTCCTCGACACCTTCCAGGGCCCCACGGCCGCCAAGTTCGCCTCCGAAGAGTTCAAGGCCAAAAAGGCCGCCGTGCTCTACGACATCGCCTCCGACTATCCCAAGGGGCTGGCCGAGGACTTCAAGGCCGCCTTTGAAAAGATCAACGGCCCGGGTTCGGTCGTGGCCTTCGAGACGTTCACCACCAAGGACGTCGACTTTTCCGCCCAGCTGACCAACATCGCCAAATCCGGCGCGGACGTGCTGTTCGTGCCCCAGTACTACAACGAGGTCCCGCTGGTCGTGAAGCAGGCCAAGTCCATGGGTTTCAACAAGCCCGTGCTCGGCAGCGATTCCTGGGGCTCCGGCGACCTGATGGGCCTTTGCGGCGACGACTGCAAGGGCTACTTCTTCGTCACCCACTACGCCGCCGCCGGCGCCAAGGGCAAGACCAAGGATTTCATCGACGAGTACACCACGCTCTACAAGAAGACCCCTGACGACGTCGCCGCCCTGACCTGGGACAGCGCCAACCTGATGCTCCAGGCCGTCCAGGCCATGGGCTCCGTCTCCGGCGACATGGCCAAGGACCGCGAGGCCCTGATGAAGGCCATGGCCGGCATCAAGAAGTTCGAGGGCATCACCGGCGACATGTCCTATCCGGCCTCCGGCCCCCACGACCCCATCAAGTGCGCCGTGGTGGTCAAGATCGACGACGCCGGCAAGTTCGGTTTCTACAAGTCCGTCTGCCCGTAACCCGCGGTTCCGGTTTGCGCCGGCCGGCCCGGGCCGGCCGGCGCATCGCCCGGACGTCGCGCTGTCGGCCGCCTGCGGCCGGCGCACGGCCGGGCGATGCGGCCGGGCCTTTGCGCCGGTCCCGGGGGATTGCCGTCCGGCCGGACGAAACGTTGCGCCAAGGGGAGGTTTCCGTTGCTGCAAAGCTTCATGCAAAACATTCTTAACGCCCTGCAGTGGGGAAGCTTTTATTCCCTGATCGCGCTCGGCTACTGCCTGGTCTACGGCGTGCTCCTGCTCATAAATTTCGCCCACGGCGACATCTTCATGGTCGGAGCCTACATCGCCTTTTTCGTATGCACGTTTTTTCTCGGCAAATACGGGGCCATCCCCGGCATGCCCGGCTGGCTGGTCCTGACCCTGGCCGTGCCCCTGACCATGCTGCTGACGGCCGTGGTCGGCGTGACGCTTGAGCGCGTGGCCTACCGGCCGCTTCGCCGCAAGGGGGTCAACCGCCTCTACGTCGTCATCACGGCGCTGATGTGCGGGCTGATCCTGGAAAACGGCAATCTGGCCCTGCTCGGGGCCAGCCGCAAGAGCTTTCCGACGCTCATTCCGACCAAGGTTTTTGAAATTTTCGGCGTCACCGTGACCAACATCAAACTCATGGTCATCGGCGTCGCCATCCTGTCCTTTCTGCTGCTCCACTTCATCGTCACCCGAACCAAGATCGGCATGGCCATGCGGGCCATCTCCTACGACCGCTTCGCCGTGCCGCTCATGGGCATCCCGGCCGATACGGTCATTGTCTTCACCTTCGTCCTGGGATCGGGTTTCGCCGGACTGGCCGGACTCTTCTTCGCCATGACCTACCCGGTCATCGACCCCTACATGGGGGCGCTGATCGGCTGGAAGGCGTTCATTGCCGCCGTGGTCGGCGGCATCGGCTCCATTCCCGGGGCCTTTGCCGGCGGCTTCCTGCTCGGGTTCGTGGAGATCATGGTGGTGGCCTTTTTCCCGTCCACCTTCCGCGACCTCATCGCCTTTTCCATTTTGCTGCTCATCCTGTCCATCCGGCCGACCGGGCTCTTCGGTGTGGCCCGGCGGACCAAAATCTAAGGTCGGCAAGGGGGATACCGCATGAAGCGTCTGACCGTTCCCGCCCTGCTGGCCCTCGCCCTCGGGGGACTTGTCTGGGCCAGCATGTCCGGGGCCATGAACGTCTACTGGCAGTCCGTGATCATGTTCATGGGCATCAACATCATCCTGGCCGCAAGTCTCAACATCATCAACGGCAACATGGGCGAGTTCTCCTGCGGCCATGCCGGCTTCATGGCCGTCGGCGCCTACGTCTCCTCGCTGTTGTCCGTGGCCCTTTTCACCAAGAGCGCCGTCTTCGGCGAGCCGCTTTTGCCGCCGGACATGGCGGTGTGGCTGTTCCCGGCGGTGCTTCTGGCCGGGGCCCTGGCCGCCTCGGTGGTGGGGCTTTTGGTGGCCATCCCGTCGTTTAAGACCCGCGGCGACTATCTGGCCATCATCACCATCGCCGCCAGCTACATCGTCAAATCCACCATCGAAAACATCGGGGCCATCGGCGGGGCCAGGGGATTCATGGGCATGAGCGGCGTCATGAGCGCCATGACCGCCACGGCCAATCTGCCCTGGATTCTCATCTGGGTCTTTGTCGGCACGGTCTTTTCCGTGTGGCTGATCCGCCGCTTCATCTATTCGACCTTTGGCAAGGGCGTGGACGCCATCTGCCAGGACGAGATCGCGGCCGAGATCATGAGCGTGGACACCGACCGGGTGAAACTCGTGGCCTTCATGGTGTCCTGCGGGCTGGCCGGGCTGGCCGGCGGGCTCTTCGCCCACATCCTTGGCTACGTGAACCCGGGCACGTTCACCATCCTCAAATCCACCGAGATCATGGTCATGGTCTATCTCGGCGGCATGGGGTCGCTGTCCGGCTCGGTCATCGCCGCCATCGTCATGACGCTTCTCATCGAATATCTGCGGGACGCCTTCGGCTACATCAATTCCTTCCTGCATTTCGTGTCGATCATTCCGGACTCCTATGAGGTGACCCAGGTCTGGAAATGGGTGCTCATTCCGCTGCTGCTGGTCCTTTTGATGCAGTTTCGGCCGGAGGGCATCATGGGGCGGCGGGAACTGGCCGATGTGTTCCCCAGACTGCGCAAATTCTATACGTTCAAGGGGTAGGCCGTGGCCTTGCTGGAAGTAAACGAAATGACCCAGTACTTCGGCGGGCTTTGCGCCGTGTCGGAGTTCTCCGTGTCCCTGGAGCAGGGCCGGATGGCGGCCCTGATCGGTCCCAACGGCGCCGGCAAGACCACGGTGTTCAACCTCGTCAGCGGTTTTTACAAGCCCACGCGCGGCGACATCATTTTTAACGGCGAGTCCATCAAGGGCCTCAAGCCCCATCAGGTGACGGCCAAGGGCATCGCCCGCACCTTTCAGAACATCCGGCTGTGGTTCGACATGACGGTGCTCGACAACATCCGCATCGCCCAGTACCACGCGCTTGGCTACGGCCTTTTGGACTGTTTTCTGCGCACGCCGCGCTACATGCGGCGCGAGCGCGACATCGAGGACCATGCCATGGAGGTCCTCGAACGGCTGGGGCTGCGCGAGATGGCGCACGAGTATCCGAAGAACCTGCCGTACGGCGTGCAGCGTCTGGTCGAGATCGCCCGGGCGTTGTCCATCAAGCCGGCGCTTCTCATGCTCGACGAGCCGGCCGCCGGCCTCAACTCCGCCGACGTCGAGGGGCTGATCAAGCTCATCGGGGACATCCACAAGGACTTCGGCCTGACCGTCTGGATGATCGAACACCAGATGGACGTGGTCATGACGCTGTGTTCGTGGATCAAGGTCATCGATTTCGGGGCCACCATCGCCGAGGGCACGCCCGAGGAGATTCAGAACAACCCCGAGGTCATCAAAGCCTACCTGGGAGACGATACAATCTGATGCTGCTCTCCGTTGAAAACCTCCGGGTCAAGTACGGCAACATCGAGGCCCTGCACGGCATCTCCTTCCATGTGAACAAGGGGGAGATCGTGACGCTTATCGGCGCCAACGGCGCGGGCAAAACCACGACGCTGCTCTCCATCATGCGTCTGCCGCCGCCCGAAGCCCCCAAGGTGGTCGAGGGCGACATCAAATACGAAGGGCAAAGCATTCTTTCCATGGAGCCCCATGACGTGGTGCGCAAGCTCCACATGGACCTCTCCCCGGAAGGGCGGCGCATCTTCGGCAACCTGACGGTCATGGAAAATCTGGTCCTGGCCACCTATGCCCGCAAGGACGGCGACGAGATCATCGCCCGGGATCTCGACCGGGTGTTGTCGCTGTTCCCGCGCCTGTCCGAGCGGCGCAGGCAGCGCAGCGAGTCGCTGTCGGGCGGCGAGCAGCAGATGCTGGCCGTGGGCCGGGCCATCATGACCGGCTGCGACTTCATCCTGCTCGACGAGCCGAGCATGGGGCTGGCTCCGCTTTTGATGTACGAGATGTTTCGCACGCTTAAAAAGCTCAACGAACTGGGCCTGACCATCCTGCTCATCGAGCAGAACGCCAAGGTGGCGCTCAATTTTGCCCACCGGGGCTATGTGCTCGACACCGGCGAGATCAAGACCTCGGGCACGGCCGAGGAACTCAGGCACGATCCGGAAGTGAAAAAGGCCTATCTCGGCGGCTGACGCCTGCCGCCTGCCATCTGCATCCCGGCCGGACGCCCAGTCCGGCCGGGCCAGCCCTTTGCCGGGCCAGCCCTTTGCCGGGCCAGCCCTTTGCCGGGCCAGCCCTTTGCCGGGCCAGCCGCCCCTGTTTCCTCCGTCGCACCCACTTGGGAAAAATCGTCCCGGCGCCCTTGTCGGGGGGGCCCGGGGGGAATCATTCCCCCCGGCGGGGTCCGGGGCAGCGCCCCGGCTTCCCTGCTCCTGCTCCTGCTCCTGCTCCTGCTCCTGCTCCTTCCCTGCTCTTCAGTTCCTCCTTCTCCCACGTCTTCCTGCAACCTGACGCGCGGTGCTGCGTCGGCCGGCAGTTTCTGCCGTTGGCACGGGGTTTGCCAGTCTCCAGGCGGGGAGCGTTTCGCCCGGCAAAATTTACCCGCCCCCAGGAGGCCTGGACATGAGCGTCCAATCCATCGGGCAAACTTCCGGAACCGACTGGCTGTCGCAACTTCTGGCTGCCTACGCGCAGCAAAACGCCACCAGCCAGACGAGCCTGGAAAGCCTGCTGCCCGCCAGCGCCGATCAGACGTCGGCAGATTCTTCCTCCGAGACGTCGTCGGCCTCGTCGGGTTCCTCGATCGGCAGCTTCAACGACATTCTGGCCGCCTTGCTGGCCGGCAGCGGTTCGTTGTCCTACGACATGGAGACCGGTTCCCTGGTCGCGGCCGACGCCGGCGGCGGGCAGGACATGGCCGGCAGCCAGGGGCTGACCCGCGAGGTCAGCGAGACCGAGAACGAAGACGGCAGCACCACCACATCGGTCACGCTGACCGATGCCGACGGCAACGTGGTGGGCACGGAAAAGACCATCAGCAATGCCGATGGTTCCTTCACCACCACCATCACCATGACCGGCCCGGACGGCAAATCGTCCACCCGCTCCATCACCGGCGAAAACACCGATGACGGATTTCTGGTGACCAACACCCTGGCCGATGCCGAGGGCAATATCCTTGAAACCGGCACCGAGCTGACGGCCTCCGACGGCGCCTTCACCCATACGTTGACCCTCACGGGTCCTGACGGGCAGACCGTGACGGATTCCGAGACGTTCGACGCCGACGGCAAGCTTGTTGCGACGTCGACCTCGTCCACCTCGTCGACCACAACGCCAGCGGCGGCGGACTCCGCCTCCTCGTCGACGTCCGGCTCGTCCGGCTCGTCCGAGACGGCCAGTTCGGACGGCGCTTCCGGCAGCTCCGGCTCTTCCTCGGACGACGACGACAGCAGCACCACCACCACGGTGACCATGTCGTTTACCGACGACGCCATAGTGCAGACCATCACGGTTACGGATGCCGCGGGGAACGTGGTCAGCGAAACCTCCAAGGAGATTCCGCTCCAGATGTCTGCCGAAGGGGAGCAGTGGGGGGCCAGCGAAGGCAGCCAGGACGGCCTGTCCGGCCTCATCAGCCAATATGCCTCCAACCGGTACGGCATGAGCAAGTACGCCAATCAGGAATCGGCCATGGACATGGGCAGCCAGACAAGCGGCATGTCTGTCCAGGCCTGACGATTTCGATGGATCGGCAGCGGCGAAACGCGGCAGGAGGGCGGTCCCATGGGCCGCCCTCGCGCGTTTGGCGGGTCTGGCGATTGCCGCAGGGCGGCGGGCCAGGGCCAGGGCCTGTTTCCGATTGCGGTTGACGCGAAAGGAAACGACAGGAGGCCTCCGGCGGCCGGGGGGGATCATCCCCCCCGGACCCCCTGGATAAACGGGGTTAAAGGGAGCGGCGCGGTCGCAGCCGGACGCGGGAGGTCGCGGAGAATATCCAGAGCGGCTGTTCCGTGAACGCCCCCGGCCCTTACCCTGCCTTTCCGTCCGGGAGGGTCCGGGAGGGGATGATCCCCTCCCGGCCGCCGGCATTCTGCGCAGGCCCTAAAACTTGTCCCTGGCCTTGGCGAAGGCGGCCTTGAGGTCTTCCAGGGCATGTTCGACGCCGCCGCGCAATTCGGCCAGGGCGTCGCCGCTGCCTTTGCGCAGCAGGGTCAGCTTGTAGCGGGCCTTGTCGTATTTTTCGAGCAGATGTTCCAGGTCGCCGGTCCAGCGGTCGAAGAAGTCGGGCCCTTTTTCCCGGGCCTCCTGGCGGGCGGCTTCGATTTTGGCCTTGTAGGCGGCCAGTTGCTTTTCCATGCTGACGCCGAAGGGTTCTTTTTCGGTCATGAGGTCCTCCCTTTGGTCGCGCGTCCGGGGCAGGCCGGCATGATAGCCAAGGACCGGTCCGGGCGCAAGTTTCGGGAGGGCGGCAAACCCATTGCGGCCGGGTTGCGATTTTGCTAGATATAAAGGCTGAAAGGCTCCGCTGGGGAGTCTGCCGGGGCGGAAAGAACACGCCGCCCCCTGGTCAAGGTCCGATGGCGATATTATGTAGTACTCCAGGCAAGCCGGGCATGTGTCGGGGCCCGTGGCCCCGGGGACGGCACGGCCGTTTGCCTTTGCCGTCGGATCTGGACGACAACGGATTGTTTGCAAGGAGGAAGGTTATGAACGCCCAACTGCGTAAGCTCATGGTGCTGCTTGTGGCCGTGTGCCTCGGACTGGCTGCCGTGCCGGCCCGGGCCCTGGCTGTCGGCGAAGCGGGAACGTTTTATGTGACGCCTGAATTCGGCCTGTACGGAACCGGCCAGAAGCAGGTCAACTCCATCCTCACCTTCGGCGCCAGCGGCGGCTATTTCGTCATGGACGGGCTGTCCCTCGGCGCGGAAGCCCTGGCCTACTCGTTTGACCAGAAGCGCTCCGGCAGCAGCCTGCATTCCGACTACACCCAGAATCCCTGGGCCTTCGGCGCCAATGCCCTGATCCGCTACTACCCGGTGCGCACGGACAAGGCGGCCTTCTTCATCGGTACCGGCATCGGCGGCATCTTCTCGAGCGACCGCATTCCGTACTACACCAACGGCGGCAAGGGCAATTCGTCCAACCCGACGGTGCCTGTGGACCTCGGCTTCTCGGTCAACCTGTCGCAGAGCGTGGCTTTCGAGCTGGCCGGCCGGTATCAGCGGATCGGCTTTGACAACCACGGCCTCGACGCCTTTGGCGGCCACGCCGGCATCCGGATTAATTTCTAGTTTGCCGCGATTGCCTGCTGACAAACCCCGACGACTCGTATAAGAAGGTAGGTCCTCCCGCCCGCGCTGGGTGGGAGGACCAGTTTTTTGCGAGGCCTGCCCATTGCCGCTTGACATGGCGTGCCAGTGGGTCTATAGGCCTCTGTCTTTGCCATACACTACGATTCTTTTGAACGGAGACGGCTATGCCCACGATCAACCAGCTTATCCGCAAGGAGCGGGCCAAGGTGGCCAAGCGCCGCAAGACGCCGGCCCTTCAGGCCTGCCCGCAGCGCCGGGGCGTGTGCACGCGCGTGTACACCACCACCCCCAAAAAGCCCAACTCGGCCTTGCGCAAAGTCGCCCGCGTGCGCCTGACCAACGGCATCGAGGTGACTTCCTACATTCCGGGCGAAGGCCACAACCTGCAGGAGCACTCGGTGGTGATGATCCGGGGCGGCCGCGTCAAGGACCTTCCCGGTGTGCGTTACCATATCATCCGCGGCACGCTTGATACTGCCGGCGTGTCCGATCGTCGCCAGGGCCGTTCCAAGTACGGCGCCAAGCGGCCCAAGTAATTCAAGGAGTGGACGCGTATGCCGCGTAAAGGTCCAGTTTCGAAGCGTTCGGTGCTGCCCGATCCGAAGTTCGGCAGCCATCTTGTGACCAAGTTCATCAACCGGCTCATGCACGACGGCAAGAAGGGCGTGGCTGAAGGCCTGTTCTACAAAGCCGTTGACGTGCTGGCTGAAAAGTCCGGTGAAGATCCGCTGAAGGCTTTTGAAAAAGCCATCGGCAACGTCAAGCCGCACATGGAAGTCAAGCCCCGTCGCGTGGGCGGCGCAACCTACCAGGTTCCCATGGAAGTGCGTCCCGAGCGGCAGATCACGCTGGCCCTGCGCTGGCTGGTCGGCATCGCCCGGGGGCGCGGCGAGAAGGGCATGGCGGACAAATTGTCGGGCGAGCTCCTGGACGCCTATCACAATCGCGGCGGCGCCGTGAAAAAGAAAGAGGATACGCACCGCATGGCCGACGCCAACAAGGCGTTTGCCCATTACCGGTGGTAGTCGCGAAAGGATAGCGTCGTGTCTAAGACTGTACCCATCGAGCGGCAACGCAATATCGGCATCATGGCCCACATCGATGCCGGGAAGACGACCACCACCGAGCGTATTCTGTTCTACACCGGTGTGTCGCACAAGATCGGCGAAGTTCATGATGGCCAGGCCACCATGGACTGGATGGTCCAGGAGCAGGAGCGTGGCATCACGATCACTTCTGCCGCCACCACGTGCTACTGGCGGGATCATCGCATCAACATCATTGACACGCCCGGCCACGTGGACTTCACCATCGAAGTCGAGCGTTCCCTGCGTGTCCTCGACGGGGCAGTGGCCGTGTTCGACGCCGTTTCCGGGGTCGAACCGCAGTCCGAGACCGTCTGGCGTCAGGCCGAACGGTATCGCGTTCCGCGCATGAGCTTCGTCAACAAGATGGACCGCACCGGAGCGGATTTCTTCCGTTGCGTGGACATGATCCGCGATCGCCTGGGCGCCAAGCCCGTGCCCTTGCAGATTCCCATCGGCTCTGAAGAGAATTTTCAGGGCGTGGTGGACATGGTCCAGGGCAAGGCCATCTATTTCGATACCGAGACCCAGGGCAAGGAGTATGTCTACAAGGACATTCCCGAAGACCTGCTCGACGTCTACGAGGAACTGCGCCTGCAGATGCTCGAGGCCGTGGCCGAGGAAGACGAATCCCTGATGGAGAAGTACCTCGGCGGCGAGGAGCTGACTCCCGAGGAGTTGATCGCCGGCATTCGCAAGGCCACCATCAATCTGGCCATCTGCCCGGTGCTGTGCGGCTCGGCGTTTAAAAACAAGGGCGTGCAGCCCCTGCTCGACGCCGTTGTCGACTTTCTGCCTTCCCCCGTCGACATCCCGGCCATGGTCGGCCGCGACCCCGACGACGAGGAGAAGATCATCGAGTGCCCGTGCGATCCGAAGCTGCCGCTGGCCGCCCTGGCGTTCAAGCTCATGAGCGACCCGTTCATCGGCCATCTGACCTTTTTGCGGATCTATTCCGGCCGGATCGAGTCGGGCATGACCGTGCTCAACTCCAACACCGGCAAGAAAGAGCGCATCGGCCGCCTGCTCAAGATGCACGCCAACAAGCGTGAAGAGATCAAGGACGCGGACGCCGGCGACATCGTGGCCGCCGTGGGCATGAAGATCACCTCCACCGGCGATACGCTGTGCGCGGAAAACCGCCCCGTCGCCCTGGAGTCGCTCAACATCCCCGAGCCGGTCATCGAAGTGGCCATCGAGCCCAAGACCAAGGCCGACCGCGACGCCCTGTCCCAGGCCCTTGGCAAGCTGGCCAAGGAAGACCCGTCCTTCCGCGTCAAGTCCGACGAGGAGTCCGGCCAGACCCTGATCGCCGGCATGGGCGAACTGCACCTGGAGATCATCGTCGACCGGCTGATGCGCGAATTCGGCGTCAACGCCAACGTGGGCGCCCCCCAGGTCGCCTATCGCGAGACCATCACCAAGGCCGTCAAAAACGATCTGCGCTACGTCAAGCAGACCGGCGGCCGCGGCCAGTACGGCCATACGGTCATCGAAATCGAACCCAAGGAAGACGGCGGCTACGAATTCGTCAACGAAATCGTGGGTGGCGTCATCCCCAAGGAATACATTCCGGCCGTCGACAAGGGCATTCAGAATGCCATGAAGGGCGGCGTCATTGCCGGCTTCCCTCTGGTGGATATCCGGGTCAAGCTGGTTTATGGCTCCTACCACGAAGTGGACTCTTCGGAGCAGGCCTTCTTCATCTGCGGTTCGCAGTGCTTCAAGGAGGCGGTGCAAAAGGCCGCCCCGGTGTTGCTCGAGCCCATCATGGCCGTGGAAGTGGTCACGCCGGAAGAGTACATGGGCGACATCATGGGCGATCTCAACGGCCGTCGCGGCCGCATCGCCAAGATGGAATCGCGGGCCGGGTCCCAGGTCATCACGGCCCACGTGCCGCTGTCCTCCATGTTCGGGTATGCCACGGATCTGCGTTCCAAATCCCAGGGCCGGGCGACCTTCACCATGCAGTTTGATCACTACGAAAAGGTCCCGGCCAGTCTGGCCGAGGAAATAATGAAGAAGAAATAACGCCCAAGGCAAGCAGGGCGTGCCGCAGTAAACGAAGACCCGCAAGCGCGGAAGTTCCAGGGGGATATTATGGGCAAGGCGAAATTTGAGCGCAATAAGCCGCACGTAAACATTGGCACCATCGGTCACATCGACCACGGCAAAACCACGCTGACCGCCGCCATCACGCGGCTTGCCAGCCTCAAGGGTTTTGGCGAGTACATTCCCTTCGACCAGATCGACAAGGCGCCGGAAGAGAAGGAACGCGGCATCACCATCGCCACGGCCCACGTCGAGTACCAGACCGACAAGCGGCACTATGCCCACGTCGACTGCCCCGGTCACGCCGACTACATCAAGAACATGATCACCGGCGCGGCCCAGATGGACGGCGGCATCCTCGTCGTCGCCGCCACCGACGGCCCCATGCCCCAGACCCGTGAGCACATCCTGCTCGCCCGTCAGGTCGGCGTGCCCCAGCTC
>Ga0074195_1002128_pt1 | contig 23666 bp, 17 predicted proteins | sample EPASupsiteHSE623_FD_64525 | JGI IMG/M metagenome (GOLD analysis project Ga0074195, IMG submission 64525) | Bioremediated contaminated groundwater from EPA Superfund site, New Mexico - Sample HSE6-23 | ecosystem: Environmental > Aquatic > Deep subsurface > Groundwater > Contaminated ... | reverse complement strand
AACGAAGTCGCCGCGACCCCCCACTCGACATCACCGTTCCAAAGGTGGTGGGGGACCCCCGAGGTGTACAGAGAAGTACATCGAGGAGCGGCGACGAGTTCTGACGCAGCAGACGGGGTGCAGATGGGGGATCAGGGGATCTCATACTGGTTGCCTTCGGCGGGACCCCTTTGATCCCGACACCATCCAGGCGAGCCGGGTCAGGGCAGCCAGGAAGCCCTCCCTCGCCGTGTCCACGTCCAGATCCGTCGTCCCAGGTCCGAACGAGATTCGGACCGTGGACTCCTGTTCCGAAAGAGAGAGCCCCATGGCCTGAAGCGTGCGGCTTCCTCGCTTGCCCGTCCTCTCGTGGCAGGCCGGTCCGGTCGAGCAGATCACACCGTGATCCTCCAATGCCCGCACCAGAATCTCCCCCCGCGTTCCCGGAAAACCGAGGCTCAGCGTCGAAGGAACCGAGAGCTCCATGGGCGTGTTGACCCGCAGAGTGGCCCCACCGAAAAACGCTTCCTGGACGATCCGCTCGAGATCTTCCAGAAGTCTCTGTCTGAGCCTATGCCAGCGTTCGAGGTGCGAACGCTGGCGTTCGAAGGCAAGCCCAAGCGCGCAGGCCAGTCCGACGATCGCGGGCACGTCCTGAGTGCCGGGCCTGAGTCCCTTCTCTTGGCCACCGCCGAAGGTCAGCGGGCGAATGTGAGCGCCTGCGCGGAGGTAGAGAAACCCAACTCCCTTGGGTCCCCCCAGTTTGTGGGCCGTACCACAGAGTGAGTCACAGTCGAGGGTCGAGGGAGAGACCGCGGTCTTGCCGAGAGCCTGCACCGCGTCGACATGGAACCGGGCGTATGGAGAATGTTTCCGGACCAGTGAAGCCACCTGACAAACGGGCTGGATGGCACCCGTTTCGTGGGAGGCCAGCAGGCAAGCCACAACGACCGTATCGGGTCGCAAGAGGCCCGCGAGCCTGTCTCCATCGACGAGTCCCCGAGGATCGAGCGGAGCAACATCCACCTCGAACCCTTCCTCGATCAGACTCTGGGCGGGCTCGAAGACCGAGTCGTGTTCAGCGGCCGTGACGACCACGTGGCGTCCCCGTCGATGGAGAACACGCGCAGCTCCGAGCAGGGCGAGGTTGTTTGCCTCGGTTCCGCCGGAGGTGAACACGAGTTCAGTCGGCAGGACACCCAAATTCCGTGCGATCGAGAGCCTGGCACCCTCCATCGCTCTCTCGGCTTCGATGCCGAGACCGTGGATCGACGAAGGGTTGCCGAAACGCTCCACCAGATAGGGCTGCATAGCCGCGACCACCTCGGGCAAAAGGGGCGAAGTGGCGTTGTGGTCGAGATAGACGGTCATGATTCCCCGTTCGGTTCGGGCGATGCGCGACTCCGGAGCCGAAGAACGAGTCTGAAGTCTAACACGACGATCCCACCAACGGCGATGTCCACAGCTCGGATGCTCGGATGGGTGCATGACGGACGAGTGCTGCATCTTCGAGGTTGAGGGGGAGCTGGTGTGTCTTCGAAGGCGAGTTCCGGAGCGGCCGTAAGACCGCGAGGACTGTTCGAGCAGGCGAAGACACACCAGCTCCCCCTCAACCGGCCTCAGCAAAGACCAGCGCGCGAAAGTGGTGGCACCCCACAGACATGCACCCTGCTCGGATGATGATGTCCCGTCCTTGACCCTGCCGGTCCCCATCACTATGATGGACTGCATGGAAACGACCTCTGAACCCATGAAGGAAGGCCTCTTGCCGTTCTGGGCGCGACAGCTCATCGAACAGTACAGGGGCGGGACGATCAACCTCTTCGTCCTACACGGAAGCGTCTTCGATATGGTGCCCTTGAGGGAGCCCCAGGCGACCCGGTTCGTCACGCTCAAGGAGTTCGTGTCGACGGCCCTGTTTCCGAACAGGGACGGTCTTGTCTATTACGACCAGGCCGCAGGCATCACTTTCTCGTCCAACGAGCTGGCGGCCGATTTCCATTCGGTGGCCGATGCCGCGACCACAGCGTCGGGAGGCAAACCCGGGTTCGGCTTGCCCAGGGAGCCCGGACGGGCGTTACCACTGATCGAACGCTATCTGAGGACCCGACTGACCGGCAAAAGCGCCAAGAGGCTGGCGATTCTCTTGGAACATGCCCAAACCATCACGCCGGTCGGCGAGGCCGGTGGACTCTCCGAGGAGGAAGAGACCTGCCTCATCACACTGATCAAGTGGGCGTCAGAGCCTCTTTTCCTCCGTTGCGACGTCACGATCATCCTCGTGACTCCCAACATCACCGAACTCCATCAGGATCTGGTCCAGAACCCGTACGTCGGAAAGTTGTCGATTGAACTACCCGACGAACTCGAGCGTCTGGAGTTCCTCCAGTCTCGATTTTCGGGTGACATGCGCGCCCTCACTGCGCTCAAACTCGAAACGATCGCCAGTCTCACCTCGGGTCTCTCCCGGGTCAACATCCTCCACATGCTCGAGCAAGCACTCCGCAACAAACGGATGCTCGATCAGGACTATGTCTACGCGGCCAAGAAGGAGCTCATCGAAAAGGAGTGTTACGGTCTTCTCGAATTCGCAAGACCGAAGTATTCCCTCGACGTCGTGAGCGGGCACGAAGCCGCGAAGACCTGGCTTGCCGACGATGCCCGGCTGATCAAGGAGGGCAAGATCGACAGCCTTCCCATGGGTTACCTGATCTGTGGTCCCGTGGGAACCGGCAAGACGTTCCTCATCACGTGCTACATGGGATCGATCGGGATCCCGTGCGTGATGCTCAAGAACTTCCGCTCCCAATGGCAGGGGGTCACGGAAGGAAACATGGAGAAGATCCTAAGGGTCCTTCGGGCGACCGGACCCGTGGGCGTCATCATCGACGAGGCCGATGCCGCGCTCGGAAACAGGGACCAGTCCGGAGACTCCGGAACCTCCAGTCGGGTCTTCAGTCAGATCGCGAGCCAAATGGGCGACACCAAATATCGCGGCAAGATCCTCTGGTTTCTCCTGACCTGTCGGCCCGATCTGCTTCCGGTCGACCTGAAGCGCCAAGGCAGGGCTGAGGTCCACATTCCGCTCTTCTATCCGTCCAGCGAAGAGGAGTACGGACGCTTCTTCACAGTCATGGCCCGGAAAGCGGGAGTAAAGCTCCCTCCGCCCCCTCCGGACGCCGGGAGCTCCACGATTCTGCCGGTCGAGATTCCGAAGGGGCTGTCGCTCTCCGGAGCCGATATCGAAGGAGTTCTGGTCCGGGCCAAGCGCCGGGCTCAGCTATCCGGCAGGGATGAGCTCACCCGAGAAGACCTGTCCGGGGAGCTGGAGGCTTTCATCCCATCGGTCCACGGCCCTGAGATCGACCTGCAGGTCTCCGTCGCCATCGCCGAGTGCACCGACCGTCGATTCCTGCCCGAGGAGTACCGGTCTCTCGACCGCACCCAGGTCCTTCTCAAAATCAAGGAGCTCAAAGCCCTGCTGGGCTCGTGAGGGTGAGGCTTCGACGAGCTCTGCCGCGGCCAGACTGCATTCTTCGTGGATCAGTTCGCGCACGGACGCTCAGAGTCGTCTTGGTCCCAGAAGAGATAGCCCTCGGCAGCCACGAGTCCCTTTGGCTCGCGGGGGCAGTCCTCGATGGGTCGTACGTTCTCGATCTCGAGAGAGTCTCGCACGGCCTTCGGCTCGAGTTCGCGGATGAAGTCGATGCACTCGATCGGATTGTCACCGATGACCTCATAGTTCCGATAGAAACCGAGGATCGTCGTCTCCCCCTCGAACGGTTCGAACCAGCGCCCCTTCATCTGGATCATGTAGCGCCGAGCTGCCGGTGATCGAAGAGCCCGGGCCTCGCGGATGATCCGCATGGCCAGGAAGTTTCTGCGTCCGTGCTCCAGCGCCTTCCAGGCGGTTTTGAGCGCTTCGGTCGCGTCGCAGCGCCCCTCCCAGTGGGCGCGCGCCAGCTCGGTATAGGCCGCGGCCAGCGCCTCTCCCGAGGTTTCCCTCTTCTGCGACTTGCTGCCCAGACGTTCGATGACGTCCTGGGCCATGGCGATGGCCTCGTCGTATCTCTTGAGCGAGGTGAGGAGCGAGGCCTTGAGGAGCGCTGCGTTCGCGGACAGGTCCGGACTCGAGACGTACGCCAGTCTGTCGAGGGCCTCGGCATACTGGCCGTGTCGGGCGAGAGCCACGGCGTAGTTGTACTGGATCGTGAGGACGTCGGGATCCAGGCAGGTCAAAGCTCTCTCGTAAGCCTCCTCTGCCTCGGAGAACCGCGCGGAGTCGGACAGCAGATTGCCGAGGAGCTCCCAGAGTCGCCACGACCGAGGGGCCAACTTGACCCCTTTCTTGAGCATGGATATGGCGCGCTCTGGTTTGCCATGATCGATGTGAACGAGTGCTCGAATCTCGAACGCCCCTGAGAATTGAAGGTGCTCCAGATGCTGGGCCAGCTTGAGAGCATTCCTGGAATCACCTCTCTGGAGGCATTCCAATGCCGTCGCGAACAGCCGCTCAGCCTCGTCCGTCTCCGCGTGGTTCTCTGTCATAGACATCTCCCTCGGCTCCCACGCCACCGCACGGTCCGACGGTAGAATAGTAACAGGGAAGCCTCGACGGATCAACTCGCTGGTCCGGCAGAGATCATCACCCAGTTGACCAAGTCGGTCCCCATCTGTATGATATTTCATCCGGTGGTTTGACTCGTTCACGGAAAAGTCGTGAGGGGAAGGTTCGATCGGAGACGGTGAGGCGAGGAGGGGTTCATACGGAAGCCTTGGAGGATCGTCAGCGGATTCTCGTCGTCGGTGACGAAGTCAGCACCGTCGAGATGCTGACCCGACATCTGAGCACCTACCGCGTCACCAAGGCGTTCACCGGCGAAGACGCGGTCAAGATCGCCGTCGAGGAATCCTTCGAGCTGATCCTCTTGGATATCGTGTTACCTGGCATCGACGGATTCGAGGCACTAAAACTGCTTCGCAGCGACCCGAGAACGAGCAAGGTGCCGGTACTGCTCCTCACTTCGTTGGCCGACAAGAAGAGCGTGGTCCGTGGATTCGAGTGCGGAGCCGACGACTATCTCGTCAAGCCCGTGGAACCCATGGAACTGCAGGCTCGCGTCGGCGCGCAGATCGACCGCCAACTCATGCGCCGCGAGCTTCTCGAGGCTCACAAACAGGAGACGATCCAACACATTGCCCACGGATTGTCTCACGAAATCAACAATCCTCTGTACGTGATTCGTGGGTTCGCGGAACTCCTGAGTTTCCAAGCGACTGACGGCGTGGCGAAGGAATACATTTCGAAGATCCTCCAGTCGACCGACCGAATCACCGCCGTTCTGAAGGCCCTCAGAGACTACTCAAGCAGACCAGCCAAACGCATCGACCTCGTCGATCTCAACAGAGTCATCCACAATGCCGCCCAACTCGCATCAGGCGCCCTCCACGAACACAATGTTCGTGCCCATTGCAGCCTCACGAAGGCACCGCTCTGGGTTCGTGGCGACTTGGGTGAACTGACCCACGTTTTTCTTCACCTGATGCTCGGGGCCCACGATTCGATTCCGCAAGGAGGGGCGCTCCGGGTCGAGAGTTCGATTCGAGGGAGCGAGGTGGTTGCCTCGATCCGAGAGGAGATGAGCGAGGGACGCCGGACTCAAACTGTAACCCAAGAAGATCCTGATCAGTGGGGTCACTGGATCACTTCCATCACCCAAAAGGACATCGTCCGCCGCATTGTGGAGAAATACTTGGGGAACCTGCAGATTGAGAAGGGAACAGAAGGTTTTTCGGAGCTACAACTCGTATTTCCCTCCGCATTGACTTCTTAAAGACCCTGATCAGATCAGGAGTTTTTTCCGAAAGTCGCTTTTATTTACTTGCGTTTCATCCGGTCTCGTGAGACAATCGCCGCGATTCGTGAAAATGGTGGTGTATTGACTTGCGTCAGTGTCCTGGAGGGTTTTGTACTGTGAGCGTTGCCCTGCCTCTATCCAGTTGGAACCGGATCCTCTCCGAGGGTCTAGTTCCTGTTGGGAAGGCGACGCGCACATTCGAGTGATCAGCGAACCAAGCTGAGTTACGCCAGGGAAGAATCGAAGCGCCGCCCGACCAGGCGGCGTTTTTCCGTTTACAAGGAAGGAATCTTGAGCACTATGCGATCCGATCAGATCAAGAAGGGTGTCGAACGCGCGCCCCACCGCGCCCTGCTCAAGGCCACCGGATTGACCGACGCTGACATGGGAAAACCGTTCATCGCCGTCGTCAACTCCCACGCCGACGTGGTTCCCGGACACGTCCATCTGCAGGAGGTCGGCAAGCTGGTGAAATCCGCCGTCCGCGCGGCAGGCGGAGTTCCTTTCGAGTTCAACACGATCGCGGTGGATGATGGGATCGCAATGGGACACGCCGGGATGAAGTATTCGTTGCCCTCTCGTGAACTCATCGCCGATTGTGTCGAGACGATGCTGGAGGCCCATCCATTCGACGGAATGGTCTGTATCCCCAACTGCGACAAGATCGTCCCGGGCATGATGATGGCGGCCATGCGGGTGAACATCCCGACGATCTTCGTCTCCGGAGGACCGATGGCGGCCGGACGAATGCCGGACGGACGAGCCGTTGATCTGATCTCCGTGTTCGAAGGCGTCGGCGCTCATCGGTCGGGACAGATCGATGATCAAGAGCTCAAGCTCCTCGAGGATCGTGCCTGCCCCTCCTGTGGCTCGTGCGCCGGACTGTTCACCGCCAACAGCATGAACTGCCTGACCGAGGCGCTCGGTCTCGCGCTGCCGTTCAACGGCACAGCGCTGGCGCGCTCTCCGGAGAGGGAAGAGCTCGTTCGACGGGCGGGGACTCTCATCCTGGAACTGGTGGCCAAAGGAATAACCCCCCGAGCGATCATCACGGTCGAGGCGCTGGACGATGCGTTCGCTCTCGACATGGCGATGGGCGGTTCGTCGAACACGATCCTGCATGCGCTTGCCATAGCCCATGAGGCCGGTATCCATTACCCATTGGGGCGCGTCAACGCCATCTCGGACAGGATTCCGCATCTCTGCAAGGTCAGCCCGGCCGGTCCGTGGCATATGGAAGACGTACACCGAGCCGGCGGGGTTCCGGCGATCCTGAATGAGATTGCCAGAACCGGAGATTCCGCATCAGGGGGCAGAGCGTCCCTGCACCTCGATCGATTGACAGTGACCGGTCGTGTGCTGCGCGAGTCGATTGAGGGCGCGCTCATCAAGGATGACGAGGTCATCCGGCGAAGGGAAAACGCCCACTCGCCGCGGGGGGGGCTGTCGATCCTCTTCGGCAACCTGGCTCCCAGAGGCGCCGTCATCAAGACGGGAGGTGTCGGCGCGTCACTTGGCAGGTTCTCCGGTCCCGCATGCCTGTTCGAATCGCAGGAAGCCGCGATGGAAGGAATCCTGGCGTCTCGGGTCCAGGCCGGTGACGTCGTGGTCATCCGTCACGAAGGGCCCAAGGGAGGCCCGGGCATGCAGGAAATGCTCGGTCCGACCAGCGCGATCATGGGGATCGGATTGGGCGACAAGGTCGCCCTCATCACCGATGGGCGATTCTCCGGAGGGACTCGCGGGATGTGCATCGGACATGTCTCACCCGAAGCCGCGGCCCACGGACCGATCGCGGCCCTTCAGCCCGGAGACGTGATCGACATCGACCTGGAAGCCCGCACGCTTTCGGTGCGCCTGCCGGACGAAGAGATTCAGCGACGACTCGCGGTCCTCCCGCCTCATCGACCACGCACAAAGAGCAGGTGGCTTACGAGATACTCTCGGCTCGTGACGAGTGCCGACACCGGAGCTGTGTTGGAGTGTTGAGTGTCTTTCTGACGAGTCCTTGGGGTGGCCCGAACGGCCGCTGATCGCGATCGACGAGGGAGGAACAATGAAACGAACGGGTGCCGAGATCATCTGGGAGTGCTTGATCCGCGAAGGCGTGAAGCAGGTCTTTGGGTATCCCGGAGGAAGCATCGTGCCGACTCACGATGCGCTCTCCAAGTATCCCAGCATCCATCATGTTCTCGTCCGACACGAACAGGGCGCGGCACACATGGCGGACGGATATGCGCGAGCGTCCGGCCAAGTGGGCGTGGTCATCGCGAGCTCTGGGCCTGGAGCGACGAATCTCGTGACCGGCATCGCCACGGCTCTGATGGATTCGTCTCCGATCGTCTGTATCACGGGGCAGGTCCCAACGAGGTTCATCGGCTACGACGCCTTTCAGGAAATCGACGTGACAGGCATCACCCTGCCGATCACCAAACACAACTATCTGGTGACCGACGCGCGAAAGCTCACTCGCGTGTTGCGTGAGGCGTTCTACGTGGCCAGGAGCGGACGCCCCGGGCCCGTCCTGGTCGACGTGGCCAAGGATGCCCAGACCGCGCTCGTCGACTGGGAGTACGATGACTCGCCCATCCGACTGCCCGGCTACAGGCCCGACCTGCGCCCGCTGGCCAAGGATCTGGACCAGGCTGTAGAGATCATCAACTCGGCCAAGCGTCCCGTGATCATCGCCGGACACGGAGTGATCCTTTCCGGAGCGATGGCTGAGCTCTCCGAGTTCGCCACGAAGACGCAGTCGCCTGTGGCCCTGACCTTGCTGGGAATCGGCGCCATACCAGCCTCAGATCCCCTCTGCCTGGGTCTCGTGGGAATGCACGGAGAGGCCTGGGTGAACAACGCCATCCAACAGGCCGACGTCCTGGTCGCCTTGGGGATGCGATTCGACGATCGTGTGACCGGAAACGTGAAGACATTCGCTCCGAATGCCAAGAAGATACACATCGAGATCGATCCGTCCGAGGTGAACAAAAACCTACAGGTGGACCTGGCACTGATCGGGGATGTGCGCAAAACTCTGGCCCAGTTCCTGCATCGCATCGACACCCGTGATCGGAGCGATTGGCTCTCGGCGATCGAGGAGATGAGGAACGACAGCGCGCAGCGCGATATCCAGAACATACCCGGCAATGGTCGGCTTCACGCCGCGCACGTGGTCGCCGATCTCTGGCGTTACACGAACAAGAATGCCCTCGTGGTCACCGACGTCGGTCAGAACCAGATGTGGACCGCGCAGTACTACAAGCGCGAACAGGCCCGCACATTCATTTCCTCCGGCGGACTGGGAACCATGGGATTTGCCGTGCCCGCTGCCATCGGCGCGAAGATGGCGCGTCCGGACATGGAGGTGTGGGCTATCGCGGGAGATGGGGGCTTCCAGATGACCCAGGCCGAGCTGAGCACCGCGGCCCAAGAGGGCCTCAAGATCAACATCGCCATCATCAACAACGGCCACTTGGGATTGGTGAGGCAACTCCAGGAGTTCTTCTACGAACGGCGCTACATCGCCACCATCCTGAGAAACCCCGATTTCTGCAAGATCGCCGAGGCTCATGGTCTGACAGGTTTTCGAGTGAATCAGAGAACCGAGATCGAGCAGACGGTCCAGAAGGCTCGAGAAGCCGACGGAACAGTGATCATCGACTTCCGGGTGGAGCCGGAGGACAACGTGTATCCCATGGTTCCGGTTGGCGCGGACCTGCAGAACATGATCCGACGCCCCCTTCCGAAGAACATCGTGCTGGAGAACGCCGACATCTGAACACCGACTGGAGAACATATGCGTCACACTTTGGTAGCCTTAGTCGATGACCAGCCGGGAGTACTCACACGGGTGGCCTCGCTGTTTCGCAGAAGAGCCTTCAACATCGAGTCTCTCACCGTTGGCCACACGGATCACTCCGGCACTTCTCGGATGACGATCGTGATGGACTCGAACCAGACCAACGCCGAGCGGGTGACGGCCTATCTGTACAAACTCCTCAACGTCATCTTCGTCGCCGATCTCAGCGAGAAACCGGCCGTGAGTCGAGATCTCGCCTTGATCAAGGTGAGCGCCAACCCCGAGAATCGTGCCGAGCTGATGAAGCTGGCCGACGTGTACCGAGCCCGCATCGTGGACATGGCGAACGATTCGCTCATTCTCGAGCTCACGGGCACGGAGAACAAAATCGATAGCTGCGTGGAGGTCCTGCGCCCATTCGGAATCATCGAGATGGTGCGCACCGGTGAGGTGGCCATGGAGCGAGGAAGCTCCGGGTTGCCGCTCATCAAAGGAAACGGCAATGGCAGTAGCTGTGACAGTGGCAGTAGCAGTAGCTGTGACAGCAAAGACTGTGACGTTCGGTGAGTCTTAGAAACACGAACTCTGTGAACAACGTTCAGGGCCTGTCCAACAAATAGGAGGAAGAACATGGCGATCATCAATTTCGGAGGCGTCGAGGAGTCGGTCGTCACCCGGAGTGAGTTCACGATCGAAAAGGCGCGGGAGGTTCTGAGCAAAGAAGTGGTGGCCGTCCTGGGTTACGGAGTGCAGGGTCCGGCTCAGGCCTTGAACATGCGAGACAACGGCATCAAGGTCATCGTGGGACAGTCTCCGGAAGACAAGCGCTACTGGGACAAGGCTGTAAGCGATGGCTGGATCCCGGGCAAGACGCTCTTCTCTCTCGAGGAAGCCGCGACCAAGGCGACCCTCATGCAGTATCTGGTTTCCGACGCGGCCCAGATGAAGACGTGGTCTCGTATCAAGCCGTGTCTGAATAAAGGCGACGCTCTGTACTTTTCCCACGGATTCTCCATCGTCTACAGCGATCAGACCGGCGTCGTCCCGCCCGATTTCGTCGATGTGATCCTCGTTGCGCCAAAGGGCTCCGGCACGAGCGTGCGTGCGAATTTCCTGGCCGGTAGCGGCATCAACAGCAGCTACGCGATCCACCGAGACTTCAGTGGACGGGCCAAGGAGAGGACGCTCGCCGTTGGTGTGGCGATCGGATCGGGTTATCTCTTCCCGACGACCTTCCAAAAGGAGGTCTACAGTGATCTCACGGGTGAGCGAGGAGTGCTGATGGGGGCTCTCGCGGGGATGATGGAGGCGCAGTATCAGGTTCTCCGGGCGAACGGACACTCCCCCAGCGAAGCCTTCAACGAGACCGTGGAAGAGTTGACCCAGAGTCTCATCCGCCTGGTGGGTGAGAACGGAATGGACTGGATGTACGCCAACTGCAGCTCCACTGCCCAGCGTGGAGCCCTCGACTGGAGACACTCATTCCGAGAAGCGGTCAAGCCGGTCTTCGAGAAGCTCTATCGCTCGGTTGCATCCGGAGAGGAAACACGCATCGTTTTGGAGTCCAACGGCGCGCCGGACTATCGGGTCAAGCTTGACCAAGAGTTGAAGGATATGCGCGAGTCGGAGCTGTGGCAGGCCGGTGCAGCGGTGCGCTCCCTACGTCCCGAGAGCTGGAAGTAGCGTGCCCTGATCCTCTCGCCCCGATACCCATGAACGAGCGGCCTCTGACGGCGCCGCAGACGGAGTCGTCCGGGGCCCGAAGCGTTCCCTCACTGGAGCGCGAGTTCGTGGGTGTCGTTTCCAGGCCCCGCTTTGGCGGGGCACGCAAGCCTTGGAAGGAGCCTCCGAAAGTGACCCAAAAGGATACAAAGAAGTACGCGAACCCCTCCCCCATTTCGCTCCAGGACCGTCGGTGGCCGACCCGGACGGTCGAGCGCAGCCCGCTCTGGTGTTCGGTGGATCTTCGAGACGGCAATCAGGCGTTGCCGAACCCGCTGAACCCGGTCCAGAAGATGGAGTATTACGATCTGCTCTGTCGAATCGGATTCAAACACATCGAGGTCGCCTTCCCTTCCGCCAGTCAGGATGATTTCGACTTTACCCGACAGCTCATCGATGGAAACCGCATTCCGGACGACGTGTTCATCATGGTTCTGACGCAGTGCCGTGACCACTTGATCTCTCGGACGTTCGAAGCCCTTCGCGGCGCCCCTCGCGCGATCTTCCACGCCTACTGCGCTTCTTCCGATCTGCACATGCGTCAGGTGTTCGGTCTTTCGCGAGAGACTCTCAAAGAGATGGTCATCAAGTCGATCAGACAGATCCGTCGTCTCGCCGACGAGATGCCAGAGACCGACCTCAGACTGGAGTTCTCTCCCGAGGAGTTCACCGACACCGATCTCGACTTCGCGCTGGAACTGTGCGAGGCGACTTTCGAAACCTGGGGCAAGGCCACGCCGGAAAAGCCGCTGATCTTCAACCTCCCGGCCACGGTCGAGCGCCGTCCCCCCAACCAGTACGCCGACATGATCGAGTGGTTCTGTCGGTATTTCTCGCACACCGACCGGGTTATGATCTCGGCCCACGCGCACAACGACCAAGGGATGGCGGTGGCCGCGTCCGAGCTGGCCGTTCTGGCCGGAGCGCAACGCGTCGAGGGGACGCTGTTCGGCCATGGGGAGCGCACTGGAAACGTCGATCTGGTCGTCGCCGCCAATAACTACTCCGCTCGAGGCATCGATACCGGCCTGGATCTTTCCAACCTGCCGGAGATCTCCGAGACCATCGAGCGGCTGACGGGCATGCCGGTCCACGGCCGACAACCCTACGCTGGCCAGTACGTCTTCACCGCCTTCTCGGGTTCTCATCAAGATGCCATTCGCAAGGGATTGAACAAGCTCGACCAAGCGGGTGAGCGCTTCGGGGTCGGGTGGAAGGTCCCCTACCTGCACGTGGATCCGAGAGACTTGGGCCGTCGTTACGAGAGCCTGATTCGGATCAACTCCCAGTCCGGCAAGGGCGGCGTGGTCTGGGTCCTCGAACACGAGTTCGGCTTGCTCCCGCCCAAACCCATGCACGCGGAGATCGGCACCCTGGTTCAAGGATACACCGATCGAGTCGGGCGCGAAGTCGCGGCCAGCGAGGTGCACCAGCTCTTCCAGGACACCTTCGTCAACCCAGGAGGCCCCCTCCGGCTTGGCGGATACTGGCCTCGTCCCGACGACCAGGATCCCGCGCTCGTGCACGGAGAACTCCGTCTCTGGATCAACGGCGAGGAACATCACGCCAAGGCCGACGGAAACGGTCCGATCTCCTCCTTCGTCCACGCCTTGGATCAGCTCGGGCTCGGTGGATTCGCGGTGGAAGACTACCACGAGCAGGCTTTGGGCAAGGGAGCCGACGCTCGCGCCGTGGCTTACGTACCGCTCAGGTTCGTGTCCGGTGAGATCGTGTTCGGCGTCGGGATCGGCACGAACATCGATCAGGCAGCGGTCCAAGCGATCGTCGCCGGCCTCAATCGCAGGGAAGAGCTGCGGCGGGCGTCACAGGCGTCCAAGGGCGAGGATTCCGCGGGATGCAGCAAACCCGCATGCCAGCAGAAGGCGAACCAGACGCATGCCTAGTCCAAAGACCCTCTTCGAAAAGATCTGGGACCAGCACGTGGTCGTCCGGGAACCGGACTGTCCCTCGGTGCTCTACATCGACCTGCATCTGATTCACGAGGTCACTTCGCCACAGGCTTTCGCCGGTCTTCGCGAACGCGTCCTCAGAGTCCGCCGTCCCGACAGGACTACGGGAACAGTGGACCACAGCATTCCGACGTACGATCCGTCCCTGCCGATCGTCGACGAGCTCGCGGCCAAGCAGATCCGGGAGCTGGAAAACAACTGCCGGGAGTTTGGCGTGAAGCTCTACGACACCCACAGCCCCGGACGTGGCATCGTACACGTCATCGGTCCTGAACTGGGGCTGACCCAGCCGGGCATGACGATCGTGTGCGGAGACAGCCATACGGCGACGCACGGTGCCTTTGGCGCTCTGGCCTTTGGCATCGGAACGAGCGAAGTCGAGCACGTCTTGGCCACTCAGTGCCTGCTCCAACACCGACCCAAGACCTGCGAGGTGCGCATCGAGGGAAACCTGCCAAGAGGCGTGTCGGCCAAGGACGTCATCCTCGCCCTCATCGCGAAGGTTGGCGTGGGTGGAGGCGTGGGACACGTTCTCGAGTACACCGGTTCGACCATCCGTGGGCTTTCGATGGAGGAACGGATGACGATCTGCAACATGTCGATTGAGGCCGGTGCCCGCGCTGGTCTGATCTCCCCGGACGAGACGACCTTCGGATACCTGGCCGGTCGCGAATCTGTACCCAAAGGCAAGGAGTGGGACGACTCGGTCGCACGGTGGCGATCGCTCTCGACCGACCCGGGAGCGACTTACGACACGTCGTTCCGGCTCGAGGCCTCGAAGGTCGAGCCGATGATCACCTACGGCACAAACCCCGGTCAGGGCATTCCGGTCACGGGCCGGATTCCCGATCCGGGCGAGCTGACCGACCCGAATCGGAAAGCCGCGTTGGAAAAGGCTCTGGGCTACATGGACCTCCGACCCGGCACAGCTCTCCTCGGTCGACCGATCGATGTGGTGTTCGTCGGAAGCTGCACCAACGGGCGATTGTCCGACCTGCGCGCCGCCGCGGAGCTGTTTTGCGGACGCAAGGTGGCCACGGGAGTGCGAGCGCTGATCGTGCCCGGCTCACAAGCCGTGAAGCGGGAAGCCGAGGCCACGGGTCTGGACCGGGTCTTCAAAGAGGCCGGGGCAGAATGGCGAGAACCCGGCTGCTCGATGTGCATCGCCATGAACGGCGATGAGCTCAAGCCGGGCCAGTATGCCGTGAGCACCAGCAACCGCAACTTCGAAGGGCGTCAGGGTAAAGGCGGCAGGACCTTTCTCGCGAGTCCTCTGACCGCGGCGGCCGCAGCAGTAACCGGAAGGATTACGGACCCACGAACCCTCCTCGCGGAAAGGCGGGCTTGAACCGATGGCAGGATTCACCACTCTCACCTCGCGTGTCGTCCCTCTGCCCATCGACAACATCGACACCGACCAAATCATCCCGGCCCGCTTCCTCAAAGCCACGGTCAAGGATGGGATGGGCGCGCACCTGTTTGCCGACTGGCGCTACGAGGCCGACGGCTCCCCCAGGCCGGACTTCGTGTTGAACAAGCCGGATCACAAGGGATCCCAGGTCTTGCTGGTGGGCGACAACTTCGGTTGTGGCTCGTCCAGGGAACACGCGCCGTGGGCGTTGTCAGGCCACGGATTTCGTGCCATCATCTCCACGTCCTTCGCCGACATCTTCCGCAGCAACGCGTTGAAAAACGGTCTGCTGCCGATCGTGGTGGAGGCTTCGACCCTCCGAGCGCTTCGTGCCGTGCTCGAGAGGAGTCCCACAGAAGAGGTGACGATCGATCTCGCCTCTCAGACGTTGATCGTTCCAGGAGGCGATCGCGTCGAGTTTCCGATCGACAGATTCTCGAAGACATGTCTCTTGCGGGGCTCGGACGAGCTCGGCTATCTGCTCGGTTTCGAACGGCAGATCGCGGAGTACGAGTCGAGAACGTCCATCCCCAGGCAGCCCATCCGCGGGCAGGGGTGAATCCCATGAATGCGAAGGCGAACATCGTCGTTCTTCCCGGCGACGGCATCGGTCCGGAGGTCGTGGCCGAAGCTGTACGGGTTCTGGACGCGGTCGCGCGGAAATCCGGACGGTCGCTCGAACTCAACGAATACGCGATCGGCGGTTCGTCGATCGATCGAATCGGAGTGGCACTCACCGAGGAGACGCTGGCCAAGTGCCGTGAATCCGACGCGGTGCTGCTGGGGGCTGTGGGAGGTCCGAAGTGGGACGATCCCACTGCCAAGATTCGCCCCGAGCAAGGCTTGCTCACCCTGCGCAAGGGGCTGGGCGTGTTCGCAAACCTCCGACCGGTCCGTGTGTATCCAGAACTCGCGAACGCGTCGCCCCTGAAACCGGAGAGACTGGCGGGCGTGGACATGCTCGTCGTACGAGAGCTCACCGGCGGGCTGTACTTCGGCCAGCCCAAGTTTCGGGAGAACAAGGACGGTCACGAGCGCGCGGTGGACACTCTCGAATACCACGATCACGAGATCCGTCGCATCGTCGAACTCGCGTTCACGTTGGCCGCTGGCCGTCGCGGGAGGGTCACCTCCGTGGACAAGGCCAACGTGCTCGAGTCGTCTCGACTGTGGCGACAGGTCACCACGACCGTCGGCACGCGACATCCGGACATTCACCTGGAACATATGCTGGTGGACACGGCGGCGATGCGTCTCATCTCGAGTCCTGCAAGCTTCGACGTGATCGTGACCGAGAACACCTTCGGCGACATCCTGACCGATGAGGCTTCGGTGCTCGCCGGATCCATGGGGCTCTTGCCCTCGGCTTCGCTGGGTGAAGGAGGTCCTGGTCTGTACGAGCCGATCCATGGTTCCGCGCCCGACATCGCCGGCCAAGGCATCGCCAACCCGGTAGGAACGATCTTGAGCGCGGCTCTCCTGCTCCGCTATTCGCTGCGCATGGAGGAGGAAGCCGCGGCCGTGGAACAAGCGGTGGCCGCGTCGCTCGCCGCTGGCTGTCTAACCGCCGATCTGGGCGGTCGCCTGACAACGAGCCGGATGACGGACGAGATCCTCGCCCGGATTTCGTGACAGGGACGCCGGGGTCCGGATTTTTTACCGCTCCCCGCTCGAGACGAGCCCCGCGATGAGTTCGTCCCACAGGGTATCCTTTGCCCACCGGAGCTCTCCATAGAGGACCTGGTCCTCTTTGATCGGCTCCTTCGGCAGCCAGATCGCCAGGCCGTTCGATCGCTCCATCGTGAGGCCGGTGTGGGCATTGGCCACCACGAGCTCCCTCGTGATGAAACCTCGCAGAGAGTCTCCTGCCTCGGCGACCGGTCCGCCATCGATCTTTTTGAGAAGCTGGTCGACGAAATCCACCACATCCTTGTTGCTCTTCTGCTCATAGCTTTGGATGGATCCGAGGATATCTTTGACCTTTGATCGAGCGACGGGATCGGCCTGGAGCGCCCGTGAGAACGCATCGATCTTCGTCTTGAGCCCGTCGATCTTGGAGAGATCGACCATCGAGATCGTGGAGACCCACTGGGCGTAGTGGGCCTGGTAGGCCGCGACGAGAGATTGCCCCACATTCACGCCGTCCCACTCGGGGTGGGCGATGACTTCTCGGAGCCAACGGTCATAGGGCCACCCATAGGCAGACTCATTCTCCTCGGACCCGATCTGGTACGAGCAAGAGTCAGCCACCTCGACGGCCACCTCGGCCATCTGCATGAGACACGCGTCATAGCCCAAGACATCGATCTTCCTGCCCAGAGACCGGGTCACCCTGCGCAGAACGTCACCGACCTGGACCACTGAGAGATGGTGTCCGGAATGGTAGTCGTAGCTCACGCCCCTGACGATCTCAGGCTCATCCGCCATCACCATCCACCCGGTGCCATGTCCCGCGATATCGACGAAGAAGCGCTTTGCCGGGTATCTCTCCATTCCCCAGCGCAAAAAGGCCTCGAGCGTTTCGGGTACGCCCATATCCTGGCGGGCGAGCTCCTCGATGATCGGCGAGGTCACCTTGTCGGCCTGCTCGTCCCGCTGGATCAACCGGCGAGTCACTGTGGTCCGGTCGGTTGCGAGCTGGACCACGACGTTCACCCTGTCATTCGAACCGACGAGCTCCATGTCGTTGACGTTTTTCACACACGAGTCCGCCAGGTCATTGTTGCCACTCAAGTAGATCAGGAACGTCCACTCCTTCATCGCCGAGGTCGTGGACGTGGTCTCAGCGGTGGAACGAACCGGAGAGGCGACCACTCCGCCGGCACCGTTCGGCTGCCCAGCAGCGCCTGGTTCGGCCATGGAGACCCCCAGGAGGCCGGCGGCAAAAGAGTCGTCCACGCCAGCGGCCAGCCATAACGAAACGACCACGGCCGTTACGAATCGCACGGACATCGTCCCCATGGTCGATCCTCTCCAACGACTCCTGAAACGGCATCGCATTGCAGGAATCGGTCCTGAGGTCCATGTACAAGACCCCAACCTCGCGTCGAGCGAAGTTCGTCTCGACCGGTCGCTTCGCTCATTGGTCGACATCCGGCTTGATCGAAATCGGATCGCTCATTCAGAATGGAAGTGGAATTGGCACGAGCACCCGTCTCGAAATGAGATCATCGCTTCAGAAAGCAAAAAAGACGCCACAACCGCTTCTCGAGGCCACGCAGCCACGCCAGGTGTCGGGGCCACGCGATAGGTCCGTATTCTCAGGTCCTGGCCTTCTTGAAGCGCAGGAGGATTCGGTGGGTATGACTGCAAAGAGATGAAGGATTCTGTCATCCACGGGACACAGTCCCTGTCGGTCCTGCGACAGGACTGTCGCCGGTCGGCGACTTGGGGCTCATAAGACCGCGGTGCACCGCCACCCAACAGACCAGCACCTCTCCTTGTCGGCCAGGCTTCACATACACGATCGTTCCAGGTATACCATAAGGGGATCACCCATGGCACGCCGTCGGCTTGTGACTCATCGTGGGGGAGAGCTTCGCTCTATGTCCAGTCAGATCGACCGTCTGGCCTCTGAGAACAAGACACTTCGGGCTGAGATAAGGGAGCAGAAGCGTCTTCGAGAGAAAGAAAGAATCGATTTTCGGAGGATGGAGACCGCGCTCAAGGAAACGGAAAGCAAACTCCGGGCCGTCTTCGATCAGACCTTTCAATTCATCGGACTGACGACACCCGACGGAGTGATCATCGAGGCCAATCGGTCGGCCTTGGAGTTTGCCGGAATCCGCGTTGAGGATGTCCTGGGACGACCTTTCTGGGAGACCGCGTGGTGGACCCATTCCCCGGAGATGCAGCGTCGACTCCGAGAGGCCATAGATTCTGCCGCGGGTGGAGAGCTGGTCCGGTTCGAAGCAACGCACGTGGCCTCCGACGGCTCGACTCACGTGGTCGATTTCTCGCTCAAACCGGTGAAGGACGAGCAAGGCACGGTCATCTTTCTGATCCCGGAGGGCCGCGATATCACCGAGCGCAAGCAAGCCGAGGAGGCCCTAAAGCGAACACACCAGGAGCTGGAGATCCGCGTGCAGGAACGAACCGCGGAACTCGCGAAGGCCAACACGGCGCTGCAGAATGAGATCATCGAGCGCAAAAGCGCAGAGGAAGAACATCGCAAACTGGAAGCCAAGATGCAGCAAGCGCAGAAACTGGAAAGCCTCGGGGTTCTGGCTGGCGGCATCGCACACGATTTCAACAACCTGCTCACCGCGATTCTCGGAAATGCCGAACTCATCTCCGCGAAGACTCCGTCTGATTCTCCGTTTCGAAAACACCTGAAGGAGATCATAAGCGCGTCGCAGAGCGCGGCTGAACTCTGTCGGCAGCTTCTGGCCTACGCGGGCAGAGGCCGTTTCGTCGTGAAGCCGCTCGATCTGAACAGGGTGATCGTAGAGACAGTGGAGATGCTCTCCGTCTCCACCAGCGGGAAGTCGAGCTTGACGTTCTCTCTTGCCGACGGGCTTCCTGCCGTCGAGGCTGACCCTTCTCAGATCCAGCAGGTGATCATGAACCTCGTCACAAACGCTTCCGAATCGCTGGAAGAACGGGACGGGACCATCACGGTGTCGACAGGAGTCATGGTGAGCGACCAAGGCTACCTCGAATCCTGCCGCTTCCGTGATGATGCGACTATCCCAGGGAGGTACGCGTACCTCGAAGTGACCGATACGGGTTGTGGAATGAATGCCAGGACCCAGGCCAGGATGTGCGATCCTTTCTTCACAACCAAGTTCACGGGTCGAGGTCTTGGCATGGCAGCCGTTCTGGGCATTGTGCGAAGCCAAAAGGGAGCCATCCGGATCCTCAGCGAGGAGGGAAATGGCACGACCATTCGCATCCTGCTCCCCGCGAGCTCCAAATCCGTCGACAAACCCTCCGCAAGATCACTCGTGACGGCAACCTCTCTCTCTTCCGGAACGATCCTCGTCGTCGATGATGAGCCGGGGGTCCGGCTGGTGGCCCAGTGCCTGCTCGAACTGTTCGGGTTTCAGGTCGTGACAGCGGCGAATGGCCAAGAGGCCCTGCGACTGTTCTCACTTCACCCCATGGAGTTTCAGTGCGTGCTGCTCGATCTCGCGATGCCAGGTCTGGGAGGAGAAGGAGCCTTTCACGAGTTGCGACGCATCCGGCCCGACGTGCGGGTGATCATCAGCAGCGGCTATGCAGAGCAGGAGGTCTGCCGACGCTTCCAAGGTCTCGATGTGGCCGGTTTCATTCAGAAGCCGTACCGGTTGGAGTCCTTGAACGCCAAGATTCGGGAAGTCTTGAACGGGAGAGCGCCGCTTCGATTCTGTCGATGAGAGTTTCAAATCGCCACCCGGGGTTAGGCCCGAGTGTGAGGGCCGAGCAGGGGCAATAGGACTCCTTCACTCCATCCGGATGACGCCCGAGATACTCGTCAGGAGAACGACGAGAACCACGAGCGAAAACGCGGCGAAGACCCGGTCATGGTTCCTCGCGAACAGCACGAGCATGGTCGCGACTCTCGCGACCGGGATGGCCAGGAGCAACCACAACCCGAACGTGATGATCGCCAAGGGATGCCCTATGGACAGACCGTCCAGAATGAGGGGCAACGCCGTCGGGATCGCAGGGTTCGATTCGGCGGGAGCGCGCAGCGTCGCGAGCAGCGTGGATCCGTCCACCGGGTAGGAACGATCTCCAACGACGAGCATGATCGCAAGACCCATCAGGATCATGGCCGACGAAAGCACGATCCCCGATCCGAGAAGACGCGAAAGAGCGTCGGCCATGCGGGAGTCCAAATCGTCTCTGCTGCAGATCAACGCGCGCGGAGTCACGGCTGCACGATCCAACATCCGTCCGGTTTCCTCCGATTTGTCCGTGGCGGTCGTCCCGTCGACCCGACTCATTGCCCCAGCCCCTTCCACATCATCTGGAGCGCAACCCAGAGAATCACTGGAACGAAGATCATCCGGACTCCCTTGTTGGACAGCCGCCTCAAGAGCTTCGCCCCGAGCTGCGAGCCGGCGAGACAGCCCAGCGCGACCGGAGCTCCCACCAAGGGGTGAATATAGCCCAGATTGAAGAACACCCAGGCGCTCGTCGCCACGGTCACGCCGATCATGAAGTTGGACGTGGCGGTCGAAACCTTCATGGGGAGTTGCATGGCGACATCCATGGCGAAAACCTTGAAGAACCCGGACCCTATTCCCAGCATCCCCGAAATGACGCCCGCGACAGTCATGATCGCCAGGCTCACGATGCTCTTGCCGGCTCTGTAGACGACCTGTCTTCCGAGGACGAGGTCGTGGTAGGAGCCTCCCAGCTCGAGCCCGCAGGACAATCGGTCCGGCACGACCCCCTCGGGGAGTTCCTGACCCAGTCGTCGGATCAGAGGGGGAACGCTGACCAAGAGAACGACTCCGTAGAGCAGGTAAAGGATCGAGGGCTTGGATCGAGTCGATAGGTATGCCCCCAGAAGCGCACCCACGGTCGTGACGACCTCCAGGAGAATCGCCACGCGCACGTTGGCCAAGCGGTCGCGGACATAGCCGGACGCTCCGCTGCAAGATGTGGCGATGCTCGCGACCACGGACGCGCCGATGGCGTAACGGATGTGAACATCGAAGCACAGTGTCAGTACCGGAATGACGACGATTCCACCCCCCAGACCGATGAGTGCCCCCACAAGGCCTGCCACTACGGCTGAGAGCAGGACCACTGCAATGAACGGGAGGAGCCCATGACCAGTCGATATGGAAGGAGCCGCCACGGCGTTGCTGGTCCATACAAACCAGATTGCAGCGGGCAGGAGCCAGACAAGGTGCCCTAAAAATGCTGAACCTCGCGCCGTCTTCCGGATCGCTTTTTGGATCGATGCAGCCGTCATCAAGCGCGAGTGGACGATCTTCATGGACGGTGAGGGCCTATCTTGGTCACCGCATCCGCATCTTCACGCAGAGCCTCGCGAATCTCGGAGAAGACCCCGCTCATTTCAGGGCATGACCTCCTGTCTCGTCGAAAGCCCCGACAGCGCTATCTCACGCATGGACTCGAGGTCCCCGAGTTCGGCTCCTTCGATGATACGCATGAGATACCGGGCCGCGATGAGACGTGGCACGATTACGAAGTCCGCCCCTGAAGCATAAAGCTCACGGGCGGTGTCCAGGGAATCTGCGGTGAGGATGATCTTGGCCGTCGGATTGACCTTGCGGAGGACCGCGAGAAGCTTGCCGTTCGAGGTTCCCCTCAAGAAATCGTCCGGTATGGAAGAGACGATGACCTTGGCGCCAGAGATCCCGGCGTGTTCCAGAGTATCGAGATGGCTAAGGTCACCATAGATGCAGCGCACCCCGAGCTTCTGAAGATTGGAGTGGATTTCAGGACTGAAGTCGATCACCTCGAATTCCTTGCCGTCTTCCTGGAGCTCCCGAACCAGTGAAGCGCCGATCCGGAAACACCCGACCAGAATGATCGGTGCTGCATGTGCCTCCTGAGATGGGAAGTCGCGCGACTGAGGATCTTCGAATGCCGTTCCTCTCAGAGCCCTCACCAAAGCCGCCGTGACCTTGTGACTTGCGTCGATCAAGTACGTTGACAAAGTAGACGTGACGACCAAGACCAGAAGAACGAGGGATACGACATCCTGGCCCACGTGGTGATACGGTGAGGAGACTCCGATGAGAACGATGACCAGAGCGAACTCGCTGATCTGGGACAGATGGATCGAGGAAAGGAATCCAACGCGGTTGCCGTATCCGAGAAACCTGAGCAGCGGCAGGATGGTGGCAAAACGGGTGACAACAACGACGATTGACAGAGCCAAAGCAATGCCAACCGTCCCGAAGTTCGGAACCCGAAGCAACATCCCGAGGGACACGAAGAATAGGGTTACGAAAAAATCTCGAAGAGAACGGATCTTTGCGACCACATCGAGGGTGTACGGGAAAGTGGACATGCTGACGCCGGCGATGAGAGCTCCCATGGCGATGGAGAATCCAGCGATCACTGCGGAATGGCAGACGATGAAGCACCAGGAAATCGCGCTGACGAGCAAGACCTCGGGAGACTTGGCGGCGTAACGAAACAGAATGGGCAAAACGTACCGGCTTGCGGCCAGGGATCCGGCGATGAGTGCGAACCCCTTCCCGATGGAGAACGCCATGGCCACGACGGGCGACTCGCCGGACCCACCTCCCAGATTAGGCTGGATGGCGAGGACCACGATTGCCAGGACGTCCTGCATCAGGAGAATTCCAAGAGTCAGCCGACCGGCGAGGGTGTCGAGCTCACTGCGGTCCGAGAGTAACTTGACCACGACCATGGTGCTCGAGAAGGCCACAGCAGCACCCAGATAGAAGGCAGGAAGACTCGAGTAACCGAGGATCTTGGCTGATCCCCAGCCGGCAACCGCGCTTCCTGCGACCTGTACCACGCTGCAGATGGCTGCGGGCCGGCCAGCCGCAGCCAAGGTCTTGATATCGATCTCGAGCCCTACGATGAAAAGGAGAAAAGCAAGGCCGAGCTCCGCCAGGGTCTGGATCGTCTCCTGTTCGGAGATCAGTTGAAGCCCGGCAGGACCGATGACGACTCCCGCCAAGATATGTCCCAGGAGGATCGGCTGACGCGTCAATCTGGCCAGATAAGCGAAGGCCGTGGCACTGACGATGCAGACGCCGATGTCTTGGAGCAAATTGGAGTGCATGGGTTTTCAGGGACTATGCCGTTGGCCGGGAATTCCTTTCCAGGTTTCATTATCGAACGGGGTCTAGGCCAAAGTCCAGGGCCCCGTGCCCCGTGGGTGCATGTCGGACGGGTGGCAAGATCTATGGCTTCGTATGGCTTGCAGGGCCGGCGGAGGAGGGGGGGGGGGTCGCTTCTTTTTCTCTCTCCCTCTCCCTCTCTTCCTC
>Ga0074195_1002126_pt1 | contig 23677 bp, 15 predicted proteins | sample EPASupsiteHSE623_FD_64525 | JGI IMG/M metagenome (GOLD analysis project Ga0074195, IMG submission 64525) | Bioremediated contaminated groundwater from EPA Superfund site, New Mexico - Sample HSE6-23 | ecosystem: Environmental > Aquatic > Deep subsurface > Groundwater > Contaminated ... | reverse complement strand
AAGCAAAGTATATTATTACATTGTAGAGTCAGAAAGATTTGGAAAAAAAGTCAAGCAAAAAGTTATTCTTTATTTAGGCACAGCAGAAACTGTGCTAAATAAATTAAAGAGTTCTAAAAAAAATTAATTGAATTTAGACGCAAAGTCGATGTAAATTCACTTTTGGCAAATACACTAACTTTAAAAAAGCATTATTACTTATTTTTTTTGAAAGCAAGTATATAGACTCCGCTGCATTTTGGGGTTCTAGCTACATTCGTCAAGAAGACGATGCTTCGCTAGCCCAAAAACCGAATGGGGTTCTAGCTCAGCGGGAGAGCACATGACTGAAGATCATGGTGTGCCGGGTTCGACTCCCGGGAGCCCCATATATAATTGAAAATTATATTTTAATTTCTAAGTCGAACTTCGACTCCGAACAATTTCGTGTTAGAAGTATAACCCAAAATAAACTTCGTGCGAGATTGTGAGTATCGGGAGCCCCATATATTCAACTGAAAGTTGTGTTTCAATTTCTAGAATTACAAACAGCTTAAATATATTTTGCAGTTAAGATAAACCACGCACGAATTCTTTATTCATTACCAACATCTTCTTATAAATCAAATTATGTCAAATCAAATCTGCTACCTTTTGTTTTCTTTAGAACCTTATTTGAATTAACAATCAATCCTTTTTTATCTTCAATCTTCATCTCCACAATTTTTCTTTTAAAACTTGTTCCACGCATTTTTAATATTTCAGTAGCAAAACCTCTATTTCCATTTTCATATATAACATTATACATAACAATAATCCCATCTGATAAAAATGAAACAGCTTCTCCTGTTTCTTTAAAAGTTGTTCCAATATGAGATGGGGAGGACACCTCCCTAATTAAAAAGTTTGTAATCTTATTTGATTCAAGATATCTAAATAATTGTTCCATATAAACTCTAAATCTATTATCTGCTCCAGTAAATGCACTTGCAATACTTGTTAAAGAGTCAATCACAACAAAATCAGGTTCAAAATCTCTTGGGAAAAATACAGGATTAATATCAATTAATAATTCTTTTTTAGCTGCACTTAATAATGCTTCAATACTTCTGGATACATCAATAGCATCAAATCTTTTAATTCTTAGTGTTCCATTTTTAACACACTCATCTGCATTCCATCCAAAATTTCTCATATGATTTAAAAGTTTTTCTTCTGGTTCCTCGAAACTCATATACAAACATTTTTTTCCTGCTTTACACAAATTATACAAAGTAGTTAAACAAAAAATTGTTTTTCCAGAACCAGGTCCACCTTCTACTAAAACTGCTGCTCCAGATGGAATTCCCTCTCCTTTATCAAACAATTCATCAAACCCTTTAATTCCAGTCAACATTCTTTGTTCTGTATCAATTATTTTTTTAGGAGATTTTTGTTTCATACCATGATTAATAATCTTAGATATTTTTTTAATTATTTTTTTCTTAGCACTTATTTTAGATTTCTTTTTAGGAGTTTCTCTCTTTTGTTTAATAATTTCTTTAGTCTTCTTTTTAGGAACTTCTTTTTTATTTTTTATAACAGGTTTAATACTTTTCCTAGAAACATCTATTATTTCTACATCACTCTTTTTCATATTAATTTATCTGTTTTTTAATTATATAAATGTTTTCAAGCAAACATTTAAGAATAATTCATTCTATAATTAGTCATGGAAAAAGAGACAATAATTTTCGGAGCAATAGCTATTTTTTCTTTAGGAGTATTATTTCTTTTAACAGCCAATTTTGCTCTAACAGGGAACATTGTATTAAACTTAGATAATTATTCAGTAGGAGACAAATTCAACGGAGTTATACAATTAGACTTTAAAACAGGAGAAAAAATTAACTCTAACTCTCCAATACTTATTATGTTAAGTACAAATAATTCTATAGTTGCTGTAGAAACTTTAACATTCAAAGAATTTGCAAATGAATCTTTAAAAGAAGTAAAACAACAAGACAATTACTTTATTTTTAACTCAGATAAAACTTATTTAATTAATGCAGGAAATATCCTTAATTACTCACTAGCTAGTTCTGGAGATTATACTTTTATTTTTTCTATTTTAGACAAGAATTTCTATGTTAAAAGAGATTTCTCTGTACAGGAAACATTTATAAGTACTAATTTGCTCACTATTTAAGCACTGATTGGTGAGTAATATGAGTGAAATAAAAATAGTGGTTTCTGACCAGATGGAAAAGATAATCGAAGATATTTCTAATAAAATTGGAATAAAAAAAACAGAGTTTGTTAAAAGTCTAGTTATTGAAAATTTAAAAGCAGAATTAAACGACGCTAAAAAGAAATAAAATGAAAACTCTTTTCAACAAACTTTATAAATTAAAAGGTACTGATAACATTAAGTTATCAATTGATAATAAAATATTAACATGGAAACTAAACTAAAAATAATAGCTGAAATAGAAAGAAAGCATGAAGGAATTCATTTGAGAGAGATTTCAAGGCGGATAAATTCTGGATTGCCTAATGTAAAGAGATTTTTGGAGATTCTTGAAAAAGAAAAAGTTGTGAAAAAAGAGAAAGAGGCTAATTTGGTAAAATTCCATTTGAATGATAACGAGAAGACTATTGCATATCTCAGGCAAGTGAATACTGAAAAATTTCTTATACTTCCCAGCAAGATTAAGATGGCTGTTAGGGATTTCTTAGCTGAGCTTGAAATTAAGCCGTTGATTGCCATTCTTTTTGGCTCCTATGCTAAAGGAAACTTCACAAAAGAATCAGACATTGATACTTTGCTTGTTTTCCAGAAATTAGAAAATGTTAAAGAAATTGAGAATACTGCAAAAAGAATAAGCATGAGAACTAACACTAAAATCAGCCCAGTTTATTTAGAATATAGGAATTTTGAAAAAAATTTTTTAGATAAGAATCATGATTTTTCAAAAGAGATAAGGCAGGAAGTGATTATTATGAATGGTATTGAGATTTATTATCCCTTATTATGGAGGTTTTTATCATGAAGATTGAAATTAATAAATTAATCGGAAGCGAAGAATACTGCAGGGAAGTTTTTAACTTTTTTATTAAAAAAGGAGTTATTAAGAAAACAAATCCTGCTTTATTTAAGAAGTATTTGAATAAAGCCTTGAATAATCTGGAATTTGGAAACTTCATCTTATCCGAGCATAAATTTTCTATTAAAAAGAAACTAAAAAACAAGTCGTTTTATGATTGGTGTATAATTATTTATTATTATGCTGTTTATCATTCTGTTTTAGCATTAATTTCTAAAGCAGGATTTGAATCTAAAAATCATTTTGCTTCAATTTCTGCATTAACCTTATTTTATTACCATAAGAAAAATATTTTAAAAAAAGAAGATATCCAATTTATTATAAACCATATTAATTTTAAGAACGAAGATATTGAATTTTTGTTTAATTCAAAGGAAATACGCGAGAAAGCAAGCTATAGAATTGATGAAACTTTTGACTTGCTTTTAGCCAAGAGTTCACAGGAAAAAACCGTAGATTTCGTGAACAAAATAAGAGATATTTTGGAGGAGATAAAATGAAAACTCTTTCAAACAAATTCTCCCTAATTTTATTCCTCTCAATGATATTTATAATTGTATTTGCTGTTTCATTTATTTCAGCAGATACAGGTCCCGGATACACAACATGTGGAGAGCTGAATATAACCGGAACAACTTATACTCTAGCAAATGATGTTGCAAGTAATTCAACTTGCTTTAATATGAGTGCAGGAAATATCACTTTAGATTGTGCTGGATATACAATCAGTTATGGAGACAATGTTCCTGGTTATGGAATTAAAAATGTAGTTAACTCTCATAATTTGACTATAAAGAATTGTAATATCACTAAAGGAAATAGAACTGTATTTACTATTACTCATGATAATAATTATGGTATATGGATTGATGATGCAGCAAACACAACAATTTACAACAATAATATAAGCACCTATGGTTCAGATAATAATTATGGAATTTATCTGCAAGGAACTTCAGCTGATTCTAATGTGACAAAAAATACTATTTATCCTTATGGATATGGGTCAAGTCAATATGGAGTTTATATTTATGAAGATGCTGATAGAACAATTATTGAAGAAAATACAGTTTATGCTAATAATAGTTTAACTGGAGCTATTTATAGTATAGGTATTTATACAAGGGAAGTAAATGATTGCACTGTTTTTAATAATTTTATTAATACTGATGGTAAAGATAGTGACAATGTGGGAATTTATATTACTTCCTCAAATTATCTTAAAGTTGATAATAATCTTATAAAAACCTCTGGTACTAGTGGAGATTATGGAATCCATATGCAAGCCAGTTCTGTTGGAATGAATATTACAAATAATTTTATTAATTCTAGTGGTTCAAGTTCAAATCAAGGGGGGATTAATTATGAAGCAGTTACCTTAAACAACCTTATTTTTAATAATACTATTTATACTGGTTCAACTGTCTTAGGAGATATCAATAGAGGGATTCTTATTAGAGGAGGGAATCACAATATCAGCAAAAATTTTATTCATACTAGCGGAAGAAATAGCAATTATGGTATTCACTTGTATGCTACAGAAAATAGCTCTGTTACAGATAATCTAATCAAGACAATAAATGGAACTACTGCTGGAAATGATAATTATGGTATTTATCTTCATACAAGTACTATTAATAATACTATAAAAAGAAATAACATCTCTACTTGGAATAATGCTCGGAATTATGGAATTATTTTAGATACAACTGTAAAAAGAAATACTATCTCAGAAAATTTAGTCAACGCTGATGGAATTGCTTATAATACTGGACTTTATATGGTTACTAATGTAGATGAAAACTTAATAGAAAATAATACTTTTATCTCCAAAGGGAAATATAACTTACATAATATGTATGGAGCTTCTCTTTATGCTTCAAGTAATAATACTATAAGAGACAATAATTTTACAGTTATTACTCCCTCTTCTGTTGGAGGTACAACCAATGACCATTGTTTTTATTTAGTTGGACCCTCTCAAAATAATACCATTCAGAATAATACTATTAATAATATCACTGGAAGTGTTGCTTATCTAGTAGTTTACTCAGGTACTTATCCTCATAACAATTATATTTCAAATAATTCAGTTATAGGTTTAATAGATAGATATTATTTGGAGATTGGAACAGCAAGCATTAATGGAACAATTTTAGAAGACCAATACATAAAAAACTACACTTTCACAGGAGTTGGTGGAACATTAACTATTAAAAACTCTCAATTCGGACAAATCCAATTTCTTAATCCTATAAATGGAACAGGAACAAATTTATCAGATGATATTCAGTTTGGAAATAATTCTGTAACAATAAATTCTAATTCAAATATTGGATTAAATAGAAGTGCTAATGTAACTATATATAATTTAAGAACAAATTTCACTGCCCCAATTATATTAAAAGATGGAATTCCTTGTGGGACTAAATGTTATAATTTTACTTCTTTAAATGCCGGGATAGTTGTGTTTAATGTTAGTTCATGGAGCAATTATTCAATTGGAGAGGACACTTTTGCTCCAAATGTAACTTTAAACACTCCTGCAAATCTAAGCATAGTTAATAAAAGTGTAGATAATGTTACTCTTACTAATTTTACAGCAAATGTTTCAGATGTTGGAGCTGGTGTTAAAAACGCAACTCTTTTTATTTATAATCAAGATGAATTATATAATGAAACAGTAATGGAGTTTTCAACAGGAGTTTTAAGCAGAATAGTTGGAATACCTGTTCTTTTAGTTGAGGGATTTTATACCTGGTTTTATAAAGTATTTGATTGGGCAGGAACTTCAGGAACTTCAGATGCAACTAGCGGTAATTTCACTTATAATTTAACTTATACAGGTCCTGGTTACACTGAATGCGGAGAGCTGAATGTAACTAATAATATTTACACCCTAACTCAAAATGTCTCCTCAACAACAACTTGTTTCAACATAACTGCAGACAATATTACTCTAAATGGAAATGGTTATACTATTAATTTTTCTTCTGGAGGTACTATGGGTTATGGAGTTTATGCAAATGCAGTTACAAATTTTACTCTAAAAAATACATTTGTAGTTATAGGTAGTTATGCCTCCATTAGTGATAGATATGGAGTATTTATGAGCAGTGCAAATTACACAACTATTTTTAATAATACTCTTTCTTCTGCAGGAGGATATTATGGAGATGACCCCCTTAGTTTTAGGGGAACTTGCAATGATAATCTTGTAGAAAATAATTCAGTTTATTATCCTTCTGGAGTGGGGATTTACTTTCATGGAGGAGGTTCAAGAAATACAATTATCAATAATACTGTTTGGGGATTTGGAGGAGGAGCAATTTCTGATTATTCAGGTATTTCTTATTCTACAATAAAGAAAAATTTTGTCAATGATTCAAGAACAGATGGTAATGGTATTCAAACAGCAGGAACCTACGACAATATTACAGATAATATCGTAATTGTTTCTGGTTCTACTGGACACGGAATTAGAGTAGGTGTATGTGCTACAAGTATAACTAATGTTGTTAATAATTCTGTTACTGTAACTAATAATGGAATCTCTGCTCAATGCAGTAAAATAAACATACAAGATAATGTTATAACTGCTACAAATGGTTGGGGGATTAATATGTCTCTAGTAAATCCTACTTCAAGTATTACAGGTAATAGAGTAAATACTTCCAATAGTTATTCTTTTTACCTCTATAACGCAAATAAAGATTATTATAATCATACAATTGACTCTACAAACATAGTAGAAGGAAAACCTTTGAATTACACTTATGATGCAGAAAATCTTGTTTTTAATAATGTTGATTTCACACAATATGGAGCAGTTATCTTTGCTTATTCTAGAAATATAACAATTAGAAACTCTGCTTTTTCAGGAGATAGTCTGAGTTTCTTTTTAGTTAATAACTCTGTTGTAGAAAACAATAATTTTAACACTAGCAAAGGACACGGAATATTTTTGTATTCAAGCAGTTACAATAATTTTACCAATAATACTATTAATACTTCTTGTATTAATTGTAATGGAATAGATGTCTCAACTAGTTCAAATAATAATATTTTTCAATCAAATAATATAACTACTTATGGTAGCCAAGCAGACGGGTTTTATTTTGATTCAAGTTCTGAAAGCAATTTTATTAATAAAAGTGATATATTTACTACAGGACAATATGGTAGAGGAGTAATGTTTAGTAGCGGAAATAATAATGTTCTAACTAATAGTAAAATAACTACTTTAAGTTCTACAAATGCAGTGGATGTTGGTTCAGTTACTAATATTACTGTATCTTATAATTTCTTAAATTGTACTGGAACATCTTATCCCTATACCATAGTATTGTATGGAAGTGGGCACAATATTAATTTTAATGTAATTAAAAATTCAGGATTATACTTTGGTTACGGCATTTATATCTCTGCTTCAAATTCTAGATTTGTTCAAAATAATATCACTACTGATGGAAGTGATAAAGCTTATGGCATTTATTTAGATAATAGTGCAAATGATAATATTTTTTATTTAAATAATATCACAACTTCTAGACTTTTAGGACACGGAGTCTATTTAAATAACATTAATAACAACTCTTTTTCAAGAATGAATATTTACACTGGAGATTCTAGTGCTAATGCTTTTTTTATTGCAGGAAGCCCGAATTTTACAATAAATGATAGTGTGTTAGATTCTAATATTACTATTTCAGATTTAAACATTACCTCTTCAGCCACAAGTGGACAATGGAACTTTACTAATGTTACAAGAGCAAATGGAGCTAAATTAAATATATCTTGGGTTACTGGAGGAGTAGGAACTCTAAATATGCACTGGTATATTAATGCTTATGCTAATTATACTAATTCAAGTATTGATGGGGGAGCAAATATAAGTGCCTGGAATAATAATAGTGTTTTATTATTTTCAAATATAACAACAAGTGCAGATGGAACAATTGCAACACAGACTGCTTTAGAATACAAAAGAAGCGGAACATCTGGAACAACTAAAACTTATTATTCAAATTATACTTTTAATGCAACAAGATCTAATGGAATGGAGGTTATTCTTTTATCTTCAAATATTAGCACAAATAGGAATTTGTTTTTTACCTTTGATTTAATTTCTCCAAATGCCTCTCTCAACAACCCCCTCAACAACACTTATACAAACAACGGAACCTCAATAAACTTCACAGCTAACCTAACAGATAATTCTGCTGGATTAAAGAATGCAACATTTTATCTTTATAATCAATCTAGTTTGTATAACGAAACTACTATAACAAGTTATGCAGTTGGAACTTTATCTTCAAGCTTAGGAATTGTTGTAAGTGTTTTAGATGGAGTTTATAACTGGTTTTATAAAATGTTTGATTGGGCTGGAAATTCTTTTGAGACAAATAATAACACTATAACTATAGATACAACTATTCCTATTCCAAGTTTTGTTGAGCCAACTCCCTCAAATAATTCAGGAAAAGCAGGAGTGGTGGAAATTAATGTTTCAATCACAGAAACAAATCTAGCAAATATTAGTTTTGCATTTACAAATCAACCAAATATAATTTGTAATAGAACTTCTATTAGTTTAAGAAATACTTTTTCATGTAATAATGAAAACGCAACTCTATTTAATATAACTAGTACAAATTATATTTTCTTATTTAACAAAACAGGTTTAACAGCAGGAACAAGATATTATTACAATTTAACTGCTTATGATTTCTCAGGAAATTCAAATGTTAGTGAAACAAGATTAGTAAAAGGAAACACCCCTCCAGAGTTTATCACTATCACCCACACTCCAAGTGAGGTTTCTACTCTTGACCCAGGCACTATAATAAATATCTCTGTAAGTGTAAATGATACAGAATATAATTTAGATTCTTTGGTTTTCCAATGGAGAAATGATTCTAGTACTTGGGGAGCAGGAACAGCAGGAAGTGTAAATATAACAATGTCAAACTCTTCTACATTTTTAAGTTTGTCAAATTCATTAGCTTCAACTTCATTTAATGCAAGTTTAACAACTCCAACTTATGAAGGAGCAATTTATTACAGAATCTGGGCAAATGATACAATAGGAGATGCAGAAAACTCAACAATCTATCTCATAAATAATAGTTGGGATTGTACCTGGATATATTCTACAACAATCAGCTCAACAGCTGGCTGGGATATAAATAAAGAAATAGGAAATATCACAATAAACAATACAGGAGACTCTCAATATTCAGCTAGCTGTCAATTACAATTTAAATTAACTCATGAACTAACTGCAAGCAACCCTTCAAATTCAAGAATGGCTTTTGATGATAAATGGTGGAAACCTTCTGATACTTACACTCTTGCAGCAAAGCATAATGTAACAATAAAAGTTAATGCATCATTTTTAACAGAGGTGAAATCAGAAACACCAAAAATATCAATAGATGAAATTTCTTCAAGAACAAATGACTCTGAAGAAAATATAACTGCCACTTTAGTAACTAATCAAAATGGTCCTTATTTATATCAATCACTTTCAAGCTATCCAACAACAGTTAGTTTAAAATTAGGAAACTCTTTTTCATTAGAAGGTTATGTAAGAAATTTAATGGGTGATGATACATTTAATGATAATAATACTGCTTACAATGTTTCATTTAATTGGACTCTACCAACAGCAATGACAAATAATTCTGGAATTTTAAATTTGTTCTTTACAAATATTTCTAATAGTAGTATAATATACAATAATCTAAATGTAACTTTTTCAGATTTAGCCTCTGCTCCCTCTGGCTCTCAAACAATTTATTTATATTCTCAAGGATATAATTTAACTGGAGACAAAATTAAAGATGCAACTAACTTAACGCTTTTAACAAATTCAGTATCAATAAATTTCGAATGTTATAACATCAGTGATGGAGTAGTAGTTTCTTCTTGTGGAAGTTTAGATGGAGATTATGTTGCTCAAACAACAACAGTAACAACAACTACAAGTTCTGGAGCAGGTGGAGGCGGAGGCTCTCCTTCAAATAAAGAAATTGTAAAATCTTCAGCAGATTTTCAGCTAGTTAGAGGTTTAGAAAATGAAATAAAATTAATTTATAAAAATAACGCCCAAAATGACTCTTTAAAAGATTTAAAACTAAGTTTTAATAGTGATATAGGAAAATATCTAGACATTTATCCTACAACTATTTCAAATCTTGCTCCTGGAGAAGAAATAACAATAACAATTAAAATAAACTCTCCAACTTATATTGATTTAGGACAGCATAAAATAAATTTATTAATTGATGGTAAAAAAGCAGGATTGCAATATTCTGAAACAAAAGTATTAACTGTAGAAATTCATCAAATTTCCTCTGCACAAGCAGATGAACTAGTTAATGCAACAATGGATTTATTAAAAAAATTAGAAGACGCTAATCTAACTTCTGAGTATATACAAAAATTATTAGCAGAATCTCTTGCAGGAATGCAAACATTTGATTATGAAAAATTAATAAAAAATAATAAAGAAATAGAAAAACAAGTAACTTATGCAATTGATTCTTTAGATATAATCGCTCAACTAGATGAGTTAGTTAAGCTTTCAGAAGAAAAAGGAATATCTGTTTCTGCTTCAAAAAGAATGATTAAACTAGCAAGATTATCTTTAGAAAGAAGTGAATTTGAGCTAGCTTATTCAAGAGCAAAAGATGCTCAAATAACTTATGCTCTGGAGATTAAAGGAGAATTAGGGAAATTATCCTTTTATCTTAAAGCTTATCCAAAAGAGATTCTAGCAGGACTAATCTTCTTAAGTTTATTCTCTTTTGGAACATATAGAATAACAAGACTGCAAAAAATAAAAAATAAAATAAAAAAATTAGAAGAAGAAGAAGAGATTCTTAAAGATTTAATAAAAGTTGTTCAAAGAGAGTGCTTTGAAGAAAAGAAAATGAGCATGGAAGAATATCAAACCACCGTTAATCAGTATCAGAAAAAACTTTCCCATGTTGTTGAAAATTTAATTGAACTTGAAAATAAAAGAGTTCATGCATTGAAGTTTACCTCTCCTACAAAACAGATGAATATTGAAAGAGAAAATGTAATTGATTTAATTAAAGATTTGCAAAGAGATTATATGACTAATGGAAAAATCGATGAAAGAGTGTATAGGACAAAACTAGAAAGTTACACAAAAAGAGTTTCAGATATAGATGAAAAAATGGCTGAACTAGAATCAAAACAAGCATTTAAAAAGAATAATGGGTTTATTGTAAAATTAAAGAGGTTGTTTGGAAAATGAAATCTAAGATATTTTTTGCAGTTTTAATCTCCATCATTTTAATTTCAATTGTATCTTCTTTAAGTGACGAATCCATAAACGCTTCACTTCAAATAGAAAAATCTACTAATTTAACTAATTCAATGGCTGAAAGAGGAATACCCACCACAAGAGTTAATGAGTCTTTGCAAGAAACAAAACAAATCTACTTAGGACAATTAGCCTTAGAAATGTCTTATAAAAAATATGATTATTCAATGATTTTAGAAAGAACCAACAGTATAAATTTAATAACAGAAACTGCTTTTAAAGCATTTGATGAATTTAGAGTTTTTAATGAAACTTATTTTGAAGCTTCAAAAGAAATAGATATCTCTGCAATGCAAGGAGATTATGAAAAGATTTTAACATCTTTTAATGAAGAAAGATTTGAAGAAACTCTAACTCTAATCAACGCAGGTTATGATAAACTTTCAGAAACTCAATCAAAACAAACAAGTGTAAACCTCTTTTATAACACTACTTCTAGAACAATTAAAAACTTCTTTAAAAATAACTGGATAAAAATTTTAATTATATCTATTCTAGTTTTAATCCTCTTCCTAATTTTTAGAAGGGCTCTTACAAAATATATTGTTCATCTAAAGCTAAATGAACTAACTCGTAGGAAACAAGTTTTGAATGATTTAATAAAAAAACTTCAAAATGATTATTTTGAAAAAAATTTAATCTCTCAAGAAGAATACACAATAAAACTAAACAAATTTACTGAGATGCTAAGAGATATTGCAAGAGAAGTCCCATTATTAAGAGAAGAAGCAATGAAGTTGACAGAAGATGAAAATGAAAAGAGAGGAGAAATTTTTCCAGATGAATTAATAAAGAAAATGACTATTAAAAAGGCTAGTGTGAAGATAAAAAAAAGTAGGAAGAGAAAATAATTCTAAATTCATCTAGTAATGTGTAAGAACTCTGATGAATTTGATGGTGTTAAGATAGGTTATTATTAATGTTTTTTGCAGTTAAGATAAACCCTACACGAATTCTTTATTCATTACTAATTTGTTTGTAAAAATTGATTTTTGTAAAAATCTGGCAGAAAAAATTATGTGCGATTTTCTTAGGAGGCCGAGAGCTTTTGCGAGTTATAGCCTTAAAAAATAAAAGCGAACAGGGGCTCGAGTTGATTAGAGAAATCGCTTAACCGCAAAGGAAGGGAAGTTCGAGCATTTTCGCGAGTTTAATCCATAATCGCTAGCGAGGGTGCGAATAAAAATAAACCGCTTAGGTGTATTTTGTAAGTCAGGAATAGGTGAGCAACTTCGTGTTAGAAGTATAATCCAAAAGAAACTTCGTGCGAGGTTGCGAATAAGATTTTGTAAAAATCTGTAAGTCAGGAATAGGTGAGAGTTTTCACGAGCCATAGCATCACAACAGGAAGCGAGTGAGGGCTCGAATAAGATTTTGTAAAAATCTGGCATGAGAAGAAATGTAAGTCAGGAATAGGCCAGATTTTGTCATTCTCTGTTTCTTTTTCAAGACAGACAGAATGTGTTAACATTCAACTATGCGTCTTTAAGACTTGCACTAACTGGGATGCTCGTTTCATCAAATCTTGTCTCTCGCAGTTCAACTCAGGTTTCATAACTCCAGACAAGCTGTGGCGTTTCTGTAACATTGCCTTACTCTCACGAGTAACTGGAATTTCTCCAACAGTCTTTTATAGTGTCCGGACCTTCCTCAGAACTCAGAAATCATAATTTTATTTCTTGGTAATTCAATACCAGAGCCCCGAAGTTAACTACCTGACTTACAAGATTAGATAAAATTTTGAGTTTTTAAACTTATCTTGTTTTGTATGTGTTAGGGTGGTTCGTCGTCTTCCATCTTTTTTTATCTCCTTTTTTTTGTTTTTGAAATATCAACAAGAGCCCGAGGTTTATAGAGGTGGGCTCTTGTTTTTTAGGTGAAAAGAGGTTTCGAAGTTAATCGAATTCTTTAATCTGATAGATATCTTAGAGAATTTTAGTTTATAAAGGAACAGAAAAGAAACTATAGATTATTCCTACATACTCGTAGTGAATTTTATCTTATACTGCCGAATATAAAACCTTAAATAAGGAGAATAAATTTAGTTTTTATGAATCTGCTTAATTTAATAATCGAGAACAGAGAATATCTAAAAATCTTCTACGGATTTATAATTACTTTAGTTTGTGCAGTTATTGTATTAAAGGTAGATAGACTATTCAGAATAAGTATGCATCAAGGAATAAGATATTTTAGAAATGCGTTTTTCTTTTATGGTTTAGCTTTTTTTACTAGATATATTCTAGGAACAAATCTTTTAGACTCTTATGTTAATAACTTATATTTTTTAATTATAAAAATATTTTTGGAATTCTTATTAATAATGGCAGGTTTCTTTTTATTGTATAGTTTATTATGGAAAAAAATAGAAGGAACAAGTAATAATTATTCTAGTTCACTACTTAATCCAGCACTTTTATTATTTTATGCATTTTCATTAATAATAATTTCCTTAGATTATGTTTGGGACACATACTCTGTAATGTTCTTTTCACAAATTTTAATTTTCTCATTTGCTTCTTTAATTAGTCTAGTGAATTTACAAAATGCAGAAAGCAGATATCAATTTCCAAAATTCTATTTTATTGCAATGGCTATGAGCTTGATTGCCTGGATTTTAAATGCACTTGCAGCACTTTTATTTAATTGGGACTATCTAATAATTATTGTTGTATCTTCAATAAATGTGATTATATTCTTGTTGTTCTTGTATGGAGTATTAAAAATTACAAAATGAGCAGAAAACGTGAAAGACTCGAAGTTATAAGAGATATATTGAAAGCAATTCAGACAAACAGAAGTATAAAACCCACTAGGCTTCTTTACTCTTCAAATCTATCTCCTCAAATGTTTAAAGATTATATTAATGAATTAATTGAAAAAAAATTCATTCAAATTGATGTTGATAAAGAAGACAAAAAAACATTTTCTCTAACAAAAAAAGGATATGATTTTCTTCAAGAATATAAAGGGATTGAAAACTTTATTCAGAATTTTGGATTGTAAAAAGAATAATAAATGATAAGATTATTTTTTAAACTTCTTAATGATAAAATTGATTATTAAACCAATAATTAAACCTGCTATTAATCCGTAAACCACTCCTTGTATTTGATAATTAAACAATTTTTGATTTACCATTTGGTGACAATCTTCAATATTTACATTTTGAGGTAAATTATCGCAGTGTGGTAAGATAAGGTTTGATCCAATCATATAACCAAAATATACAAAACTAATAATCGTCGCTAAAAGAACTATCCAATATTTCATTATATTAATTCTTTATCCAACTTTTTAAATTTAGTGATTTATTATATCGTAAACTAACTTCTACTCAAATAATTTTTTTAGAATTATTAAATCATCAATCCGAAAGTAGTGAAGATCTTCTTAAAAGCAAAATAAATAAATACAAATAAGGCTTTTAGTAGTTCTATGCTGAAATTCTCGCCGAAGCTCGAATCTTACACAAGAACTCTATCAACGTTATCTTCTATAACGGCCTTTATTGTCTCGTTTTGCGGACGACTTCAAGCTTAGATGCATTCAGCTTTTATTCGTACAATGCGTAGCTATGCAGCCTGCCATATGACAACTGCTCACCAGAGGCATCCAATTTCCGTTCCTCTCGTACTAGAAAATTGTTCCACTCAGACAATAACACATCTAATAGATATCATACAAACTGTCTCGCGACGTTCTTAACCCAGCTAACGATCCCTTTTAATGCGTGAACTCCGACACCCTTGCACGCTTCTGCACGCGCAGGATAGGGAGAGCCGACAGCGAAATACCAAACCGCTCCGTCAATACGGACTATCGGGAGCGACCAGCTTATTATCCTTGGGGTAACTTTTCTATCAGACACGGCTTCTATTAAAAAAGCACGTGGGTTCACTAGGCCCGAGTTTCCTCTCTGCATTTCTTGCTTTTCAAAATACAGTTAGATAAGCTTTTGCCCTCGCACTCAACTCTAGATTTCCAAGCTAGATGAGCTTATCTTTGGGTCCTATCGATATCTTTTCGACAGGGCGCCGCCCCAGCCAAACTACCTGCCAGCTGCTGTCCTCATAAAGAGTAAGTAAACTTAACCAAAATGGGTAGTATTACAAGTTTGCTCCACACCCACCAAGATGAGTGTATCGATGCTCCTACCTATTCTATGCATTTCATTTAAATCCACAACAACAAGTTGTAGTAAAGTTCCACAAGGTCTTCGCTTCCCATTAGACGACTCCAGTTTTTGCACTGGAAGATATTTTCAGAAGGCTCCAATTAGGGACAGTGACAACCACGTTAAACCATTCATGCAAGTCGCCATTCAGACGACAAGGTATTACGCTCACTTATGTTACTATCAAGATTTCTTGACGACAAATTATTTCTAACTTGTTCTGAATATCGCTATTCAGTTCGGGCTATATCTTATGTAAAATATTTACATTCGAACGTATAGTCTCTGAGGATTCTAAAGTTATTTTTTAGTTTCTTCAAAAAAAGATTTAGAAAACAATCTATCTAATGAATTATTATTTGCGATTTGAATAAATTCTTCTGGAGGAATTGCATAGAACTCCATTCCAGATACCCTTGATGTATGGATTAATATTCCAGACTCAAAAACTTTTGATATCGGAATCCATAACCAAGTTTTATAATCAGAATCTTCACTCGATAATACATACCAAATGCTTAAATTGAATTTTCTTTGGATTGAAGAATACTTTTTTGTTTCATCTGCATCCAAAGGGTATGTTTTATATTCATGGTTTATTTTCTTGTATTTTGTATCTACAAAAATAAAACCTAAGTGAGGTATTAAGATTAAAAAATCAGGTCTTTTTCCACTGAAATATTTTTTAAATGCATTGGATAATGTTTGAGTATCCTGTTGCAGATACAGATAAGGAATATTATTCTTATCTAACCATTCTTTAAATTTTCTTTCAGTTTCATTTCCTTTTTCTTTATCCTCATCACTAATGGAATTCATATTCTGACTGATTCTATCTTATTAATAAACTTTTTTATAATAACTCTAGTCTTTCCTGCTGATTGTCTGCAGTCATCTCATTTTCACTTCAACAGCATATAAAAAATTTATCTGTCGTTGTAGAGTGACATACTCAGATTTTCCAGCATTTAGTTCGATTTTCTTCATTTAATTTAACTTTTTTAGTCTGTAGCTATATTAACTATTTACTTTATGACTTTTGAAGCGTCATTTTCTAAATAAAAATGACGTAAGGCAGTCGTAATTTTTTACCTTAAGAGAGTCATAGTTACTCCCGCCGTTTAATGGGCCTTAGCTCCCTTGAAAAAGAGTTTTAGACACCACCACTGGGCAGGTCTCACCACTTATACAAGTCCTTTCGGGTTAGCAAGTGGCTACGTTTTTGGTAAACAGTCGGGCCATCCTCGTTACAGCGATCTATTAATGCACACACATTTCTGAAGCGCACAAAAATAGACATCCCTTCAGCCTAAGCTACGGGACTAATATGCCGAATTCCCTTAATTGGTTTTCCCTTACATATCTTGGCTTACTAAGCCAGAGCACCAGCGTCGGTTGTGGGTACAGCTAATCAAATATATAAGTAATATTCCTTTTCACTGACTCTTGGATTCAGCGATTTTGTTTAATAAATTCATTTGTGTCTAAGGATTACCCTCGACAAATTTCTCTATTAAAACACTCTCTCGAGTGTCCACTTATCCGAAAGCTCGAATATTACAAGATTTAATTAGTACAGGAATATTAACCTGTCCTCCATCGTCGTACTCAGTTAAGGTACGACTTAGGTGCTGACTAACCCTCGACTAACGTATATTGTCGAGGAAACCTTGCTCTTGCGACACTTTGCGTTCTCAGCAAAGTCACATCCTACTATTGCCAGGATTCTCATTGCTCTTTGTTCCACTCCTTCTTATGAAGAAGTTTCTCAACAAAGAACACGCCTGCTTACCAGAACCTTCATACTGAAGGCCTCTAAAGTATCGGTATTATGCTTAGCCCCGTCCATTTTCCGGGCTTTAAACCTCAATAGGTGAGCTGTTACGCTTTCTTTGAATGATGGCTGCTTCTGAGCTTACATCCCTAGTGTCTCAGGTTCAAAACACCGTTTGTTACACTTAGCATAAATTTTGGGACCTTAACTTTAGTCTCCCTTGTTCGGGTCTTGCGACGTTATCTTACATACCGTCGCTGTTTCTTGTTTCTAGCAGTTAATAGTTTCTGAGTTGGAAAAGTCTCCGTAATCATTAGATCCTGCGAGACTTATCCGTACTTTACACCATTAACAAACAAAACAAAGCTATACGTAGGCATATTTCAACAGGAACCAGCCATTGCCAGATTAGATAGGCTTTTCACCCCTAATCACAGGTCATCCAAGCACATGCACATAGCACTAGTTCAGGCCTCCATCCGGCTTTCGCCAGACTTCACCTTACCCATGAATAGATCATCTGGCTTCAGGTCTGACCTATGTGACTAACGCCTTTTCAGACTTGCTTGCGCTTTGGTTACTCTTTAAAAAAGATTAGCCTCGCCACATAGATAAACTCCCTGGCCCGTTTTTCAAAACGTACGTTACAACCCTTCCATACTAAAATGAATAGAGCAGTAACCCACTGTAACTATTAGATTTCAAATCTTTTAACCTTCTATTAAGAATACTTTTCAGCTTTCCCTCGCGGTACTAATACGCTATCGGACTTTGATTTTATTTAGGGTTAGCAGTTAATCCTGCCATATTCAGACCTCTAATTCAGGAGGCCCTACTCTTTTAGAGAACAACATATCAACTTCATCTACAGGACTATCACCTTCTAAGGTGTCTCTTTCCAGAGAACTTTGATTCATTGACTTAGTCATTTATCTCCACCACATCTCTAACTCTCTTTCGAAAGCAGATTCAGTTTGCCCTGATCCCTTTTCGCTCGCTGCTATTAAGGGAATCATTATTTATTTTCTTTTCCTGCGGGTACTAAGATGTTTCAATTCCCCGCGTCTCTGTTCATCTCTGAACAATTCAGGAATCTCGGGATCAAAACCTGCATGCAGTTCCCCCGAGCTTATCGCAGCTTGCCACGCCTTTCATCAGTATCAAAACCAAGCTATCCTTCTAATAGTTTAAATAGTATTTCTTTGTGATTTTGCTTTTTGTTTGGGAAGATCTTCACTACTTTCTTCACTGAACATGATGTTCTCAGACAGATCCAACATCTTAGATGTTGAACCCTTTAGACGATTTTATTCGTCTTGAGTTTCAATTGAAAAATTGAATATGATTTGTTAACTAAGTTTCTTTTGTCGAATATTTTTTTAATTTCCGAATTAAATTTAAATGGACCTCGAAAGTTTTCACGAACTCTAGCATCACAAATTAAAGTGAGTGAGGGCTTGAGTAGGGAATTGAACTGTTCAATTTCCGATTAAATTTAAATGGACCCATCGGGAATTGAACCCGAATCTCATCCGTGCAAGGGAAGTGTTCTACCGTTGGACTATGGGCCCTTTTTAGACAAAGAGTTACTTTCTCTAAGGCCCCCTTGCCTTTTAAATTTTCTCTAACAAAAGATGAGTATGTAGCAATATTCTTAATTATAATTTTTAACCTTGCCATTTTTATTTTAAAATTTAGGAGGTGATCCATCTGCAGGTTCCCCTACAGATACCTTGTGACGACTTAACCTACCTTGTCATATCAAGATTTTCCTACGAATAGTTTCATCATAATATAACTCGGTTGGTTTGACGGGCAGTGTGTGCAAGGAGCTTTGACGTATTCACCGTTCGCTGCTAACAAACGATTACTACAGATTCCAGTGTCATGAGGTTGAGTTTCAAACCTCAATCTAGACTGAGATGAACTTTAAGAGATTAGCTTCTCCTTTCGGAGTTGCGTCCCGTTGTATTCACCTTTGACGCGCGCGTGTCGCCCAGGGTATTCAGGCTGTACTCACCTAACATAGCCCGCACTTTCATCCCAGTTACCCGGGCAATTTGTATATTGTACACTTGGTAAATATACATGCGGGTCTTGCCTGTTACCAGATTTAACTGGTCACCTCACGGCACAGGCTTATGTCGGCCATGCAACTCCTCTCAGCGTGTCAGGTAAGCCCTTCAGACTGACCTTCATTCTGCTGTCGATCCTGGTGAGGTTCACGGTGTAGAATCTAATTGAACCGCACGCGTCACCTGTTGTAGTGCTCCCCCGCCAATTCCTTTAAGTTTCGGCCTTGCGACTATACTTCCCAGGTAGCACACTCTACGACTTCTCTACAGCACCAATACCTCTCGAGGAGGTACTGATGTTTAGTGTGCAGTGTTTACCGCTAGGACTACATGGGTATCTAATCCACTTTGCGCCCCTAGCCTTCATCCCTCACTGTCAGAACTGTCCTCGTAAGATGCCTTCGCTATTATTAGTCCGCTTGAGATTAACACATTTTACCGCTACTTCAAACGTACTTCTTACGTCTACCAGTCTCTAGCTAAATAGTACTTTTTGCGCGCCTGACATTTAAGATGCCAGATTTCACAAAAAACTCATAAAGCAAGCTACGGATATTTTAGACCCAATAATGATGGCTGCGACTTGGACCGCGAGTATTACCGCGGCGGCTGGCACTCGTCTTGCCCAGTCCTTATTCGCCAAAATTTTTAGATTTAGCAAAAGCTTTTCAAATAGAAAAGCACTCTGATTCGCTTTGTCACACTTTCGTGCATTGCAAAAGATTCCTACCTGCTGCACCCCGTAGGGCTGGGAATTGTGTCTCAGATTCCCTCTCAGGGCCTCTCCGCTAAGAGCCCTTACGGATCTTTGGCTTGGTGGGCTATTACCCCGCCAACTACCTAATCCGCCGCAGCCCCATCCTTAGGCTCGAATTTGATGGATAAATCTTTCCAGGGTATATCCATTATCAGTTATTAACCTCAGTTTCCCGAGGGTATCACTGACCTAAGGTTAGGTTAGCTACGTGTTACTGAGCAGTTTGCCCTTTAACTTCCGAAGAAACTAAAAGACTTGCATGGCTAAGTGTAAATCAGAGAGCCGCAGCCGCTAGCAGGATCAACTAGATTTAAACAATTTCATAAATTATCGACGATAACTTCCATTGCGCTATTTCTGATTACAAGACAAGAAATAACTTCACACAAAATCCTAACTATTGGCTTTCTTAAATTATTGGTTGAGAATTACAACTAATGACTACTGCTACATACATCATACCTTATTGTCTAAAATTATGACTTTTGTTAAGGCACTCATCTTAGTTAATAATAAGTTCATCTAATTTAGGTTTATAAACCTTTCGAAGATATTTCTCGTCGGAGAACTCAAAAAATTATTTTATAATAACTCTTCTTAAAAAACAAAATAGAAAAGCTTTAAAAATAGATTTTTCCCTAAACAAATATGGTTAAAGGATTGATTGAAGAAATAGAAGAGAACATTGAAGAGTTAGCAGATGTAAAAAAAGATGTTAAAGAGATAGATGAAGCTTCTGAAGAAATAGACGAGGAAGTAGAAAAAATACTTGATGAAGAAGAAGTTGTAGAAGAGGCAGAAGAAGAATTAACAGGAAAGAAATTAGAAAAAGCTGCTAAATCAGAATCAGAAGAAAATTCAGATATAAGTAAAAAAAAGAAAGCTTTATTAGAAAAAGCTGCTAAGCTAAAAGAAAAACTTAGCAAAGAAAGTCCACAAACAGAAGAGTTAAAAGAGCAAGTTAAAGGAAAGAAAAAAACAGAGATGCTTATTCCTCTAGAAGATTATGTTAAATCAGGAATATATCTTGGAACAAGAGTTGTAACACCAGATATGAAACCTTTTGTTTATAGAAGAAGAGCAGACGGACTTGCAATTTTCAATACAGATTTAATTGATGAAAAAATAAAAGAAGGAATAGAATATATCTCTCAATTTAATCCAGAAAAAATAATTGTCGTATGCAAAAGACAAGCTGGATGGAAAGTAGTTAGAATGTTTTCAGAGCTAACAGGAATAAGAGCATTCACAAAAAAATATCCTGCTGGAATTTTAACAAATACTAGATTAGAAAATTTCTTTGAAAATGAATTAACAATTGTTGCAGATGCCTGGCTTGATAAAAATGCTCTTAAAGATACTTTAGATGTTCATAAAAAGATTTTCATGATTTGTGATACCAATAATTTTGCAAAAGGAGCAGACAAAATTATAATTGGAAATAATAAAAGTGGTAAGAGCTTAGGAGTTATGTTCTATCTTTTAGCGAGGGGATATTGCAAAGCTAGAGGAATAACAAAAGAAATACCTGATTTAGAATGGTGGACTGAAGAGACAGAAGAACCTCAGCAAGAGGAATAATATTTTTTAAATTCTAAGAAGTTGGTAATTTGTAAGAACTCGTGTAATGTTATCAGACTTTTGCAAAAACTATTAATATAACTTGAAAATTAGTCTACATCTTAATAAATTCTTTTTTTAGGAGCATTCAAGCGAAGCAGAATACGATATTATTATTTATAAGAACTCCGATGAAGTTGGTGTGAATTGATAAATGATATTAATATATTTTGCAAATGATAAATCCCGCAAGAAACCCGAAGGGTTGTTTTATATTACTAACTGCTCCAAATCTTATTTCATTTAGATTTTCCGCTTAAATATCTGTTATCGCGTAAAGGGTTTTCTAAAAAAATTAATATTAACTATAAGTTTTAAAAAAGAGTTAAGACTAACTCATATTTCCTTATCAGAAAAAGAGGTGATAATTAGTTTAAAGGGTACGGACAAATTGTACTTATCCTTCATACAACCTACTTCATCTTCTTCTCAATTTCAATTAATCTCTTAATTTTTTCTTCTCTGACATCTCCCTCAATTCCACATTTAAAAAAATCAGCTCCAAATCCAAAAGCTAAATCAGCGAGTATAGTTTCATCTGTCTCTCCGCTTCTATGTGAAAAAATTATTTTTATTTTATTAGTTTTTGCAAGAGCACAAACCTTTGCAACTTCTAATAAGGAACCACATTGATTTGGTTTTACAATAATTCCATTAATTGATTTATTTTCAATTGCCTTTTCTAATCTTGCTGAATTTGTAACAGTTAAATCATCTCCAACAATTAATTTGTCTGGAAACTTTTTCAGAAGTTTAGCAAAACTTTCAAAATCTTCTTCTGAAAAAGGATCTTCAATATAAAATAAATTACAATTTTTAATTAAATTAGAGATATAAGAAAATTGTTCATCATCCTCTCTTTTTAACATAGGATTTTGATATAAATAAGTATGTCTTTTATAAAATCCAGATGAAGCCAAATCAATTCCAATATCTAATTTTAAGCTTCTCTCGTCGAATATATTCTCTTTTACATCTTTTAAAACTTCTAAAACAGATTTATCATCTAAAGAAACTTCCCAAGCATTTTCATCATTTTTTTTAGCTTTAAATTTTTCATCAATATTTTTTAAAATAACTTCTGCATCTACTTTTGCATCTCTATTTGTATTATAAGACTGCAATACTGAATTTGTTTCTGGAATTAATAAAAATTCTTGAAAATCTGGCTTTTTTTCTGAATTAGAATGTTTTCCTCCACCAATACAATTTCCAACTAATTGCGGGAATTTTTTTGATTTAGGATTTATTAATTGCCAAACTTCTTTTTTTTGCTCTTTTGCCATTGCTTTAAGACAAGCACTTTCTAAAGCAAATAAACTATTTGCTCCAATATGCCCTTTAACAGTTTCTTCTATTATGCTTAAATCATCAAAGCTTTCAAAATCCTCTTTAGTGAAATAATCTCCTACTCCTTTAATTGATAAAATGTCTTCATCTAAACTTTTCAAATAAGATTTAGCTTCATATTTGCCTGTTGATTTTCCATTTGGAGCAGAAGCAGAGAACTTTCCAACATTTGTTACAATTGAAACTAATATTGTTTTTTCTCCTCGAGAATCCAGTATAGAATTTGCTTCAACTCTTTTTATTTTCATCTCTTTATCAAGTAATGATAATTTATATACGTTTTTGTTTACAAAAACGTATTCTTATTCCAAGACATTTAGTATCTCCTAAGAACTTTGCGAGGTTGTGATAATCTAGCTGAGTTATGATACCTTTACAACGAAACTATAAAGTTCCTCGAGAACTAATTTCTTATAACATTCAATAACTCATTATACGAAGATTTCCCTTGATATTTCCATGTTTGCCTATGAGTTTGAATAATTGCATATTGTTTTGCACCT
>Ga0074195_1002125_pt1 | contig 23683 bp, 21 predicted proteins | sample EPASupsiteHSE623_FD_64525 | JGI IMG/M metagenome (GOLD analysis project Ga0074195, IMG submission 64525) | Bioremediated contaminated groundwater from EPA Superfund site, New Mexico - Sample HSE6-23 | ecosystem: Environmental > Aquatic > Deep subsurface > Groundwater > Contaminated ... | reverse complement strand
GTAATCCCTTGCTGCCCAAATTTCCGGTCAAGATCGCTCCCTACGGTCGCTGGGACGCCTGCCGGCAAGCCGGCAGCCGCCCCTTACCTTTACGTTGGGGGGCCCAGATATGAGCCAAATTATTTCGTCCACAGGTTTATTGCTTGATATAGCCGGGGTAGCCGTGCTTTTCAAATACGGCCCACCGCAACCTGATTTTCAAGAGGACGACGCCGTTGTTGTGTCAAACGAAACCCAACGGATTTCAGCTAAAGCACTCAAGCAGGAATTCAAGTTTCGTTCTCGCATAGGCTTGTCACTTCTTGTGGCCGGATTCATTCTCCAACTACTCGGTGTTTGGTGCTGACAATTAGCTTTGGGAGGCAATATGCGCATTTCTCTGATAGTTCTACTTACTGCCTACACTTGCTGCGGGTTGCGCCATACAGCGCCTTGAGAAGGGGATGGACGCACTATTGGGGCAGCCCGTGAATGCGTTGATAGAAAAAATCGGTTTCCCGACCGAAGAAAAAGTTGTTGCCAATCGCAAAATTTATGTATGGCAGATGTCCTCCACCCACATCAGCCCAAACACCCAATCAACCACATACAGCGGCATGGTTGGGACAAAGCCTGTATACGGCTCTGCAACAACCTACGGCGGCACGACTGCAATGCCGGTTAGCTGCAAGCTTACTGTTGAAGTTGATAAGGACGAAAAAATCATCTACTGGATAGGCGAAGGTAGCGAATTTGGCTGCTCTCCATATGCTAGGCGTTTCCAGTAGCCCCCCAACCCGCCGGTCGACCCCGTTCCCTTCGGTCACTGGACGCTGCGCGATGAAGCCGCGCAGCGCCGGTCACCTGCACGTTGGGCACCTTAATTACGACTGGACTTCCATACTCCTTGGGCGTATAGTGAACCTATGCTTACCGTTATTGAAACGTCGCTTTTCCAACGACAGTGGCCGCTCTACTGGACGGAGGACGAACGTGGTTCGTTCGCCGCATATATTGCAGAGCATCCCACCGCAGGAGATGTTGTGCCCGAGTCCGGCGGTATCCGAAAGGTGCGTTGGAGCCGGGCAGGTTCAGGTAAGTCTGGTGGTGTTCGGGTAATTTATTTCACTCGGACAGCGCAAGGAGAAGTTGTCTTGCTCACGCTTTATGCGAAAGCGAAAACAGACAACCTTACTGGTCCAAAGTTGAAGGAGATTCGCCGTGCCCTTGAAGAATAGTCATCCTCTCACAGACGAAGAACTTGCAGCCTACGAGGCCAAACGGGATCTCGCGGCTGAACTATTGCAGTCCGTGCGCGAAATGAAGGCAGGAAAAGTTCACACCATAACGTCACCCGTCATTGAGGCTCGCAAAAAGACCGGCTTGTCCCAGTCGCAATTTGCAACTCTCCTGGGCGTATCAGTCCGCACACTTCAAGGTTGGGAGCAAGGTCGCAAACAGCCTAGCGGTGCGGCGCGCACTCTACTTACTATCGCGAGTACTAACCCCAAGGCTGTGCTAGCTGTAGCATCAAAGTAGCGCTTGGTGCCGCAGGTGCCCAACATGCCGGTCAAGATCGCTCCCTTCGGTCGCTGGGACGCCTGCCGGCAAGCCGGCAGCCGCCCCTTACCTCAACTACAAGGGCTTCCCCATTCAGTGCAAGTGTTTTGAGTTTAGGTTTTCATTTTCATATCCCAGCTTGTTCGATTTGCACTACCTGTGCTGATTCAGAAGATGGCGGACTGCGAAACTACAAACGGCCATGTTGGGCATCTTGCCCGGACCCTGATGAAAGACGCGCGCCGGGGCCTCATTCGTTGGTCTGAACTCGTCGGTTCCATAGAGGTAATCAGGCTCTCCCGGCGCGGGTCCAACCCGCTTCACATCAACGCTGGCAGCGTGCCCAACGGAAATACCCTTGGGGTACTTTGGTGATTCCTAACCACCGTCAGGCGGTACGTTTATTTCTTTTCGCCTCCTCTTTCTAAAGACGCTTTTTAACGACGGTTCAAGCGGCACCTATCGTTCGAAAATCCTCGCCATACTTGAGCATCGCCCAGGCCAGTCGCGCATTCTTGGCGGCAATCGCCACCGCTGCCTTCCAGTAGCCGCGCCGTTCCAACAAGGCACGCGCCCAGCGGCTGAAGCGGTCCTGTTTGTCCCCCAGACTGTTGAGCACGGCCCGTGCGCCGAGCACCAGCAGACTGCGTAAGTAGCTGTCCCCCGCCTTGGTGATTCGGCCCAGGCGCGTTTTGCCACCACTGCTGTATTGTCCCGGCGTGAGACCAATCCAGGCAGCTACCTGGCGACCACTCTTGAACTCGTGCCCAATCCCCAGGCTGGCGAGCAGGGCGCTGGCGGTGGTGGGACCGATGCCCGGAAGTTTCATCAGCCTCCGGCTGCGGCTGTCTTCCTTGGCAATGGTGGCGATGGCTCGGTCGTCCCCCAAGGGGACTTCCTTCGGGGCGTATTCTTCTATCCGCCGTTCGAGTTGGTCTGCGTGCGCGAGCAGGTCGCCGACACAGCGATTGATCCAGCCAGGCAGATCTTCAAGACGCAGGACGATTTCTTCACGCAGCCGGGCGACTTTCTGTGGCAAAACGATGCCGAATTCGCTAATCAATCCGCGCAGTCGGTTGTAGGTGGCCGTGCGCTCTTCGACGAATCCTTGCCGGGTGCGGTGCAGGCAGAGGATGGTTTGCTGGTGTTCTTCCTTGACCGGGACAAATCGCATCTTGGGCCGGGTGACAGCTTCGCAGATGGCCGCGGCATCCGCCGCGTCGTTCTTGCCGCGGCGGCCAGACATGCGGTAGGGCGTGACAAACTTGGGGGGCATCAGTTTAATCTGGTGGCCGTGCTGCCGAAATTGTCTGGCCCAGTGGTGCGCTCCGCTGCACGCTTCCATGCCGATCAGGCAGGGCGGGAGATTGGCAATCAGCGGCAGCAGCTGGTCTCGCGTCACCTTCGGTTTGTTCAGCGCTGCCTTGCCATTTTTATCTACGCCATGTACGGCGAATACGTTCTTGGCAAGATCGATTCCGACTATCATCCCACCGGGATTTACTTCGGGCATAATGCTCATGGACTTCCCCTTTCGAGTTTTATTAAATGGACGACTTCACCATCACCATTTTGGCACTTCGTTGCCGTGCGGCTTCAACTCCGCTTCCTCGGGACGGGGAAGTCCCTTTCATTCGTTAGATTGCTCATGCCAAACGATCCTAAAACTGAATCACTCCGAGAGTGGAACCGCCTCGCGCGCCAAAACGCAGAGAATGCAATCGTGTCATCGATGTTCGAAGCAAGCTTTAATGCAAGCGAACCAGTCGAGACATTCTCAACGTGGCTCTTGGTTGGCACCGCTGCAGTAGCGTCATTCTTCATCACAAACGCAGACAAGCTTGTTCCGTTCATCAAGCACTCAGGATTTCTCACTTGTGGCATCTTCTTGTGCCTCTCCTGTCTGTTCGGCCTCATTTCGAGAATGTTCGCATTACGTTGCAAGATTCAAATTGCAACAGGGGCTGCGGTACGTAAAACGTTCGCTGAGCATCTTGCCAAACATCAAGAAGAAGAGAAGAAAATCAAAGAAGGTGCTGCCGTTTGGGGCATCACGCTGGAAACAGGCATACGCACTGAGAGAGTGCTCAGTGAGTTTTTTGCCCCGTTGCCACGCTGGGTAGCATGGCTTGCTTATCGGCAGCTCAAGAAATATGAAAACAATCCACAAATTGGCTACCTCCCGGTGATTAAAGGGATGCAATGGCAAGGGTTGTCTGCCGCCATGCAGGCTTTATTTTTCATGGGGTTCCTCGTCACCGGATTCATCTATGCCGCAGCAATCTAACCCGGCGCTCGACCTCGCTCCTTTCAGTCGCTGGACGCTGCGCGATAAAGCCGCGCAGCGCCGGTTAGCTCTACGTTAGGGGTTTCCATACGACTTTCCATACATTTATATGGCTTCAATCTCATTGCTGTGCTAATGTAAGCATATGAGCAAAGCGCGGTTTGAATGGGACGAAAACAAGGATGCTGAAAACCAAGAGAAGCACGGAGTGGCTTTCTCTCGGGCGCAATATGCATTTGCTGACCCGCACCGCGTGATCGCCGAAGACCTCACACACAGCGAAGACGAGAAACGCTATTTCTGTTTCGGTGATGTTGAAGGCGGAATCCTCACCGTTCGCTTTACCTATCGCGGCGGTGTCATACGTATCTTCGGTGCCGGTTACTGGCGGAAAGGCAAGGCAATTTATGAGCGCGAAAATCAAATACACAGATGAGCCGTTAGGTGAAATAAAGGTAGTCCGCGACTTTCTTCCCCCTCCTGAGCAGTTAGCGTTCCGTGAAGAGGGGGTAAAGGTCACGCTCGCGTTGAGTAAGAAGAGCGTCGATTTTTTCAAATCCGAGGCGGTGAAATATCACACCCAGTATCAGCGCATGATCCGTCGCTTAGTCGACGCTTACGTGGAAAGTTATACCCCCCCTCTAACTTCTCGCTCAACACGGGCCGCCCGCAAGCGGGCGGCCGGTTAGCTCTACGTTTGCGTGCTGATCTAAAGCACTGAAAGGGATAAGTTGTCGCAATATCCAGAAGCAAAACCAATGACAGTGCTTGTGGTTGGAGCAAGCGGTGCCACCGGCCGATTGCTGATGAGGCAACTGCTGAATCGTGGCCTGAGCGTCAAGGTCGTTGTGAGATCACCGGACAGTCTCCATGAAGACATCAGGAATCACCCTAAACTATCCGTGATCCATGCAAGTGTTCTAGACCTTAGCGACTCTGATATGACTCAGCTCGTCAATGGCTGCAACGCTGTGGCTTCCTGCTTGGGGCATAACATTAGTTTCAAAGGGCTTTTCGGACACCCTCGCATGCTCGTGTCTGATGCCACTCGCAGACTGTGCAATGCCATCAAAGCAAATAGCCCAGAACGGCCCGTGAGGTTTGTGCTAATGAACACAACTGGCAACAGCAACCGTGACATTCCAGAACGAGTTTCGTTTGCACAGAAGCTCGTTATTTGGTTGCTTCGAGCGTTGCTTCCTCCTCACATGGACAACGAACAGGCTGCTGATTTCCTCCGTACCAAGATCGGTCAAAACGACAAAGACATCGAGTGGGTTGCGGTTCGTCCAGACAGTTTGATCGATGAAGGAGATGTTTCCGAGTACGAGTTGTGCGCTTCGCCGACTAGAAGCCCAATCTTCAATGCAGGCGTAACAAGCAGAATCAATGTAGGCCACTTCATGGCTGTTCTGATTACGGACGTTGACACTTGGAACAAGTGGAAGGGGCAAATGCCTGTTATTTACAACAAGGCATCAGGATGAATATGGCATCGTTCATAACCTCTTGCTGGTTCTGGATACCAGTGCCTTGAAAAGGTACGCATAACATTACAGTCAGCTTCGCTCCCTACGGCAGCCGCCCCTTACCTTTGTTGAGGCTGTAGAAAACTCCATTTTCAGCGAGGCGCAGCAGCCAGGCGCGATTTTCTGCGCCTTCAGTCCCTTTTACTGGCGTTCAAACATGGCGATCGACTCGACGTGCGCGGTATGCGGGAACATGTTGGCGATTCCCGCTCCGCACAGCCGGTAACCCTTCTCATGCACCAGCACGGCGGCATCGCGCGCCAAGGTGGCGGGATTGCACGAGACGTAGACGATCCGCGCCGGGGCATCCGCTTCGCTTGCGCCGAGCGCCTTTACCAGCGCTATCGCGCCTTCGCGCGGCGGGTCGATCAATAATTTGTCGCAGCGGCCAAGCGCGGCGACGCTCTCTTCCGTGGCCTCGAACAGGTTGGCGACGCGGAATTCGGTGTTTGCCTCCAGGCCATTCAGCAGCGCATTGGCGCGGGCGCGCTCGACCAGCGCCGCGCTGCCTTCGACGCCGACCACCGTTGCGCCGCTACGCGCAATCGGCAGCGTGAAATTGCCCAGGCCGCAGAACAGATCGGCTATCCGCTCGCCTTTGCGCGGTTCCAGCAAAGCCAGGGCGCGCCTTACCAGCATGCGGTTGATGCCGTAGTTGACCTGGGTGAAGTCGGTGGGACGGAAACGCAATTCGACCGCAAACTCAGGCAAGGTGTAGGCAAGCGGCGGCGCATCGGCCGGGTGGAACAATTCCACCGTATCCGGCCCTTTTTTTTGCAAATAGAATACGACCCCGTTGGTATCGGCAAAAGCGCGTAGCGCCGCCTCATCGCCAGGCGTGAGGTGCTCCAGTACGCGCAGCACCAGCACTCTCTGCTGCTTGCCCGTCGCGGCATCGGTTCCGATGGCGACTTCGATTTGCGGAATGCGGTCGGGAACCGATAGCCCGCCGATCAATTCGCGCAAGCGCGGGAGCAGCAGGGAGATTTCCTGCGGCAGCACCATGCAGCTGTCCATGTCGGCGATGAAGCTGCGGCGTTTTTCGTGGAAGCCGACCAGAACACAGCCTTTCTTGGCAACCAGCCGCACCGACAGCCGTGCGCGGTAGCGATAGCCCCAGGTTGGCCCGTAAATGGCCGGATACAATGCCTCCGGGCGCAGCCGGGCCAGATGCCATAACGCATCTTCGAGCACGCGTTGCTTGGCGGCAGTCTGCGCCGCCGGTTCCAGATGCTGCATGGCGCAGCCGCCGCAGATGCCGAAATGCGGGCAGCGTGGCGTGGTGCGCTGCGCGCTCGGAACCAGGATGCGTGTTGCCGTCGCCTGCTCGTAGGAGGGCTTGCGCCGGAAACTCGAATATTCGACGCATTCGCCGGGTAGCGCGCCCTCGATGAAAATGGTTTTGCCCTCGACGTGGGCGATGCCACGCCCTTCATGGTCGAGCGATTCAATGACTGCCTGGGGTGCTTGCGGCATGATGCAATCCAACAATGGAAACGCGCGATTATAATCGGCCTCACCCTTTTGCATGGATTGACTTGATGCCTATTATTTCCCTCGGCGACAAACGCCCCCAACTGGCCGATTCTTGCTGGATCGCCGACAATGCCACGCTGATCGGTTCGGTGGTGGTGGAAGCCAACGCCAGCGTCTGGTTTGGCGCGGTCATTCGCGCCGACATTGACCGGATCATTATCGGCGAGAACAGCAACGTGCAGGACAATGTTGTGTTGCACACCGATTACGACGTTCAACTGGTGCTGGGAAAAAACGTTACCGTCGGCCATTTGGCCATGCTGCACGGCTGTACGGTGGGCGATGGTTCCCTGATCGGCATCGGCGCCGTCGTACTCAATCGCGCGGTCATCGGCAAGCAATGCCTCGTCGGCGCCAACGCCTTGGTGCCTGAGGGTAAAACCTATCCCGACCGTTCGTTAATCATCGGTTCTCCGGCTAAGGCCATACGCCAACTGACCGATGCAGAGGTGGCAGGCGTGCTCAGAAGCTCGGAGCATTATGTGGAGCAAAGTAAGATTTACCGGACGATGTCGCAGGATGGAACCGGGGCAACGGTTCGATAAAGCACGTCAGTCGATATCATGCCATTGCCCGCTTTCGAAATTGTAGCTGCGCCGCTCGAAGGGAGGCACGGCGACATACATGAGCGAGTGCCTTTCATCGCTGGCCAAGTAATACCAACGGCTGCTGACGAGAGAACGTTTCGGCGGCAGTATCTCCGGGACGAGTTCGGGCACAAGTTGTTCCAGCTTGTCGGGATAGCGCCCATGTTTTTCCTTGTATTTGGAGACGGCGGTGATTAGCGTTTCGGCGCGTTCGCGCGCCAGCGAGATGTCGTGTGCTACGAGCGCGATTGCCGCGACCACGGCGGCGTAATAGATAGCGAAACGCGCCAGCCTTTCCTTGCGGAAGCCTCGATAGCGCTTTTGCAGGGTTAACGGCAGGTAGATGAAGACCAATCCTGCGCCGATTAGGCCGGATATTATGCCCTGTCCAATCATCAGGCCGTCAATGAAGAACAACAGCAGCGCCTGCGCAACTGGTTTCAGCCAGCGCCAGCGGCTGGTGCCATAGGGGCTTGGGGTAGCGGTGGTTATGTTGGCGGAGTTGTCCATTTTTACGAACCCGCTTTCGCCAGCATGCCGCGAAGTTTTTCCAGATAAGCAGGTGCTGCTGCATCGCCTTCTTGCGGCGCCCACGGCGCCCGTTCGTCGGCTGTGAGCGGAGCGAACGGGCCGGCCTTGGCTTCGAAGAACAGCGTGCCGTTTTCCAGCGCCAGCGCGGCATGCCAGGTGCCGCGCGGGATATCGGCGCCAACGCATTCGCCCTGTGGCCTGAGCACGGCGATTTGCTCAATCTGACCCGCGGCGTCGAAGATGAACAGGCCCAGGGCGCCGCGCAACACGATCAAGGTTTCGTCCATGACGGGGCCGAGATGCCTGTGTGGCGCTATATAGGAGTCGGGCTCGACGGCGTTAAGCAGGCGGTGCGCGGGGAATTCGTCGGTCGGGTGAAAATTATGGTTCTTGCGCCGGCGCGGGCTGGACTGCGCGGCGGCGGTGGTTTGGTTCAGCAATACGGTATCGATCAGTTTTACGTTATTCATGCATAGATCACTTTGACATTTTCCGGCGTGAGCCAATCCTCGAGCGCCGCGAGCAGCGCATCGTCGAGCCGCACGCGCCAGGCGTCGGGCAAGCCGAGTTCGACTTCGGCGTCGGTGTTGTGGTAATGAAGCCGCACTGGACAAGCGCCGTTGCCGCTTTTGCGATAAGGGGCGAGCAGGGTGCGTAATTTCTCTGCGTCCGAACTGCCGTTCATGCACAGATGCAGCGCCCTCGCATACAGGCTGCGCGCATCGCAGAGCGACATCAACTTGTCGGCGACAATGCGCAGCCCGCCGGTAAAGTCGTCGCGCTGGATTTTGCCTTCCACCAGCAGCAACTCATCTTCCTTGATCTTGCTACGCTCCGCTTCGAACAATTCATTGAACACCGAGACTTCAAGCTGCGCCGTGGCGTCGTCGATGAGCACGATCGCCATCTTGCCGCGTCGCGTCATCTGCGTCCGTGTCGATACCACCACGCCGGCAAGCAAGACCGGGTCGCGCTGCGGTTCAAGCTGCGATAGCGATTTTTTAATGAACGATTGCAGATCGGCGCGGTAGGCGAGATAAGGATGGCCGGAGAAGAAAAAGCCGAGCGCCTGCTTTTCGTTGAGCAGCCGTTCGCGCTCGCTCCAGCGCGGCACTTCGACCAGGGAAGGGGTGCTCCCCTCTCCGCCAAATTCACATGTATCGAACAGGCCGCTCTGCATGGCATTGCGCTCTGCCTGCTCGGCGGCTTCGAGCGCGATGCCAACCGAGGCCAGCAGCCGCGCGCGGTGGTCGTCGATGGCGTCGAAAGCTCCGGCGCGTACCAGCGCTTCGATGACGCGGCGGTTGACGACGCGTTTATCGATGCTGCGGCAGAAGTCGAACAAGTCGGTAAAGCTGCCTTTCTCGGCGCGCGCCTTGAGAATCGCGCCGAGCGCGGCTTCGCCAGTGCCCTTGAGGGCGCCCAGGCCATAGCGGATGCTATGCGTGTCCACTGGTTCGAAGCGCACGCCGCTGTGGTTGATGTCCGGCGGCAAGAAGGCCAGACCGTTGTCGATGCAGTCTTGATGAAAGAATTGCACCTTGTCGGTATCGGCCATTTCCGAGGACAGCGTTGCCGCCATGAAGGCCGCCGGGTGGTAATGCTTGAGCCAGGCCGTCTGGAATGCCACCAGCGCATAAGCGGCGGAATGCGACTTGTTGAAGCCGTATTCGGCGAATTTTTCCATCAGGTCGAACAACTGCGTTGCGACCTTTTCCTTGACTCCCCGCTGTATCGCGCCCTCGGTGAAAATGGCGCGCTGCTTGGCCATTTCCTCCGGTTTCTTCTTGCCCATGGCGCGGCGCAAGAGGTCGGCGCCGCCGAGTGTGTAGCCGGCCAGCACCTGCGCTACCAGCATCACCTGTTCCTGGTAGACGATGACGCCATAGGTCGGCTTCAGCACCGGCTCCAGATCAGGGTGGAAATATTCGGCTTTGGCGCGGCCGTGCTTGCGGTTGATGAAATCGTCCACCATGCCCGAGCCGAGCGGGCCGGGGCGGTTCAGCGCCATCAGGGCGATGATGTCTTCGAAGTTGTCGCCCTTGAGCCGGCGTTCCAGGTCTTTCGCCGAGCGCGATTCCGACTGGAATACGGCGGTGGTGTTGCCGGATGCGAACAAGGCGTAGGTAGCCTTGTCGTTGAGCGGAATGTCCTCAAGGCGGAATTCGGCCATTTGCGGATTGAGGCGGCGCACATGTTCCACCGCCTCGTCGAGGATAGTCAGGGTGCGCAGGCCGAGGAAGTCGAACTTGACCAAGCCGACTTTCTCGACGTCATCCTTGTCGTACTGGCTGATTGCCGAGTCGGCCCCCTGCGCCGAATACAGCGGGCAGAAGTCGGTCAGCTTGCCGGGAGCGATCAACACGCCGCCAGCGTGCATGCCGACGTTGCGCACGATGCCCTCGAGCCGTTCGGCCAGCTCCCACAATACGCGCAGTTCTTCCTCCTGCTCGATGCGCTCGTTGATTGCGGGTTCCTTCTCACGCGCCGCCTTGAGCGTGATGCCCAGTTCGTTGGGGATCAGCTTGGTGAACTGGTCGACAAAATTGAACGGCAGATCAAGCACGCGTCCAACGTCGCGGATGACCGCTTTGGTTGCCATGGTGCCGAAAGTGGCGATTTGGGAAACAGCGTGCGCGCCATATTTCTGCTTGACGTATTCGATCACCCGGTCGCGGCCATCTTGGCAGAAGTCGATATCGAAGTCAGGCATCGATACGCGCTCCGGATTGAGAAAGCGCTCGAACAGCAAGTCGTATTCGATCGGGTCGAGATCGGTAATGCCAAGCGCGAAAGCCACCAGCGATCCGGCGCCGGAGCCGCGTCCTGGACCGACCGGAACGCCATTGTGCTTGGCCCAGTTGATGAAGTCGGCAACGATCAGGAAGTAGCCGGAATATCCCATCTTCAAGATGGTCTTGATCTCGAAGGCGAGGCGTTCGAGATAGTTGGCTCGTTGCGCCTCGCGCGCAACAGCGTCCGGGAACAATTGCGCCAGGCGTATTTCCAGTCCGGCGGCGGCTTGCTCCGCCATGAAATCGTCGAGGCTTATGCCATCCGGTGTGGGAAATTGCGGCAGCTTGTTATTGCCCAATTCAATGCTCAGATTGCAACGCCGCGCGATTTCGACCGAGTTTGCCAGCGCTTCGGGCAGGTCGGCGAACAACTCGGCCATTTCGGCCTGCGACTTGAAGTATTGTTCTTCGGTGAAAACCTTCGGGCGGCGTGTGTCCGCCAGCACATAGCCTTCGGCGATGCAGACGCGCGCTTCATGCGCCCTGAAGTCGGCACGCTCCAGGAACTGCACCGGATGTGTTGCCACGAGCGGTATGCGCAGGCGGCTGGCGAGTTCGACGCTGAGCGAAACCAGTGCTTCCGCTTGCGGCTGGCCGTAGCGCTGGATTTCAAGGTAGAAGCTGTCCGGGAACAGTTTTTGCCATGAAAGCACGCGTCCCTCGGCCAGATCGGGCTTGCTGGCCAGCAGCGCCTGGCCGACATCGCCCAGATGCGCGCCGGAAAGCGCGATCAGGCCGCCATTGTCGCCGCTGGCGAGCGCCTGGCGCGTGATCTCGACACGGCCATTGCGTCGCGGGACCGGCGCAAGATAGGCTGCGGTGAGCAATTCGCACAAGCGCAGGTAACCAGCGCGATTCCTGACCAGCAACAGCAGGCGGCTGAAGCTGTCGCGCGTAGAATCGAGAGGCGTCTCTTCGGCAATCCAGACATCGCAGCCGATGATCGGTTTGATGCCGGCGCTACGCGCCGCAGAATAAAACTTGACCATGCCGAACATGTTGGCAAGGTCGGTCACTGCCAGACTCGGCATGCAATCTGAGACAGCCTGTGCCACGGCCGCATCCACGCGAACGATACCGTCGGTGATCGAGTATTCGCTGTGGAGGCGGAGGTGGACGAACTGCGGCGCAGACATAGACTTGGGATTGTACCCGCATGGGCAAGAGGAGGAAATTATTGCTGGGTGTGAAGCGGCCCTCCCCCATCAATTGGCATGGCACAAACAAAAAAGCCGCTCAAATCGAGCGGCTTTTTCATGTTGCAGCGAATTAACGCTTCGAGAACTGTTTGCGGCGACGGGCCTTGTGGAAGCCCACTTTCTTGCGTTCGACTTCGCGCGCATCGCGGGTGACGAAACCAGCCTTGGACAGCGCCGGCTTGAGGTCGCTGCTGTACTCGATCAGGGCGCGCGTAATGCCGTGGCGCACGGCGCCGGCCTGACCGGATTCGCCACCGCCGGTGACAGTCACCATGATGTCAAAGGTATTAGCGTGATCGGTAAGCTGTAGCGGTTGACGAACCACCATGCGACCGGTTTCGCGGGAGAAGAACTCGTCTACCGGCTTATTGTTGACGACAATCTTGCCAGAGCCCTGTTTCAAGAATACCCGGGCTATCGCAGTCTTGCGGCGGCCTGTTCCGTAGTAGTAGTTCACTGCCATGATATTTTCCTATCAAACTTCCAGCGGTTTTGGCTGCTGCGCGGTGTGCGGGTGCGTAACGCCAGCGTAGCACTTCATTTTTTTCAGCATTGCGTAGCCGAGGGGGCCCTTGGGGAGCATGCCCTTGACGGCCTTTTCAAGAATCCGGGCAGGAAAGCGCTGCTGCAACTTGGCGAAGTTGGTTTCGTAGATACCGCCTGGATAGCCGGAGTGGCGGTAGTACATTTTGGCTTCGGCCTTGTTGCCGGTTACACGCAGCTTTTCCACATTGACGACGACGATGTAGTCGCCGGTATCAACGTGCGGTGTGTATTCGGTCTTGTGCTTGCCGCGCAGGCGGCGCGCGATTTCAGTGGCCAGTCGGCCCAGTACCTTGTCGGTCGCGTCGACGATGAACCAGTCGCGTTTGACTTCGTGCGGCTTGGCGGAAAAGGTTTTCATGAGATCCTCTGCATCCATTGCCCTCAAGTGGGCCTTGGTCTTATTTACGGAAACCGCGCATTCTACGACAGTGGTCCGATCACTGTCAAACCGCAATCGGACTGTTTTTGACGAAGTCGGGCGGTTGGTGTTTCACAGGTGTTCAACTTCGAGTGTTCGACTGGCTTTCAAAACACCCCAGTTCGATTCGTTGAGTCGGTTGCCAGTCCTTCTGGCGGTGCTCGGCAACGATATTGGTAAAAATCCCGCCGCGCACATGGAATCGGGCTGTCAGGCGCATGTAACGGGGGCTGGCCGCTGCGACCAGGTCGTCCAGGATGCGATTGGTGACTGCCTCGTGGAATGCGCCTTGGTCGCGGAAACTGCAGATGTGGAGTTTGAGGCTCTTCAATTCGACGCACAGCTTGTCCGGGATGTAGTCGAGAATCAGGGTGGCGAAGTCGGGTTGCCCCGTCTTTGGGCAAAGGCAGGTAAATTCCGGAATTTCCATATGAATCTGGTAATCCCGTTCCGGCGCGGGATTGGCGAAGGTTTCCAGGCTTGGGGCGGGCTTGATAGGCATGGCGGCTAGGGTGTCGTGTCGTGATGGCGGAAACAGGCAAGGATTCCATTATAATGTGCCATCTTCGCGGGGGGTGCGTTGTGTGTTTTGCGACCTGTAGCATTCATCTGCTCGACCAATACGAAATCCATCACACGTGCGCCTGACCAAGCTAAAACTCGCCGGTTTCAAATCCTTTGTCGATCCCACCACGGTTCTCGTTCCGAGCCAGTTGGTCGGGGTGGTTGGCCCCAATGGCTGCGGAAAATCCAATATTATCGATGCCGTGCGCTGGGTGCTGGGCGAATCGAAGGCATCCGAACTGCGCGGCGAATCGATGCAGGACGTGATCTTCAACGGTTCCGGCACGCGCAAGCCGCACGGCCGCGCCAGCGTCGAGCTGTTTTTCGACAACGATCAGGGGCGCGCCACCGGCCAGTGGTCGCAGTACTCGGAAATCGCCGTCAAGCGCATCCTCGACCGCCAGGGCAATTCCAGTTATCACATCAATAATCTGCACGTCCGCCGCCGCGACGTGATCGACCTGTTCCTCGGCACCGGCCTGGGGCCGCGCGCCTACGCCATCATCGGCCAGGGCATGATTTCGCGCGTGATCGAGGCCAAGCCCGAGGAATTGCGCGTATTCCTGGAAGAGGCCGCAGGCGTTACGCGCTACAAGGAGCGGCGGCGCGAAACCGAAAACCGGCTTTCCGATGCGCGCGAGAATCTGGCGCGCGTGCAGGATATCTGCGGCGAACTGGAAGGCCAGATCGGCAAGCTCGAAACCCAGGCCGAGGTCGCCCGCCAGTACCGGGATTTGCAGGCCCAGTTGTCACGCTGCCAGAACCTACTGTGGCTGAAAAAACGCAACGATGCCCGCAGGGAACGCGAGCGCGCGGTGTTGGAGGTGGAAAAGGGCATTACCCGGCTGGAAGCCGAAACCGCGCAGTTGCGCGAGATCGAAGCTAAGGTTGAGCAGGCGCGTGAAGCGCATTTCGCTGCCAGCGATACGCTGCATGCGGCGCAGAGCGAGATGGTCGGCGCCAACGCCGAAGTCAGTCGTCTCGAAAGTGAGATACATCACTTGCGCGATGCGCGGCAGAAGCTGGAAACCCGGCTCGCCCATCTTGCCGCCGAAGAAAAACACTGGAACGGCCAGTTGCTGGAGTTGGAGCAGGCATCTTCGCGCTGGCAGGTGCTGCTGGACAACGCCGTGCAGCGCGCCGAGATCAGCAGCAGCCGTCACGAGGAAGCGGTGGCGCGTTTGCCTGAGGCCGAGGAGGCGGTGCGGATTGCGGAAGAGTCCGTCACTGCCGCGCGCCGAGCGGTGAACGAGGCCGAGCAAGGCTCTCGTATCTGCGAAGCCAACCACATCCACGCCCAGCGCGCCCTCGAAAATTTAACGCAACGCCGCGCCCGCCTGGAACAGGAACGAATAGCCCTTGGACAGCCCGATCCAGTGCAACTCGCGGCCAGCCAGGAGGCAGTGGCGGTAGCGGAAGCCGGGTTGACATCGCAGCAACAACTGCTGACGGAAGCGCAGGCGCGCTTGCCGGAACTGGAGGCCAAGCTGCGCGATGCGCGTGAGCGCATGCAGGCGGCGCATCGCCAACTGACGGAGACACGCGCCCGGCGCGACGCCTTGCAGCAGTTGCAGCGCCGTGTGCTGCAAAACGGAGAGGCGAGCGATCTAGGCGCCTGGTTGGAACGGCATGGGCTGGCCGAGGCTGTTCCGCTGTGGCGCGCCATGAAGGTCGAATACGGCTGGGAAACCGCTGTTGAGGCTGTGCTACGCGAACGGTTGGCGGCTATTACCACCAACCAACAAACTGCCGGCATGGCGCTGTCCGATCCGCCGCCGACGACATTGGCGTTGGCGCTGCCGAACGGCGCGGCGCGTAGCGACAGGCGGACTCCCGCCGATTCATTGCGCGCCAAGGTAAGCTGCGACGACCCGCGCTGGGCAGCGGTGCTGGACGAATGGCTGGTTGGCGTCAGCATTGCCGATGACCTTGCCGCCGAGTTCTCGAATTTCGAAAATCATGAGGTGGGCGCTGCCGGCAGCGTCTGGGTCAATCGCGCTGGACATCTGTTGTCGTCGCATGGCCTGGTGCTGTATGTTCCTGACAGCCGCACGCATGGCGTGATCGAGCGCCAGCGCGAGATCGAAGCGCTGGAAGCGGCGTTTGAACAGCATCAGCGGGACGAGGAGACGACGCAGGGAAGCGTGGCCGAATCCGAGCGCCTGCTGGTAGATCATCAAGAGCGGCTGGCCGCGATTCGTCGCGCCATACAGGAATTGCAGCAGCGTTTGCACGCCGCCCAGGTCGAGGCGCTCAAGCTGACCCAGGAACAAGCCCGCTACGACGAACGCGCCGCGCAGATCGACCGCGACCTGGGCGAGATTGCCCAGGGCGAAGAAAACGAGCGCATGGAGCTGCTGCGCGCCGAGGAAGAAGCCTCGCGCTGGCGCGAGCAGCGCGAGACGGCGCACTTGCGACTGAATCAGGCCATGGACGTGCAGCGCAGCCGCGATACAACCTTGCGCGAGGTACGTAGTCAGGAGCAATCCCTGGCGCGCGAGGCGCAGGAAGCGCGTTTCACCGAACGCGAATGCACCGGCAAGCTGGAGGACAACGCCCGCGCCAGCCAGACGGCGCGCGAGCAACTGGAACGCATCGCCAGCGAGAAGGCGGAGGCCGAATCGCAGCGTGGCGGCATCAGCGACGAAGCCTTGCAGGAAAAATTGCAGGCGGCGCTGGCGGCCCGCCAGGAACGGGAATCGCTGCTGGCGACGCGGCGCATTGCGCTCGACGAAGCGGCGGCGGAATTGCGCGGCCTCGACGAAAACCGCATGCGCGTCGAGCAGTCGCTGAGTCCCTTGCGCGAGCGCATCGGCGAGTTGCGTCTCAAGGCACAGGCGGCGCAACTGAATGAAGAGCAATACGTGGAACGGCTGGCCGAGGCCAAGGTCGATGAGGCGGCCCAGGCGGAACTGGCGACCGAACTGACGCGCGGACTCAAGGACAGCGTGCTTCAAGCCGACATTGCCCGTCTAGCACAGGAAATCGAGGCGCTGGGGCCGGTCAATCTCGCCGCCTTGGAAGAGCTTGCCACGGCGCGCGAGCGCAAGGGGTATCTCGACGAGCAGTCCGCAGACCTGAACCAGGCTATCAATACGCTGGAGGATGCCATACGGCGCATCGACCGCGAAACGCGCGAGCAGTTGCAGCAGACTTACGATACCGTCAACAGTCATTTCGGCACGTTGTTCCCGCAACTGTTTGGCGGCGGCGAAGCGCGCCTGATCCTGACCGGCGACGAGATTCTGGATGCCGGCATCCAGGTCATGGCGCAGCCGCCGGGCAAGAAGAACAGCTCCATCCATCTGCTTTCCGGCGGCGAGAAGGCGCTCACGGCGATTGCGCTGGTGTTTGCCATGTTCCAGCTCAATCCGGCGCCGTTCTGCCTGCTCGACGAGGTGGATGCGCCGCTCGACGATAGCAATACCGAGCGTTTTGCCAATATGGTCAAGCGCATGTCGCAGCAGACGCAGTTCCTGTTCATCAGCCACAACAAGATCGCGATCGAAATGGCGCAACAACTGGTTGGGGTTACCATGGAAGAGCAGGGCGTTTCGCGCGTGGTTGAGGTCGACATTGAAGAAGCATTGAGCATGAGCGAGGAGGTTGCGGCTTGATTGCAATCGAAAGTTGCCCGTTTAAAAAATATGGCTTGAAATAGTTTGGCCAGTGGTCTCAGAATGACGTAGGTTGGATGTTTAAGGATTTTCAGACATGGTAATCAGCGAATTTCAAATAGGCCTGATTGGCTTGGGCGCTACGGCGGTGATTGGCGTCTGGATATACAACAAGCTTCAGGAACGCAAGTACCGCAAGCTGGCCGAGCGCATCTTCCGCGGTGAGCATTCGGATGTATTGCTTCAAGGCGAAGGGGCTGCCGGCAAGGAAGATCAGCGCGATCAGTACGATTTGCAGGAGCGCATCGAGCCGGGCGAGGCAACGAATATTCCGGGTGGGACAGCTAATACGGAACTGGAAAGCGAGCTGCCAGCGGAGCTTGCCGATCCTGTTGTCGATTGCATGGTTATGTTGCAAATGGCAGCACCGGTTGTTGCGCCCGTTTTATGGCAAACGCAACGGCAGCAGTTGGAAGCAGTGGAAGAGCATTTGCGCTGGCTTGGTTTCGATGCCGCAAAAAATCAATGGCGCAAGCTGACTGCGCATGACGCAGCGAGTTACCAGCGACTGGTCGCCGTTTTGCAACTCGCCGACCGTAGCGGACACGTCAGCGAAGCCGAACTCGACCAGTTTTTCAATGGCCTGCGCCAGCTTGCGGCAAGCATGAATGCAGAGATGAACATGCCGCCGTTAGCCGATATTTTCGACCATGCGCGCGCGCTCGATGAATTCTGCGCCAGTGTCGATTGGCGTATCGATGTCAATGTGGTGAATCGCGATTCCGTTCCGTTCAGCGGCACTAAATTGCGCGGACTGGCGGAAGCTGCGGGGATGCGCCTGCGCGACGACGGTTTGTTCCATGCCGAGGACGATGAGGGACAAAGCGTATTTACCCTGAGCAACCTGGGTGGGCTGCCGTTTGCGCCAGACGAGTTCAGGACGCTGACTACCGTCGGCCTTACGTTGACGCTGGATGTGCCGTTGGTGGCGCAGGGACAGGCCGCCTTTGCCAGATTGCTGGCGGTGGCCCAGCATTTGACGGGCGTTCTGGATGGCGTAGTGGTGGACGAGCAGCGTGCTCCGCTGAGTGAGCCGGTACTCGATGCCATTAGCGCCAAGATCGGCGAGTTCCAGCGGAGGATGGCGGAAAATCAGATTCCTGCCGGGAGCCTGCGCGCCCAGCGTCTGTATTCCTGATCGAAAGACAGTTTATGGTGTGCCCCGCACCTCTGGCTTGTCATGCCTATTTCACCTGCTGAACGTACCCGGTTATTGCGTGCCGAGATAGATCGCCACAATCACGCCTATTACGTCCTCGATCAGCCGACGATACCCGATGCGGAATACGACAAGCTATTCCGCGAACTCCAGTCGCTGGAGGAACAATATCCTGAACTGCGCGCGCCGGATTCTCCGACGCAACGCGTCGGCGGGGCGCCGTTGCCGGAATTCGGGCAGGTGCGACATCGGGCGCCGATGCTTTCCCTCAATAACGCCTTCACCGAAGATGACGCTGCTGCCTTTGACCGCCGCTGCCGTGAGGGCTTGGATGTTGCCGAGGTCGAATATGCCGTCGAGCCGAAATTCGACGGCCTCGCCATTACCCTGATCTATGAAAATGGCGTATTCGTGCAGGGGGCAACACGCGGCGACGGTTTTACCGGCGAGGATGTGACGCAGAATCTGCGCACGGTGCGCAATATTCCGCTACGTTTGCATGGTGAATTGATTCCTGCGCGACTGGAAGTGCGCGGCGAAGTGCTGATGTACCGTGCTGACTTCGACCGGCTCAATGAACGGCAACGCGCCGCCAATGCTAAGGTATTTGTCAATCCGCGCAATGCCGCGGCTGGCAGCCTGCGCCAACTCGATCCAAAAATTACCGCCAAACGCCCGCTACGCTTTTTTGCCTATGCCGTGGCGGAACTGGCGGGATTGTCGTTCCCGGCGACTCATGACGAGTTGATGGCGCAGCTTGCTGCCTGGGGTTTACCCGTGGCCCAGGAACGTGATTTGGTGCATGGTTTGGATGGACTGCTCGATTATTACGTCCGCGTTGGCGCGACGCGCGATGCATTGCCTTACGACATCGACGGCGTGGTGTACAAGGTCAATCATTTTGCCGCTCAGGAAATACTCGGTTTTGTCTCGCGCGCGCCGCGTTTTGCCATCGCCCACAAGTTTCCGGCGCAAGAGGTGATGACAGAGGTGGAGAGCATCGATGTGCAGGTTGGCCGCACCGGCGCGTTGACGCCGGTGGCACGCTTGAAGCCGATATTCGTCGGTGGCGTGACCGTGACCAACGCCACCCTGCACAACGAGGACGAGGTGCGCCGCAAGGATGTGCGCGTTGGTGACACTGTCATTGTGCGACGTGCAGGGGACGTGATTCCCGAAGTAGTCGCTGCCGTGCCTGAAAAACGCCAGATTCTTGCGCCAGAATTTGTCATGCCGTCGCGTTGCCCGGTGTGTGGCTCCCATGTCGAGAAGCCGGAGGACGAGGCCGTGGCGCGCTGCACAGGCGGGCTCTACTGCCCGGCGCAGCGCAAACAGGCGCTGCTGCATTTCGCCTCGCGCCGTGCCATGGATATTGAGGGACTCGGCGACAAGCTGGTAGAGCAGTTGATAGATAATGACATCGTTCGCACACCGTCGGACTTGTACAAGCTTGATGTTGAGGCGCTGGCCGGTCTTGAGCGCATGGCGCAGAAGTCGGCGGCCAATCTCCTGGCGGCGATTGAGAAAAGCAGGACGACGACGCTGGCGCGCTTCATCTACGCGCTGGGTATTCGCAATGTCGGTGAAGCGACGGCCAAGGATCTGGCGCATCACTTCGGTTCTCTCGATGCGCTGCTAAATGCCGACGAGGCCCGGTTGATGCAGGTGCCTGAGGTGGGGCCGGTGGTGGCGGCCAGTATTCGCCGTTTCCTTAGCGAACAGCATAATCTCGACGTCATCAATGAATTGCGCGATCCGAAGTTTGGCGCGCGTTGGACTGAAGACGAGGGGACTGCGATCTTCAACTCGGTCATCGCTGGAAAGACTTTTGTTCTGACTGGAACGTTGCCCACGCTGACGCGCGATGCCGCGAAGGATATGATCGAGGTTCGCGGCGGCAGGGTCAGCGGCTCGGTATCGAAGAAAACGGATTATGTGGTGGCCGGCGCTGAGGCCGGCTCGAAACTCGACAAGGCGCAAGAATTGGGTGTCACAATTCTCGACGAATCACAATTATTGGAGTTGTTTGAACCATGACAAAAGTTACCAAGGCCGTATTTGGCTACGGCCGCCCATCGCCATCAGCGATGGGCTTAACCTTCGCGGCGCTCAGGTTAGCCTGCGCCGAAAACAGATTTTGTCAAGAATTGCATGGAGGTACCTGGAAATGACACGCGTGACAAAAGCTGTTTTTCCTGTTGCAGGACTGGGCACCCGCTTTTTGCCAGCGACCAAGGCCAGCCCCAAAGAAATGATGCCGATCGTCGACAAGCCGCTGATCCAGTATGCAGTCGAGGAGGCGGTCGCCGCCGGTATCACCGATATGATTTTTGTCACTGGCCGCAGCAAGCGCGCCATCGAGGATCATTTCGACAAGGCCTATGAACTGGAATCCGAACTGGAGATTCGCGGCAAACTGGAAACGCTCGATTTTGTCAGAAATATATTGCCGAAGAACATCAACTGTATCTACATCCGCCAGGCCGAAGCGCTTGGGCTGGGCCATGCGGTGTTGTGCGCCAAGCCGGTGGTGGGCGACGAGCCGTTTGCCATCCTGCTGGCCGACGACCTGCTGGACGGCGAGCCTGCGGTAATGAAGCAGATGGTGGATGCCTACGAGCATTACCACTGCTCGGTGATCGGCGTACAGGAAGTGCCACGTTCGGAAACCGGTAGCTATGGCATCGTCGCTTCACGTCCGCTGGCGGAACGGTTGGAGCAGATCAGCGCGATTATTGAAAAGCCAAAACCGGAAGTGGCGCCATCAACGCTGGCCGTGGTCGGTCGCTATATTTTGACGCCGCGAATTTTTTATCATCTTGAGAATATCAATCCCGGCTCGGGGGGAGAAATCCAGCTTACCGACGGCATTGCTTCTCTACTTCACGAACAACAGGTACTGACCTACCGCTTCGATGGCATACGCTACGATTGTGGTTCCAAGTTAGGTTACCTGCAGGCGACAGTTGAGTTCGGTCGGCGCCATCCTGAAATTGGCGCCGCATTTAGCGCGTATCTGGCGAGCGCCAAATAATACGGATCGCTTGTCATGCCTATGTCCCCTGATGAAGCAAACCGGATCCTTGGGGCGGCTGAACAGATTTGTTCCCCAGAGGTGGTTTCGGCAGCGGTTTCCAATATCGCGCGAGAGATAACATCGCGGCTGGCAAACACCAATCCGCTGGTGATGGCTGTGATGGGCGGGGCGGTGGTGTTTGTCGGGCAATTGCTGCCGCAACTGCGCTTCCCTCTCGATTTCGACTATCTTCACGTTACCCGCTATGGCGATGCCACTAGCGGCGGAAAACTGGAGTGGTTGATGGAGCCACGCAAGCAAGTCATGGGGCGGACGGTGCTGGTGCTGGATGACATTCTCGACGAGGGCATTACGCTGGCTGCGATCAGGACGCGCTTGCTGGAGCAGGGCGCAACTGCATGTTATACGGCGGTGCTGGCCGAGAAAGACCTCGGGCCGAAGATGCGCAAGCCGATTTCGGCAGATTTTCTCGGCCTAACCCTGCCGAATCGCTATCTTTTCGGCTTCGGCATGGATGTCAGGGGCGCATGGCGCAATTTGCCCGCGATTTATGCGCTGAAGTAATACCGCCGATTGGCAAATCGAGGGGCGGAGGCTGTATGCGACTGCCTCTGTCAATGTGAAGCCGGTATTACTTTACCGCCATAAATCAGCATTTGAAGGTTTAGTCTTGGCTTTTCCTGGCTTGGCTTCGGCGGCTTCAGGTTTGACTGCGGCTGCGCTGGATTTCACTGCAGTAGCCTCGGACTTGACCTCTGCCGTCTCAGGCTTGACGATCGCAGCTTCGGGTTTGACTCCGTTGCCCACAGGCTTAACCTCAACTGTGTTGGGTTTGACCTCGGTAACCACGGGCTTGGCCTCTGGCTTGGCGGCATCAGCTTCAGGTTTAACTGCTTCGGACTTAACCTTGCAGGCAACTACCATTTCCTTGATTTCTTCTCCAGATGAGAAAAGCGAATAGTGGCCTCTGCCAGTATTCTTTTCCTTGATTTCATATCCTGCGTTTTGGCAGATATTACCTGCGTTTTCCAGACAGGTGGCCCAGTTAGGGCCTGTGCAGGTAACTACATGGGCGACCTTGCCGTCATTGTAGAAAATTGTTGTTGGTGTGGCGCAGCCGGTCAGAACAAGCGTCGCCGTCAAAATTAACATAGGAGACTTGATCACGATTTTCATAACGTTTGCCTGAATGAGGGGTGACGAGTAGATTATAGCGTATGGCAATCCAAGCTATTTGAGCCGAATGAATGATGGTTCAGATCGTTACCTCGCTGGCCTTTCCCCGGCACGAAATCAATTTTCCTCTCGGGTGTGCATGCGCTATTAGCGATTATTACGAAAATTCACAAAACATTCGTGCCGGAATTCGTTTAATATTTAACGATTAATTAAGCCTTTATTGACATCGTATGCCAATTTCACGTTTTATTTCCGATCTCGACAAGTTGATCGAAGAGTTTCAATGCGACGACCGTAGTGCGCAAGCGGCATTCGATGAATTGCGTATGGCCGTTGCCCGTATGAACGAGATAAACCGCCAGCACAGTATTGCGCAGGAAAAACTGGCATCGGTGTTGTCCCTTGCCGAGATGAAGGCCAGGTATCACCAGATTACCTACTCGGGCGTTGAGCCTGAGGACAGGGATCGCTTCTTGTTCGGCGAATGCCAGACCGGGATACCAGAGATAGACGATAGCCACCAGAGAATGTTTGCATCGGGAAATCACTTGTACCGCATATCCAATAAGCGCGATGCTTCCCCCGCAGAAGTCACGGCGGCGCTTGATGACCTGATAAGCCAAGCCCGATCGGGTTTCGATCTTGAAGAGCAAATGATGAACCGGTACATATACCAGGATATAGAAAATCACAAGGATCATCATGGGCGGATGCTCTCCTATTTGGCGGAGATGTATGAGTTGGCATCCACGCAACCTCTCGTGGTGGCGATAAAACTCGAAAAATTTCTAGGCTCCTGGTTTATCTGGCATGTGCAGCGCGAGGATGTCGATTTCGCCAGGCATTATGTGGCGAATAAATAATTGCAAGGCTGGCTTTTCCAGGAGGTATCGCTATGAATATGAAAACGCTTGAATGGAGCGACGATCTATCCGTGGGTGTTCGGGAAATCGATGATGACCATAAGATAATGATTTAGGTGTTTAGTCCCACGGTGTGCTGGACTGGATTGATTTTGAATCTGTCGGGCTCATTTGTCCATGCTTTGCAGATGAGTTCGTAAGGGGACAAGCCCTTCAACGTTTTCAGTCTTCTCGCGA
>Ga0074195_1002124_pt1 | contig 23697 bp, 29 predicted proteins | sample EPASupsiteHSE623_FD_64525 | JGI IMG/M metagenome (GOLD analysis project Ga0074195, IMG submission 64525) | Bioremediated contaminated groundwater from EPA Superfund site, New Mexico - Sample HSE6-23 | ecosystem: Environmental > Aquatic > Deep subsurface > Groundwater > Contaminated ... | reverse complement strand
TAATTTTAATTAGATCTTTGTATAGATTTATTGCTGGGATTGTCTCATTTCTGAATGCATCTAGTCTTATTTTTATTGCATCTACGTTGTCGTCCGCACGTGTTATTAGTTCTCCTCCACATGTTTCACATGTGCTTTTTGTATAGAAAACTGGGTACACAGCTTTACATCCTTTGCAGATTCTTCTTGTTGTTAGTCTGTGCATAGCTGTTTCTTCTTTTATGTCTAAAAGCGCTCCTCTGTATTTCCGCCCATGTTTATCTAGAAGTGCGTTTAGTGCTTCCGCTTGATCTAATTTTCTTGGAATTCCATCAAAGAGAATATTTGTGTTTGGGGCTAAATTGTTCATGAAATTTTCTACTATTTCCATTACCACATCTGTGGATACCAAATGTCCTGCTTCGATGATTGATTTTACTTTTTTGCCGAGTTCGGATTCGGTTTGTGCTAATTTTCTTAATTCTCCACCCATTTCAAAAATTTGCATGTTGTATTTTGTGGCTAATGTTTTTCCAAGAGTTCCTTTTCCGGAGCCTTGCATGCCGAAGAAAATAAGATCCATATATTTCTCAAGTTAAATGAATATGCAGGAGGATTCTAACGATTGTTTTTGTGCGGAGCAAGTAATTTAAATGATTGATTATCGAGAGATAGTAGAAATAATTTTACTCATCTCGGTTTTTGTTGAAATAGTAGCCTATTATGAAAACTCTAGCCTCGTCTGTTTCTGGGCTACTATTTTCCCAACAAAAACTCTCAAATGTCGCAAAATTATTTCTACTATCTTTCTCTTAACTCACTTATCCTAGTAGAACTTGTTGTAATCGTGCATTTGAAGTTGTGCGTTCACTTGGCGAATTAGTTCTAGAACTACACCGACGATGATGATTATTCCTGCACCAGATATAAGGAGAGGAAGGTTTCCGATAGATGTGCTTTGGAATAATAATTGGATGCCTAATGGTAATACTGCGATAGTTGCCAAGAACAATGCTCCAAAGAAGTTCAACCTGTTTGAAACCATTAGAAGGTATTCTGCAGTTTGCTTTCCTGGGCGAATTCCCGGGATATATCCTCCTCTTTTCTGAATATTGTCTGCTATCTCATCTGTATTGAATACAATTGAGACGTAGAAGAATGTAAATCCTATTACCAATAGGAAATATAAAACTAGATATGTAAGAGTTTGCGGTTGGAATATTGTTGCCAGTGTTTGTCCAAATGCTTGAACAGATGCTGATTTTGCGCTTGTAAGGAATTGACCTATTACTCCAGGGAAGCTTATTAATGCTACTGCAAAGATGATAGGTATCATTCCTGCCTGATTTATTCTAATAGGGAAGAATGCCTGTTGTCCTCTGGATCTCAATCCTTGTCCTGCATATGTAAGAGGGATTTTTCTTTGTGCTTCTGTTACTAGGATTACAACTGTTGTCAGGATTACTGTGAATAGAATAATCGTAACAAATGATACCAACTTTGTTTGATCTTCTTGTGCTAAGAAAAGTCCTTGACCAACCATTTCTGGAACGTTTGAAATGATGCTTGCAAAGATCAAAAGTGAAATTCCATTTCCTATTCCTTTCTCACTTATTTTCTCTCCCAGCCATACCAATAAAACTGTTCCTGCTGATATAGTTAACATTATTGGCAAAACTACGCTTGGACTTGAAATGTCTGAGATTATCGGGATTGTTGTCCTAGAATTCAAAAGAATAATCATCCCGTAAGACTGTAGGAAAGCTAGAGGGAAAGTAAGCCATCTTGTGTAGCTGTTTATCTTTCTTTTCCCTTGTTCACCTTCTTTATTTAGAGATTCAAGCTTTGGAACTATAACTGTTAATAACTGAATTATGATAGATGCATTGATATAAGGAGAAATTCCCATCAATACGATAGAAAAGTTTTCTGTAGATCCTCCGGTAAGAAGACTGAACATTTCAAGAAGTTCGTTTCTTGCTGTCATTGCCTTTAAGCCTTCTATATTTGCCCCTGGAACCGTGATATGGGCAAGAAGCCTATACACTATAATTATTCCAAGAGTGAACAAAATTTTCTTTCTAAGGTCTTTTGAGTTCCAGATCTGGAGGAGATATGTGAACATTGTTTAATGAGTTAGATCGGTGAGATGTAGGGAATTACTTGCTTTCCTCTATTTTTTCTTCTTCTTTCTTTTCTTCCTGTTTTGGAGGTTGAAGTAAATGAACGTGACCTTTCTTTGCTTCGACTGCCTTGATTGCAGAAGCAGAAGCTTTATGAACTGTAATTTCTAGGGTTTTCTCTAGTTCACCTTTCCCCCCTAATAATTTAACAGGTTTATTTTTTTTGGAAATAAGATTTCTCGCTAATAGGTCGTCAACGGTTACTTTACTGTTGTCGTCAAATATGTTTAGTGAGCCAGTATTTACTGGTAAAAACTCGATCTTATTAGGATTTTTGAATCCTTTTAATTTTGGCATTAATCTAGAGAATGGAGTTTGTCCTCCTTCAAATCCTGGGCGAAGGGTTCCTCCTGCTCTTTTTTTCTGACCGTTATTTCCACGACCTGCCATATTTCCATGACCTGATCCACTTCCACGACCTACGCGTGTTCTTTTGCTTTTCTTGATTTTGCTTCGTAATGCTAGTAATGACATATGTTAGTTCTTAGTTAGTATGATTAATCTTTTTTTGGTTCTTCTTTCTTTGGTGCTGGTTTAACAGTTGGTTTCTCAGCAGGTTTTTGTGCTTCAACTGGTTTCTTTACTTCTGGTTTTGGTTGAGCGGCTCTTGCTTCATTTGCTTTCTTTTCATTTGATAGTCTTTTTTTCTCCATTACTGGAGTATGTTTTAGTAACTTCAGAATTTCAATTGTTGCTTGAGCGTTGCAAACTTTGTTATTTGTTCCTAGAGCTTTTCCCAATACGTCCTTTACTCCTGCTAATTCTAGAAGTTTGCGTATTGATCCTCCGGCGATGATACCTGTACCTGGAGCAGCTGGCATAAGAAGAATCTTTGATGTTTTGAATTTTACATAAACGTCGTGAGGGATTGTTGAGCCATCTAGAAGGACAGTAATCATGCTTTTCTTTGCCTTTGCTATAGCTTTTTGGATAGCACCTGTAACTTCGTGTGATTTTCCCATACCAAGTCCTACACGATTCTTTTTGTTTCCGATAGCTACAGTAGCACGGAATCTTAGTTTTCGTCCTCCTTTTACTACTTTAGTTACGCGGGCAATCTCAATCACTTCTTCCTCGAATTCTTTTACTTCTTTCTTTTGAAAGTCTCCTTTTTTATTTCCTTTGTATGCCATATGTTCTTTTTATAATTGATTTAGAATTGTAAGCCCCCTTCACGAGCGGCGTCTGCTAATGCTTTTATTCTTCCGTGATATCTGTAACCATTTCTGTCGAAAACCACTTTTGTAATTTTTTTCTCTTTTGCTAATTTTGCTAGTTCTAATCCAGTTTTAGCTGCTCTTTCAGATTTTGTTCCTCCCTTTATTTTCATGTCTGATGCTGCGGCTAGAACTTTTTTGCTCTCATCATCTACAATCTGTCCGTATGTAAAATTCAAGCTTTTGAAAACAACTAATCTTGGGCGTTCTGCTGTGCCATTAATCTTGCTTCTTACACGGTTGTGTCTGCGTTTTCTGTCTAAATATTTTTTTGTTGTAGCCATTGTAATATATAAATTATGATGAATGTTTACTATTTAGCTGCTCCTGCACCGGCACCTGCAGCTGATTTTCCTGCTTTTCTTACTATCTTTTCGTCTTCGTATTTAATACCTTTTCCTTTGTATGGTTCTGGTTTTCTGTAAGATCTGATTTTTGCTGCGACTTCTCCGATTATTTCTTTATCTATGCCACTTATTATTATTATATTTTTCTTTTCTTCATCCATCTTGAAATCGATTCCTGCTGGCGCAACGTATTCAACTGGATGAGAGAATCCTAAGCTTAAGTTTATCTTATTCTTTGATGCTTGAGCTCTGAATCCAACTCCGATTATTTCCAATCTCTTCTCGTAACCTTTTGTTACTCCGATGATCATGTTATTTAATAGAGATCTTACTAGTCCATGTAGAGCCTTGTCTGACTTGCTGTTGCTTGGGCGTTTCACATTGGCTTCAGTTCCGTTAATCTCGATCTTTATATTTGGATGAATAGTTCTTTTTAGTTCACCCTTTGGGCCTTTTACAACTAGAAAATTGTTTGCATCTATAGTTAGTGTAACTCCCGCTGGTATGATAACTGGTTGTTTTCCAATTCTAGACATTCTTTTGGTTGGTTAGAATATTTCACAAATTAATTCTCCTCCAAGATTGTTTTTGTAAGCTTCAACGTTAGACATTATTCCTTTGGAGGTAGAAATAATCTGAAGGCCAAGACCTTTCTTGATAGATTTAAGGTTCTCATTCTTTATATAGATACGTTGGCCAGGTTTACTCATGCGTTTAAGTGAAATTTCTGGACGATTCTCTTTTAATTTTATCCCTATTGTCTTGATTACTCCTTCTCCTTCCACTTCATATTCCTCGATAAAACCGTATTGTTTCATTACTTTTAAGATGTTCTCTTTAATTTTTGAATGTGGCACGTAAAGCGTTTCGTGGTGAGCACGAGCTGCATTTCTAATTCTTGTTAATAAGTCTGCTATTGGATCTGTGTACATCGTTTCTTAATTAATAATATATTGATCTTACCAAGATGATTTTTTAACTCCCATAATTTTTCCATCTCTAGCTAGTTCTCGGAAACAAATTCTGCAAATTCCGAAATCTCTTATGTATCCGCCTCTTCTGCCACATAATTGGCATCGAGTGTATAGCTTAGTAGGAAATTTTATTTTCTTTCCTGCTGCTTTTGCTTTTGTTGCAGCTTCGTTATTTCTTGCGCACTTTACTTTTAGAGCTAATCTTGCCATTTTTTAATAAGTTATTTTTTTCTGAAAGGGAATCCTAGAGCTTTAAGTAGCTCGTATCCTTCTTCATTATTTTTAGCTGTTGTAACTATTGTAATTTGTAATCCGTGTATTTTTGAAATATCTTCTGCTGAAACTTCTGGGAATACGATATGTTCTTTTAGTCCTATGTTGTAGTTCCCGTTATTGTCGAAAGCGTTTCTTGGTAGGCCACGGAAGTCTCTTACACGTGGGAACACTATGTTAATCAGTCTATTTAGCAGATCGTACATTCTCTTGCCTCTTATGGTTACTGATATTCCAATTGGATCCTTAGCTTTGATTTTGAAATTTGAAATAGCTTTTTTTGCAAGATTTACAACTGGTTTCTGTCCGCTTATTAACGCGATATTCTCTACGATGTTTGAAAAATCTTTATTGTGTGATTGGATATAGGATCCGATACCTACGTTAATTTTTATCATCTTTACTCTTGGAACAGCCAAATTGTTGGATATTCCTAGAGTTTTCTTTAATTCAGGAAGGATATCTTTCTTAAATGTTTCCTCAAATGTTGCTAACTTTTCTTTTGTCATGGTAATTATTCTTTGGAATTAATTATTTAGTTTTTACTTTCTTTTCTTTTTCCAGACTTTCTTTGCATTTCTTACACACTCTTTGTTTTTCTCCTGAAGTTAATATTTTGTATGCCACTCTTGTTAATTTTCCGCAAGCTGGACAGACGATTGCTACATTTGAAACGTTCATATACGCCTCAAAGTGGATTATCTCTCCGGCTTTTTCTTTACTCTTTCTAACATGCTTTGTTCTCATGTTCAATTTCTCGACTGCTACTTTATTATTTTTGCGATCCAATTTTATGATATGGCCTTTTTTGCCTTTGTCTTTCCCGGATATTACCTGTACTTGATCGTTAAGTTTTAATTTCATATTAGTTGTAGATTTATAGTACTTCTGGTGCTAATGAGATAATTTTCTGGAATCCTTTCTCGCGCAACTCTCTAGCGATTGGACCGAATACGCGAGTTCCTTTTGGTTCTGTGTCTTTATCTATAATTACTATAGCGTTGTCATCAAATCTGATATAGCTTCCGTCTTTTCTTCTGTATTCCTTTACTTGTCTTACTATTACTCCTTTCTGAACTGTTTTTTTCTTTACGATTCCCTTCGGATTTGCATCTTTGATTGTTACCACAACCACGTCTCCTAGGTATGCGTAGTGAGCTCTAGTTCCTCCAAGTACTTTAATACATCGTGCTTTTTTAGCTCCTGTATTGTCTGCGACTATAAGATTTGTTCCTTGTTGAATCATGATTAAGCTTTATTATTAACTGGTTGAATTATTGTCCATCTTTTTAGTTTGCTCAGTGGTTTTGTTTCGTAGAATGTTATTTCATCTCCAATCTCGAATTTCTTATTCTCCGGATTATGAACATAGAATTTCTTTGAGATTCTATATTTCTTTAAATATTTCGGATGTCTCTTGTATGTGTGGACTACAACTATTAATGTTTTGTCCTGTTTTGCGCTGATTAGAGTTCCTTTTTTAGATACCATATGTGTGTTTACTTAGTTTGTGTGCTTTTTTCGCGAGGTAATGCTTTTAGTAAAGTCTTAATTCTCGCAATGTATTTCTTGTAAAGTTTGATCAGGTGACTGCTCTTTGATTGTCCGTTTCCTACCTCAAATTTGATCTTTATAAGCTCTTTGACGACTTCTGCAAGTTCTTCTTGCAGTTTATTTTCCGGTAATTTTCTTAAATCTTCTAGTTCTTGAATTTTCATAATTATATTTTTTCAGATGTAACGAATTTGGTTTTCAATGGTAATTTATGTCCTGCTAGTCTCATAGCTTCTCTGGCTGTTTTTTCGTCCACTCCTTCCATTTCAAACAATACCTTTCCTTTTTTTACCGTAGCTACGAAGTGATCTGGTGCACCTTTTCCACTACCCATTGGTACTTCTTGCGCTTTCTTTGTAAGTGGTTTATGAGGGAAAACTGTAATCCAGATTTTTCCTCCACGTTTCACGTATCTAGTCATAGAGCGACGAGATGCTTCAATCTGTCTTGAAGTCAGCTCTCCTCCTTCCATTGATTTTAGGCCGTACGTACCGAATGATACACGATTGCCTCTTATAGCAACTCCGAAGGTGTCGCTTCTGCCCCTAAATACTTTTCTGTGCTTTTGTTTTCTTGGTTCTAACATAGTTATATTTACTTAATTTCTTCCATTTGTTCTGCTAGGCGAGCGAGCATGTCTGTTTTGAAGACTTCTCCTCTATAAATCCATACTTTTATACCAATTTTACCGTATGTTGTTTGAGCTGCTCTTGAGCAATAGTCGATATCTGCGCGGAATGTTTGTAACGGAACTTTTCCTTTAATGAAGTATTCACTTCTGGAAATTTCAACTCCGTTTAAACGTCCTCCAAGATATATTTTTGCTCCTCTTGCTCCTGCTTCCATCACTTTTTCCAATGCCATCTTTGCTGCACGTCTGTATGCGACTCTTTTCTCAACCTGTTTTGCTACCATTTCGGCTACGATTGTTGCTTCTAACATTGGTTTTTTAACTTCCTTGATATTGATTGAGAAATTCTCTTTGAATTTTTTGTGTAGTTCGTCTCTTAGTTTGTCTATTGTTTCTCCACCTCTTCCGATTATAAGACCAGGTTTTGAGGTGTGGATATTTATAATAGCCTTACCCTGTGTTCGTAAAATCTCAATTTTTGAGACACCTTCCTCTAATTTTGCATTTAGAAGCTTCTGGATAGCTAAGTCCTGGTGCAACATTTTTCTAAAATTTCCTTTTGTTGCGAACCACTTAGAGTCCCAGTCTCTGGTGATGCCAATTCTTATTATTTTTGGATTGACCTTGTGTCCCATTTGATTAATTAAGATTTAATAAATTATTTTTTTGCCTTTGCGGATGGCTTCTTTGTTATTTTTTTAGCTTCTTTCTCAGCTTTCTTCTCCTCTTTTTTATCTGTTGCTGCCTTTGTTGCGTCTATTAAGTCTAGTTTCACGATGATATTTGAAGTTCTCTTTAGTATTGGATGAGCACGACCCTTTGATACTGATACACTTCTTTTAAGTGTTGGGCCTCCAGTTACGATGATCTCTTTTATTAGTAGGTTGTCTTTATTTTGTTTAAAATTGTTCACTGCGTTTGCTGCTGCTGAAGCTATTAGCTTTCTCAGTGGAGTTGCTCCTTTCTTAGGTGTGAATTTCAGAATATCTAGAGCTTCTTTTACGGTTTTCCTTCTAACTAGTGCAGCCACAAGGTTCGTTTTCTTCGGAGTGATTCTAATTTGAGTTAAGATTGCTTTCATAGTTTATTTATTATTTTCCTTCAGTTTTTGCTAGTTTTCCTCCATGTCCCTTGAATTTGCGAGTAGGGGAGAATTCACCAAGCTTATGACCTACCATATTTTCAGTCACGAATACTGGAATGAATTGGTTTCCATTATGAACTGCGAAGGTATGTCCTACGAAGTCTGGAGTCACAACGCATTCTCTGGACCAAGTCTTGATTGGGCGTTTTTCACCACTCTCGTTCAGACGAGTAACTTTCTTCATTAGTTTTGGATCTACGAATGGTCCTTTTTTTGAACTTCTTCCCATGGTAGGAATTAGTTAGGTTATAATTAATATTAACGTCTTCTGTCTTTTACAATCATTCTATTTGTGATAGATTTTTTCTTTCTAGTTTTGAATCCTAGTGCGTGCATTCCCCAAGGACTTTTTGGATATTTAAGACCTACTGGAGAACGACCCTCACCACCTCCATGTGGATGGTCTACTGGATTCATGGCTTTACCTCTTACAGATGGGCGAATACCCATATGTCTTTTTCTTCCTGCCTTTCCAATCTTTATATTTGAGTGATCGATATTTCCGACTTTTCCTATATTTGCGTAGCAATTTTTGTTTACAAGTCTTGTCTCTCCTGATGGCATCTGGATTTGAGCGTACTTACCTTCCAGGGAAACCAATTTGATTGCAGCACCTGCACTTCTTCCTAATTGTCCTCCTTTCCCAGGATTCATTTCTACGTTGTATATGTCGTAACCTACAGGGATGTTCTTTATCATTAGGCGGTTTCCGACTTTTACTTTTGCTTTCTCTTTAGTCTCTAGAACGTCTCCGACTTTTATTCCTTCTGGTGCCAAATGGTATCTTTTTTCTCCATCTATGTATTGAACTAACATTATTAATGCTGTTCTGTTTGGATCATATTCGATAGCTTTTACTTTTCCTTCAATATTTATCTTATCGTTTTGTTTGAAGTCCATGATCCTGTACATTTTCTTTGCGCCACCACCTCTGTGTCTTTGAGTAATTCTCCCATAGTTGTTTCTACCTGCATTGTTTTTTATTCTAACAATCAGTGATTCTTCAGGGTATTTTTTAGTCACTTCCACGAATGTTGAAACACTCATGTGGCGAACTCCCGGCGTAGTTGGTTTGAATTTTCTGATTCCCATTATTTACTTTTTTTAGAATCTTTGAATTTATTTGGGTCCATTGTCTTTTTACCTTTTAGGGTGACAACTGCCTTTTTAAATACTGGTCTTTTTACCATTATATTGCCTCTCCCAAGTAATCGTTCTTTCTTAGGGCTAAGCATCATTTGTACTTTTGCTACGTCTACTCCATATAATTCTTTTATAGCTTGTTTGATTTCTACTTTATTTGTGTCACGTCTTACCAGGAAAGTGTATTTGCCTTTACTCTGTTCTAGTGAACTTTTTTCTGTGACGATTGACTTTATGATAGGTGAATATGTCTTCATGATTACTTAGTTGAGCTTAAAAATGTTTTTTTCATTACATCAACAGCGTCCTTAAATAAAACGACGCTTTTGAATCTTTGTAGGTCTTGAATATTTGTATAATTTGCTTGGATAATTTTTATATTTGGTAGGTTCTCTGCAGATTTTTGCACTACACTGCTTTTACCAGGGATTATTACTAGAACTTTTCTTTGAACTGGAAGTTTTGCAATCATTGCTGCAAATTCTTTTGTCTTTGGCTTTGTCATTTCGTATCCTTCAAGTCCGATAACTTCTTTTGATCTGACTTTCTCTGACAATGCGCTGAATAATGCTTGTCTTCTCTGTGCCTTTGGCATCATCTTTGAGAAATTTTTGACATTTCTTGGTCCGAATACTCTTCCTCCTCCTTTATAGTGTGGAGATCTTATAGAACCTTGACGTGCATTACCGGTGCCTTTCTGTTTGTAAGGTTTTCGGCCTCCTCCGCTAACTTCTGCTCTTGTTTTTGTGTGAGCTAATGGAGTTCTCTGATTTGCCAATTGCATCACTAATGCTTGGTGAATCAGGTCTCCATTGAATTCGACTTCAAATATTTCTTTTGGGAGAGATAATTCTCCAGCTTTTTCTCCTGTTTGTTTGTAGAGGTCGATGTTCATTATTGTTTCTTAATTATTACTAGGCCACTTTTTGGACCTGGAATCTGTCCTTTTAGACAGATGATATTTTTGGATAAATCAATCATTTCTACTGGTACGCTTTGGATTGTAACGGTATCATTTCCCATTTCTCCAGGAAGTTTCTTTCCTTTGTGTACGCGTCCTGGTTTAGCACGGGTACCAACTGAACCTGGTTCTCTCTTCATGTGTGAACCGTGAGTTCTGCATCCTCCACGGAAATGATATTTTTTTACTACTCCCTGGAAACCTTTACCTTTTGAAACTCCTGTAATCGTTACTTTTTCCAAGTCTTTTAGGGCTTCTAGAGTTAAAGCATCTCCTTTCTTGTAATTTGTTATTTCCGTTGCGTCGATTTTGAATTCTCTTGAATGTGCGAATTTCTTTGTCTTTGTAGGTTTTCGTAATTTAGAAAAACCGAGGACTATCGCCGGATATCCATCTTTTTCTACCGTTTTTACCTGAGTAATCTCATTTGGTGAGCACTCTATAACGGTTACTGGGATCACACGGCCATCATCTTTGAAAAGACGAGTCATTCCTAATTTTTTTCCGAGAATTCCTAACATGATTTGTATTGGTTAATCCACTTTGATGTGGAGCCTTGAATTGATTTTTTTGAAACCTCATCAAGGAGCTATTTAACGTGCAATATTCAAATTGCCGTCCAACTATACAGACCGAGATCTGGATAGTCAAGATAATTTTTATTGATTATATGTATCAAGGTTTGTTGGCTTGTTGATTGAGTAAAAATGGAGTAAATTATTTTTGCGGTTAAAGAATAATCATGAGGTATTACTGTAAATATATAGATAAAGCTTTTAAGGATAGGTGGGAACTTCTGACCAAAAGAAATTTGGTTTCCGGGTTTCATCAGTCTTTTGATTGGGCGAAGTTTAAAAATGAGGATGGATGGGGTACTTATAAAATAGGAGTTTTTGATAAAAATACTGATGAGCTTGTGGGTGGGGCTGTGCTTTTTCAATTTTCATTTTCTAATGGAACCGATTTTTTATATATTCCTGATGGGCCTGTTTTGAATTACTCAGATGATGAAATATTGATTGAACAGTGGAACGTTCTTAGGGCTGCAATGCAGGAAATAATAGATGTATCTGATAAGAGTAAAACTACTCATTTTAGAGTTGAACCTAGAATTCAAGAAATTCCGATATTTATAGATGTGGCTTTCAAAAAAGCACCTCTTAATTTACAGCCAAAGTTTACGCAGGTGATTGATTTAACTCTTGATGAAGGCTCTATTTTGGCTCAAATGAAGCAAAAAGGTCGTTATAATGTAAGGCTGGCTGAGAAAAAAGGAGTGAAGGTTGTTGATGTGCCTATTAATGAAGGAAGTATAAAAGAGTTTTTTATTTTATATGATAAAACTTTTTCTAGAAAAGGATTGGCTAAAAAGGATTTGCGGTTTTTTGAAAATCTAATGAATTCTTGTAAGTCGATCGCAAAATTGTATTTTGCTCTAAATGGAGAGAAAAGACTTGCTACAGAATTTGTTATTCATTATGGAGATAGAGCGACTTATTTATATGGGGCATCGTTAGATGAAGATAGGGAATTGATGGCTCCTTATTTGATGCATTGGGAAGTCATGAAAGAAGCGAAAAAACTTGGTATGAAAGAATATGATTTATGGGGAATTGCTCCACCTTCTGCTGAGGGACATGATTGGAAAGGAATAACTGAATTTAAAAAGAAATTGGGTGGGAAAACAGTATCTCTTATCGGGGCGTATGATTGTATCATACAAAAGGACATCTATGAGTCCTTTTTGAAGAAGCATGAATCTTAAAACTCTTGTCTTCCAGTGGGGTTTGTGGAACTTTGTATATTGAGAATTTCTGTCTTTTTATTTGCTTTCTTCTTTCGTTGACTTCCCGTCGACATATACTACTGGTTCTTTAGAAGAAGTGTCTGTTTTGTTGTCTGAGTATGCCTTTTCGGTTTTGTAAGAAGGATCAGTTTTCTCATCCGCATAAGCCTTTCCGTCTACGTAAACGCTAGCATCTTTGGTAGATTTTTCATCTGAATATGTTTTTCCCTCCTTGTAAGAAGGATCAGTTTTTTCATCTGTATAAGCTTTCCCGTCTTTGTAAGAAGGATCTTCTTTTGTTGATTTTTCGTCTGAATATGCCTTTCCGTCTACGTAAACACTAGCATCTTTTGTAGATGGTTCTTCTTTATAGGACTTTTCTCCTTTATAAGCCAATGCGGTTCCTCCTGTTATTATTGAGCATATAGTTGTTATTAGTCCAGCTACCGCAGTCGTGATTTTCTTGTTCATGATAAATTGTTTAAGTTAATGTTATCGAAATAATACCATTTATTTCTAAAGTGTCAACCGGGTCGAAACATTAAGACTTTTACGCTTCTTTCTGTAACATCTTGATCTCTATTTCTACTCCTGCTGGAAGACTTAAATTTGAAAGCGCTTCGATTGTTTTTGGAGTAGTCTCAGTGATGTCTATAAGTCTTGCGTGAGTTCTGATTTCAAATTGTTCGCGTGCGTTTTTGTGAACGAATGTAGATTTGTTCACTGTGTATTTCTTGATCTTTGTTGGTAGGGGAATAGGTCCTGCTACCATTGCTCCTGTTCGTTCTGCTGCGTCGATGATCAATTTTGAAGTTTCATCGATAACTTTGTGGTCAAAAGATTTAATTTTGATTCTGATCTTTTGTTTGCTTGCTGCTGATGCTGCCATAATGTTTAGTGTTAAAAAGTGAAATGAGTAAAATTAAGATTCTAAAGTTGTTGTTACTGCTGCATGAGTATCTGTAGTTCTGACCCTATCTATGATTTTTTCTCCAGTTGTTCTATCGTATGTAGCAATAGGTGTTCCGTTGATCTGTATAGGGTTAACGATAAATCACCGAGTGATTAGCTCGGTTAATTGTTTATTAACGTGTTGGAAGTTCTTGTAGTGAACCGAGCTGTCCCATTTCCCCTTTTTAGACAGGGGAGCGAGTGATTCCCTAAAAACAGGAAATCAATTTTGTGCGATATTTATAAAGGTTTGGATAATTGAAGTCAAGAGAATTGTCTATGGAAACCTTTTAGACAAAAAGAAACCCGCGGTTAGGCGGGTTTCTTGGTAAGCATTTTTGTAATCTCTATTACGCTAGGATCTTTGTTACAACTCCTGAACCAACTGTTCTACCACCCTCACGGATAGCGAATCTTGTTCCTTGGTCTAGAGCGATAGGTGATCCAAGTGTAACAACCATCTTTACATTATCTCCAGGCATAACCATTTCTACGTTTGCTGGAAGTTCAACTGATCCAGTTACGTCAGTAGTTCTGATGTAGAATTGAGGTTTGTAACCCTTGAAGAATGGAGTATGACGGCCACCCTCATCTTTTGTTAATACGTATACCTCTGAATCAAATTTTGTGTGAGGAGTGATTGAACCTGGCTTAGCAGCAACTTGTCCTCTCTCGATTTCTTCTCTTTCAATACCTCTTAAAAGTAGACCTACGTTATCACCAGCTTGTCCTTGGTCTAGAGTTTTTCTGAACATCTCAACTCCAGTAACAACAACTTTTCTTGTTGGCTTGATTCCAACGATTTCGATCTCTTCATTTATCTTTACAACTCCTTGGTCAACTCTTCCTGTTGCAACTGTACCTCTTCCCTTGATTGAGAAGATATCTTCTATAGGCATCAAGAATGGTTTGTCCAATTCTCTTTTTGGATCTGGAACGTAAGTATCCAAAGTTTCAAGAAGTTCAAGAATTGATTTTGCAGCTTCTGGATCTTCTGGATGTTCCATAGCTTTTAGAGCAGATCCCTTAATAACTGGAGTAGTGTCGCCAGGGAATCCATATTTGTTTAGAAGTTCACGTACTTCCATTTCTGATAGTTCAGCGATTTCTGGATCAGCAACGTCCATCTTGTTTAAGAAAACAACGATTTGTGGAACGTTAACCTGATGCGCCAAAAGGATATGTTCTCTTGTTTGTGGCATAGGACCATCTGCAGCAGATACTACTAGAATAGCAGCATCCATCTGAGCAGCTCCAGTGATCATGTTCTTTACGTAATCCGCATGTCCTGGACAGTCAACGTGTGCGTAGTGTCTTTTGTTTGTCTCGTACTCCTGGTGAGAAGTAGCAATTGTAATACCGCGCTCTTTCTCTTCTGGAGCGTTGTCGATCTGATCGAAAGCAATAGCTTTGTTTGTGCCTCCGAAATGTTTTGCAGCTACCATAGTGATAGCGGCTGTAAGCGTTGTTTTACCATGGTCTACGTGTCCGATGGTTCCTACGTTTACATGTGGTTTGTTTCTATTGAATACACCTTCAGCCATATTATTTGTTGTTTAAGAATGTAAGTGTAATTTTTTATATATGTAAGTTTATCTTGGTGCGTTTCGTCTCAAACGCGAGCGGAATAGTAGCTTAAAAAATCTTTAAATGCAAGGAAAAAATTATACTTTTTTGCGTGCAATAATCTCTTCTGCTACGTTGTTTGGAACCTTATCGTAGTGTCCAAATTCCATTGTATAGTTTCCACGACCTTGTGTCATAGAACGTAGATCCGTTGCGTATCCAAACATTGTTGCCAATGGGATTTCTGCCTTGATAAACTTAACAACTCCACGATCTCCACTTTCGTAAATTCTTCCACGTCTAGAGTTAATATTTCCCATAACATCTCCAAAATAATTTTCCGGTACCGTTACCTCAATTTTCATGATAGGTTCAAGAATCACTCCGTTAGCTGCTTTTACAGCATTTTGGAAACATATAGATCCAGCTATTTTGAAAGCCATTTCTGATGAATCTACATCATGGTAACTTCCATCAAAAAGTTCAGCTTTGATGTCTACTACCGGATATCCGGCGATAACTCCTCTTCCCATAGCTTCTTGAATACCTTTATCTACAGCAGGAATGTATTCTCTTGGAATTTTACCTCCAACTATAGAGTTTACGAATTCGTAACCTTTACCCGGTTCTTGAGGAGAAATTCTCAACCATACGTGACCATATTGACCACGACCACCTGATTGTTTTGCGTATTTCTCTTCCATAACCACTTCCTTTGTAACTGTTTCTCTGAAAGCTACTTGTGGAGCACCAACATTTGCTTCTACTTTAAATTCTCTTCTCATACGATCAACGATGATATCAAGGTGAAGCTCACCCATACCAGCGATAATTGTTTGACCAGTCTCTTCATCAGTATTCACTTTAAATGTAGGATCCTCTTGTGCAAGTTTTGCTAGGGCGAATCCCATTTTTTCCTGGTCGTCTTTTGTCTTTGGTTCAACTGCAATTCTGATAACTGGTTCCGGGAATATGATTGATTCTAGAAGAATTGGGTTTGCGATGTCGCAAAGTGTGTTTCCAGTAGTTGTGTATTTCATTCCTACCAATGCGGCGATATCTCCGGCTTTTACTGATTTTATTTCTTGTCTTGAATTAGCATGCATTTGAATTAAACGGCCTACTCTTTCTTTTTCACCCTTTGAACTGTTTAACATGTAACTTCCAGCATCAAGTTGTCCTGAATAAACACGGAAGTAACATAGATTTCCTACGAATGGATCTGTAGCGATTTTGAATGCTAGCGCTGAGAATGGAGCTTTTTCATCCAATGTTCTTGTTATTTCTTCGCCAGTTTTCGGATCTGTGCCTTTTACTGGAGGAAGGTCGTGTGGACTTGGAAGATAATCACAAACTGCATTCAAAACTAACTGAATACCTTTATTTTGAAGAGCTGTTCCTGTTAGAACTGGGTATATTTTGCTGGCAATTGTTGCTTTTCTTATTGCGGCTTTTAACTCTTCCAATGTTGGTTCTTTTCCCTCTATGAATTTTTCCATCAATCCGTCGTCTGTTTCCGATACTTTTTCTATTAATTTTGCATGGAACTCTTTTGCTCTTTCTTCCATGTCTGCCGGAATAGGAATTTCTTTTATTGTTTCTCCTTTATCGCCTTCGAATACAAATGCCTTCATCTCAACTAAATCAACAACTCCTTTGAATTCTTTTTCTAGTCCAATTGGTAATTGAATAGCTACTGCGTTTGGATTTAATCTCTGGTGAATACTGTCTAAACTCATGTAAAAATCTCCACCGATTTTGTCTATTTTGTTGATGAATGCAAGTCTTGGAACATCATATTTATCCGCTTGTCTCCATACTGTTTCAGATTGTGGCTCAACTCCCATCGCGCCGTCGAATACAGCTACACCTCCATCGAGTACGCGAAGAGAACGTTCTACTTCAACAGTGAAGTCTACGTGTCCGGGAGTATCGATGATATTTATTCTGTATTGAGTTTCTTTCCCTGGAATTTTCCAGAAACAAGTTGTAGCTGCTGAAGTAATTGTAATACCACGCTCTCTTTCTTGTTCCATCCAGTCCATAACGGCTTCACCTTCGTGAACCTCACCGATTTTGTGAGTTTTACCTGTGTAATAAAGGACGCGTTCTGTGGTTGTTGTTTTACCTGCGTCAATATGGGCGATGATACCGATATTTCTCAGGTTGCGAAGGTCTTCAGCCATACAAATTTTGTTACTTAATTACGATAAATTTAGCATTTTAGAAAAATGCGAAGGTATTATAGGGATGCGGAGGCAAAAGTCAATGAGTTTTGGCTTTGAAAAATTAATATTTCGCAAGATGAGCGAACGCCTTGTTTGCTTGTGCCATTCTGTGAGTATCTTCTTTCTTTTTGATTGCAGAACCTTGTTCAGAAGCTGCATTCATGAATTCAGTAGCAAGCTTTGTAGCCATAGAGCCACCTTTGTTTTTTCTTGCTGCATCGATAATCCAACGACAAGCTAAAGCAAGTCTTCTTGCTGGAGGGACTTCACGAGGAACTTGGTATACACCTCCACCAATTCTTTTTGGGCGAACCTCCATTTCTGGTTTTACGTTATCAATTGCATTCTTGAAAACCTTTTCTGGATCGCCGCCTGTTTTCTTGCTTACTATTTTAAGAGTGTTTGTAAAAATTCTTCTAGCTACAGACTTCTTACCTGCAGACATGATGTAGTTTATGAATTTCTCTTGCATAGGAGAAGATTCTTCCGGAATAAACTTCTTTATTTTTTGTGCCATCATTTTTTTCATATTTTCGAAAAGTTATTATTTCTTTTTAGCTCCATATCTAGATCTGGATTTCTTTCGGTTTTGAACTCCTTGAGTATCTAAACTACCTCTAACGATATGGTAACGAATACCTGGAAGATCTTTTACTCTTCCTCCACGAATAACTACGATCGAGTGCTCTTGAAGATTGTGTCCTTCTCCAGGAATATATGCATTCACTTCCATGCCATTTGTAAGTTTTACTTTTGCAATTTTTCGGAGAGCTGAGTTAGGTTTCTTTGGTGTCATCGTTGTAACCTTTGTACAAACACCTCTTTTTTGTGGACAGCTTAATGTAAGCGGTTTGTTTTTTAGGTGGTTGAAAATACTTTGCAATGCAGGAGATTTAGATTTCCTTTTTAAATTGCGTCGTGGTCTCCTAATTAATTGGTTGATTGTTGGCATATGTTCGTTATTTATTACGTTCGATATTTCGGCATTTTTTGCCACGCCTCCCGGCTGGCAGGCTTGCCCACTTTATACGAACTTATTTTTAAATGCAAGATTAATTCTATATGACTGGTAATTTTTTACTGTTTTCTATTTCTTCCTCTGCTGCTTCGATTTCTTTCTGTGCTTTATCTTTAGGTATTTTGATCTCTTTTGCGTGGCGTTTTTTGAAAATTTCACCGGCTGGAATCAATCTACCGATAATTACATTTTCTTTCAGACCGTCAAGAATATCGATTCTGTTTGTTGTTGATGCTTCAACAAGAACTCTGATTGTTTCTTGGAATGACGCAGCTGACAACCAACTATCTGTATAAAGAGCGATTCTTGTTAGTCCTAGAAGTAGACGTTCTCCTTTTAATTTAGGCTTTCCTTTCTTCTCTAGTTCTTTATTAGCCTTTTCGAATCTAATGAAGTCTACTATTTCACCTGGTAAGAAATTTACATCTGTACTCTCAAGAACTCTGATTTTTGAAAGCATTTGTCTTGCGATGATTTCGCAATGCTTGTCATTGATGCTCTGACCTTGAGAAGCATAAATGCTTTGTACTTCTGAAACGATGTATTTCTGAACAGTGTATGTGTCTGTAAGCTCCATTAATTGTCTTACGTCCAAGTGACCATCTGTCAGAGGTTCTCCTTGTCTTACAATTTTTCTGTTTGCCGTTCTTACGATTCTTCCCTGTGGAACACGGTAGAATTTTTTTACCGGTTCGTGAGTTTTGATGACTATTTCCGTGTCTGTGATTTTTGATACAACTCCATCTTCGTTTGCTTTAACTGTTCCTTTGTGAGTTTCAGCTTTCGCAATTACGTCTTTTTTCTTTACCTTTGATCCAACTTTTACAGTAGGGATAACTTCGCTAGGTAGTCTGTACCTGATTTCTACCGCATCTAGAGAAGTGATAGTGATTTCTGAAACCTTTCCTTTTTGGTGAATGGTTACTTTTCCCTCGATTTCAGATAACAATGCTGGATTTTTTGGAGTTCTGGCTTCGAATAACTCTTCAACACGTGTAAGACCTTGCGTGATGTCGCTTCCTTCTGCAACTCCACCCATGTGGAAGGTACGCATGGTCAACTGAGTACCAGGCTCACCAATACTTTGAGCGGCGATGATACCAACTGCAGTACCAATATCTACTTCTTTGTTTGTTCCAAGATCTTTTCCATAACATTTTACGCAGATTCCTTTTTCAGTTTGGCATGTGATAATTGAACGAACTTTTACTTCAGAAACTTTTGCGTCATTAAGTTTTTTTATTGTCTCTTTTTCTATAATTTCTCCTTTTTCTTCTAATACTTCTCCTGTTTTTGGATGAACTAGGTCTGCTCCAAGAGTTCTACCGTATATACGAGTTTCGAATTTTTCTCCGATCACTTCGGATTCTTCTCTTGTAATTGTGTGAACGTGTGTGGATCCACAGTCTTGTTCACGGACAACGATATCTTGGCTGGCATCAACCAAACGTCTTGTCAGATAACCAGCTTCAGCGGTCTTAAGCGCTGTATCTGATTTACCTTTACGTCCTCCATGTGTAGCAATGAAGTATTCCAAGATTGTAAATCCTTCTTTCAAGTTTGACTTAATAGGTAATTCGATAGTTCTACCAGCTGGATTCGCAACCAATCCCTTGATACCGCAAAGCTGTGTAACCTGTCCCCAGTTACCGCGGGCTCCTGAATCAATCATGAAGAAAATGTTGTTGTTCTGATCGATGCTATTGATCATCAAATTTGTGATACTTGATTTTGCTTTTGACCATATGTTGATGGTGTGGTTGTATCTTTCGTCTTCTGTGATCAATCCTTTCCAGAAATGGTTGTTTACCTGCTTTACCACCTCAGAAGCGTCGTCAATTATTTTTTCTTTCTCTTTTGGAACAGTCATATCTTCTTGAGCAATTGATAGTCCGGATTTTGTAGCGAATTTGAATCCTATATCTTTCATGCTATCTACCAAATTTGCAGTTGTTTGGTGGCTCAATTTTTCAAAACACTCTGTAACTATTGCGCCCAATTGTTTTTTGCCGATTGCGTCGTTGTAGTACGGAAGTTTTTCTGGGCAAAAGCTGTTGAAGATGAGTCTACCAACAGTAGTTTCACGTAGTTCTCCTTTTGCTCTAGCCTTTACTGGGGCATGTAATCCGACGACTCCTGATTGATATGCAAGAACTGCTTCTTCAACGTTTGAAAAAGCCATTCCTTCACCTTTTTCGCCAGGGATCATTTTTGTTAAGTAATAACAGCCAAGAACCATGTCTTGAGTAGGAGTTACGATAGGTTCTCCAGCGGATGGTTTAAGTAAGTTGTTTACTGAACACATTATTTCGCGAGCTTCTTTTTGAGCATATTCAGAAAGTGGTACGTGTACAGCCATCTGATCTCCATCAAAGTCGGCGTTGAAAGCCGCACAAACTAGTGGATGAACCTGAATAGCTTTACCCTCTATCAGTACTGGCTGGAAAGCCTGAATACCAAGTCTGTGAAGCGTAGGCGCACGATTTAGAAGTACGTAGTGATTTCTTGTTACTTCTTCCAAAATATCCCAAACTTCTTTTTTATTTACTTGTATCAATTTCTCAGCGTTCTTGATGTTGTGTGCGTATCCATCTCTAATAAGTCTTCCAATGATGAATGGTTTAAATAATTCTAGGGCCATTAGTTTTGGAAGTCCACATTGATGTAGGTGTAATTTTGGACCGATGATAATAACTGAACGTCCAGAGTAATCTACACGTTTACCAAGCAAGTTTTGCCTGAAACGTCCTTGTTTACCTTTCAACATGTCTGAAAGTGAACGTAGTTTTCGTTTATCTCCAGAATTGAATACTGTACGACCCTGACGAGCAGAGTTGTTTAGTAATGTATCAACAGCCTCTTGAAGCATACGTTTTTCATTTCTGCAGATAACTTCTGGGGCACCAATAGACATAAGTCTTTTTAGACGGTTATTTCTGTTGATAACTCTTCTATAAAGATCGTTTAAGTCTGATGCGGCAAAACGTCCTCCATCCAATTGGACCATAGGACGTAGATCTGGTGGGATAACCGGAAGAACTGTTAGGATAAACCATTCAGCTTTGATCCCAGATTTTGATAAGCTTCCTGCTAATTTTATTCTCTTAATGATTTTCTTGTATTTTTGTCCTGTTGTTTTTTGAGCTTCTTTTTTAAGTTCTGAAATTAATTTCTCTAGATCAAGATCAGCAATAATGTTTCTGATAGTTTCAGCTCCAGTTCCGGCTTTGAAAATGTGTCCAAACTTCATAGACATGTTTCTGTAGTCTAGTTCTGAGAAGACTTGTCCTATGCTCAGGTTTTCCAAGTGAGTTTTGGTGTCGTTATTTTGGAAATCCAATTCTTCGATTTTGTTTGCGAAATCTTTTTCTAGTGTGACTTTAGCTTTTTCTTTTTGCTTGTCGTCTTCCATTTTTGAAATTTCTGACTCTTTCGCCTTAAACTCGCTCTGGATTGTTTTCTTGTAATTCTTGTAATCTTCTTTAAGTTTTGCGATTGCCTCTTCTTTTCCTTTTACGTCCACTTCAGAAACGATGTATGAGGCAAAATAAACAACTTGTTCAAGATCTTTAATAGGTAGGTCTAAAAGTAAACCTATTCTACTAGGAGTAGATCTAAGGAACCAGATGTGAGTTACCGGAACAGCAAGTTTAATGTGTCCCATTCTCTCTCTTCTTACGGAAGATCTTGTTACTTCGACGCCGCACTTTTCACAAATTACCCCTTTATATCTTATTCTTTTGTATTTTCCACAATAACATTCCCAGTTTTTAGTTGGGCCGAAGATTTTTTCACAGAATAGTCCATCTCTTTCCGGTTTTTGAGTACGGTAGTTGATGGTTTCTGGTTTTTTGACCTCTCCATGAGACCATGAAAGGATTTCTTCCGGAGAAGCGACCGCAAGAGATATTGAGTTGAATTGGTCATTTCTCTGGTTATTTTGAGATTGGTTGTCCTGAGCCATATGAACCATAAATTAATTTGTTATATATTTTTAAAATCCTAAATATTTTTATAAACCTAAATCCTTATCGATTGGGTCGTCTGATTTTCTAGCAGGAGTGGACTCTATTTCTATGTTTTCATTTTCATCGTCCCCTTCATTATCCGCTGGAACAATTTCCGTTTCAGGCACAAACTCTTCTCCAGAATCTTTTCTTTTTTCAAGCATTATCATGTCTTGTACTACGATTTCAGTCTTGAATTTTTTTACACCTTCTGGGGTTTCCCAGTTTCGAGTTTTTAGGTAGCCTTCAATGTAAACAAGGTTTCCTCTCTTTAGATATTTGCTGCATATTTCAGCAAGTTTTGCCCATGCTACGCATTCATGAAATTCCGCTGAATTTTTATGTTCTTCTCTTTGTGTAACCCATGCACGATTAGTTGCTACACCGAAAGTTGTTACAGCTTGATTGTTTGGAGTCTGTCTCATTTCAGGATCTCTTGTAAGGTTACCAATGATGATTACTTTGTTGATTGATCTCATAATTGTAGAGAGTTAGAGTTTATAGAGTTTTAGTCTTCTATAGGATTTTCTGAGAAATCTTCTTTTATATTTTCTTCCGTAATTCCTTCTAGATTTCCTTTTTCGCTAGCCGTACCAAGACTTTCTTTGTCTATTTCATCTTTAATTCCTTTTGAAATATCTTCCTTTGCTTCTTCATCTTCAGACAGGAATAGATCTTCGTCATCTTCCAATTTTATACTTCCTCTGTTCTCAAGTTTTACTGATAGACATAGGCTTTGTAGTTCTTTAACCAAAACGTTGAAGGATTCGGGTACGCGTGGTTTCTTAATAACTTCACCTTTAACAATTGATTCGTAAGCTTTTGATCTTCCGTAAACATCATCTGATTTGATAGTCAACATTTCCTGAAGGATGTGAGCGGCTCCATAAGCTTCAAGTGCCCAAACCTCCATTTCTCCGAATCTTTGTCCACCATGTTGAGCTTTTCCTCCAAGTGGCTGTTGAGTAACAAGTGAGTATGGGCCTACAGATCTTGCATGGATCTTGTCTTCAACCAAGTGGTTAAGTTTCATTATATAAGCGATACCAACTGTTACAGGGCGGTCGAATGCTTCTCCAGTTTTCCCATCGTGTACTGTGATTTTTCCATCTGATGGAAGTCCTGCTTTTATCAATTGGTTCTTGATTTCGTCTGTTGATACTCCATTCAATGGTGGGGTAGCAACTTTAAATCCTTGTTTTCTAGCAGCCCAACCCAAGTGTGTTTCCAGGATTTGGCCGATATTCATACGTGAAGTAACTCCAAGTGGATTTAAAACGATATCTACTGAAGTTCCATCTGGCAAGAATGGCATGTCTTCTTCAGGAACGATGATCGAAACGACACCTTTGTTACCATGACGTCCAGCAACTTTATCTCCGATGGAGATCTTTCTTGTCTGGGCAACGTCTACTTTGATTTGTTTTAGAACTCCCGTGGATAGTTCATCTCCAGCCTCTTTTGTAAACATTTGTACTCCTACAACCTTTCCACCTTCACCTCCCGGTAAACGTAGAGAAGTGTCTTTTACGTCTCTAGCTTTGTCACCGAAAATAGCACGAAGAAGTCTTTCTTCAGCGGTTAATTCAGTTTCACCTTTTGGTGTGATTTTACCAACCAAGATGTCTCCTTCATGAACTGTTGCACCGATTCTAACTATTCCATCCTCGTCTAGATCTTTTAATTTAGTCTCACCAACATTTGGAATATCACGAGTTATTATTTCTGGACCTAG
>Ga0074195_1002121_pt1 | contig 23715 bp, 19 predicted proteins | sample EPASupsiteHSE623_FD_64525 | JGI IMG/M metagenome (GOLD analysis project Ga0074195, IMG submission 64525) | Bioremediated contaminated groundwater from EPA Superfund site, New Mexico - Sample HSE6-23 | ecosystem: Environmental > Aquatic > Deep subsurface > Groundwater > Contaminated ... | reverse complement strand
GGGGCCGCGCGCCGCTTGCTTGACGAGATTGAGGCAGAAAATGAGTCCGATGAGGGCTCCAAGCGAGACGCCGGCAGCGTAGGGCATGGCACCAAAGAAAATAGCCGTCAAGGGAAGCAGGGTGATGATGAAAGGCATCCTGCGGCCGATCTTTGTGTTCGTCCTGTCGGAGATGACGCTCGAAAGCGGAATGAGGAAGAGAGCGAAAATGTTATCCAAGGTCATGATGAAACCGATGAGGGTCATCGATGAGACATATTTCCCGAGAAAGATCGGCACATAGGTGTCGTAGAGGGGATCCATGAGTCCCATCGTGAAGAAGCCGAAGCCGATGAGAAAGGTCAATTTGAGGTAGGGTTTGAATCCTTTTTTGTCATCTTTCATCGAGAGCTCCTTTTTGGATTTCGATACATACTACACCGTAAGGCCGAATTCGCAAGGGGAAAACCGTGCCGGGCCCGAAGACTGATTCCATGAGATTCTCATACTCGCCCAATCGGGGAGTCGGGATGTAGGCTTGTATCGTGCCAGCGAAGCCGCCGCCGTGAACTCTGCAGGCTCCCTCTCCGCCGAGGAAGTCTTCCGTGAGCGCGATGGCCACCATAAGTCCCTGGGTTGAGGGCGTGGTCGAGGGTGAAAGATTCTGGAGATATTTTGCGCTTGAATCGCCCGATGCCTTGACGATGTCGAGATATGAGGCGATGTCACGCTCGCGGATGGCGACGGCGAGAGCCGCTGGCCGAAGGGTTTCATGCGCGAAATGCCAGGCGCGCAAGAAGGCCCGGTCGCCGCAAGCGCGGCGGATATCCGCGGCCCTTGCGGTCAGCTCGCCGGAAGCAAGGCCGGATAAGCTAGCCTTGTCAAAAAGGGCGGCAACCGCCTTCATCTCGGCTGGAATGGCGGCATATTCCTCGGTGAGATCGGCATGGCTCCCACCCGTGGCGGCGATAACCAGCGACAAGCCGTAATCCCCGGGAGCGAAGCTCAGCAGTTCCACGCTCGCTTTCGAGGGGGCGCCGAAGCCTATGAGAGCGATATTGCCGAGGGCGCAGGCCATCTGATCCATGAGCCCGCTCGGCTTCCCGAAGTAGACGTTTTCGGAGAATTGACCAATGGACGCGAGTTCCATCGGGGAGAGGTCGATGCCTGAAAAAGTGGCGATGATGCCGCCAATGAGGAGTTCGAAGGCGGCTGAACTGGAGAGGCCGGAACCGGGAAGCACATCGGACTCCACATAGGCGTCAAAACCCTTGAGGGGGGAGGGCCGCGGACCGCGTCGCGCGGCGGATTTCGCGAAATCCGCGATGCCTGCCGCCATGCCGCGCACGATGGCCTCCGAGCTTCCCCTTTCTTCCGACCGGGCGCCCAGGTCGGAGATGTCCAGCTCAAAAGCGCTAAATCCCTCGGAGACAAGTCGAACGCGGGTATCGGGGCGCGGCGCCGCGGCCGCCACGGTATCGAGATCGATCGCGGCCGCGAGGACGTTGCCCTGGTTGTGGTCCGTGTGGTTGCCGCAGAGTTCGGTCCTGCCTGGAGCGGAGAAAAAAAGGAGTCGGGACGCATCCGAACCGCTGGGGAAATGCTTGCGGTATCTCTTCTCCAGATCCTCGTAGCGGGCTCTTTGTGACGCGGCTTTCTCGCGTCCGTAGAGAGCCTCGAGTGAGTCGAGCCTCGGAATGTGGAGCGGGAAGCGCATCGAGGCCGTATTGGAGGCCTCGCGGCTGTCCTCTGCCGATTTGTTCATGTCCTCACCTTGGGGAAGGGTAAGGCTCAAGTATGCAAAACAACTGTCCTTTTGTACATAGTTGGTCTATATTTTTTCTTATGGACGAAAGGAAACGAAACGATGTGAATGCGGAGGCAAAAGCTTCAGGCAAGGGCGCTCGCCATCGTGGGATCAAAACCCTCATCGCCCTGGGCTTTCTGGTTTTTCTTGGCCTCGCGCTCGCGCAATTCTTTTCGCCCTTGCCGGACCGCTCCGATCCCGCGCTGCGAGCCTCTTCCCCAAGCGTGAGCGTGTACGCGAAAGGCGGCGATCTCTATTTCCTGCCGCCGGGAGGCGAAACGGCAGCCTTGGGCCTTATCATATATCCAGGGGCCAGGGTTCCCAAGGAAGCATATTCATATCTCGCCCGGTCGGTCGCCGAAGCCGGATACGCGGCGGTTCTCGTCTCCGTCCCCGCGGGCTTCGCGATTTTTAATCCCAGCGCGGCCTCCCGGCCGATCGCCGTGCTTCCGGGCATCGCACGATGGGTACTTGCCGGACATTCGCTCGGCGGAGTGGCGGCCTCCCTCTACGCGCGGGATCATCGGGATATCATCGCCGGTATAGCCTACCTCGGATCGTACCCGCCAGGGGGAGGCAGCCTCGCCGGCGCCAAAATCCAGGCGCTCGTACTTTCGGGCACCAACGACCTGCTCGCGACGGCGGAAAAGATCGACAAAGCGAAACCGCTGCTTCCGGAATCCGTGCGCTCCGTCATTATCCAGGGGGGCAATCACGCGCAATTTGGGGAGTACGGCCCCCAGCGGGGCGATGGGGTGGCAGAAATCACTCCCCGCCATCAGCAATCCATTGTCGTGGAATCCGTCCTTGCCCTGCTCGCCAGTTCGCGATAGGAAGCCGCGTTCTCCAGGATCTGCCTTAGCTCGGTTTCGCTTATTTGCCTTGTGACCTTCGCGGGGCTGCCCAGGACCAGGCTGCGGGAAGGGATCTTCTTGCCTTCGGTGACGAGAGCCCCAGCCCCTATGATGCATTCATCGCCAATCTCCGCCCCATTGAGGATAATGGCCCCCATGCCAATGAGGCATCGATTTCCGACCTTGCAGCCATGCACGATGGCTCCATGGCCCACCGTCACGTCATCCCCGACGATGCAGGGCAAATTCGTGGCCACATGGAGGATGGCCCCATCCTGGATATTGGAGCGAGCCCCTATCTCGACGGGAGCCAGGTCACCGCGAAGGGTGACATTATGCCATATCGAAGCATCGCGGCCCAGGAAAACCTGGCCCGTGATCGAGGCGCTCGGCGCTATGAAGGCGGCCTGATTCGTTTTTGGATCGTCGCGTGTCATGCTTTGTTTATCCTTTGCAGTGGAGTGGCGGCCGAAGGGAATGATCGCCCGCTAAGCTCGACTTCGTCAACCATGTCGGCGATAAAAAAAAGCGGCCGGAAATCGGCCGCTTTCGAAGCGCAAAAAAGGATTATTTTGCCGCTTTGAGGGCTTCGATGGCGAGGCCGACGGCGTTCGCGGTGATCGATACGCCGGAAATGGCGTCAGTCTTTCCATCGGCTTTTATCGAGATTTTGGAAGGATCGCCGACCTTGATGATGGCGTCCTCGACGCGCTGTGCCTGCACGAACCATTCGCCGTTCTTGGCGTTCATCTTGTAGCCGCCCGACTTGCTCTCAAGGTATTTGGATTTCTTGGTGGCGTCCTTGGGGATCGCGTTCCAGACCACATCGACGATAGAACCATTCACGACCGTGATGAGAATCGTTTCCTTCCAGCCGGACTTGTCAAAATTGGCCCCTTCCTTGTAGTACCAGCCATCCTTGTACACGCCTTTCGCGACAGGGGAAGCCGCGAGAGCTTCCTTGGCCAGGGCGAAGAATTCGGAAATCGTCATCGTCGCGCCGGATATAGCGTCGGTCTTGCCCTCGGCGTTGATCTTGGAGAAGTTGATATCCTGAGTTTTGACAAGGTATTCCTCGGCGGCCTTGGCTTGCGTATCCCATTCAGCCTTGATCTTGGAGCCTTTGATCATTCCGTATTTGCCCGCGGCGGCGTAGGATTTCTTGTCGGCCGCGCCGGCGATGTTGGAAACGCCGTTCCAGTCGACGCTTACGATCTTGCCCTTGCTTACTTCGAGGATGACCTGCTCTTTCCAGCCAGTTTTGGAATAATCCTTGCTTTGGGCGAAATAAACCCCATCTTTCACCTTCGAAAGGTCCACTTGGGCGAAAGCCGATCCAGCGACGACAAAAAGCGCGAGCGCTAGGATAATCAATTTTTTCACGGTATTCCTCCGAAACACTAGAATATGTAGAATGCTATATATAGTATAGCTCTAATGCTATCTATATAAAACCCACCATTAAGATACCATTAGCGGCCTTTAATGACAAGAGCTGCATATAGTGTTTTTTTTATTAACTTGACCCAGGCAATGAGAATAGGAGGAGCTTCCTTGACAGAAGGTGAAAAGCCACATAGTCTCTTTTCATTACGTCGCGCAGAGGATATATGATATATTCGCGGATTTAGGAGGATACAATGAATCAGCTGGCCGAAGAGCTCAATGTAATATTGTCGAATTCCGTCGCGGGGCGCCTGCTTTCAGAAATGGGACGCCGCATGTATTTCCCCAAGGGGATACTGACCCAGAGCGCCGAAGCCACGGAGAAAGCCCACCTCTACAATGCCACCGTCGGCATGGCGTATGAGCTGGGTGAGCCCATGATGCTGGACGCGCTCCGCGAAGCCATTCCCTCGCTTACACCCACCGAGGCTGTCGCTTATGCCCCTACCGGTGGCGTGATGGCCCTGCGCCGCGAGTGGAAAGAATCGCTCGCGCGGAAGAATCCCTCGCTCGCGGGCAAGTCTTTTTCGATGCCCGTTGTCGTGCCAGGCTTAACCGCCGCGGTCTCTTATCTCACCGACCTCTTTGTCGAGCCAGGCGACACGGTTGTCGTGCCCGATCTCCATTGGCCCAACTATCGGCTGATCATCGAGGAGAGGAAGACAGCGGCCGGGCTGACGTTCCCGATATTCTCGAAAGGCGGCTATAACGTGGCCGGCCTCGAAGCCCAATTGCGAGAAGCGGGATCGCGCCGCGGCAAAGCCATTTGCATTCTCAATTTCCCCAATAATCCGACGGGGTATTCCCTCACCCTGCAAGAAGCCGACGCGATCGTCGCCATGCTCATCTCGATCGCCAAGGAGGGAACCGATCTCCTCGTTATCGCCGACGATGCCTACTTCGGACTTCAATATGAAGATAATCTGCTCCGCGAATCCATTTTCGCTCGTCTCGTCGACGCTCACGAGAACATTCTCGCGGTGAAAGCCGATGGCCCCACCAAGGAAGACTATGTCTGGGGCTTCCGGGTCGGCTTCGTGAGCTTCGGCGGAAAAGGACTCGGCGAGCGCGAACAGGATGCCCTCATCAAGAAACTCATGGGCATCACGCGATCATCGGTATCCAGTTCGAGCGGTCTCGCCCAGCATCTTCTCCTCAAAGCCCTGAAATTTCCTGGCTACGAGGACCAAAAAGCCCGTTACCGGAAGATTCTGGAAGGCAGGTACAAAGCGATGAAAAAATATCTCGCCGCTCACGATCTGCCTGGTTCGATCGTGTCTTTGCCCTTCAATTCCGGCTATTTCATGAGCTTCGAATGCGTGGGAATATCGGCCGAAAAATTGCGGATCGAGCTGCTCGAAAAGCTGGGTATTGGCACTATCTCAATGCAGGATAAGTATTTGCGTGTGGCTTTCTCAAGCGTGGAAGAAGAGCACGTCGTGCCGTTGCTGGATGCCATAAGCTCGACGGCCGAATCCCTTTCCCGCAAATAATCCTCAATTCCCCGCGAAGGGAAGGATCTCGACGATGACCATGTTATGGTCCGATGTCGGGATCTTCCCCTGTTCCTGGGGAGGGATGAGCACCTGCACCCTGCTGGCCTCGAATCGGGCGGCGAGCCTTGGGGAAACCAGGATGTGGTCAAGGATGCTGGAGTACCGGGAATCCGAGAAGGTGGGCGCTTCGCGCAGAAAAGAATAGTTGGCGTCGAGAAAATCATTCGACGTGTCGCCATCCTCGGCGAGGCGCAGCGCCCCGAGCGTCGATGGTTCGCCGGCCAAATCCGACGCGTTGGCCGTATTGAAATCCCCCGCAACGACGATAGCCTTCGATGTCAGATCCCTGCCATAGCTGGCAACCAGATATCGACCAAGGGCTTCCGCTTGGGCGCGCCTGGCTTTTTCGGAAGCCGCGTCTCCCATCGCCTTGAAGTGAAATCCATAGACGTCAAGAATAGCGCCGCTGGCGTCGATGGACGCGAAAATGCCGGGCCTTGGCCATTTGTCCCCAGGACCGGGCTCAAGAACCGGCCGGTACTCCTCAATCGCATAGCGGGAGAATACCGCCAGATCATCCTCTCCCTTCGCGTCGACGACGGCCACGTAGGGCAGCGCCCAGCCTTCCCGGGCAAGGGCCACGGAAAGAAGGGCGATATCGCCCCCCTTGGCTTCGTCCGACTGCACTTCCTCCAGGACGATGATGTCGGCGCGGGCGTTCTTAATCATTCGGGCGACGCGGTCATGCAGCGCGATCCGTTCTTTTTTTTCCGGATCCCAGGCGGCGCAGTCGCGCACATTCCACGTAGCGACACGCAACGCGAGGCCAGGGTTAGGGCTGGTTGGAATCGCTGAGGCGGCCGGCAGAGCCGCGGGGGCGGCTGGCAAAGTCGCGGGGGCGGGCTTTGTCTGAGCTTGAAGCTGAACCTCGCCTGGCTTGCCTGAAACGGGAGCGAGAACCAGGTAAGCCACCGCGGCGATACTCAAGACGCTGAGCGCCGCCGAGGCGAAACCGCGCAGACGAAGACCGCCCGAGCCAGCCGGGGTTTTTGCCTTCATGCTCGTATCGAAGCCTTAGAGCCGCAAGCGATGCTCACTCCAGGATGTACGATTGCAGGGGAGGGAAGCCGTTGAAATACACGGAGGAATAGCTCTGGGTATAGGCCCCCGTCGTCAGAATATAGACTCTGTCCCCGATCCTGGCTGTTTCGGGCATCATATACGTTGTTTTCTCGTAGAGGATGTCCATCGAATCGCAGGTGGGACCGGCGAGAATGACGTCCACCGCTGTTCCTTCGCCATCGAAATAGATGGGGTATTTAATGGCTTCATCGAGAGTCTCTATCAATCCGCCGAATTTGCCCACATCCAGGAATACCCAGGGGTAGCGCTCATGGACGGATTTCTTGGCGATATTGATGATCTCGGAGACGATGACTCCGGCGTCGCCGGCCATTGAGCGCCCAGGCTCAATGATGATCTCCTCGGGCCATTCGTTTTTAAAGCAATTGTCGAGAAAGCGCTTGATGTCATCGGCGTATTGGCCCAGGGTGTCTGTCGGCTCGATGTAGTTCGCGGGGAAGCCGCCACCCATGTTGATCATTTTCAGATTGACCTTGAGGTCGTCACGAGCCCATTGGAATAGTTGCGAAACCGTGGTGAGAGCGCTCGACCACTGACCGACGTCCCTTTGTTGGCTTCCCGGATGGAAAGAGATCCCATAGGGCTGGAGACCGAAACGAACGGCCGTCTTGATCAGCTGGCGGGCAAGGTCGGGGTGGGAGCCAAATTTCTTGGACAGGGGCCAGTCCGCTCCAAGGCCTTCGGTGAGAAGCCTGAAGAACACCTTCGAACCCGGCGCGGCGCGGGCGATTTTATCGAGGTCGGTGATGGAATCCGTGACGAAGAGCCTCACGCCTTTCTCGTAGAAGTAGGCTATGTCTTTCTCTTTCTTGATGGTGTTGCCGAAGCTCATCCTGTCGGGAGAAATGCCGAGCCTAAGAAGCTGGTCCAGTTCGTAGCGGGTCGCGATATCGAAGTTGGATCCGAGATCCCTGAGAAGCGAGACGACCGCATCGTCGGGATTGGCTTTTACCGCGTAGTAAATCTTCGTGAAGGGAAGGAATTTCCGGAGATCCTCGTAGTTCTTCCTTATGATATCCAGATCGATGATAAGACAGGGGGTTTCCTTGTCCGCCGCGAAGGCTTTGATGCGCTCGAATCGTTCCTTCGTAATGAAGTTTTCGAGCGGGAAGTGGTACTGGTCTTTCACTGCCGTACCCCTTTCACCATTAGGATTGACCCGACAGGACCGAAACAAGTAGTCGGGCGGTCCGTCATACCGGGGGCCGGCGACGTATCCAATTCCTACAATACCTATGTACTTGCCCAAAGGTCAAGCATGTAGTATAGACACTATATGATCGGTTTTTTCATAAAGAAGGCTTTTTTCGATGGCTGGGACAATCTCTTCGCCCTCGCCGCCTTCAATGTCATGCAGCTTCTCCTCCTCCTGGCCTTCATAGTCCTGCCCCTCTCCCTGGGAGTGAGTGATGTCCTTTCGATGGTGTTTATCGTCCTCGGCATTCTCGCCGTTTCGCTCTGGCAAGCGATTTCCACCTTCGCGATGAACGATGCCTCGGATTATCGATCCTTGGGCATCAGGTCATCCTTCGCTCATTTCCGCGAGGCATGGAAGCCAGGGCTCGCCGTGGGAGCGCTCAATGTCGTGTTATGGTTTTCCTTTACGGTCGGAATCCCTTTTTACCTGATGCAGAAGGGATTCGTGGGCGTCTTCCTGGCTAGCCTCCTTTTCTGGACATGCCTTGTGGCCGCGCTCGCATCGCAATACTATCTCCCGCTGGAAGCCAGGAGGGGCGGAGGATTGCGGAAAAACGTGAAAGTGGCGTTGATGCTACTCATCGACAATCTTGGCTTTTCGCTCTTTCTTTTCTTCTATAACCTCCTTACCTTGGTTATCTCGGCTTTCACCGCTTTCATGGCGCCGGGCTTGTCGGGCGTGGCGCTCGCGACCGCCGACGCGGTGAAGTTGAGGCTGAAAAAATACGAATGGCTCGAAGCGAATCCCGGAGCCGACAGAAAGCGGGTGCCCTGGGCAGAACTCCTCGCGGAGGAGAAAGAACTGGTGGGCGAACGCACGCTGAAGGGCATGATTTTTCCCTGGAAGGAAGGAAAATGAAGGAATCCACACGGAGGGAGCCTGGCTTGAAGCCCCTGGCCCGATCCAATAACGCAAAATCCGACTACCCCACTACCGCCTCGCATTCTGATCGTCTTAAGGAGAGGGCTGAACGCGCCCTTTCTTCCGTCGTTTTCGTCCAGCTGCCCAAAGAAGCCCTCGAAGCCCTTGGTTTCGGCGGCCTGGGGGCTGGAGCGACTATCCCCGTACAGACGGCCGGGCCGATCGTTCGCTTCGACGCTTCGATGGTGAGCGTCGAGAGTGTCATAGCGGGCATGCTCAGGGTATTGGCGTGGCGGCCTGAAAACGAATTCGCCGGAAAATACCGCGAACTCGTAAGAACCTTAAGGCCCGGCCTGCTCGCCGAGCTCTCCGACGCGGCAATTGCCAAAGCCCAATCCAAGGAATGGGAAGTCGCCGAGGAAATCTTCCTCGCGCTTTTGGGGCTTTACCCAGAGTCGCCCGAGCCTCTACTCGATCTCGCCCTGCTCCGAGAGGAGCATGCGAAGCTCCTGCGCGAGGAAACGGAGGAAGCCAGGGCGGATGAAGAGGATGACCTGGCCTATGAATGCTATCGAAGGCTTCTCGCGATGGAGCCGCCCTTTGCCCCGGCCTATTATCATGCCGCTTTCTTTTTCGTGCGCAAGCGGACGTTTGATCGCGCCGTATCGCTTTTAACGAGTTTTATCGGCCTTAGCGACGACGAGGAAAAGGTGGCGAGGGCGAAGGATGTGCTTAAAAAGCTCCAGGAGCTTGGCTATCTGGACACGACATTCAAGGAAGCCTACGACTTCATCCAGCTTGGCGATGAGGAAAAAGGCCTGGAAAAGGCGATCGAATTTGTCGGGCGCTATCCTGATGTGTGGAATGGGTGGTTTTTGATTGGCTGGGCCAATCGCAGACTTAGCCGCTGGAAGGAAGGGGCCGAAGCCTTCGCAAAGGCGGTGAGCCTTGGCTCGCACGAAACGGACACGTTCAACGAAATGGCGATCTGCCAAATAGAGCTTGGGGATCTTTCCGCCGCCCGCGCCAGCCTCGAAAAGGCCCTGCGCCTCGAGCCTGAAAACGTCAAGATCATCGTCAATCTCGGCGCGCTCGCGCATCGGATAGGCAAAAAAGGCGAAGCGCTTGGCTTCTTCAAGAGCGCCCTTGTCATTGACCCCGAGGATGCCTTGGCCCAGGATTGGATCGAAAAGGTCGAGAACGGCGATTGAAGCGATCGATCCCTTGCGGAGGAGCCCGCGATGCGAGCGGCGTCAAGCGCTGAGAATCTGCTTGGTCTTTCTCAATCTATCGCCCGGGAATCCGCGTCCCCTCGACCCGAGCAACTACGAAAGCTCTTGGATGAGGGTGTTTCGGCCTTGGCTTCGGAATCCGCCGAGACGCGCCCCTATGCGAGTTCGGGGGAGCCGGGGGGTATTGTTTGGATTTCCGCTCCCCTCGTAGCCGTCGTCCCGGATTTGCACGCGCGCGCGACGCTTTTGAGCGACTTTCTCTCATCGTTCCTGCCCAATCGGCCCCATTCGCGAATCATCGATCTCATCCTCGATGGCCAGCTGGCTATTGTCTGCCTTGGCGATGTTTTCAACACCGAGGGAAGGCTGGGCGCCGCGCGATGGGCGCGCGCCGCCAGGAGGATGGAGGCGGAGCCTGGAAAGGAAGGGATCCTCAGCGAAGCGATGGAGGAGGAAATGGGCGCATCGCTCGCGACGCTAGGCCTTGTCATTACCTTGAAACGAGAGCTCGCCGGTAGCTTCCATTGCCTGAAAGGCAACCATGACAATGGCACGAACTCGAATCGTGACGGAGATTCGGCTTTCTTTAAATACGCCCTCGAAGGCGCGATGGGCGCCGAGTGGCTCACGCTGCGCTATGGCGCGGAGACGCTGCGAAGACTTCGGCGTTACGAAAGGCTCCTCCCCTTGCTTGCCGCGGGGAAAAGTTTCTGCGCAAGCCACGCGGAACCGGCCTTTTCCCTGAGCCTCGATGATTTGATCGAATACGGGACAAGGCCGGAGATCGTACGCGCGCTTATCTGGACGGGCAATGGCGAAGCCCAAGACGGATCGGTGCGCGATACCCTCTCAGCCGTTTTGACGCCTTCTGTCGCCGAAGAGAGCGGCTTTTGGCTCTCGGGACATCGTCCGGTCGCCGGAACCTATGCCCTGCGCGCTCAAGGCCGCCTCGTGCAGATCCATAATCCCGATCGAAGGCAGGTGGCGTGGATCGACAACAATCCGCGAGCCCCTAAGGGTTCGATCGATATGTATGAGATCCTTGGCCAGGATAAGAAATTGTCGCTTCTTGAAACAGTCAGCCTGTTCCCCTCCCTTCCGTCTTGACCAGTCAGCCCCATAGCACTAGTATTTTTCCCCATGGCATCAAGAAAAAAGAAACCCTCTCGCGGCTCGAATCTGGGCTGCCTTATACTTTTGGCAGGCCTCATACTTCTCGCGGCTATTTTTGCCATAAAATTCCCCGATATCAAAGCCACCCTCGACAGCACGAAATTTCTCGATCTCATGAAGCAGCGAGCAACAACGACAACGACGACTTTGGCCGTCCCGGAAGTCGTCCCGACGGTTTCATCCCCGGCAACGGTTGCCCCGAATTCATCCTCGAAGCCCGCCCAGGCGCCTTCGTCGACAACGCAATCCACGACCGGCGGCACCGAGGTTTCCCAGAAACAGCCGCCGCTCAGCTCGGCGCCTCCGCCGGTTTCCACGACCGCGGGGGGGCAGGAACCCGCGGCGAAGGCGCGCCAAAGCAGCCTTTTCTTCGTCAAGATCGAAGATGACGGCGTCATTTCCCGGCGCGAAGTCAAACGCAACATTCCGGTAAGCGATTCGCCCCTGACCGATGCCATAAACGCTCTCATCGCAGGTCCCAGCGAAGGGGAAATTCGCAGCGGTTTGGTTTCCTTGATCCCCCGGGGCACGAAGCTCCTTGGCATCACCGTGCGAGGCAGCACGGCCATCATCGATCTGAGCGACGCTTTCATGTACAACCATTATGGAATCGAGGGATATTCGGCCCAGCTCAAGCAAATCGTCTATACGGCTACCTCATTTGCCTCCGTCCAGGATGTCCAGATACTCGTGGAGGGAAAGCTGAAGGAATACCTTGGCGGGGAAGGGGTCTATATCGGCAAGCCGCTTTCGAGGAACAGCTTCTAGCTTTCCTGCCTCCTTCGTTGCGGATAATGGACGCCGGTGGTATACTCAACACACCGCAAAATAATCCCTCATGAGGAGGCTGATACGCAAAGCACAGCGTTGCACGAATGGCATATAGCCCATGGAGCCAAGATGGCGCCTTTCGCCGGCTACGATATGCCGATTTCCTATGCCACGGGAGCGATTGAGGAACACGCCATCACGCGGCGTTCGGTTGGCCTCTTCGATATCGATCATATGGGCCAGTTCGAGATTTCGGGTCCCGGGGCAGACGCCTTCGTTTCCCGTCTCGTCAGCGCCAAGGTTTTGGATATGATTGCCCCCATGGCGCGATATTCGCTCCTTCTGGATGAGGATGGGCACGTGATCGACGACCTCTTTGTCTACCGGATGCCCAAGGCCTGGTGGATCGTCGTCAACGCCTCGAATCGCTCGACCGACCTTGCCTGGTTCAGCTCCCATGCGGACAAGAGCGTCAAGATAGTCGATAAATCCGATGAAACTTATATGATAGCCATCCAGGGACCCCGAGCGATCGAACTGCTCGATGCGGTGGCCACTCCGGCCGTTTCCGCGCTCGGGCGTTTCACTTGGGGCAACATCGATATCGAAGGGATTCCCGCGCTTTTTGGAAGAACCGGATATACGGGTGAGGATGGGGGGGAACTTTTTTTCCCCGCGGCGAAGGCTGAGTATCTCTGGAACTTTTTCCTCGAAAAGGGGAAGTCCCTTGGCATCGAAACCATGCCCATCGGACTCGCCGCCCGGGACAGCCTCCGCTTCGAAGCGGGTATGCCGCTCCATGGGCATGAGATAAGCGCTTCGATCAACGCCCTCGAAGCTGGATTCAAGTGGGCTTGCGATTTTGACAAGGAGTTTATCGGCAAGGCCGCTCTTCTTTCCATCGCGGTCATGGGCTTGAAGAGAAAGCTCGTTGGCCTCGATGTCACCGGCGGGGTTCCCCGGGAAGGTTACGTGGTCGCCGACAGGAGCGGAAGGATAGTCGGACGCTGCGTGGCGGGCATGTTCTGTCCCACCGTCAGGAAATACGCCGCCAATGCCTTTGTGGAGCCGGAATGCGCCAGGATCGGCACCTCACTCAGCGTCATCATCCGCGGCCAGGCGAAGGACGCCTTAGTCGTCAAGCGGCCCTTGTATACGCCCGCGTACAGAAGATAAGGCGAAGCGGAAGCGGCGAGGAAGGGGAGGAACCGCTTCGCCAAAGTAGTGGAAAGCGCGCCATCGGCTGGAACCGATGGCTGGAAACGATAATGGATTACGTGAAAAGGAGTGGAACCATGAGTATCGACACGAAAGCGAAGTATGCCGAATCACATGAATATGCGAGGCTCGAAGGCGCCGAGGTGGTAGTCGGGATTTCCGACCACGCGCAAGCCGAACTCGGTGATATCGTCTTCATCGAGCTCCCCGCTGTCGGGAAAACGCTGGCCAAAGGAAAAACCTTCGGCACCGTGGAATCCGTCAAAGCAGCAAGCGATCTCTATATGCCCGTCTCGGGCACGGTTGTCGCCGTGAACGATGCCCTGCAGGGCGATCCCGCGCTCATCAACAAAGAGCCCTACGCGGGCGGCTGGCTTATTAAAATTCGCCCGAGCGATAGCGCCGAGATGGATGCCCTGATGAGCGCCGAAGCCTATGCGAAAGCCATAGGGGAGGCATGAGCCCGTGCCCTTCATCCCAAATACCGAAGCGGACCGCGAGGCGATGCTGAGCCTCATCGGGAAAAAGGACATCGCGTCTCTTTTTTCCGATATTCCCGCGAGCCGACGCTTTCCGCGCCTGAAACTTCCCGAAGGCATATCGGAACTCGAGGTGCTCAAGGAAATCGAATCGATGTCCGCGAGAAATCTTGGTTCGGGACAGGCCGCGTGGTTCCTTGGAGCCGGCGCCTACAATCATTTCATACCGTCGCTTGTGCCAGCCCTCGCCTCCAGGGGCGAGTTCCTCACGGCATACACGCCCTACCAGCCGGAAGTGTCACAAGGAACGCTGCAGGCGATTTTCGAGTACCAGAGCATGTCGGCCGAGCTATTGGGCATGGCGGTCGTGAACGCCTCGCACTATGACGTGGCCACCGCCTTGGCCGAGGCTATTCTCATGGCATGGAAAATCGACGAAGGGCGACGTCGCATAGCGCTGCCCGCCGACCTTCACCCCGACTACAAGGACGTGGTGAAGACCTATTTCTCATCCTTCGATGTGGATATTGTCGAATATGTCGGCGCTCCCGAGTCCGCCCCCGTTGACGCGGGAACGGCCTGCCTGGTGGCGGGATATCCGAGCTTCACCGGGGAAATTCACTCTCTGGAAGCCGGGGCGAAAAAAGCGCACGAAGCGGGCGCCCTCTTTATTGTGCAGGCGGATCCGATCATGTGCGCTCTCCTCAAGAGCCCGGGAGCCCAGGGTGCCGACATTGTCGTCGCCGAAGGGCAAGCCCTCGGCAATTCGATGAATTTCGGCGGTCCCTACCTCGGAGTGATGGGAACCACGGAAAAGTTCATGCGCAAGATGCCGGGAAGAATTGTCGGCGAAGCCAAGGATCACGAGGGAAGGCGAGGGTTCGTCCTCACGCTGACAGCGCGCGAACAGCATATCAGAAGGGAAAAAGCCGTCTCCAATATTTGCTCGAATCAGGGCCTCGTCATGCTTCAGTCTTGCATCTACATGGCGGCGATGGGTTCCAGCGGACTTAGGACGGTAGCTTCCCTATGCAACGACAAGGCTCATTACGCGGCGGCCAGGATCGCCGCAATCCCCGGATTCAAAGTCCTGACAAAAACGTTCTTCAAGGAATTTCTCATTTCGACGCCCAAGCCCGCCGCTGATATCGTTGCCTCCTTGGCGAAGAGACACATCGTGCCAGGGCTTCCGCTTTCGCGCTACGATGCCTCACGCGGCAACGAGCTTCTCGTTTGCGTAACGGAGATGAATACGAAGGCGGAAATTGACCGGCTCGCCGCAGCGCTCAAGGAGGTTTCAGCATGAATCTCGTTCAGGAACCTCTCGTTTTCGAACTTTCGAATCCCGGCCTCGTCGGCTGTTCACTCCCCACTTCTGATGTGCCGAAAGCCGCCTTGCCGTCGGGCCTCGCGAGGGAATCCCTAGCGCTTCCCGAATTGGATGAATTGACGGTGGTTCGCCATTTTACGAGGCTTTCACAGAAAAACTACTCGATCGATACGCATTTCTACCCATTGGGCTCCTGCACCATGAAGTACAACCCGAAAGCCAATGAGGCGGCCGCCGGTTTCGCGGGTTGGCGCAATGCCCATCCCCTCGCGGGGGACGCGAATTCCCAGGGAGCGCTGGAACTCATCTACAAGCTTCAATCCAGTCTGGCCGAAATTGGCGGCTTCGCGGGCGTTTCTCTCCAGCCCGCGGCGGGAGCGCATGGAGAATTTTCAGGCGTGCTCATGATAAGGGATTATCTTAGGGCAAAGGGGGAAAAGCAGCGCGTGAAGATGCTTATCCCCGATTCGGCGCATGGCACCAATCCCGCCTCCTGCACGATGGCCGGCTTCGTGACGCAGACCCTTCCTTCGGGAAAGGACGGGAATATCGACCTCAAGGCGCTTGCGGCGTCATTGGATGATACGGTCGCCGGCATCATGATAACCAATCCAAACACTATCGGGGTCTTCGAGAAAAACATCGCGAAGATAGCCAAAATGGTGCACGACGCCGGTGGGCTCGTGTACGGGGATGGAGCGAACATGAACGCGCTTACCGGCGTGTTCAAGCCTGGCAAGAGCGGCATCGACGTTATACACTTCAACTTGCACAAGACTTTTTCCACGCCCCATGGCGGCGGCGGGCCGGGAGCGGGCATGATAGCCGCCGTCGCCGAACTTGTTCCCTATCTGCCGGGCCCGATCGTCTCCAGGAAGGGCGGCAAGTACGCGCTCTTCATGCCCGAGCGCAGCATCGGTAGAGTCAAAGCCTTCTATGGCAATTTCGGCGTACTGGTTCGCGCCTACACCTATATTCGGATGCTGGGCGCTGAAGGATTGCGACGGGTGGCGGAAAATTCAGTCCTCAACGCCAACTACTTGAGGGCGCGTCTGGAAAAGGTCTATAAGCTCAAATACACCAGAAGCTGCATGCATGAGTTCGTGGTGATGGGCGATATTCAGCCTGGCATCCATACCCTGGATATCGCCAAGCGCCTCATCGACTACGGTTTCCATCCCCCGACAATCTACTTCCCCCTGATTGTGCCAGAAGCCCTGATGATCGAGCCGACCGAAACCGAAAGCCGGAGAAATCTCGATGCCTTCGCCGACGCGATGCTCGCGATAGCGAACGAGGCTAAGGCCAATCCGGAATTGCTCCACGAGGCTCCGGTGACAACACCGGTGGGGCGACTCGACGAAGTGGCAGCGGCGCGATCTCCCTTGCTGTGCTATCGAGGCTGAGCTCGATAGCGCCCGCTCTTCCATGACTGCGCCTTAGGGCGGCCGGAGCCGTTCGGCTCCGGCCGCCCTTGCTTTACTTCATGGCTCATGTATGATTAAATCCAGCCAGTTAGAAAAGTTCAGGAGGGATCGTGCCGCTCATCTCGATTTTGCTGTCCTGTGCGTTTGCAGCATCACTGGTGCCGGCCATATTGCATTTCGCGCATAAGCAAGGTCTCTACGATTCGCTCAATGAGAGGAAGATCCACAACGGCAATATCCCTCGATTGGGAGGCGTCGGCATAGCCACGGCCTTCCTGCTCACCGCGATAATCATCGTTTCGCTGCAACAGTCGCTCCTCGCCGATTTCAACGATCAATTCATAATCTGGCCTATCATCGTATCGGGCATGGCGATCTTCCTTCTTGGCTTGATCGATGACCTCATCGACCTAAAAGCGAGACTGAAGTTGCTCGTCCAGACCTTGGCGGCTATTTCCCTTATCGCGTTCGGTTTTCGGTTCAGGGTCATCATGGTGCCCTGGGGACGGGGCTTTATCGATCTCGGCATTGTTTCCTATCCGCTGACGTTTTTGTGGATCATAGGCATAACCAACGCGATGAACCTTATCGATGGTCTCGACGGGCTCGCTGGGGGAATAAGCTTCATCGCCTCTTCCACGTTCGGGATCTTTTTTTGGGTGCAAGGTTCCCTTCTTTCGGCGGAATTGTGCTTTGCCCTCTCGGGCGCCGCAGCCGGATTTCTTATATTCAACCTCCCGCCCGCCAAGATTTTCATGGGGGATTCAGGGAGCCTTTTCCTGGGCTTTTGCCTTGCCTTCTTACCCCTCCTGGGCCAGCGCGGAGAGAAAGTGGAACTCGGCCTCGTGTCGGCCTCGACCATACTGGCGCTGCCGATCTTCGATACCTTCGCGGCAATCTATAGGCGCAAGCGGGCCAAGGTGTCTTTCTTCACCGCCGACAAGCGCCACCTCCATCATATCCTTCTTCAGAAGGTGCAATCGACGCGAAAGGTCCTTCTCATCACCTACGGGATTAATATCCTTCTCGCCCTGGTAGCCTTGAGCACGCTCTATCTGGATAGAACGAAGAGCTTTACCCTGAAAATATCGGCGCTTGCCATCGTTGCCGGTTTCTTCATCTGGATCAACGGGAAGAGCGCGAAAAGCAAGCGCCCCGAATAAGGCACCTATTTCTTGGGCTTGATCTCTCCCGACTTCGAATAGAGGAAACGCTTTATTTTTTGCGTCGGGGTTTTTTCAAAAGGCCCATCATGCAACTCAATGGTGTGTATCTTTGAGAATGAAGTCAATTTCGCGTTCGCTTCTTTCCGAATCGCTTCCAGGAGCTTCGCCGCGGTTTTTTCGGCGTCGCCCAGAGCATGGCCAATGGATTGCGCGACCGATTTCTCCGCATTGGAGAGGGCGGTGCCCATGCGCGAAGAAATAGTCTCGGCCGCGTCTAAGCCATCCTGGATTCTGGCTTCGAGGTTTTCCAGGACTTCGCTCTTGAGGTAGACGAAGGCGGTCAGCCCCGCATCCCCTTCGACGACCAACGATTCGGCGACATAGGGGGATTGATTCAGCACTGCCTCTACCTCCTCAGGGTAGATATTTTCCCCCGAAGCCCCAAGTATCATCGTCTTGATCCGTCCGCGGACGAATACCCTGCCATTCTTGTCAACGAAGCCGAGGTCGCCCGTCTTGAACCAGCCATCCTCAGTAAACGCTTCCTTCGTGCGCTCGGGATCGTTGAAATAGCCTTTAAAAATGGACGCGCCCTTGGCCTGTATCTCGCCCTCGCCCGAATCGGGGCGCGGATTGGCGATTCTGATTTGTACGCCGGCGAGGGCTGGACCTGTCGAACGGAGAAAGGTTCGGGAAGGGGGGCAACCCGCGAGGAGGGGGGAACATTCGGTGAGCCCGTACCCAATGGCATAGGGGAAGTGGGCTTTTTTGAGGAACTCTTCCACATCGATCGAGAGGGGCGCGCCCCCAACGCCGAAAAATCGCATTTTCCCCCCGAAGGTTTTCATGAGCTTGATGCCGGCGAAGCGGATGAGGAGGGGTTTCGCCAGGGGCTTGGAATAGAGCTTTATGGCTTCGAGGCTGGGCTTAATGTTCGATCGGTAGATCTTCTCGATGACGAGCGGGACGGAAAGCATTATAGTCGGTCGGATCGCCTTGAGCGCGGGAAGAAGCACGGTAGCCGAGGGAGGCCTGTCCAGGTAGTGGATATGGGAACCAGAGAGCAGGGGGATCACGAAACCGATCGTGAATTCATAGGTATGGGCGAGCGGAAGGATCGAGAGCAGTCGATCGGTTCGGTGAAGGATAATGATGGAACGGCAGGCGGTCGCGTTGGAGAGAATGTTCCTGTGGCTCAGCATGACGCCTTTCGACAAGCCCGTCGTGCCTGATGTATAGACAATCATCGCTACATCGTCGGATTTCGGGTGGAAGGGCTCGAAAGGGAGGGCTCTCTCCTTGGTCGCTCCGCTGGTTTTCTCCTGGTTCGCGGGCTTATTCCGAGGCGATCCATCCAGGATATCGAGTTGCATGGCGGCGATTTCGGCCGCCTGGATTTTCTGATGGAGCTTGTTCGAGCATAGGATCGCCTTCGCGCCCGAATGGGCGACGATATTCTTAATCTGCTCCGCGGTGAAGTCGGTGAGTATCGGCACCACGATGCCGCCGGCGCGAAGAATAGCGAAATACGCGATGCCCCAATGCGGTGAGTTTTCCGCGAGAAGGGCGACCTTGTCGCCTTGGCCCACGCCGAGGGCGTGCAGCTTTCCCGCCAGCCTCAACGATGCCGCATCGATTTCGGCGTAGGTGAATCGCTCGCCTCCGACCATCGAAAGCGCCGGGCGCGCTGCGTACTGTTTGCCGCTTTTCTCGATCATCTCAACGAGCGAAAGATTTTCAAGAACGTACATTTGCCTTCTCCTGAATGCAGAAGAATACAATATCCCGGCGTCGTTCCGCCAGTGACCTTATGCTCATTCGGTACCGAAGACCGAAACGATGCCTGAGCTTCCTCCCGCCACGATGAAGGCGCCTCTCGTGAAGCAAAGCCCCTCAGGGTTTGCGGTTCCTATCAAATCCCAGAACTCGGTGGCGATCGGATAGCTCGCGACGAGGTTCCTGCCCGCGTCGAGCTCGAAAAGCGCGACATTCCCCCCGCCCGCGGCAAAAAGCGTTTCGGTCATTCCTCCAAGGGATTTCCCTGAAGCGATGGAATCGGCTCCCTCCATCTCTGCGGGAAGCATAAATGAAGAAACGCTTTCGTAGGAAGACGAGCCAAGGGAACGCGAAAAGCAGACTATTTCCCCGCCGTCGCAGAGCGCGTAAAATGCGTCGCCATCCGGTGAGATCGCGAGCGAGGCTGGCTTGTGGGGGGCCGCGCCTCCGGAGCCGCCTTGGAGTATCGCCTGTTCGGCCAACTTCGCCTCGTCCGAAAGCACGTAGATTCTGGAGGCTTCCTTGGCGGTCACGATGATCGCTCCCGAAGAGGTAACCTTAAGGTCCTGCAATGATAATTCTTCGCTTGCCTCCGTTTTTGTAAGCGATAGGCTGCCGCTGGGAGCGAAGGCATCGTCGCTGACATCGAAGGCGTAGATTGAGTCGCTTGAGTCAGCGGCGACATACAGCTTCTCCCCGTCGGGGGAAAAGCAAAGGCTTTTCAAATTCGCAAAACCTGCGTCGACATTGCTGAGCGGGAAGGATCTGAGCAGCTGGCCGCTTTCGCCGAGGACGCTGAGGCGAAGCCAATTGGAGCTCGATGAGGCGGCGGCGACGAAATGGCCATCCACGGAGATGGCAAGACGATCAGCGGTCTTGTAGCCGCTATTGATTCGGATCCGGTCTCTCCAAAGCCTGACCCAGGAGGCATCGATCGATACAAGCCCGCCGCCGCCTGCCGAAGCCGGATCGAGTTCGGCGCCATAGCCCGCGGCGAAAGCGTGAAGGGCTCCATCGTCATCCAGTCCCGAGACAAGAATGAGGCCGGAAGGGGCCGCCGCGACAGCTCTCGCCGAGTAAGAATTGCCGGTGCCGGCCGAGAAAGGGGAGCCCGCGTCATGGAGCGGGGGGCTGAGCGCGGCCGAATAATCATAGCTCGCCCTCCATCCCCAATTCCCGGAGTCGTTCGCCGGCCCGGCTTCGAGCACAACGCCCGCGGATCCGGAGCGGCATGAGGCATTGGATGCCTCGACAAGGTCAGCGCGGACTAAGGATACCTGATAGGGAAGGGACGATGGCGGGAATGCAAGGCTCCCTTCCGGAAGAAGCCCTCGGTCGCCAATTATGCGCACCGCGCTTCCCGCTTCTTCCCCATTGGCGTACCATGTTCTTTCCATCGTTTCGCCGGGCGAAGGCTCATAGGTAGGGATGGCGATCGGGATAGCCTTGCGCGAATCGGAGAAGACATGCTTGACCGACAACAAGGGCGGACTCAGCTGCGAAGCGGGGTAAATGTCGGCGGTGAGATAATTCATCGGCATACCCATTTCGATAGAGCAAGAACCGGTCGTTTGAAAGCCAGCCACCACCAGTATCGTTAGCGCGCATCCTCCCGACACGACGCCATCGGAAGCGAGCAGGGTGAGGACAAGAGCGTAATGCCCGGCGGGAATGCCCACGAACGCGAGGGAGGTCTGCTCCGCCGGAATATCCACGGGCAGCACGGTCGGCGAGGAAGGCGCCGGGCGGCCAGGCAATCCTTTGTAGACCAAGCTTCCGGCGATTCTGGCGCCAGCCGGCAATTCGAAGCTTTTCGCGATCGTGAGCGAAACGTCGCCTACTCCCTCGATCGGGTAGAGGGTGATTGTTATCGCGGTCGTGCGGCCGGGCTGAAGCAAGCATTCAGCGCCGCCCTCGGCCACTTCCTTGCCGTCGGCGGAAAATGCCCGAACGGTGATGGCCCATTGGCCTGGCACGAGCCTTGTCTCGAGGCCGGCTTCGCTTCCTTCCTCTGAGAATTCGGCCCCGCCCGGGCCCGTCCCCGAAATGACGAAGCGAACCGGTGCCCAAGGCTCGGTGGGGCGTATGACTCGATTGGCCGGTTCAGGCTCCCCTTCGCCGCGACCCATCGCCGATTTCGCGGCTGGCAAACCGATATCCAGTTTCAGCTTGGCGGCGAGGGTGCCCAGCTTGCCGTCCTGGAATCCCGCGCAAGCGCAGACGAGGGACAAGGCGGAAATGAAACAGATGATTGGCAGAATTGTTCTCTTCATGATGGCCTCCTAACAGGGAGCGCGTTCGCCGCGGTTTTTCGCTTCAGAAAAGCAGAAAAAAAAATGCGGAAATCGCGAAAACGCGCAATCCTGAGGAAGGGCGTGAACATCGGGAAGGATCGTCCTCATTGCGGTCGGTCATCAGTATTTGTATAATCGAGCTGATCCTGGCCCTGCCCGAAGGATTTTCCGTATATTAAAAAATGGCGGTCCAAGGCATTACCATATTTTGGGAGGATCTGCGGTGAAGATTCTGATGATCTCGAGCGAGGCAATCCCCTTCGCCAAATCGGGCGGGCTCGGCGATGCGGTGAGCGCTCTCGCGGCGGCTTTGTCCCGACTTGGCCATGATGTGCGTGTATTGATGCCGCGATATCAGTTCATCCCAAAGGACAGCCTGAAAGCGCTCGAAGGCCCCATGGGCGTCCGCGAGGGGAATACCGAGCGATGGACCGGCGTCTACGCTTCTTCGCTCCCCGATTCCGATGTCCCCGTTTATTTTCTCGATTTTGAGACGTATTTCGCCCGTCCAGGCGTTTATGGCCAATCCAGCCAGAATGAATATCCTGATAATCCGGAACGATTCGCTTTTTTATCCAGGGCCGCCTTTCCGCTTTGCAGGAAGCTAGGGTGGATTCCCGATATCATGCATGCCCATGATTGGCCCTCGGCGCTCGTGCCCGTCTACCTTTCGACCATCGAGAGGAGCGAGGATTTCGGCAAAACTGCCAGCGTCCAGACCATACATAACCTTGGCTACCAAGGTGTCTTCGCCAAAGAACATTTCCCTTCCCTTGGGCTTGATTGGATGCTCTTCCATGGGGCGGGCTTCGAGTTCCATGAAGCGGTGAACTTTCTCAAGGCGGGCATCACGATGGCCGACTGCCTTACCACCGTGTCCCCCACCTACGCGCGAGAAATCCAGACTCCGGCCTATGGTTTCGGTTTGGATGGTTTGCTGCGGCATAGAAGCCGCGATCTCGTGGGCATTCTCAATGGTGTTGACGGCAAGGTATGGAACCCGGAAAGCGACGAGCTTTTGCCCGCCCACTATTCCGCCGCCGACATTGATGGCAAGGCGACATGCAAGCGAGCGCTCCAGGAGAAATTTGGCTTGCCCCTCGACGAAAAAACGCCTGTCCTTGGCATGGTCGCCCGGCTTACCGAGCAGAAGGGCATTGGCGAAATGTTCGGGAAAGGGTATGGAGCCATACAAAACGTCTGTTCATCGATGGACGTTCAGCTCGCGGTCGTGGGTTCGGGCGACGCCTGGTGCGAGGATGAATTGAGAGCCCTGTCGAGCCGGTTTCCCAATTTCAAGGCGAAGATAGGCTATGACGAAGGGCTTGCCCATCTTGTGGAGGCGGGTTCGGATTTCTACCTCATGCCGAGCAGGTATGAACCCTGCGGCCTGAACCAAATGTATTCCCTGCGGTACGGCACCCTGCCCATCGTGCATCGGACGGGCGGTCTCGCCGATACCGTGGAAAATTATGTGCAGGAAACGGGCGAGGGCACGGGCTTCATGCTGGACGATCTGACGCCAAGAGCTTTATTCAACACGATCGGCTGGGCGGTCTGGGCATGGTATAATCGCAGGGAGCACATCGACATGATGCGCGTCAAAGCGATGACCCGCGTCTTCTCGTGGGAAAAATCGGCGAGCGAGTACACGGCTCTCTATGGCCGCGCGCTTGCGCTGAGGCGTTCAAAGCTTCTCTAGGGGATAAACCTGGGCAATTTTTGTCGGCAAAAAAGGACAGAACGGTGACAAGGCAAGAAGACAAGAAAGTGTATGACTATAATAAGGAGCTCGTCCGAGGAAAGCTGCTTGGAGGCTTTAAATCGGCGGGGCGGGAATCCACGGTAGCCGATCTGGCCGGCTTGACCGGCTTGCCTTTGTCTCAGATCGGGGCTGAGCGGCCCGCCGTGGCCGATGAATTTGGCGCCCGTCTCCGGGTAACGGAAAAGGGCGAGGTTCTCTACTCCTTCCCCAATGGAATGAGAAGCCGCTACAAGGGCTTCGGCCCATCGCTTAAGCGAGCGCTCCGCGCGGCAAAAAACGCGGCGATACCCGCGGCGAAGG
>Ga0074195_1002120_pt1 | contig 23720 bp, 22 predicted proteins | sample EPASupsiteHSE623_FD_64525 | JGI IMG/M metagenome (GOLD analysis project Ga0074195, IMG submission 64525) | Bioremediated contaminated groundwater from EPA Superfund site, New Mexico - Sample HSE6-23 | ecosystem: Environmental > Aquatic > Deep subsurface > Groundwater > Contaminated ... | reverse complement strand
AAATAAAAAAACACTGATTAAATTTTTTTTGGGGTTTTTTTTTTTCGCATCTTTAATCTCTCCGCCGATAAAGCCCACTGAAACCCATCCCTGATAAGCCCAGAAGGCAGCCAGTAAAGCCGTGTAGAAAGATGAAAAAGTTACTGTCTTATCTGATAAGCCGCTGATAACCATATTCTCGGCAGGCTGCGCAACAGTGCTGCTCAATCCGGATACAATGATTAGCAGGAGGCCGGTACACACCAGCAACAATATGATTTTACTAGTGCCGGCTCCACTTTTCAGTCCCGAAATGTTGAGGAATGTGAGCAACAAAATCAGTACAATGGCTGTCAGTTTGACTCCGGAGTCCTGAAAAGGAAAGAAAATACCACCAATTGTAAATTGTTGAAGGGAAGGGAGCAATTCCGGAATGGGAATGATGCTGTTCAATGATTGGGCAAAAACATATGCCAATGATGAAATGGTTGCTGTCTGAATAACCGTAAATAAAGACCAGCCGTAAATGAATGCAAAAAAGCGATTATAGATCTTTTTTAAATAGACGAACTCGCCTCCGGTGTCGGCGAGCAATCCGGCAACTTCCGCATTGCTCAATGCACCAAAGAGCGTGATGATTCCTCCTGCAGTCCAGGCGAGAAGAATCCAGATGGGTGATTGGAGTTCAGCGGCCATCGGCGCAATTTTTTTATACACTCCCGACCCTATGATATTGGCAATTACAAAAATAATTACATATCCCAGGCCCAATGTTCTGACCAGATTTCTCCGATTATCCATAAGATTTCAAGATCAATAAAGCTCCTAATTTAGGAATAAAGTGATTAAACGGTTAGAATAGCGCCTTGTTTTGCTAAATTTTCTAACAAGTTTTTTTTAAAGTATTTTTTGGTGTGATTTTTGCTTTTGTTAGCAATAGATTTAAATCTGCAAGGTTTTCAGTTTAAAAAAAGAGAACATTTACGACCTGTTTTCTGTTAAAGTTTGACTGTCAAACGAGAATCGATCCCGGATAGATTTTCTGAAAAAGAATATTTTTATCCGTTTCGTTGCTTTTGAAGATTATTTTTTATCTTTAGGCCCTCATTGAGGAATGATGTTTTGTGTAACATGATAAATTGCTAAAACCGAATTATGGAATTAAAGAAATCACCGAAAGCTGATCTTGAGAACAAGAGGAGTACTTTTGTTCAGATTGGGTTAGTGATCTCTCTAGGCCTCTGTTTACTTGCATTTGAATGGACCAGTAAGGTTGAAAAAGCCGCTTCGCTTGGGACTGTTGCAACACAGGAGGTGGAAGATGAGATTATTCCAATTACCCGCCAGGAAGAAGTAAAACCACCACCACCACCACCGCCGCCAAAGGTTGTGGAGGTACTGAATATTGTGGACAACGAAGCTGACATTGATGAGGAGTTAGATATTCAGGATACGGAAGCGGATGATAAAACTGTTATTGACGTAGCTCCGATTATCAGGCAGGAAGAAGAAAAGGCCGAAGAAAGCCAGGTATTCTTTATTGTGGAAGATATGCCGGAATTTCCAGGTGGAGAACTTGCATTACGTAAGTTTATTGCCAATGCCATTAAATATCCGGTAATTGCGCAGGAGAATGGTATCCAGGGTAAGGTTTATGTAAACTTCGTTGTAGATAAAGACGGAAGTATTACGGCTGCTAAAATAGCCCGTGGAGTTGACCCTTCTTTGGATAAAGAAGCTCTTCGCGTGGTGAATAGTCTGCCAAAGTGGAAACCAGGTATGCAGCGTGGAAAACCTGTAAAGGTATCCTACACTGTGCCTATCAGCTTTGTCTTACAGTAACGATTTTTGTACAATACAGAAAATCCTGGTTTCGAATAATGTTTCGGAACCAGGATTTTTTTGATCTAAATTTTAGTTGAATGATTGATACAGCGATGATCCCCGAAACCGCAGTCCTGGTTGGTTTGATCAATCAGGATCAGGATGAAAAACAGGCAAAGGAGTACCTGGATGAACTTGAATTTCTGGCAGATACGGCCGGGGCTGTAGTGAAGAAGAAGTTTTTTCAGAGATTGGATGTCCCGAACTCTGCAACCTTCGTGGGTTCAGGTAAGCTCATTGAAATACAGGACTATGTCACAATAAACGATATTGATACAGTCATCTTTGATGATGAATTGAGCCCGACTCAATTACGGAACATTGAACGAACGCTGGAACGGAAGGTGCTTGACCGTACTAACCTGATCCTTGATATTTTTGCGAAAAGGGCACAAACAGCACATGCAAAAACCCAGGTCGAACTGGCACAGTACCAGTATATGCTACCACGCCTGACGCGATTGTGGACACATCTCGAGCGGCAGCGTGGGGGAATCGGGTTGCGTGGACCAGGTGAAACACAAATTGAAACCGACCGCCGGATCATTTTGGATAAGATTGCCAGGCTGAAAGAACAGCTTATCAAGATTGACAAACAGAAAGCCTCTCAACGTAAAAACAGGGGTAAAATGGTTCGTGTTGCTCTTGTCGGATATACCAATGTCGGAAAATCGACGATCATGAACATGTTGTCTAAATCGGAAGTATTTGCAGAGAACAAACTGTTTGCCACTCTCGATACAACGGTTCGCAAGGTGGTAATTGAAAATTTGCCATTCCTGTTGTCTGATACGGTAGGTTTTATCCGTAAATTGCCTCATGACCTGGTCGAGTCGTTTAAGTCGACTCTTGATGAGGTTCGGGAAGCCGATCTGCTTGTTCATGTTGTTGATATCTCGCATCCCGGGTTTGAGGAACAAATCCAGACCGTGAATCAGACGTTAAGTGAGATCAATGCCGGAGATAAGCCAATCATCTTTGTTTTTAACAAGATAGATGCTTTTCAGTATACGAGAAAGGAAGAAGATGACCTAAGCCCCAGATCCAGGGAAAATTATTCACTCGATGAATTGAAAAATAGTTGGATGGGTAAGAAGAATACACCTTCACTGTTTATTTCTGCAACTGAGAAAGTTAATCTGGAGGATTTTAAGAAAATCCTGTACGAAGGAGTCCGTAAGATCCATGTGACGCGCTTTCCGTATAACGATTTTCTGTACGATACTGAGCAGGTGGAATAAAAAAGCAGTAGAATTTTCTACTGCTTTTTTGATTATTGCTGTTTTTTTAGCAAAATGTCTGATAACAAGTAACGGTTTTACCCGGCTACATTTTCTTCGTTCGAAGGAGCTTCTTGTGCGGGAGGTTCCGCAGCAGGCGCTTCCCTGGCTGCTTTTTCCGCTGCTTTTTCTGCTGCCGCAGCAGCTGCAAGTTCAGCTTCTTTTTTAGACAGTGCTGCAGCCCTCTCCTCATTCACCTTTGCCTCTGCCTGGAGGCGTGCTTTCTTTTCTGATTCCGATTCTTTGGTTAAACGTTCTTTTTTGTTCTGGATTTGTGACTCCTTTTCAGCGATCCATACTTTAAAACGATGTTCGGCTTCTTCTTCAGAGAAAGCACCTTTCGCGACACCACCGAGCAGATGTTTCATGTACAAAACACCTTTGTACGATAAAATAGCCCTTACTGTGTCTGTGGGTTGAGCACCTTTGTTCAGCCAGGTTAAAGCTTTGTCAAAATCAAGATCGATCGTAGCAGGATTAGTATTTGGATTATAATTTCCAATCCTTTCAATGTAACGACCATCTCGTGGTGCCCTGCTATCAGCTATCACAATGTGATAGTAAGCGTAACGTTTGCGACCATGTCGCTGCAATCTGATTTTTGCTGGCATTGAAATAAAATTTAATTGATAAATGCTTCATTAAAATGTGCGGCAAAGATATGCTTTTTTATAACCCCGCTATTTATTTTTTTTCTAAAATATGCTTTTTTTTACGCTAATTTCTTTCCTTTACAAGAAAAAAGGTGATTTTGCGTGATCTGTTCGATAGAAAGTAGGAAAAAATGATCCTGAAAATTATTAAATTGCCGCAACCTTTTTGGTCGGTATGCATCTATCAATTATTTAGAGTTAATATTATAATAAGAGAAAAAGCTATGAGAAAGACTTTATTAAAAGCATTGATGCTTGTTTTAGTTGCCGGTTTTGTTGCCTGTAATGACGATGATCCTGAACCACAGGGTGGAGGTGATGCTTATATCATTTCTAAAGCGATCCCTGCGGGGGAGGAAGGCGGAGAACCGACTGTCGTTTATGGGTTGCATATTGATGGTTGGGCCGTTTATGGCACTCTTTCATCGATTAAAGTGACTGCAGGTACCACTAATTATACGTTACAAAAGAACCCGGATTATGCTTACGCGTTCTTTTATGAAACGGATGAAGACGAATTTACCACTATGGTACCGGATGACGGAACGTATACATTCGCTTTTACTTTTGCAACCGGAGAAAGCTATTCAGCTGCGGAAGCACTGAGCGAAAAAAAGTTGCTTCCGGCTGAAATTACGAAAGCCGATTTTACAAGTAACAAGATCGAACTGGAATGGGATGAAGTGGATGACGCCCAGGCGATCTATATCAGACTTACGGAAATGGACGGAGACGTCATATTCAGCAATTTGGTTAATGGTTCCGGATACCTGGAAGGTGATGATACAGACTATACGATCTCACAAAGCTCGGGAAGCTGGAAGTCTGGTTACACAATGACTAACGGAACTTCTTATATTGTTGAAGTCATTGCCTTGTTAGCAGATACTTCAGGCGGCTTGCAGGCAGTTTCTACCGGTACTGCCACCGTTGTATGGGGCGTGGAATAGTCGGAAACTATTTTTTCAAATATCGTAAGGGCAGGTTATCTTTGTAATCTGCTCTTTTTGTATGGCAGGTGATGGAAATGATAATTCAATACGAATGAAAAAGATTATAACAAAGTTGATGATTGCCCCGGTCATAGCCGGTCTTGTCATTTCATGCGGAGAAGACGACTTTGTCGCTGACGCAAACGGTGATGCCTTTATTATTTCGAAGATAATCGGGACAGGAGCAGAGGCCGATACCCTATATGGTCTGGCGCTTCACGCTTTTGGAAATAAGGATTTTTCAAAAGTAACCGCAACGTCTCCGGCGAATATGGCAACTGATCTTGCGCCATACAGTGGAAGTACTTATGAGTATTTTTATGAAACCGGCGAAGATGATTTTACACCGGCACTTCCTGATCAGGGAAATTACAGTTTCTCCTTTAAATTCACTACAGCTGAAGAAGACACGGATGTGGATGAACTTACTGATGGCGTGCTGTTCCCGGCTAAAATTACCCGGTGTGAATATGACGCGACCGATTCAAGGATTGAAATTGAGTGGGAAGCTGTGACAGATGCCGATTATATTGTCATTTACCTTAAAGATCCGGACGGTAAGCTTGTTTATATCAGTACAAGCCTTGCCGGATCCAAGGTCAGCCATGACGTCGCGGAAAACACAACCATCTGGTATGACACGCCTGATGACGGGGTGACCTATACGGTTATCGTCGGCGCTTTTATGTATGAATCTGCTTCCGCCGATCTGAATATCCAGGCAAAATCAATTGCAACTGCAACTGTAGTCTGGGGCGGAGCAAACTAATACAATTTAATCCGGCTTTTCAGAACGGCGCGGACTAATCCGCTCTTTTTATATCATTATAGGAGTGGGCGGTTGAATTATCGCCTTTGTTTTCCTACTTTTGTTTTTAGACTAAAAATAGAGAATTATGATTTTAAAGGAGCAGCTTAAAGAGCTTGCTGAGCGCCGGGATGCGCTGAGGAGGCATCTTTGACTACGATGCTAAACTAATACAGTTAAAGGAAGAGGAATTAAAAGCACAGGATCCGGATTTTTGGAATCATCCCAAAGAGGCTGAAGACCAGATGAAGAAGATCCGTTCCGTTAAGGCGTGGACCAGTGGGTGGAAAGAAATTAACCAGAGTCTGGAAGACTTATTTGTTTTGTACGATTTTTATGAAGCGGAGGAGGTCTCTGACCAGGAAATAACAGATCATTTCAATCAAACACTGGCGCTGATCGAACAGCTCGAAGCCAAAAATATGCTTCGGCAGGAGGAAGACAAATTGGGTGCGGTCTTAAAGATCAACGCGGGTGCAGGAGGCACTGAGAGCAACGATTGGGCCGACATGCTGATGCGTATGTATATGCGCTGGGGCGAAAAGAACGGGTACCAGGTCAAGGTTTCGGAATTTAATCCGGGCGATGAAGTGGGAGTGAAGAGTTGCACCATTGAATTTGAGGGCGAGTTTGCCTATGGGTATCTAAAGAGTGAAAACGGGGTCCACCGTCTGGTTCGCTTATCTCCTTTTAATGCGCAAAATAAACGGATGACCTCCTTTACTTCCGTGTTTGTGGCCCCTTTGGTTGACGATACGATTGAAATCGAAATCAATCCTGCAGATATCAGCTGGGACACTTTCCGTTCAGGCGGTGCCGGCGGACAGAATGTCAATAAAGTGGAAACGGGTGTTCGCCTGAAACACGCCCCCACGGGCATCACCATTGAGAATACCGAAAGCCGGTCGCAGCTCGGCAATAAGGAGAACGCCTTGCGACTGCTGAAGTCACAGTTGTATGAACTCGAATTGCGTAAACGCAGGGAAGCCGTGCAGCAAATTGAATCACAAAAGAAAAAGATTGAATGGGGTTCCCAGATCCGTTCATACGTGCTTCAGCCATACCGGATGGTCAAAGATGTGAGGACAGGCTATGAGACGGGAAATGTACAGGCCGTTCTTGACGGTGATATTGACGGATTCATTAAAGCTTTCCTGATGGAGTTTGGAGGAGAAGAGAAGCAGTAATAAAAAATCCGCCATGGGGAAAAAGTCTAAGTATATCAACCGGGAGATCAGCTGGCTTTCGTTTAACGCCAGAGTTTTACAGGAAGCGGAGGATCCTAACGTGCCCCTGTTTGAACGGCTACGTTTTATTGGGATCTTTTCAAATAACCTCGATGAATTTTTCAGAGTGAGGGTGGCTTCGGTACGCCGTATGCTCGACTTTGAAAGTGATGAGTCTGATAATATCCTCGGCGATTATACTCCTGATGAACTTTATGATAAAATTCAGGAAATCGTACTGCAGCATCAGCAACGCTCACAGGATATCTATAAAAAGATCCTGCAGGAGATGGCCGACCAGAATATCTTCATGATCAATGAGAACAGGTTGTCGAGCGAACAGGGAGTTTTTGTGAAAAGATATTTCCATGAAAAGGTTTTGCCGAATCTGGTGCCTATCATGCTGAGTAAGAAGAACAAGTTCCCCTACCTGCGCGACCGGTCAGTTTATTTAGCCATTAAGATGTCTAAAAAGAAAAAGCCTGAGAAATTTGCCTATGCGTTGGTCAGGGTTCCTTCTTTATCGTTGTCGCGTTACCTGGTATTACCAGAGCAAAAAGGTAAAAAGTTTGTCATCATGCTCGATGATATCATCAGGTATTGCATGACGGATATTTTCCCGTTGTTCAATTTTGAATTGTTTCATGCCTATACCATTAAGGTAACCCGTGACGCAGAGCTTGATCTGGATGACGATATTTCAAAAAGTTTCATCGAAAAGATGGAACTCAGTCTGAAAAAGAGGAAAATAGGCACTCCTGTCAGGTTAATCTATGACAAGGAAATCCCTGAAGACCTGTTGTCTTTTATTGTCCGGAAGATGAAACTGGATCAGGAAAATACTGTTCCTGGAGGTAGGTATCACAATGACAAGGATTTGATGAGTTTCCCTGAAATCGGAGAACCTCATCATTACTACAAACGCCTGACACCCGTTCGGCACAGGGATTTACATCCGCATGAAAGCATCCTGAAAAAGCTTCGCAAGAAAGATATTATGCTGCACTATCCCTACCAGAGTTTCATTCATTTTATTGACCTTTTACGTGAAGCAGCGATCGATCCAAAGGTGAAGGAAATAGGCATTACCATTTACCGTGTTGCCGATAATTCAAGGGTAGTCAATGCATTGTTAAATGCCATGCGTAACGGGAAAAAAGTAACGGTGGTGATTGAGCTCCAGGCTCGTTTCGATGAGGAGGCAAACATCTACTGGTCAAACAAATTGCAGGAAGAAGGTGCACACGTAATTAATGGTTTACCAGGGATGAAAGTTCATGCAAAGGTAACCTGGATCAGGAGAAAGGAGAAGGGGCTGCTCAGGAACTATGCCTATGTGGGAACAGGTAACTTTAATGAATCGACAGCCAGGATATATGCCGATGACGGTCTGCTTACTGCTGATCCCCGTATTGCAGATGAAGTCGCCATGCTTTTTGATTTCTTTAAACAACCTTATAATATACCCTCATTCGGGCACCTTATTCTCAGTCCGATGGGAATGAGAGAATTCTTTTACAGGATGATTGACCGGGAAATCGAAATCGCCAGGTCAGGTCGCCGGGGTTACATGGTGTTGAAAATGAACAGCCTGATTGATCCCGGCATGATGGATAAAATTGATGAGGCTGCCCGTGCAGGAGTAAAGGTCAAACTCATTGTGCGCGGCATTTTCGGGATGCTCACCGAACGCATGGAGATAGCGGAAAATATTGAAGCGATCAGTATCGTCGATAAATACCTGGAACATGCGCGTATTTTCCTTTTTGGAAACAGCGGAGACGAGAAACTATTCATTTCTTCAGCCGATTGGATGCCACGAAACCTCAACCGAAGGATTGAAGTGGCTTGCCCGGTTTACAGTGAAGAAATAAAAAAGGAACTGAAGGAGATGCTCAAAGTCCAGTTGAAGGATAATACCAAGTCACGTATTCTGGATAACGAGCTTTCGAATGCCTATAGCAGGCAACAGGCAGAAGGCCGTTTCCGCGCACAGGAAGACTACTACCAGTATATCCGCGAAAAACATCAGATTGTCATGGAGATCTATCATAATCCACGCTGTACCCAAAGCAGGGCCGGCTTGCAGTATCTTGAAGAAAACGGATATCATGTTGAGGTCAGAAACTACATGAAGGACGGGATTACCGAAGAGGAAATCAGGATGATCATGGAAAAATCAGGCATGTCAGCTTTTGAACTGGTCAGAACAAATGATTCGTTTTACAAGGAAAGATTTAAGGGTCAGATAATGAATCAGAACCAATGGATCACTATTCTCTCTGAGAATCCACGCCTGTTAAAAAGGCCTATCGTGATCAATGGAAAAGAAGCGGTACTGGCTCAACCTCCCGAGGAAATAGAAAGAATTAAATAGTTTGCTCAGACTTTGGATCGCAGTTTCTGAATTTCCTTTTCCAGAATGGCTTTTCTTTTGAGCGCTCTGGAAAGATTCAATGCATCAATAACGGCTTGTTTGTCGTATTCTTCAAGAATAATGTAATAATACCTTTTCCCGAGGAACACTGCTTTCAGCTTCCGATCGGCATGTTGTGCAATGAAATCAATGACATCGTTACCGCCGCCCCTGATATAGGTTATTTTTTCCCACTTGGTATTCAGAAAGTCACTGTGATGATTTAATGTATTTTCTAAGCCGACTGTATCCGTTTTTGCCTGAAGATCGCCGTCATATACCCTGATCCCGGTATGATCGAGCCATGTCTCTCCATAGTAGTTACTGGAAATATTCATCTCTCCTTTCCCATCGAGATGAACCTGAATGTATGATTTGTTCCAGCGGCGCTCAGGATCCTGTTTCTTATGGACATATTGAGCATACCTGTCCATTTCCGTTTTTTCAATGTTGAAATTTTCCTCAAGGGTAGCGATCGTCTTTTTCAGGGTGTCCAGTTCATCCTGCTTCCGGTAAAGCAGATCTCCGTATACCTTTTTTTTGAACTGTCCTGCAGCGCTGATTTCCTGCGCCGATGTCCGGTACAAAAGAGGTATGGAATCAGCAACAGCAAGGGCCCGAACGGTATCCCCTTTTTGATAAAATGATTCTGCCAGCTTCAGTTTCCCCGCCGCCAGTTCACTTTCAGATTTGCCGCAGGAAATCAATTGCAGGCACACTACCACGATCAAAAAAATCCTCATCAGTTTCATAAAAAATATCTTTAGCATTATCTGAAATCCAGTGTTTAAAAGTCGAACGTCTTTTATTTAATTTTGTACCTCAAAGAAAAATAATAATTATCACGGTGGAAACAAATTCAATCATTTTTTTTCGTTCGGAAGTTTATCCCGATCCTCCGTCAAAACCTGTTGTCGCAGCCTGGAACATGAAAAACCCGGGAAATATTGGCAGTTTGATCCGGGTATTGGATAATGTCGGTGGAACAGAACTGTTTTTGCTCGATGATGAAAATCCGAAGCGGGAATCTCAGATCAGGAAAACCGCCGGCTTGAGTTATGACCATGTCCGTGTGCATCGGGTTTCGGGCGAATGGTTTTTCCGGAATCTTCCGGAAGACTATTCTGTCTGTGCTGTTGAGACCTCGACCGGTTCAGAGAATATTTTTCTGACCGGACTTCCGCAGAAAATTATATTTCTTGTGGGTAATGAAATGCATGGATTGCCCGTAGCGTTTCTGAAAAAGTGTAATCAGGTGGTTCATATTCCGATGACAGGAGCCTGTAAATCAATGAATGTTTCGCATGCTTTGGCGGTTATCTTATTTGAATGGCTGAGGAAACAATTATTTTCATAAAGTACTTCGATGGGAAATAGATTTTTTCTATTTTTATCAGGACTAAATAAAAAATCATGATCACGCTAACTCAATTGGAATATATTGTTGCCGTGGATACTTTCCGGCATTTTGGAAAAGCTGCCGAGCATTGCTTTATTACTCAGCCTACCTTGAGCATGCAGATCAAGAAGCTTGAAGAAGATCTGGAAGTCGTTATATTTGACCGGAGCAAACAGCCATTAATCCCCACCGATGTAGGGGAACGCATTATTGAACAGTCACGCATTGTTTTACAGGATGCAGAAAAGATCAATAATATTGTAAAGGATCACAAAAACCTGATATCCGGAGAACTGAAAATAGGGATTATCCCAACGCTTGCTCCATATTTGCTTCCTCTTTTCATTGGAAATTACAAACGGAAATACCCGAATATCCTGATTACTGTTGAAGAACTCACAACCGATAATATTATTGATCATTTGAATCGGGATCTTTTGGATGTAGGTATATTGGTGACTCCTTTAAAAGAAGACCGGATTACGGAGAGGCCGATTTTTTATGAGGAGATGATGCTTTATATTCATGAGAAGCATACGTTGGCAGCCAAATCTGAAATTCATGTCAGGGATATTGCAGTTCCGGAAATCTGGCTGTTGAGCGATGGGCATTGTTTTCGTCATCAGGTCATTAATCTCTGCTCGTTTAAAGGATCATCGACTGAAGAACTGCCGTTTCATTTTGAAGCAGGTTCATTGGAAACACTCATGAACATTATTGACAAAGAAGGTGGATTAACACTGATCCCTGAATTGGCAGGGTTGGGAATGTCATCGTATCGGTCCAGTCATGTGCGTTCCTTTAGTGATATGACACCTCTTCGGGAAATAAGTCTGGTTCATTCCCGGCACTTTGCCAAGAATAAACTGATAGAACTGCTGTGGAGGGAGATTGTGGCTTCCATGCCTCAGAAATTAATGGATAAAAACAGGGGGACTATTGTGGAATGGCGATAAATTTCTTCATTTTTTTTTGGAATTTCAGAAATCTTCCATTCCTTTGCATCGCCGAAAAAAGCGGACCATGGGGGGGATACTCATATGGAGAGCAGAATTAAAAGATGGGTTTGAGCAAGATTAAATAATTGTTTGAATAAGCTTGAGCTCAAATTTTAAAAAAAACCTGAAAAGGTTTGGCGGCTTCAAAAAATGATTTATTTTTGCAGTCCCAAATTCAGGGAAAGAAATGATGGCCCGTTCGTCTAGGGGTTAGGACGCAAGATTTTCATTCTTGTAGCAGGGGTTCGAATCCCCTACGGGCTACTTTTAAAAACATTAGAGAGAATAAAAATGGCAAATCATCAATCTTCAAAAAAGAGAATAAGACAAGACGAAAGCAAACGGACTGACAACAAGTATTATGCAAAGACTATGCGTAATGCCGTCAGAAATTTACGTGCCACGACCAATAAGGAAGAGGCTGTTGCAGCGTTGCCTCGGGTAACATCGATGATTGACAAACTGGCAAAGAAAAATGTCATTCACAAAAATAAGGCTGCGAACCTGAAATCAAGTATTGAACTTCACGTTGGGAAGTTATAGGAAACGACGATTGGTTTGTATCAATACGATACTGATGAGCTTCTTCATTTGAGGGAGCTTTTTTATTTTTTTTTTAGTTCCGGTTCTTTTTCGTAACTTAGCATTATTGTGCAGTTTAAGAGGGGATTTTTGGTCTTTTTGTATGAAAACCAAACACCTGCTAAAACTGAGATGTATAAAAAACTAAGTATTAAAGATTGGGCGGTCGAGGATCGGCCGCGCGAAAAATTGCTGTTGAAGGGGACCCGTTCCCTTTCTGATGTGGAATTACTTGCCATTTTGATCGGCTCGGGAAATATTTCTGAATCGGCCGTTGAACTTTCCCGTCGCATTCTTGCATCTGTCAATAATAATCTGCATGAACTGGGTAAAAATGATGTAGCGGACCTGCTTAAATTTAAAGGCATTGGTAAAGCTAAAGCCGTTCATATTATAGCCGCGCTGGAGCTTGGACGCAGACGGAAAGAACAATCGGCTGCCGATAAGGTGGTCATTAGTCAAAGCCGAGACGCTGCGGATTATTTTCGCCCTTTACTGGAAGATCTGAATCACGAAGAATTCTGGATCTTGCTGCTGAACCGTTCAAACACAGTGATCGATAAAATGATGGTCAGTCAGGGAGGGCTAGCCGGCACGGTGACGGATGTCCGGCTTATTTTGAAAATGGCTGTTGAGAAACTGGCAAGTGCTCTGATCCTCTGTCATAATCATCCTTCGGGAAATGCACAGGCCAGTGAGGCCGATCATAAGATTACTCAGAAGATAAAAGACGCTGCTGCATTAATGGATATCACCGTGCTTGATCATGTGATTATTGCCCATGACCGGTACCTCAGTTTTGCGGATGAAGGAATTCTCTGAGCCAGGAAGCTCTTAGTTATTAGGTTTTCAGGCCTCCTGTTGCCATGTTTCATTCTGGTCTTTTGTCTTTTAAAGTTTGGGATTTATCATATCGATGTGTCCTGATGCGCCTGTGTGTTTAATATTTTTGCTTATTTTCGTCAAAATTATTTAAGCATGTTAATTTACAATCTCAGCGAATCCAACTCTATCTTTAATCAATATCTTGCAGAGATCAGGGACGAGAACATCCAAAAGGACCCTCTCCGGTTTCGCCGGAATTTGCAGCGGTTGGGTGAAATCATTGCATATGAGATCAGTAAAACACTCAAGTATCAAATTGAGGATGTTCAGACACCGTTGGGAATCGCCAGGGTGCCAAAGCTGGAGCAGCAACCTGTTCTTGCCACCATTCTTCGCGCAGGACTCCCGGTGCAGCAAGGTCTTCTGAATATTTTTGACCATGCAGAGAATGCGTTTATTTCTGCTTACAGAAAATATGATCAAAAGGGTGAGTTTCATATTGAATTTGAATACCTGGCTTCACCCAATGTGCATGGCAAGATCCTGATCATTTCCGATCCCATGCTGGCCAGTGGTTCATCCATGGAAATAGGTTACAGGGCAATGCTGAAGAAGGGGAATCCTACTCATGTCCATTTGGTAGCCATTATAGCCAGTCGCCAGGGGATTGACTATGTAAGGGAAAAAATCAGGGATGAAAATGTAACGCTTTGGGTTGGCGCTGTTGATAATGATATGAATTCAAAATCATATATTATCCCGGGACTTGGTGATGCAGGTGACCTGGCATTCGGAGCCAAAATTGATTCCAAGGAATAGTGAGTCATGAGTGGTGAGTAGCGAGTAAGAAGTACCCGTGACTCACTACTCGTTACCCGCGACTTTCAAGTTTTTTTACTTTCAGGATATCTGAACAATTTTCAAGCAACTCCATAATGGTTTGGCGGAATACCGGATGGAGCATATTTGGCGCAATTTCCGATAATGGTTCTAAAACAAAGCGGCGGTCAATGATCCTGGGATGAGGAAGTTCAAGCTGGGGTTCGTGGAAAACCAGGTCATCATAAAACAGCAAATCAATGTCGATCAACCGGGAACTGTATCTTTCAGCTTTTCTGACTCGTCCAAGCTCTTGTTCAATGGCTTTTGTTTTCTTTAAAGCTTCACAGGGAGATTGTTCCGTTTCGATCAGAATGACCTGATTCCAGAACAGATAATCCGATTGAAATCCCCAGGGTTCCGTCTCATAAACGGACGACATTTGAGTAATTTGTCCCAACTCTTCTTCCAACCGGATCCGGGCGTTTGTAAATATCCGTTCTTTATTTCCCAGATTTCCACCTAACAATAAAAAAAGCCTGGCCATCTTATAGACAAATATTGTATTAATTAAGTAAATTCGTAACTAATTAGAAAAACCAGCACAAAGCTATAAACACAAAACAATTATTCACCATCATGAAAGATTTTTTAAAGTTTACGCTTGCTACTATTTTAGGCATTCTGATAGCAGGTTTTATAGGAACCATTTTACTTATTGGTACCTTTTCTGCAATGATATCGATGACTGAAACACCGGTCGATGTTAAGGATAAATCGCTGTTGATCATGCAGTTTAAAGAAAACATTGTAGAACGTTCAGATAAAAATCCTTTGAATGAGCTTGATTTTTTTGGCTTTTCCGGAACGAGAAAACTAGGGCTCGATGATATTCTGAACGCGATCAACAAAGCCAGTACTGATGATCGTATCCGGGGAATTTATTTAAATCCATCGATTATTAATGCCGGAATGGGTACCATTGAAGAGATCCGTAACGCGTTGATTGAATTCAAAAAGTCAGATAAATTTATTTATGCATACGGTGAAGCACTCACCCAAAAGGCTTATTACCTGGTTTCGGTAGCAGACAAAGTTGTTCTTAATCCAAAAGGGATGGTGGAATTTCAGGGAATCAGTGCTCAACGTAATTTTTTTAAGAATGCTCTGGAAAAACTGGGTATAGAAATGCAGGTTGTTCGTCATGGCAAATTTAAGGCAGCAGTTGAACCTTTTATCATGGAAGAAATGAGTCCTGAGAACCGGTTGCAAACAAAAACCTATATCAGCAGTATCTGGAACCAAATGGTTGCAGGTATCTCTGCCTCAAGGGGATTAGGAGTTGATGAGTTAAACAGCCTGGCCGATAGTGTGGTCACATTCAGGCAGGCTGAAATATTAGAGGAAAAGGGACTGGTGGACACCTTAATGTATAAAGATGAGGTGATCGATGACCTGAAGAAGATGACAAGCATCATCGGGAAAAATGACCTGAGGGTGGTTGATGTCCGTAAATATGCAAGGATACCCGGAGAAACCGATGGAAAAGGTTTGGCCCGCGATAAGGTTGCTGTTATTTATGCTAATGGTGATATTGATACCGCCGGAGAAAGCGATGGCCTGAACAACATCAATTCGGAAGAGCTGTCGAAAACGATCAGGGAAGCCCGCCGTGATTCCTCGGTTAAAGCGATTGTATTGCGGATTAATTCACCTGGTGGCAGCGCCTACGGATCGGAAGTCATCTGGCGTGAAGTGAAACTTGCTACCGAAGCTAAACCTGTTATTGCTTCTATGGGTGATGTGGCTGCATCGGGTGGATATTATATCGCCGCCGCCGCCGATACCATTATGGCAGACCGCACCACGATTACCGGATCGATCGGAATTTTTGCTGTCATTCCCAATGCAAAGGAGCTGTTAAATGATAAGCTTGGTATCACCCAGGATGTTGTGAATACCAATGAACATGCTGACATCCTTTCGCTGACACGGAAGCTGACCAGCTTTGAGCAGGCCATGCTGCAGCAGTATATTGAAGATGGTTACGACACCTTTGTAGAGCGTGTGGCCGATGGACGCGGATTAAGCAAAGAGCAGGTCGACGAGATCGGGCAAGGACGGGTTTGGGCGGCTGAGAACGCGATGAGTAATGGTTTGATTGACCTCTACGGAGGAGTGGACGATGCAGTGAAGCTTGCTGCTGAAAAAGCCGGATTGGATCGGTATCGAACTGTACAGTTGCCTAAAATAAAAGATCCGTTCGAAGAATGGCTGAAAGAATTTTCCGGAAATGCACGGATGTGGGTGTTGAAGAATGAGCTCGGCGAGAATTACAGGATTTATCAGGAATTAAAAGGATTAACCCAAAACAAGGGGATCCTGGCACGGTTACCGTATACGATTCAAATAGATTAAGTTGGAGAACGCTTGAGCAAAAAAGAAGCTGCCTTCTGAAGGCGGCTTCTTTTTTATGCCTTTATTTTGGTAACTTCGTATCTCAAACAGATGACATGCTTAAAATTTTTTTATACCTGTTTTCTATTCTTTACGGTGTCGTTGTTTATATCCGTAATTTTCTGTACGACTATAACCTGTTGAAGTCCACTGAATTTGACATTCCGGTGATTTCAATCGGGAATATCACCGTGGGAGGAACCGGAAAAACCCCTCATACGGAATACCTGATCAACCTGTTGAAGAAGCATGCGGAGGTAGCTGCATTAAGCCGGGGATATAAAAGAAAAAGTAAAGGATTTGTGATGGTCGAAACCGGATCGAACGTTCATGATGTAGGGGATGAGCCTTTGCAGATCAAGAGAAAGTTTCCGGAGGTAAAGGTTGCTGTTGATGAAAACAGGGTGCATGGTATAAACCGGTTGCTTCAGGAAGAAGTCCAGCCTGACGTGATCATACTGGATGACGCCTTTCAACACCGCAGAGTAAACCCCGGGATCAATATCCTCCTGATCGATTATAACCGGCCTATCGATTCAGATTCGTTATTACCATTGGGGCGTTTGCGGGAACGAAAATATCAGCAGCGGAGGGCAAATGTGATCATTTATACCAAATGCCCGGATGAGATCACACCAATCAGACGGCGCATTATTTTGAAAGAGGTAAATATTCGTCCATATCAGTCGCTCTATTTTACCACGATGGAATATGGTGAGCCGGTTGCTGTTTTTCCCGGTGAAGCAGTGCCTGTGCCCAGCCTGCATGAGAAACAGGTTTCCTCTATATTGCTCTCGGGTATTGCTAATCCCGATCAGTTCAGGAATTTTCTTTCTTCGAAAACCAGTTTGCTGGATGAAATGAACTATGGGGATCATCATCGCTATTCTGAAAAAGATATGAAGCAGATCGACCAAAAATACGAGCATTATAAAGAACAGGCTCCGTTTATCCTGACTACCGAGAAAGACGCCATGCGCCTGTATGGTGAAACAGGACTGTCATCGGCAGTCAAATCACATTTATATTACATTCCTGTGAAGATCAAATTTTTAGAAAGTGAGGGAAAAAGTTTTGAAAAAAAAATAGTTGGCTATGTTAAAGACAATCGAAGCAACCGCAAATTATATACAGGACAAAATAAAAGACCGTCCTGAAGTTGGGATTATCCTGGGATCGGGCCTTGGTGGATTGGTGAATGAAATCCGGATATTAATGAAAATCCCTTACACCGAAATCCCGGACTTCCCTGTTTCGACTGTGGAAGGGCACTCTAACTATTTGATATATGGCGAGTTGGGTGGTAAAAAAGTGCTTGCGCTTCAGGGGCGTTTCCATTATTATGAAGGCTATACCATGAAACAAGTGACTTTCCCGGTTCGGGTAATGAAAAGGTTAGGAGTTGGATATCTCTTTGTATCGAATGCCTCAGGAAGTCTTAATCCGGATTATGCAATTGGTGATCTGGTCGTTATAACAGATCATATTAATCTTTTCCCTGAGCATCCGCTAAACGGAAGCAACATGGACGAAATGGGACCCCGCTTTCCCGACATGAGCCAGGCATACAGTATGGAACTCAGACAAAAAGCGAAACTGATCGCGATCAAAAACCAGATCAGCCTTAAGGAAGGAGTCTACGTGGGGGTACAGGGTCCGACTTTTGAAACTCCGGCCGAGTACCGGATGTTCCGTATCATTGGAGGTGATCTGGTGGGCATGTCGACAGTTCCCGAGGTAATTGTGGCTTGCCACATGTCTATGAAAGTATTTGGGATATCGATCGTTACTGATAGCGGTGTACCCGGTGAAATTGTGGAAGTCTCGCACGAAGAGGTGCAGGAGGTTGCAATGAAATCGGAACCGCGTATGACACTGATCCTGAAACAACTGATTGAAGTGATCTGAAAAATTGTCAAATTGCTTTGATTGTTTAAAATTAGTTACGAACAACTCAAGGCTAATCGCTCACAGCTAGTATATGAAAATTCCGCAGTTTGAAGATATTGTCCGGGCGCATGAACGGATTAATCCATTTATCCATCATACGCCGGTTTTAACTTCGCAGTCAATTAACTCGATCACGGGAGGAGATCTTTATTTTAAATGTGAAAACCTGCAAAAGGCAGGAGCCTTTAAATTCCGTGGTGCATGTAATGCAGTTTTCTCGTTGTCTGATCAGGAAGCAGCCAAAGGCGTCTGTACTCATTCGTCAGGTAATCATGGAGCTGCCCTTGCACTGGCTGCGCGGATGCGTGGTGTTCCGGCCTATATTGTGATGCCCGAAACCGCGCCTGAGATCAAAAAGAAAGCGGTGTCCGGCTATGGTGCACAGATCACTTTTTGCAAGCCAACGCTTGAAGCCCGTGAATCAACTCTGGCAGAAATTGCCTCACGGACAGGCGCAATGGAGATCCATCCATACGCCAATTTTCAGGTGATTTGCGGGCAGGGAACCGCGGTAAAAGAATTGATCGAAGATTTCGGGCCTTTCGATATCATTCTGTGCCCGGTTGGAGGAGGTGGCTTGCTGAGCGGGACCTCCATCAGTGCAAAAGCTTTAAATCCAAATGCATTGATAATTGCAGCTGAACCCGAGGGCGCAGATGATGCATTCCGCTCCTTTCATGCAAAAAAGCTGATCCCATCCGTAAATCCAAAGACAATAGCCGACGGACTGCTGACTTCAGTCGGAGAATTAAATTTTCGGATCATCAGGCAGAAGACCGATGAGATCGTGACTGTCACGGAACATGGGATCATCAGAGCCATGCGAATGGTTTGGGAACGAATGAAGATCATCATTGAACCTTCCTCAGCTGTGCCTTTGGCCGCCATTATTGAGAGCAAAGTGGATGTCCGGAATAAGAAAACAGGAATTGTCCTTAGCGGAGGGAACGTTGATCTGGAAAAATTGCCGTTTTAACCGGAAACAGGTTTCCGCATCAGCAGCGCTTTGCTTCCGTCCTTGTAATAAGCCGGCCGTTCCCCAAGAACTTCAAAACCCGAATGACGGTAAAGTCCGATTGCCTGATGATTAATTTCACTAACTTCCAGAGTGAGGTACTGCTTTTGGTTTAACCGGGCTCTTTTTTCAGCTTCATCAAGTAACAACCTGGCCAATCCTTTTCCTCTGTAATCGGGAGATACAGCCACCGAATAAATTCTTAATCCTGTTGAAGTTGTTCGTTTCAGGAGTACCATAAATGCACCGATCGCACCTGATTCTTCAACTACCAGAAAATCAGCTTTTGCCCGGGTAATGAGGTACCGGAGCTGGTTGAGAGAAAAGCTTTCCTCGTTAAAGCAGAGCCGTTCCAACCGGTTGATTGATTGCAAATCGGCAGCAGTTGCCTTTCTGATAATCGCATTTTTATTCATTTGGATTCTTTTTTGAAGCTAAAGCTACCATTACTGCGAACCGGGACTGAAAATCTACGCTTTTCTTCCTTTTTGCTCCATCCGGTTGACGAATTCACGCATAATGAGCCGGTATAATTCATCTCCCAGAATACCGTCTTCGACGCCCTGATCAATTGAAGGATTGTCGTTTACTTCAATGACAACTGATCTTCTTTCGTCTATCTCCTTTACGTCAACTCCATAGAGACCCTTGCCAATCAGCGAAGCGGCCCTGACGGCATGCCGGACAACATGTCTGGGTACCTTGCTCATAGGAACTGATTCATATGTACCAGACCTGGGTTTGTTCGGATCCTGATGATTGTAAATTTGCCAGTGCCCGCGGGCCATATAATATTTGCAGGCATAAAGAGCTTCTCCGTTAATAACACCGATACGCCAGTCAAATTCGGTCGGCATAAATTCCTGCGCCAAAAAAACCGATGCCTTTTCAGACAGTAATCCAAGAGCCTTTTCGTATTCGTCCTCATTGTCAACTTTGTGCATACCAATGGAAAAAGAACCATCCGGAACTTTTAAGATAATCGGCGTACCAAGTAGTTTACTTACCTCTTCAAATGTAATCCTGTTGCTTTTAAAGATCAGTTTTGATTTGGGCGTCGGGATCTTTTCCCGATCCATAAGTTCCTTAAGATAAACCTTGTTGGTGCATCGGATGATCGATAAAGGATCGTCGATAACCACCATATCGGCCTGCCATGCTTTTTGGGCTAACTGGTAAGTGATATGATTCAATGCGGTCGTTTGTCTGATAAACAGGCCATCGAATTCAAGAAGCCGGGTTGTATCTTCCTCTGTGATCAGTTCTGCATTGATATTCACTTTTTTAGCCTGACTGATGAATTTGTTCAGCGCAGCTTTGTTGCTGGGAGGTAATTGTTCTGCAGGGTCATAAAGAATAGCCAGATCGTAACGCGATGTTGTTTTGTGCTGCCGTGGCTGACGCCAGATCTTCTTATTAAAATTATCCAGAGCAATGGCAAATTCATCCTGTTGCTTGTCGGTCAGCTCGTTCAAACTGAGCAAACGGACAGATTCGATCTGGTTTTTTTGCCGGTTGCCAAAAGTAACACGAAGCATGGGACAGGGTAATTGGTCAAAAATAAACCTGGCCACTTTGCTCAGCTCCGGTTCGCTGGTCGTTCCAAAGAAGACATCCATTTCAAAGAGATCATTTTGATCTGGTTCCCTGCTTTGCGTCCATTTATAACAAATTTTTTGCAGGGGATCATCCATGCGGACAAGTGTACCATTCCTGATCCGGTTCAATACATCCACGTCGGGAATAGCCTTGTGTCCCCTGGCTTGCGCCAGAAGGGAACAATAATAACCTTCGGTGTGATAATTCAGATCGTTACAAAGATTGATAACAAGCAATGGTTGTTTACTCAGATCTTCGTTCTGCAGATAATCTGCGGCTGTAGTTATAGTTTCTGTTTCGTAGTATGGCTTCCACTGCACTAACGAATCCAATAGGATCAGTGTTGATTGCATCTTCTAAATTCTGTCAAATCGCAATTTAATATAGTAACATTTATTTGTCGCCGTTTGTTCCCTGAAATGAAACAACCCGACAGAAATAGTGGTTCGGTCAGGTTAATGCTTTCAGGCTTTTAAGTTACAATTGTACGTATTTTCTTGACAAATATTGCGGTCTGCTCTTTTTTTTTAGAATTTTATTTTGAGTCATGATCTTCTGATGGAAGATAGCGGGAAAGCATTCCTTATTCCTTTAAAGCAGGGGACTTAACAGGCGTGCAAAAGATTCCTTTGCTTTAGATAATCTCGGTCGCTGTTCCCATTCATTCAGAATGATTTCCCGGCTTTGCTGCAGGTCATTCAAAAAATGTTTTTCCAGCTTTTTTGCAATTCCTTCATCATAGATCATCGCGTTGACCTCAAAATTTGTTTCAAGACTTCTGAAGTCCAGATTAGCAGTTCCCACAGAAGAAAGCACGCCATCAACGATCATGAGCTTGCTGTGCATGAACCCGGGTTGGTAGAAATAGATTTTTACCCCCGCCTCCAAAAGTTCGGAAATGTATGAATGTGTGCCCCACTTAGGAATAATTGCGTCCGATTTGCCCGGGAGGAGGATCCTGATATCGATTCCCGCGAGAGCAGAGGCTTTCATGGCACTTCCAATTTCAGTGTTGGGAATCAGGTAAGGCGTTGCAATGTAAACTTTATCGTGGGCCGAAGCAATCGCTGTAAAATATGCCTGGCTCAGGCTTTCCCAGTCCGAATCGGGTCCGCTGGCCACGATCTGTACAATTTTGCCCAGCCCATGCTCCAGGGCATGGAAATATTTGTCCCCTTGCAGAATTTCTTTTGAAACAAAATACCAATCGGCCATGAAAATGACCTGCAGGCCGGTTGCTGCTCCACCTTTCAGCATCAAATGAGTATCGCGCCACGGGCCCAGGATTTTGGTACCGTTTAAATAGCGATCGGCGATATTTAAGCCGCCTACAAAGGCAGTTTTGCCATCTACCACTACGATCTTACGATGATTCCTGTAATTTACCTTCGAGGTGAGCATAGGAAAACGGACTTTTATAAAACAATCGATCTTTACTCCTGCCTCCCGAAGCGAACGGATGTATTTTTTGGGGAGTTTCCAGCTTCCCACATCATCGTAAATGAAGCGCACTTCGACACCTGCGCTGGCTTTTCGGATAAGCAGCTCCCGTAGCTGATTCCCCACTACGTCATTATCTACAATATAAAATTCCAGGTGAATGTGATGCCGGGCCTCTTCCATAGCCTGGAACATAGCCGGGAAAACCTGTTCTCCGTTCCTGAGTATTTTTATTTCATTATCATCAGAAAGTATGGCATTTGAATTAGCCAGCAACAGATTCATCAGACGTCTTTTCTGACAGATGGCATCGCTGAGCGCCGGATAATTCTTTGGCAACTGATCAAGCTGGCTTTGTGTCAGTTTTCTTAGTTTTTCAAGATCATGCAATCCTTTACGGGAGAACATTTTCTTTTTTCTGTATTCCTGTCCGAAAAACAGGTAGATGATTATTCCCGCGAACGGCAGCAAGATCAAGACAAGGATCCAACTAATGGTTTTTATCGGACTGCGGTTCTCCAGGACGATCAGCGTCGCGATAAATATGACTGTTAACAGATAGACAATATTAATGATGCCTTGTAAATGCAATCCAAGTTCAGGGAAAAAACTAAACATAGCTTTAGGTTCAGATTATAAAAATAAGATTCCGGAATTGAATATTAATTAACAATCTCTGTTTTCTTGCGTAAAAGATACAAAACAATTGTGATGAATCGAACCTTTGGACCTAAAGTCTGAATAAAGCCGGCATATTATATGCTGGTTTAATCCGGGTATTTATACAGTTATAAATTTAAAAATCAGGAGATATGAAGCAGAATATCATCTTACTTTTTTTCTTATTGACGATAGGGGCCTGTGCTGTAAAACAATCCATTTCAATTAAGGAAGTGGATAAGGAAGAATCAGACAGCGTGGAATATGAACTTATTGTTTTCGACAGTGGTTTTGAAAGCTGGTACCTCACCCGGTCCAAACCTGTCAACTGGCACGAACAACCGTGGTATGAAAGCTGGAACCGTCAGTATGTTCAGGCATGGAACAGCCATAACCTGGGCTCCCGGCATAAGGAGCTGATTGACGGGTATATCAATTATGAACCCGATATTGATTACGGGCCTGAGATCAACCATAAACTCTTTTATTACTTCATGTATGTGGAACATGAGCTGGGAATCCCGATCATTTCTGATGGTCCGCGGGCCTGGTAGGTAAAAACTTCGAACATCGTCTCATCGTTTTGTGAGATCCGGATGGTCACATCCGATCTGAGCGTATTGCTGCTGATGGTCAGTAATGATTCCCAAATATCTACCTCAATACGCGAAGAGCAATACAAGGATCGCTCACCTTCGCGCCAATCCCCTTCCAGAAACGGGTCGGATTTCATTAAAG
>Ga0074195_1002119_pt1 | contig 23729 bp, 26 predicted proteins | sample EPASupsiteHSE623_FD_64525 | JGI IMG/M metagenome (GOLD analysis project Ga0074195, IMG submission 64525) | Bioremediated contaminated groundwater from EPA Superfund site, New Mexico - Sample HSE6-23 | ecosystem: Environmental > Aquatic > Deep subsurface > Groundwater > Contaminated ... | reverse complement strand
CTAAGCTAACCTCCTAGCTATCTGAGAAATTCCACCTCCTTACTAACACTTAGTTTAAATTTAGGGACCTTAGATGATGGTCTGGGCTGTTCCCCTCGCGACAATGGAACTTAGCTCCCACTGTCTGACTCCCCCTATATACATCTCGGCATTCGGAGTTTGATAAAAATATCTAGCCGAAGCCACGATATTTCTTTCAGTGCTCTACCTCCAAGACTTAAACAGAGAGGCTAGTCCTAAAACTATTTCGGGAAGAACCAGCTATTACCAAACTCGATTAGCTTTTCACTCCTTACCACAACTCATCCCAAGGAATTGCACGACCAACGGGTTCGGACCTCCACTTTCATTTCTGAAAGCTTCATCCTGGTCATGGTAAGCTCGTCTGGCTTCGGGTCCCATCCTACCTATTTATATTTCGCCCTTTTAAGACTCGGTTTCCCTGTGCCTCCGCGCCATAAGCGCTTAGACAAATTGGTAAGAAGGACTCGTTGGCTCGTTCTGCAAAAAGCACGCCATCACTAGAATAAATTCCAGCTCTGACTCGTTGTAAGCAAAATGGTTTCAGGTTCTATTTCATCGCCCTCACCGGGCTGCTTTTCACCTTTCCCTCACGGTACTGGTTCACTATCGGTGACTAGATTGTATTTAGCCTTAGCGGGTAGTCCCGCCAGATTCCTACCGAGTTGTCTTGGCTCGATAGTACTCAAGAAAGATAACAAGGAACGTAAATTAATTTTCGCTTACCGGACTATCACCGTCTATGGTCCCTCTTTCCAGAGAGGTTCAACTAACTAATTTACTTTTTCGATTCCCTCTAATTAAATAGACATTATCTCCTTACAACCACCATTCATGTAAAACACAAATGATTTTGGGCTTCTCCCCTTTCGCTCGCCGCTACTGGGGGAATACACTATTGTTTTCTTTTCCCTCCGCCTACTAGAATGTTTTACTTCAGCGGGTTCGCATCAGATTTAACTCTGATAATTTCGCTTTACGAAATTGAGTTGCCTCATTCGGAAACTTCCGGTTCACAGGTTGCAAGCACCTCCCCGAAAATTATCGCAGCTTTGCCACGTCCTTCTTCGCGTCTAGTCCCAAGGCATCCGCCATTTGCTTTTAAAAATAACCTTTTGATTAACAAATAATAACTTTATTCTCTAACTATTCATTTTTCAAATTACACGCAAGGAAACAAAAAAGTCGTTTTCGCAACGGCTTTTGAAACAGCGAATCAACGCTTATTTTTAAACCGCTTCGACTGTATTAACTTGAGACTTATTGTTTATCATGCAACTACTAATTTAGCAGATTTAAAAACATTGTCAAGTAGTTTAAAATCAAATAAAAAAAGAGCTAGAACCATACTGTCACTATGATACTAGACTCATCAAAAAATGAACGATTTCACTTGCCTGCAACTACCCCAAGGTGGATAACCGCTCCTCCGTGATGTGCGGAAATCTTTGAACCTGCACTTTGACCGACTTCTTGGCTTGCAATCTTTTTAAGGTTAACCTTATTCTGTCCAGGTACCTCCGGCACAACAACTGTCTCGGTGAGACGGGTAAGACCCATCTTCAGATTGAGCAATTCGCATGCCGCTACAATTGCCTCAATGTAATTATCGGCAATGTAGTTCTCCGGTAAATTTATATTCTTCAAGATGGCCCTGCCACTTGAAGAAAAATTGAATTCTATCGGGCCGTAAAGAATCTTGCTCTTCACGACCACAGCATCTGCAAAACGATTATGATTGAGAGCAGACACCTTCTTGATCTCAAGCGTGCCCCTCTTTTCCGTTCCCCCATCTTTCAACTTCTTATCAGAGAAGCTCATGGTGAGAATAATCATTGACCCCCGAGAAATTGAGCTGATAATGTCTCCCGGAACATCTTCTGAGGAATTCCTCAGTGGGGCTCCATTGGGAGACAAGAAGAATATAACCTTATTGTCTGGAACGTTTTCAATTGCTTCCAGCCAGAGATCGCCTTTGTCGATAAACTCTTCTGGAATCTCATACAGAAAATTTTTTCTGTCATGGGCAAGATATACTCCATACCCATTGTTCTTATCTTCTCCAACTGATGGCAACGCTCTGTGGTGGCGTTTTGCTACAGCGTTAATGTCGCTGTTTTGTATCAACACTCTGTAATTCATGATTGGGTTCCTTCTGTCTCAACAATTGCCAAAAGCAGTGCTTTGTGTGGGCAATTATGTTAAAGGACAGTACCAGTATTATATAATATATATTCTATTTGTCAAGAACAAGCCGGAACTAAAAACAGCAACGACTTGCTGCTGTTTTAATTATCTTGGTGGTTGCAATTCTTCTGTTTCCACAAGCACGTCATGGAACTCATCTAGATTTTCAAGTACCATTCCCGCCCCCCTTGCAACTGCTGTCATCGGATCTTCAATAATGTGAGTTGGGATATTAGTTTCTTTAACAATCATTTTATCTAATCCTCTCAATTGTGCTCCACCTCCTGCAAGAGCAATTCCTCTTTTCATAATATCTGCTAATAATTCAGGTGGCGTTGTTTCAATTGTACTTTTAATTTCTGCAACAATCTGATTAATTGATCTTTCCAAGGCCTTCTTAACATCAGTTTGTGCAATAATAACTTCTTCTGGCAAACCAGTAATTAAATTCCTTCCTCTCATTGGCATTTCTTTTTTTTCCAATTTACTTGGTTCTTTTTCAAAATATACTGCACCAATATTAATTTTAATTCTTTCTGCTGTCCTGACTCCAATTAATAATTTATATTTCTCTTGAGCGTATTGAATAATATCTTGATTCAATTTATCTCCAGCAATTCTCAAACTCTTGGAAACTACTATTCCCCCTAAAGAAATAACAGCAACTTCTGTTGTTCCTCCTCCAATATCTACGATAAAGTTTCCTGATGGATCGTGAACATCCATTCTTGCTCCGATAGCTGCTGCCATTGGTTCTTCAATTAAAAATACTTCTCTTGCTCCTGCTGATTTAGTAGCGTCTCTAACTGCTTTCTTTTCTACTTCAGTTACCCCAGAAGGAATACCAACAATTACTCTTGGCTTAAACAACATGAACTTGTCCTGCTTGGCTGATTCAATTAAATATCTAAGCATCTGTTCTGTAACTTCAAAATCAGAAATCACTCCTGAAACTAATGGTCTAATTGCAACAATATGACCTGGAGTTTTTCCAACCATTTTTTCTGCTTCACGACCAATAGCTAAAACTTGTCCTGTTTTTTTATTTAATGCAACAACAGATGGTTCTGATAAAATGATACCCCTTCCTCTTACGTACACAAGACAATTAGCTGTTCCTAAATCAACCGCAATGTCTTGAGACAACCTAGAATTAATTTTACTAATAAATTCTTTTATTGAAATTAAAATTGAATTATTGTTCATGTTTTAAGAAATCAATTAAATCTTTGATCTTCACTAATTCTGTCTTTTCTTCTGTTCTTTTTTTTGCCTCAACGCTATCTTCTTTAAGAGTCTTGGCACTGATTACTAGTCTTAAAGGAATACCTATCAAATCACAATCATTAAGTTTTTCTCCTGCTGTCTTATCATCTCTGTTGTCATATAGTACTTCAATATTTGAATTTTGTAAAACAGAATAAATTTCATCTGCTTTTTCTTTAATTTCTGAATTGCCCCCATCTAAACAAATCAAATGCACAGAAAATGGAGCAACTAATTTTGGCCAAATAATTCCTTTATCGTCATTAAACACTTCAACGATTGTTCCCATAAGCCTAGTTATACCAATTCCATAGCATCCCATGATTATCAAATTTCCATTCTCGTCTTTCAAATTAAATGCTTCAGAATATTTTGTTCCTAGTTTAAAAATATTACCAACTTCAATTGATTTTTTTCTTTCTTCGTTTCCAACTTTTGTTATTTCTCCACATTCACAAACATGATCACTTGAACGATCAGGTAAATTATCAAAAATCTCTCTGTTGGTTGCATTGTTGCATTTTTTGCAAATACAAATTACATCTTCTCCAGCATCGGTGATTGTTTGAAATTCATGAGAATACTTTGAGAATGTTCCACCACCAGCTAAAGTTAAGTATGTTTTTTCTCCAATCCCACACCTATTATATATATTTCTATAAGCAATCTTTACCTTTTCATAATATTCATCTAAATCTTTTTCAGAAGAGTGAAAAGAATACAAATCTTTCATGATAAATTCTTTGCCTCTTAATATTCCTGATTTAGCTCTTGGCTCATTTCTAAACTTATTCTGGATTTGATAAATATATTTAGGCAAATCATTGGAAGACAAAATATGCTTCTTAACTAAAGCTGTGATTATTTCTTCATGAGTCCAGCCTAATCCAAGATTCTCATCTTTAATTTTATACATTTCCTCAACATTCCATCTGCCGGTTGTCTCCCAATACTCTTTAGGATGCAAAGAAGGCATCAAGACTTCTTGCCCTTGGATATTGTTAATTTCTTCCCTAACAATACTCTCTATTTTATTAACAACTCTTAATCCCAAAGGAAGGATTGAATAGATTCCTGCGCCCAGCTTATCGACAAATCCAGCTCTAATTAAAAGCTTGGCATTTATACTTTCTTCATCTTTAGGATTTTCCTTAACTGTTTTAATGAATAAATCTTTTTGTTTCATATTATTTAAATATAATGTCTTTGAATTGAACGAAATCCTTAAAAACAAGTAGCACTGCTAATAAAATCAAGAACATTGCTCCAAACCCTTCAATTCTCACCTGCAATTCTTTTGAAAATATCTTTTTATTAATTGCTTGAAGACAAGTAAAAATTAATTTAGCTCCATCCATTGCTGGAATTGGCAATAAATTACTTATCCCTAAAGCAATAGATAATATTCCAATCAAATTGAATATCTCGTATAACCCTCTTTCCATTGTAACCTTTGTTATAGCAAATATACCAACTGGCCCAGTCATTGAACTTGCCAATGGTTCAATTGATCCTTGCTTAACAGAATATGAAAATATCTTTCCTAAGGCAGAAAAAGAATAATCTGTTATGTTCCAAGCGTGCAAGAATCCTACCAATGCTTTTTCAATAGAACTGTTATAAGTTAAAATTGCTGTTTCTCTTAGCTGAACTCCTAATGGTCCTTTTGTTTCACTGGTCTCTATTCTTGGCGTAGCTCTTAATTCTTTACCATCAATTAATTTAATTAATACTTCTTTCCCTTTGTTTTCATTGACTATTGATATGAATTCGTCTGTTGAATCCATTTCTTCTCTATTAACACTAACAACAACATCATATTTTTTAAGTCCTGCTAATGCTGCTGGTGATTCAGGTTCAACATTTCCAATCATTATACGATTCTCTTGCGTTCCAAAAGGAAACTCGTATTCAAAATAAAATAAAGGTTGAACAATTCTAAATCCTGAGGTGGCAACTAAAAAATAAAAGATAACAACAGCAAAGATAAGATTCATTATTATTCCTCCTCCGCAAATCAATAATTTTGTTCCTGTTCCCTTTGTTTCATATGCTTTATCGCTCTTGTCTTTCTCTAAATCATTTTCATCCATTCCAAATATCTTAGTCATTCCTCCAAATGGAATCGTTCCGATGAAATATTCTGTTTCTCCTTTTTTCTTTTTCCATATTTTAGGAGGAAAACCTACTCCAAATTCTTCAACCCCAACTCCTGTTTTTTTAGCAGCCCAAAAATGCCCAAGCTCGTGAACAAAAACTACGATTCCTAAAATAATTGCAAAAACTATAAAATCTATTATAAACATTATCCTTCTATTTCCGCTTTCTTGCGGTCAATTAATTCATCTATTTTTTTATTATACTTGTCGACTATTTCTTGAAGCTTGTCTTTTGCTTTAAACTTATCATCCTCCCTTATTAATCCTTCTCTTGTCTTGTTTTGAATATCTGTCCATGCTTCATCTCTATATTTTCTAATTGTTTTTTTAGCATCGTCATTAATTTGAGCAATTGCTCTAATTAATTCTTTTCTCAATTCTTCAGACATTTGAGGAAGATTAATAATAATCGTATCTTTGTCAACTACTGGAGACAATCCTGCCCCTTCTCTAGCAATAGACTTTTCTATTGACTCTAAATATGATCTGTCCCATGGCTGAATAGAAAGTTGCCTTGCTGAAGGAACAGAAATAGCTGCTAATTGTTTTAAAGGCATCATCTGGCCAAAACATTCTATTTGAATATTTTCAACTAAAGCTGGAGAAGCTCTACCCGTTCTAAATCCAGCTATCTTACTTTGGACAAAATTTACAACCTTGTCCATTTCAGGTTCTGTTGATTTAATAATTTGTTCATGCATATTTTTATATTTGTATTAATAAGTTTTCTAATGCTAACTTTTTATTTGTATTGGTTTTCTCAACTAAGTATTTCGTTTTTCCTATTTCTTCAATAACCTCTTTTATCTTCTTTAAATTATATCCCTTAACTGTGCCCTTATTATTAAAAACATTCAACAACATCTCTCTTCTAAAAAACCTTTCCCATACATCTAATACTCTAATTATGTCTTCTGGATTCTCATTTAACTCTTTAACGTATGAAAACCTTCTGAATAAAGGCATGTTAATTAAAGAAGAAATATCTCTAATTGCTTCGTTAAAAAACTTCAGTTTGTCTTCGTTTTCAAAAAATTCTATTGCTTTTCCAATCTGACCAGATGATATCATCGCAATGTCTTTAGCTTTTTCTTGTTCTAATCCTAAAGACATTAAGTGCTTTTCAATGTCATCTCTCTCTATCAAAGAAAATTTAATTTGCTCAACCCTTGAACGAACTGTTGGTAAAAGCATTTCTGGGTAAGGAGTGATTAGAATCAATAAAGTATCTCCTTTTGGCTCTTCTAATGTTTTCAAAAGAGCATTCTGGACGTCTTTTCTCATTAAATGAGCATCGTCAATTATTCCTATCTTTAACGAACCGCCATATGATTTTAAACTCAATCTATTCTCTAATTCTCTAATTGCTGCGATTTCAATATTTCCATCAATTGGAGAAACATTAACTAAATCTGGAAAATTACCAGAATCAATATTTCTACAAGAATAACATTCTCCACAAAAACCTTTTTCTTTTTCGCAAAATAATGACTTAACAAACTCTAATGCTAACTTTTTCTTCCCTATCTTATCTCCTCCCGAAAAAAGCATTGCATGGGGAATGTTTCTTTTTTTCGCAAACATTTCCAATATTTTCTTTTGCTTTTCGTGACCTATTGTCATTTTATTTTTTAACTCTTTTAATATTCGCTCCTATTTTTTCTAATCTCTCTTCTATTTTTTCATATCCTCTATCTACTTGATATATATTTCTAATTATTGTTTCTCCTTTGGCAATTAATCCTGCAATAATTAACGCTGCTCCCCCCCTTAAATCAAATGATCCTAAGTCTGCTCCATATAATTTTGTTATTCCATTAATTGTTGCTCTGTGAGGGTCAGAGAAAAATATATCTGCTCCCATTTTAGTCAATCCCTCCATGTATTTTAATCTTCCTTCGTATAATGGATCGTGAATTACAGTTACTCCTCTTGTTTGTGTTGCAAGAGCTCCCAAAACTGATAATAAGTCTGATGGAAATCCTGGGAAAGGAAGGCTCTGCATTTTTCTAATCTTAATATTTGGAGATGGCATAACTTTCACATCAACAACATCTCCTTGTTTTTTTATTATTTCAAAATTAGCTCCACAATCTTCTAGCTTCTTTAAAACAAACTCAAGAAAAGGATACTCTACATTTTTAACAGTAATTTCTCCTTTTGTTGCAAGAGCTAGAATAATAAAAGTACCTGCCTCAATTGGATCATACATTAAGAAATGTTTAAATCCTTTTAAATTCTTTTTTCCTTTTATTGAAACTGTGTGCTGGCCAATTCCATTTATCTTCACTCCCATCTTCTTTAAAACTTTTGCAAGTTCTTGATTGGGATAATCTCCATCAGCAACCTTCATTGTTATTTCTTCATCTAGCATTGAAGAAAACAACATAATATTTTCAGTAGTTGTAACACTCAATTCATCTAAAACAATAACAGTGTCTTTAATTTTTTTAGGAGCTGTTAAAATAAATGCTTTTGATTTTTCTTTAATATCTACTCCCATTTGAGAAAAAGCATCTAAGTGAGTATCAATGGGTCTGGCTCCAATCAAACATCCTCCTGGTTGAGGTAAATTAGCTTTTCCAAATCTAGCTAAGAGTGCTCCCATAAGAACAACTGCTCCCCTAAATTTCAAAACCAAATCTGTCCTTATCTTAGAAGGATTCATTTTCTTAGCATTAATTTTAACTTTTCTTTTTCCCAACCATTCAACGCTAACTCCCATACTTTTAAAAATTTCGAAAAGCCTATAAATATCTTCTACTAAAGGAATGTTATCAATAATACAATCTTCTTCGGTTAAAAGAGAGGCAATTAAAACAGGAAAGGCTGCGTTCTTTGAGCCTCTTGCTTCTATTTCTCCTTTTAATTTATTTCCTCCTTGAATGACAAATATTTCCTCATTCATATTATTTTTTAGCCATTATACTTTTCTTGTATATATCAAGATTATCTAATACTGCTCCTGTTCCCCTAGCAACACAACTCAACGGATCATCAGCAACAAAACATGGGACTCCTGTTGATTTTGATAAAAGAGATGCAATATTTCTTAAGCATGCTCCGCCACCAGCGACAACCATTCCCTTATCCATAATATCAGCAGATAATTCTGGAGGAGTTTCTCTTAAAACATTTTTAACGCATTGAATAATTTCTTGTAGTGGTTCTTTTATCGCCTCACAAATTTCATTAGAAGTAATCTTAATATTCTTAGGCAATCCTTGAATTAAGTCTCTTCCTCTAATTTCCATAACTTTAGGTTCTTTTTCTGGCAAAGCTGTTCCTATTCTTATCTTAATATCTTCTGCTGTTTGTTCTCCTACAGCTAAATTGTGTTTGTTTTTAATATACTCTGCGATTGCAATATCTAATTCATCTCCTGCAACCCTTAATGATTGGGCATTAACAATTCCACCAAGAGAAATTACAGCAACTTCTGCTGTTCCTCCTCCAATATCAATAATTAAATGTCCTGAAGAAGAATTAATTGGTATACCTGCTCCAATAGCTGAAAGAATAGGCTCTTTTGCAATAAAAACTTCTTTTGCTCCTGCAAGCATTCCTGCTTCAATTACTGCTCTTTTTTCTGTTGATGTAATTCCAGCTGGAACCCCAATCAAAAGTTCTGGCTTAAAAAATCTTCCAAAGCCAGTGTTAACTTTATTGATAAAGTGCTTAATCATTGCCTGGGTAATTCTATAATCAGCAATCACCCCATCTTTAAGGGGTCTAAAAACCTGAATTGTTTCAGGTGTTCTACCGATCATTTCCTTAGCTTCTTTGCCAACAGCAAGCATTCTATTCTCAGATAAAGAAACTGAGACAACAGATGGCTCATTTAAGACTACTCCCTTATTGGGCACAAATACTAATGAATTTTTTGTTCCTAAATCTATTCCTATTTTCATATTTCTTAACTTATTCTATCTTACAAAAAGCGAATTGGCAAGAAGCCTTTTTTAGGGTATATATTAAGTATGAGAAAGAAAGGAAATACAATTTTATTCTTTGTTTTGTTGCTAGTCTTCCTTGTAGGGGGTCCATTTTTGATTATGTATTCCCAAGGATACCGTTTTGATGTAGAGAAGTTCATGTTTCTTGAAACAGGCGGCATATACATTAAAGCTTACCCAAACGACGCATTTGTTTCTATTGATGACAAATACGAAAACAAGACAGCTGCTTTTTCAAGGGACTTACTAATCCAAAATCTATTACCAGAAGAACATAATGTTAAAATTGAAAAAGATGGATTCATTAAATGGGAAAAGAATCTACTTGTGGAAAAGAAAAAGGTTGCTGAAGCAAAATATATCATTCTCTTTCCCAATGAAATTCCTTTCACAAAATCAATTGAAGGAGTTATATCTTTCTTCAAATTCCCTAACGACAATAGGCTATTGTTAATAAAAGAAAAAGGATTAACAATTTTCAATCAAGATAACAACGAAGAAACTATTGTTTTAAGTGAAAAACAAATGATAAGCAATATTAAAGATGTTGTCTTTTCAAAAACAGGCAAAAAGCTAATCATTATAAATGAAAAAGGTTCTCACTATTTGGTTAATACTGATTCTAAAGTTATTTCACCTTCTTTAATTAAAAACTTTAATTTAAAAACAAAAAGCATTTCCTTTGATCCTAATAATGATGCTATGGTTTTCTTTGAATCAAACAACCAAATCTACAAGATAAATATTGATAAAAGAACTACCCCACAATTATTTAAAAAAGAAAAGGTGGAAGCTTCTGCTCTATATGGAGACATAATGTACACTTTTGAAAATGGAGAATTAATAAAATCTGGCATACTTCTTGGTACTTCTGACAAACTAACCAAAACACCATTTGAGACATCAACTAGCAGTTCATATGAAATTATCCAAATGGAGGGTCAAATGTTTATTATCGAAAACAAAAAAATTGCTTATATTCTCAAGGACGGAATATTTGAAAAAATCCTTGAATCAAAGGAAGATTTAAAATATAGTCCATTCTACGACAAAATATTATTTGTGAGCAATAATGAAATTAGATTATTACTATTAAAAGATACTGATTCCCCATTCTTCAAAAAAGCTGGAGACCTAGTATTCATTTCAAGGCTATCTAATAAAATTGACGATATTAAATGGCTTAATGGAGAATACTTTGTATTTTCTTCAAACAATAAAGCATATATTAGCGAAACAGATAATAGAGACAGAGTAAACTCATTCGAAATCTCTGACATTAATGCTTCTCAAATATTATTTAACGGCAACTCAAGAAAGCTAGTTGTTCTAGATAATAATTCTTTATCTATTTCTGAACAAAGAATTGTTCCATAAAAAAATTACCTAATAATATAGGTATTTTTATAATGCAACCATTCTTTCTACTGGCGTACAGAAAGATGGCCTTTTCACAGCTTCTTTAGTGATTATTGAAAGCCTTGGTCCATAGTTTTCACACCTAACAAGGGACATCAAAGACGATTGCTTACCATCTTTGAAATGAGAACCCATAATTGTTGCTCCACCCATTTCGATAAGAGCTGGCTTTTGTGTATAAACAGAAAGAGTCTCTCTCAGGGTTAATGGTGATGCACATTTAGGCAAATTTCCAAGACTTACTTTTTTTGGAAAAAATATTACATATGGATTATTAGGGGTTTCTTCTTTGTCTATAATCTTATTTACATCTAAAAATATAGAACCCTTTTGTCCTCCGTAATGAATCATTTCCATTTTTCTTTCCATCGGAATCTGGGGAAACACAAATGCAAACGGAATAATTGAATTTATTTCGTGCTTATCTGCTACAGACAAAGCCTTGCTCACAATATTTTTTTCTGTGGGCAATAACTTTATTGTCTGATTGGACACTCTCATTTCCCTGCAGACTTTAATCAATTCTTGGTAGTGGTTTATATACCTTTGTGCTTTTGACAAACAATCACTTCCTTTTTTAAATTGAAATGATCAAAATAATTCTTCCTCTTTGTGAGGAGGTAATTAAAATATAGCAAAAATAAAATACACATGTCAATTAAAAATGTAGTTTTTCAGTTTTTTATTACCTTTTTGTTTTAGACAAAAATATAGCACTAAAAATATTTTATCAAATAAAAAACGAAAACGCCTATAAAAAGCGTTTGAGTGATTCTTTCAACAGCGGTACGGCTTCTTTGTTGTAATCACTATTGTGACAATCTCTGCTCACAAAAGCACGATAAATAATAATTTGTTGAATATTATTTACCTTTCCTTCTTCTGCCATTTTCTGGACATCGTTAACACTATAGAATCTTGCCTTTTCTTGATTTATTCTGTAGGCACCTATATGTCCAACAATGATAGCTGAGTATTCTTCTTCTTTTTCATTCGGATAAACATCGTAACTGGAAGGAACATCTTGGATAGTCTCCTCAAGATAATAGAACGACAAGCCGGTTTGTTCAGGAACTACCCTGCAACAAAACTTTCTTCTCCATCCTTGTCTATCTCTTTCGGGAAGATCAGAATCAAGAACTTCTCCTCCTGGCGCAAAATACTGAGAATTTTTTGAAATTAACAGTATTTTACCTGTTCTTTCTTCAAATATGACAGTATAGAAATACTTCTCAAGTTTAACCATGTCGCCACCTCTTAATTTCAATAGTCCGCAAGGACTAACTGTCTAAATAGTAAATTGCTTAAATAGTTTTGTCAAACAAAAAGCACCCTCTCGGGTGCCTCCAAATATTAACGTTTTGACCATTGAGGAGCTCTTCTTGCTCTTCTTAAACCTGGTTTCTTTCTTTCTTTCATTCTTGGGTCTCTTGTTAAGAATCCTGCCTTTCTTAGTCTCTTTCTGTAGTCTGGATTAAATACTGTTAAAGCTCTAGCTATCCCATGCCTTACAGCCTCTGCCTGAGCCTTAATTCCCCCTCCCTTAACAACTGCGACTATTCTGAACCTGTCTAAGGACTTCATCTTGTCTAAAGAGTCTAGAGCAGCTTTTACAAGGCTGTCTGTACCAAAATATTCCTTAGCTGGAATATTGTTAACAATAGCCACCTTATCTCCTTTAGTGTACAATCTTACCCTAGCTGTAGCAGTTTTTCTTCTTCCTGTTGCTTCAAAATATCTATCGTCTTTATTTTTAAAATCTTCTTCATTCAAAACAAAGTCATCATCAAAGCTGTGTTCAATTAAACCAAATTCGGCCAAGTTCATCTTTTCTGCTGGCTTTATTTCTTTTACTTCTTCCTTCACCTCTTTAACTTCTTTTTTGACAGCAGGTTTTTTTATTGTTTTCTTTCCTGCTGGCTTTTTTGTTGTTTCTTTTTTAGTAGCCATATTATTTCTCAAACTTTAATCTCTTCATGTGTCTGTCTCTTAGTCTGTTTTTTGGTAACATTCCACTAACAGCTCTTCTAATCAATTCTGCTGGATCCTTTTCAAAAATCTTTTTCATGGGAATAATTTTATCATTTCCTAGATATCCAGTGTGTTTAAAATATCCCTCGTTCTCCATCTTCTTTCCTGTAACTTTAATCTTTTGAGCATTAGAAACTAATACAATATTATTAGGCTCTTTATTTGGAGCAAAATCAGCTTTGTTTTTTCCTCTCAATATTAAAACTATCTGAGAAGCTAATCTTCCCAAAACCTTACCCTCTGCATCAATCTTGATTATTTCTTTTTGTATTGTTTCTGTCTTCTTTGCCATATAATTATACTAATTCAATAATTGCCATTTTAGAACTGTCTGATTTTCTAATTCCAGCTTTAACAATTCTAACATAACCTCCTTTTCTTTCTTTATACTTAGGAGCAACTTCTTCAATTAACTTCTTAACAGTTTTTTCTGAAAAATATCCTAAAAGTATTTTCCTTGAAGCTAAATCTGCTTTTATCGCTCTAGTGATTTTTTTCTGCACAAAAGGAGAAAGCGCTTTAGCCTTAGCTTCAGTTGTTGTAATCCTTCCTTTATTAATCAAAGCTGTAGCAAGAGTATTAAACAATGCTCTTCTTTGATCTCTTTCCCTATGAAATCTTCTTACGTTTTGTAACTTTTTCATGTTTATTTAGTCTTTTTCTTTGTAGCAGTCTTTTTCTTTGGCTTTTCTTCTGCTTCAGCTGCTGCTTCTGCTTTTATTTCTTCTACCTCTCCTTTAATTTCTCCTGATAAAAAGTTAAAATGAGACAATAAAATATCTAGTGTTTCATTCAATGCTTCTTCTGGAGATACTGTTCCGTCTGTTTCAACTTCAAGTGAAATCTTGTCAAAATCAGTTCTGTCTCCAACTCTCATATTTTCAACAACATAATTAGCTTTTTTGATTGGAGTAAATGCAGCATCTAGTCCGATTACGCCAACGCTCTTCTTGTTGTCATCTTTTTCTTGAAAAACATAACCAACTCCCTTCTCAATCTTCAATTCAATTTCTAATTCTGTATTCTTATCAGTAATTGTTGCAATGTGCAAGTCCTTGTTAGCTAATTTAACATTTGAAGAATATTCAAAATCCTTGCCCGTAACATTTGCCTCTCCTTTCACTCTCAATGTTGCTGTTTCTGGACCATCAGAAAACACTTTAAATCTTAATTGCTTAAGATTCATCAAAATGTGCAACACATCTTCTTTTACTCCTTCTAATGTTGAAAATTCATGAGGAGCATTCTTAATTTTTACCTCTGTAACAGCAGCTCCTGTCAAAGAAGACAAAAGAACTCTTCTGATGGCGTTACCAACAGTGATGCCGTAGCCAGGATAAAGAGACTCTATTTCAAAAATAGTGCAATTATCACTCTTCTTTTTATTTTTAATAGAAGTAGGCAATGATATCATATGTTTTTATTATTTTTATCTTGAATAGTGTTCAAAGATAGATGAAATCTCTGCTGGGACTTGAATATCCTCTGCAGATGGTAATCTTATTATTTTTCCCTCTAATTTGTTTTCGTCAAAAGATAGCCATTTTGGCAAACTGTATTTTTTCATAACGCCTATCAAATCTTTTAAGTTTTCCTTTCCTTTTGATCCAGGTCTTACTGAAATAATATCATTAGCTTTTGTTCTGTATGAAGGAACATCAACTTTCTTTCCATTTACTAAAAAGTGTCCGTGAGTTACTAAAAGTCTTGCCTGAGATCTTGATTTGGCCCAGCCCATTCTGAAAACAATATTATCTAATCTACTTTCAAGTTTTTGAATCAAACTAGAAACAACATCTACTCCCTTGCCTCTATTTTCCATAACTTCAAATACATATTTCTTGAATTGTAATTCAGAAACATTGTACCACTTTTTAGCTTTTTGCTTTTCTCTCATTTCACGACCAAATTCAGTCAAAGCTGATCTTCTCTTTTTAGCTTTTTGACCAGGAGCAAAAGGCCTCTTTACCATTGCACATTTGGCAGACATACATTTGTCTCCCTTAAGGAAAAGCTTTTCTCCTAATCTTCTACAAATTTTACACTTAGCGTTTATCATGTTTTATTCTTTATAACCTTCTTGGTTTCTTTGGTTTGCAACCATTGTGTGGAACTGGAGTAACATCTTTAATAGCTGTTATTTCAAATCCTTGGTTAGCGATTGATCTTAATGCAGACTCTCTTCCTGATCCGATTCCTTTAACAACAATCTGAACCTTCTTGATGCCCATTTTCTCGGCCATCTGCCCAACTGTTTCTGCTACCTTAGAAGCAGCAAAAGGTGTTGATTTTTTTGTTCCTTTGAATCCGATCTTTCCAGCTGACTTAGAGGCAAGAACATTGCCTGTAGCGTCAGTTAATGTCAAAATTGTATTATTGTATGAACTAAAGATATAAAACTTGCCTTCTCTTCCTGTTGAAGTTTTTAATATCTTTTGTTCCTTACTTAGGGTTTTCTCTAACTGCTCACCCTCCTTAATCATCTCTTCTTCAGTTTTTTGTATTACGTGTTTTTTCCCCATAACAGTTTATTCTATTTAGGTGTTGGAGCAGCTTTTCTACCTGATCCAACAGTCTTTCTTACATTACCTCTCACGGTTCTATTATTAATTCTTGTTGTTTGTCCTCTCACTGGCAAGCCCTTTGCGTGCCTATGACCTCTGTGACATCCAATATCTTTCAATCTTTTGATATTCATCATCACCTCTCTCTTTAAGTCTCCTTCTACTTTGTAGTTCTTCTCAACATACTGCTTAATCTTGTTTAATTCATCTAAAGATAAATCTTTAGCTTTTTTCTTTAAATCAATTCCGCAATCATTCAAAATCTTTTTGCTCAAAGTTGGTCCTATTCCATATACGTAGGCCAATCCGATTTCTATTACTTTGTCGTCAGGAATATTGATTCCTAAAATTCTTGCCATAAATAAATTAAATAAAATTATGCACCCTGTCTTTGCTTATGCTTTGGATTCTTTTTGCAGATGACATAAACGCGTCCTTCTCTGCGAACGATCTTGCAATCCTTACATATTTTCTTGACTGATGGCTTTACTTTCATGATTATTTTTTTCTAAATATTATCCTACCTCTTCTTTTGTCATAAGGAGTCATTTCAACAGTAACCTTATCACCGATTAAAATCCTGATTTTAAACACTCTTAATTTTCCTGCTAAGTGCGCCAATACTTCAGATTGGTCTTCATCTAGCTGTACCTTAAAAAAGCCGTCAGGCAAGCTTTCTAATACTACTCCGTCTTTTTTTATTTTATCGTCTTGTTTAACCATTTAAGAGATATTAAGACAATAGCAAAACTTTCGCTTTTGGTCAAGAGATATAAGCGCTTTCTCGCTATTATTTATCTTTTAACATTAATTATTATTAAAATCAAGAATTAATTACTAAAATCTAGCTGAACATTAACTCTTTCTTCCCTCTTTGGAACACTTGTCTTGAAGAATGGAGAAATCTTAATTTCAGTCTTTTTAATTTCAGGAATTGCTCCTAGCAAATTAGCTGCATTATCTTTATTCTTTCCAAGAATTGCTCCCATAATTATATCATCTTCTAGCATTGAATATGTATTACAATTAAAGACAACAGTCATTTCTATCTTTCCATCCTTGTTTAGTTTTTTCTCTTTAACATCAAATCTAATGCTATTGGGAACAATATTTTTTAACTCTGATAAGTCTTTCTTAATTATCGTTTCTCCTAATTTAGACATATCTTCGTTTCTAAACACAGTGGCCTTAACTTCTGATTTTCCTGAAACTGTAAATTTGCCTACTTCTTCATTTTCCTTTGCGCTAACAGTAATATTATTTATTTTAGGATTAATATAGTCTTCAAAATATATATATCCTTCTGGAATATTAGCTATCAAAGCTTTTCTAGCTTCATCAATATATTTATCTTCAAATGTATTCTTACTTGAAGTGATATCATTCTTTGTCACAATCTTAACGCTAGATTCTTCTCCTCCTGTCAAAGGAACAACTATTTCTGCCCAAATATTTGAATAATATTCTGTTCCATTAAGTCCTGGTACTGAGAATACTGTTGATTGCAAATTGTATTTTTCTCCTGCTTCAGCGGCTGTTACCTTAATCTCGACTGAACCATTAACAAAACTACCTCCTTCTGTTTTTCCAGCTGGAATTGTAAAGTTAGAGTCTGCACGATAGATTAATTCTCCTGAAGAAGACAAAAATCTAGTTCCTTTGATTAAACTTAATGGTTTGGCTGGAGTAATTTTATTATAAACTCTAATTGTTCCTGTTGCCTTCTTTGCCTTGTCATCAGTTCCTGTTGCTAAATATTCTTCTGTATAATCTTTAGAATCAGAAAATACTATTCCTGGAACAATACCTTTCTCATAATTAATCATTGATTCCATAGAATCAACAACTATTGTAGTTTCATTCACAGAAAACTCTTCTGTTTTGGGAAATATCTTAACTTCTGCTTTTCCCTCAACAAAGAAATACACTCCTAATAAAACAGCTAAAATAACAACTACAAACCACCATGGCTTAAAACCAATCTTTTTTCTTTCTCTTTGTGGACGAGCGAATTCTTTCACCTCAATATTTTCCTCTTCTTCTTTTTGTTCTTTCTTTTTTTCTACAATCCTCACTGGAATAACGTCGTATATTTTTTTAGCCATATTTTTATTAATTAATTGTTGCTTTAATTCTTCTAACTCCAGCACTTGAACTTTCTTCTTTAATTATTTTAAAAGATTTAAGTTTTAAAGTATTTTCTACATGAGGACCAGCGCATATTTCTTTAGAAAAAACTTCCCTTGTTTTAGGATCAAACATTGTCCAAACACTAACAATATTCGGATACTTTTCTTTGAAAAAAGCTAGTGCTCCTGATTTTAATGCTTCATCAATATTCATTTCTTCTTTTTTAATAACCAGGCCTTGAGATATTTTCTCATTAATTATATCTTCTACTTTTTTGATTTCCTCAGGCGTCATCTTTTGAGTATGAGTAAAATCAAATCTTAATCTTTCAGCATTAATATCAGAACCCATTTGCTTTACATGCTCTCCTAATGTTTTCCTTAAGGCAGAATGCAATAAGTGAGTAGCTGTGTGCAGTTTAGCCCCAATTTCTCCAGTATCCTTACCTACTCCTCCAAACTTCTTTTCAGCTCCTGCACGTGATAAGTCTTGATGTTTTCTCATTTCATTATTAAAGCCTTCTATATCTACTTCAACCCCCCTACCTTGAGCCTCTTCAATAATCATTTCTATTGGAAATCCATATGTTTGATAAATATCAAACGCATCTTTACCAATAATTTTCTCCTGATCGTGTGCTTTACCTGTTCTTCCTTTTTTAATTTCTCGTGTTAGTATTTTTTCATCTAATTCTTTCAAACCCTTATGCAATGTTTTTTCAAACTTCTCTTCTTCTTTTTTAATAACTTCTATAATTTCTTCTTTTTGGGATATTACATTAGGATAAATATCTTTGTATTTATCAATCATTATGTGAATAAACTCAATCCAAAATTGTGGCTTAAGATTGATAAGCTTGCTATATCTAATCATTCTTCTTAATAATCTTCTTAAAACATACCCCTGACCTAAATTAGATGGTTCTATTCCGTCAGAAATCAAGAACATTGAACTACGAACATGATCAGCAATAATTCTAAATGCTTTTTTATTGTCTTCATATTTAACTCCTGAAATAGATTCTAACTTAGAAATAAATTCTTCAAAAATATCTGTTTCATACGCAGCGCTTTTCCCTTGAAGTAAAGATAATAATCTTTCAAACCCTATTCCTGTATCAATATTAGTCTGTTCTAATAATACATAATCCCCTTTCTCGTTCTTAAAGTATTGCATAAATACTAAATTCCAAATCTCAACAACTCTTTTGCAATAATCACAATTAGGTCCACAATCAGGCCTTCCACAACCTAAATGACTACCTCTATCATAATGAATCTCTGAACAAGGACCGCAAGGACCAGTATCAGATACAGGTCCCCAAAAATTATCTTTCTTGCTACATTCTTTTATTCTCTCTAAAGGAATTCCGTATTTCTGCCACAACTCAATAGCTTCTTCGTCTTTAGGAATATTGCCTTCTCCCTTAAATACTGTTACATACAATCTATTCTTATCTAGTCCTAATTTATCAACCAAAAACTCGAGAGCATATTTAATTGCTCCTTCTTTAAAGTATCCTGTCTCATCTTGACCAACTGACCAATTGCCAAGCATCTCAAAAAATGTGTGATGAGTATCATCTCCTATTTCTTCAATATCTCCTGTTCTAAAACATTTCTGACATGATGCTAAATGCCTTCCTCCGAAATCCTTAATAGGATCTTTTTTGCCTGAAAGATACAAAGAAAACTGCTGCATTCCAGCAGTTGTAAGAAGAACAGATGGATCTGTTGGCAATAATGAAGAAGAAGGAACAATTTTGTGTCCCCTTTCTTCAAAGAATTTTAAAAATAAATTCCTAAGTTCGTATGACTTCATACTATTAAATTACCAAATCAATGCCCTTTGGTCAAATAATTGACTTTAATTAATAAAATGAGTAAAGATAAGATAGCAACTTAAGGTGATAAAAATGACACACTTCCTTGAAAAGATAAAATTCATTTTCATTTGTATTATTTTGATCATGCTAATCGCTAGTATCTTCCATTCCATAAAAGGAGAACTACTTATTGCCCTTATTGCTTCAATATTTCTCGTAGCTACAGGCTAAACAAAAGACGCACCATCTCTGGTGCGCCCTTTTTTATTCTAAATATTATTCGTCAGACATTTTCTTTCTAGCATCTTCAATCATTCTTGCAGCAGCATCTTTGCCACCCAAACCAAATGATAGTCCTAAAGCAAGAGCTAGTGTTCCGACAAAACCAATAACTAATATCTCTACAATCTTTGATGTAATTCCAACTTGAAGCAATACTGCTAAGCCAGCAAATACATAGATTGCCCATTTAACCATTGTTCCCAAGAAGTTAACGAAACTAACTCCCATCTTCTTAGCGCTAACTTTCACTAGTTTTTCTAGAATGTCAGCGATAACAATAGCTACTACCAAAATAATGATAGCAACTAATAAATTAGGCACCCAAGCAATAATTCCGCCTAAAAGTGTTGCAAAAGCAGCCCAGCCCATGATTTCTGTTGCAATCATCAAGAATACTACTACTAGTATCCATTTACAGATTGCTCCAACAAAACCAGATGGATCAACTTTTACATCTGCGTTAGACAAAGCTTCTTTCCATCCTGTCCTGTCAAAGATAGAATCAAACTGAAGCTTACTTAATATGCCAGCAATTAGTTTACCAATCCAAATGGCGATAAACCAGCCAACAATAAATATGATTACAGCAGCCAAAAGGTTTGGGATAAAGAGAATAATCTCTTCCCAAGCGCCTTGCAGAGCTTGCGTAGTAATCAGTGACCAATCTTGCATCATATATTTTTCCACAATCCTTAGACCTTTCAAATCAATATAGATAAGAAAGACAAAGGAAAGATGGCGTTAAATGATTGACTATAATATACCATGCCCCTATTTTAGGGACAATAAAGTTATACACACCTATCTTTTACCCTGCTCAGCAAGTTTTAAATCTTTAACTGATAGAGACATAAAAATAATTAAAATAGAAAGTGTGCATAGTGGGACCAACCAAAAAGGAAATTCGTGTCCAAAAGCTTCAATAACCATAATCATACCTAAAACTCCAACAGAATACATTGCTCCATTCTTAAGGTATGCATATTTACTTATTGTATCTATTCCCTTTATTGTTAATTGCCTAACAACCAAAGCCCCTAAACCATTTCCCAAAATAATTAAAGGAATTGACATAGTAAAAGCAAAGGCACCGATTACTCCATCTATTGAAAATGATGTATCTAATACTTCTAAGTACATTATCTTACTCCACGCACTGATTCCACTTCCAGTTAAAAGCTCTTTTTCTTTTTCTTCAGCATTCTTTTTAAATCCATCTGTGATAAAAAAGGCGCTAACACCAATTGTTGCTGCTAAAGCTAACAATGGATTAAATTGAATAGAAAAATAAACAACTAGAGTGGTAAAAATTGAAGCAATGGCATAAAACCAAACTCCTTGGTTATGAATATGCTTTTCAATAAAGAACGCATATTTCTTTTTCTCTAAAAATAACCAAGCCATAAAAACTAAAAATAAATATGCTCCTCCGCCTAAAAGCAATAAAGGCTTAGAAAATTCTAATGATTCTTTAACAGTATTTCCTTCTGAAAAAGCAGCTGAAAATATTTCAACAAAAGACAAAGAGGGATTAGTTATCCACACAATAGCAAAAGGTAGTAATCCTCTCACGATAAAAACAGCAAACAAAATGCCCCAAAATAAAAATATCTTTCTGAATTTGTCAGGAAGGGTTTTAAGAACATGTGCATTGATAATAGCATTATCAATACTGCTGATTATTTCAAACAAACACAAACCAAAAACTATAATAATTATTTGTAGTATATCCATATAAAATAATTATACTATGAAAAATAAATAAAAAAAGAGGGAGCCCTATTTAGAACTCCTCAATTGTAATCTCTCTGCTTTCAAGAGATATAAACGGTGAAATCGTGCCATTTATTATGTTGTTAATAACATCCTGCAAAACTTCTTCTTTGGAAAATAAACCCTCCCCTCTTTTAAATGTATCTTCAACGATACTATTCAAAAGGGCTTCTTTTTTAGGATCAAAACATCCTTCAAAGATTGTTGTATTTTTGAGAAGGCCTTTCCCAACAATTCTCTCTTCATAGAATTTTCTAGAGAGAAAGTCTGCAACAGCCTCTCTATAAATGCTTCCTGTCTCATACAAAAAGAATTTCCTGTCTTCTCCATTTTTTATAGTTTTAAAAAACATGAATTCAGAAATTCTTCTTGTAGCAACAAGAGCATCTAATAATTCGTTGCCACTTCTTTCAATAACAATACCTCTGAAAACTGGATTGACTTTGATGTCCAGCCCTTCAGGAATAACATGAACCATTTCCAAAGGAATTTCCATGATCTTTTTTCTTTTGTAATAGATCATGCAATCCTTTGCAAAGCTTAATGCTTCTTTTAAAACGACAGTCTCTGTTTCGCTCTTATCATGTTCTCCAGGGAAAAGATTTTTGCTTCCCTCGGATAATTTATTAATGCTCTTTATAAAATAATCTTGCATTGTAGCAAGGTTGCACCTATAAAGAACATTATACTTGTCGCTTTTAAAAAGAATGGCCTTGTCAAAATAATCTAGACTTAGGACATTTTCACTCATATGTACCAAGCATAGTAAAACATATTTTCTTAATTTAGTCAAATTTAAACCAGCTAATTACTCCTAGCTGGTTGTTTTTCGTTTTTTCCTAAAAATTCATATTTTTCGTCAAACTCTTCTCTCATCATTTTTATGGCCTCTGGGCCAAGTTCGATAAAATTTCCTTTTACAAAAACAAATGCTGTCATTTCTTTCCTCTTTAATTTTTAATTTCCTAAAAATATTATAACAAAAATGATTAATATGTCAAGAAACAAAAACCTCCCCGATTAGGAGAGATTCTTATTTGTGGACCAATGGGGACTCGAACCCCAAACCCCCTCATTGCAAATGAGGTGCGCTACCAATTGCGCCATTGGCCCATATTTGCAGACTAACAGTGGGTATGCCTGGACTCGAACCAGGGACCTCGTCATTATCAGTGACGCGCTCTAACCAGCTGAGCTACACACCCTTCAAAACAACAAACAATTCTTCTTTTAAAGGATTGATCAAAGACGAAACTCTTTGCTCATATATTAGATTTAACCCTAATTTCTTAAAAATGTCCAGCCATTCCCTTCTCTTGAAAAACTTTCCTGTTTCTTTATTCTTCTGAAAATACTTTGCAAATGATTCTCCGTGTATTTTACAGAAAAACTTAGAAATAATTCCCTCAGGAAGATTTTCATAAATAATAATATTTTTCTTTGCCACTCTTTTTGCTTCTTTCAATAATTCTATTGGATCTTTTGAATGATGAAGAACAAACGAAATCATCACTGTGTCAAAAGAATTATCAGGAAAACAAGAAAGGTTGCATCCTTCTATTTTTTTAAATGGAATGTCTACCACTCTATTGTCAATGATATCTACTCCGAAAATCTCTGAATCAAATCTTTTTCTAAATTCATCAATAACTATTCCTGAACCGCATCCCAAATCAAGGATTTTTGAATTCCTTAAAATAAAATCTTCACATTCTTCGCACATTCCCTGTGCAGCATGTTCATAAACCGGTTTTAACAAACGATAAAGCAAAGGGCTTTTGCGTTTCATGAATTTAGTTAGTTTTTTAGAATTGCTCCGCGTCGTAAATTGTCTCTTGTTTAAAGGCTATGAGACAAACTGCCTTAAGATTAATTCAGTGATCACTCGCGAATTAATCTAAGTCGACTACTCTCCGAATATATATGAAATATATTCGAAAAAAATAATTGATCCACGAGCAGCTTCCGCTACCCGTGCCTTGTTACGACTTCGTCCCTCTTATTGAGCCTACCTTAGGTCCACTTGCGTGGAACTTCGGGTATTCCCAACTCGCTTGACGTGACGGGCGGTGAGTACAAGACCCAGGGACATATTCACCGCAGCGTGGCTGATCTG